>Ga0307408_100001250_pt1 | contig 19089 bp, 14 predicted proteins | sample 322Cmetagenome_FD_202116 | JGI IMG/M metagenome (GOLD analysis project Ga0307408, IMG submission 202116) | Maize rhizosphere microbial communities from greenhouse at UC Davis, California, United States - 322HYB-C-3 | ecosystem: Host-associated > Plants > Roots > Rhizosphere > Soil | place... | reverse complement strand
GGCGGTGTTCGCCCTGCTGGGCGGCCAGCGCGTGGTCGAGGAGTGGGTGCTGGGCATGAACCTCTCGCCGCTGCAGTTCCTGCTGCTGTCGCAGGCCATCATCTTCATCCTGGGCTGGCCGCTGGAATGGACCGAGATCATTGTGATCTTTGTGCCCATCTTCCTGCCGCTGCTGCAGCATTTCCAGATCGACCCCATCCTCTGGGGCGTGCTGGTCTTCGTCAACCTTCAGGCGGCCTTCCTGTCGCCGCCGGTCGCGATGTCGGCTTTCTACCTGAAAGGGGTGTCCCCGCCGCACGTGACCATCAACCAGATCTTCGCCGGCATGATGCCCTACATGCTGATCGTGATCCTGTGCATGGTCTTTATGTACATCTGGCCTGCCCTCACGCTGTGGCTGCCCAAATACCTGTACGGGTAAACAGCCAGGGCAACCGCACCCCAGCATGGCAAGGGCGCCCAGGCGCCCTTTTTTCTTGGGCGCCGGTGCGCCCAAAGGCGCACACTTGATCGGCCCCCGCCAAGCGGCTAAGATTGACGTTTACGTAAACGTCAATTCGACAAACCACAGATCGGCGTCCCTCCCCTTGGGCCGCCCGGAGACAACGCATGACCGACATGTCCGCTGAATACAAAGCGCTCGCCAGCTACCGCCCCACGCACAAGGTGCGCTTCATCACGGCGGCCAGCCTGTTCGACGGCCATGACGCGGCCATCAACATCATGCGGCGCATCCTGCAGAGCATGGGCGCCGAGGTCATCCACCTGGGCCACAACCGCAGCGTCGACGAAGTCGTGACCGCCGCCCTGCAGGAAGATGCCCAGGGCATCGCCATCAGCTCCTACCAGGGCGGGCATGTCGAGTACTTCAAGTACATGGTCGATTTGCTCAAAGCCCGTGGCGGCGAGCACATCCAGGTGTTCGGCGGCGGCGGCGGCGTGATCGTGCCGCCCGAGATCCGCGAACTGCATGCCTACGGCGTGGCCCGCATCTACAGTCCCGAAGACGGCCAGAAGATGGGCCTGGCCGGCATGATCGGCGAGATGGTCATGCGATGCGACAAGGACCTGACCGGCTTCGCGCCGCAGGACATCAAGGCGATTGAAGGCCACGGCGAGATGAACTGGCGGGCGCTGGCCCAGCTGATCACCGCACTGGAGAATGGAAAAGCCGATGCCGCGCTTGTCGACAAGGTGCGCAGCCAGGCCACCGCCCGCAAGATCCCCGTGCTCGGCATCACCGGCACCGGTGGCGCGGGCAAGTCTTCATTGACCGACGAGCTGATACGCCGCCTGCGCCTGGACCAGAACGACAGGCTGCGCGTGGCCGTCATCAGCATTGATCCGTCACGCCGCAAGAGCGGTGGCGCGCTGCTCGGCGACCGCATTCGCATGAATGCCATCAACCCCTGGTCGGTTCCAACGGCCGGCCAGAAGAGTACAGACAATGGCCAACGTGTCTTCATGCGTTCCCTGGCCACACGCGACTTCGGCTCCGAAATCAGCCAGGCCCTGCCCGACGTGATCGCCGCCTGCAAATGCGCGGGCTTTGACCTCATCGTGGTCGAGACTTCCGGCATAGGCCAGGGCGACGCCGCCATCGTGCCGCATGTGGATGTGCCCATGTATGTGATGACGCCCGAGTTTGGCGCGGCCAGCCAGCTCGAAAAAATCGACATGCTGGACTTCGCCGAGTTCATCGCCATCAACAAGTTCGACCGCAAGGGCGCACTCGACGCGCTGCGCGATGTCTCCAAGCAGGTGCAGCGCAACAAGGAAGCCTGGGGCACGCCGGCCGACAGGATGCCGGTCTTCGGCACCATGGCCGCGCGCTTCAACGACGACGGCGTGACCGCGCTCTACCAGGCCCTCAAGCCCCGCCTGGCCGCGCTGGGCCTGGCATTGGAAGGCGGCGTGCTGCCGGCGGCCGAGGTGCGCCACAGCACCAACCAGACACCCGTGGTGCCGGCCGCACGCACGCGCTACCTCGCCGAGATCAGCGACACCGTGCGCGGCTACAAAAAGCGCGCCCGCGCCCAGGCCCAGCTCGCACGCGAAGTGCAGCAGCTCCAGGCCGCCGCCGCCATGCTCAAGGTCGACAAGCCCGACCGCGCCCCCGCCGCCGAAGCCGCGCTGGACCTGGCCGGCCACCGCAAGGCCCGCATGGACGCCGACGCGCGCGCGCTGCTGGCCCAATGGCCCGACATGCAGGCCGCCTACGCCGGCGACGAATACGTGGTCAAAATCCGCGACAAGGAAATCCGCACCGCGCTGACCACCAAATCGCTCTCGGGCACCACCATCCGCAAGGTGGCGCTGCCGCAGTACGAAGACCATGGCGAAATCCTCAAGTGGCTGATGCTGGACAACGTGCCCGGCAGCTACCCCTACACGGCCGGCACTTTTGCCTTCAAGCGCGAGGGCGAAGACCCCACTCGCATGTTCGCCGGCGAGGGCGACCCCTTCCGCACCAACACGCGCTTCAAGCTGCTCAGCGAAGGCATGGCCGCCAAGCGCCTGTCCACCGCCTTTGATTCGGTCACGCTCTACGGCAACGACCCGGCCCTGCGCCCCGACATCTACGGCAAGGTCGGCAACTCGGGCGTATCCATCGCCACGCTGGACGACATGAAGGTGCTGTACGACGGCTTTGACCTGTGCAACCCCTCGACCTCGGTCTCGATGACCATCAACGGACCGGCGCCGACCATCCTGGCGATGTTCATGAACACCGCCATCGACCAGAACATAGCCAAATTCAAAAAGGACAACGGCCGCGACCCGACCGCCACCGAGGCCGCAAAGATACGCGAGTGGGTGCAGGAGAATGTGCGCGGCACGGTGCAGGCCGACATCCTGAAAGAAGACCAGGGCCAGAACACCTGCATCTTCTCCACCGAGTTCAGCCTGAAAGTCATGGGCGACATCGCCCAGTACTTTGTGCACAACCGGGTGCGCAACTTCTACAGCGTCTCCATCAGCGGCTACCACATCGCCGAGGCCGGCGCCAACCCCATCAGCCAGCTGGCCTTCACGCTGTCCAACGGTTTCACCTTTGTTGAGGCGTATCTCGCGCGCGGCATGCACATCGACGACTTCGCGCCCAACCTGAGCTTCTTCTTCAGCAACGGCATGGACCCGGAATACACCGTCATGGGCCGCGTCGCGCGCCGCATCTGGGCCGTGGCCATGAAAGAAAAATACGGCGCCAACGAACGCAGCCAGAAGCTCAAGTACCACATCCAGACCTCGGGCCGCAGCCTGCACGCGCAGGAAATCCAGTTCAACGACATACGCACCACGCTGCAGGCGCTGATCGCGATTTATGACAACTGCAACTCGCTGCACACCAACGCGTTCGACGAAGCCATCACCACGCCCACCGAGGAATCGGTGCGCCGCGCCATGGCCATCCAGCTCATCATCAACCGCGAATGGGGCCTCGCCAAGAACGAAAACCCCTCACAGGGCGCCTTCATCATCGAGGAGCTCACCGAGCTGCTCGAGGAAGCCGTGTTGATGGAGTTTGAACGCATCGCCGAGCGCGGCGGCGTGCTGGGCGCCATGGAAACCGGCTACCAGCGCGGCCGCATCCAGGACGAGTCCATGCACTACGAGATGCTCAAGCACACCGGCGAGCTGCCCATCATCGGCGTCAACACCTTCCGCAACCCGCACGGCGACACGGTGCAGGACAAGCTCGAACTGGCCCGCTCCACCGAGGAAGAAAAGCAAAGCCAGCTCAAGCGGCTGGAAGACTTCCACCAGCGCCACGCCGCCGAATCACCGGCCATGCTCAAGCGCCTGCAACAGGCCGTGATTGAAAACCGCAATGTCTTCGAAGTGCTGATGGACGCGGTGCGCGTCTGCTCGCTGGGGCAGATCACCAATGCGCTGTTCGAGGTGGGCGGGCAGTACCGGCGGAATATGTAGGCTGCCCCCGACTTCCGTGACAAGAAAAACCAGGCAGCTTTTCAACTATTGACGGATCCTGCCGGCACTGGTGACGATGGATAACTCGACAAAGCTGGAGCCGGAGTGCTGTCCAGGTTTAAAGCTGATCAGGTAACCACCCAAGTCAAAACTGCTCATGCTGTCCAAGGCCAGAACGGTCCCTTCGCGGCTGGGCCGGCCACCCTGGCGGCGTATCGCCTCGGAGATGACGCGAGCCGCGATATAGCCCTCCATCATGGCGTAGCTCACAGGCACTTCCAGGGTGCGTGCCTTGGCCGCAGTGTCGGTGAATTCCTTGACCAGCGGGCTGGAGACCTTGTACGGGCTTGGCACCACCTGGGCGATAGCCACACCCTGCATCTGCTCCGGAGACAAGCGCTTCGAAAGCTGCTCGATGTCGGCGCCCGAATGCGCAAGCAGTTGGGCCGCGCCGCCGGCGATACGGTACTTCTCGATAAAGCCGGCCGCGGCAGCCCCACTGGAAATCATGATGATCGCCTGCGGCTGCATGTTGATGAAGGTGTCCACGGCATCCGTGACGTTGACCGTGTTGGCGACGTAGGAGGCGCGTCCTTCGATCGTTGCCCTGACTTTCCTGGCCGCGTCCTCGGCCGCGGCGATGGCCGCGGTCGAGCCCGGTCCAGCCTCATGGAAAAGCCCCAGGCGCTTGATCCCGATGGTGGCCAGATGCTCAACGAGTTTGGAAATCTCGTCCCGCAGGCCTGCCCGCACGCCATACAGATACGGAGCGTCCGGCTGGATCTCCGAAGTACGGTAGCCAACCAGGGGGATCTTCTCTTTTTCCAGGATCCCCGCAGACACCAGGTCGGCGACATTCTTGCCGCCAAAGTAGCCGGCCAGGACCAGCGGCTTGTCTTCAGCCATCATCTGCCGGGTCAACGCGACCGTATCGCCGGGCACGCCTCCATCATCCTTGCGCAAGAGCGTGAACTTATGGCCGTTGACACCGCCGGCCTTGTTCAGGGCGGTGAAATGCAATTGCATGCCGGCGGCATAAGCGCGGCCTTGGCCGGCCTCCGGCCCTGACATGGGGCCGACCTGGCCCACCACGATCTCTGCGGCGAATAGCGGACCCGCTCCCGTCAAAAAGCCCCCCACGGTCAGTGCCATCAGTATCCTGGCGAAAGCCGGCGATAAACAACGGTTGCGCATGGTGAGCATTTCCTTTTGTGCTACGGCTGCTGACTACCGCCCGCCTCCCAGGCGGCCAAAACGCGTGCCGTCATCGACCTGAGCTTCGAACTGGAGCAGTGCCAGCAGTTGACGGACCTTGACGCCTTGCGGGCGGGCCAGCTTGTCGCGAAGTGGCGCCAGGCGTTCTTGCGGAAGAATGCCCCTTGTGCATTGTTCGAATTTGGCCTGCCGCTCCAACGCGGAAAACGGATTCTGAAACGACCCTTTGGCGTGGTGAACGACGCGCTCCAGGCGCCGTCCGTCCTTCAAGGTCACGACCGTGGTGTGAGGAAGCAGTTGCGTCGCGGTTTCTTCGCGTGTCGAGTCCAGGCGCATTTCAACGCGTGGCATGAGGCGCCGCGTCGCCTCATCCCGCACCGCTTGCGGCGTGAAGTCGGCCAAGGTGACCGTGCCGTAACGCAGCATGGTTGCCACCGCATAAGGCATGGAGAACATGGCCTCGCGCGGATCCCGGGGTTCCGGGTATTTGAGGTTCACCAGGTTGACGCGCCCGACCAGTGTTTCGACACGCTCTACATCCTCCATGCCGAACCGGTGTTCGGTGGCGAGCGCTTGTAACGCGTCCAGGCAGCGGTGTGTGGACGCGCAGTTGGGATACAGCTTGAATCCCAGGCCGTGGCTGTCGATCGCCAGCGGGCCCTCGTTGACTGCCGTCATGGACCGCCAGTCGGCCGCCAAGTCCCCGGCATAGAGTGCGCCGAACCCGTGCGGGCCTTCCAGGGCTTTGTCGCTGCCCGTGACGCCCGATGCCGCCAGCGATGCGGCCAGCACACCGCCTTGGGCCGCCAGTCCGGCATGTACCGGTTTCGTGTCGGTGCCGAACTGGACCTTGGGTCCGGCGGCCATGGAAACCGCCAGGCTGATGGCGTATGTCATCCTGCCGGCGTCCAGCCCGAGCAGCCTGGCGCAAGCGGCTGCGGCAGCAATCACGCCAATGGTTTGGGTGCCATGCCAGCCTTTTTCGGCATGGGACCGGTCCATCGCCATCCCGACGCGGGCCATCACCTCGCTCCCGACGATCAGCGCGTCCAGCACGGCGTCCAGCGTGGCGTCGATCTCGTGGGCTTGCGCCAGGATGGCCGGGATCACCGCGCAGCCAAAATGGCCGCCGGCGACGAAAAACATCTCATCCAGCTCCCGCGCATGGGCGGCGGTGCCGTTGGCCAGCGCGCTGAAGGCGGCGCAGGTTCCGGTGCGGCTGCCCACCATCGGAACCGGGCCCGCGGCGCGCAATCCCGCCCGCACCGAGGCGCAAACCGGATCTCCGGCACCGGCCACCATGGCGGCGATGGTGTCCTCCAGGGAGTGCTCCGCCGTGCGCAGGGTGGACTCACCCCATTGATGGGGGACCGTGGCGGCCCAGTGCGCGAGAACCTGGGTGGCGGGGACGGGGGAACTGGGCATGCTTGTCCTTGGGGCGTGTTTGTGTACGGGGTTGCGCATGTCAGCGCAACCGGGTGGTCGGGCGGTCGGGTGGTGAAGCGAATGGCAGGCAGGCAACAGCAGGTCTGCGCCAGAAGGCAAAGCAGGCTCAGTCCAGCTTCACCCCGGCGTTGCGGATGACCTCACCCCATTTCTTGGCCTCGCTGTCGATATGCGTCTTGAAAAACTCGGGCGTTCCCCCGAGCGCGACCTGCCCCACTTGCGCGAATTCGGCTTTGGTCGCAGGCGCCTGCAGCCAGTTGTTGATCTCGCGGTTCAGGCGCAGGACCACGGGCCGGGGGGTGCCGGCAGGCGCCACAATGCCGCCCCAGGCCACCACCTCGAACCCGGCAATGCCCGCCTCCTCCATCGTCGGGACATTGGGCAGCAGCGCCGAGCGCCGCTTGCTGGTGACCGCAAGCGCACGCACCTTGTTGGACTGGATGGCGCCCAACATGGACGGCAGGTTGTCGAACATGAAATCGATCTGCCCGCCGACCAGGTCGGTCTGCGCCTGCGGCGCGCCGCGGTACGGGATGTGGTTGAAGCTGATGCCGGCCTTCTCTTTGAGGATTTCGCCGCTGAGGTGGCTGGTGGTGCCGTTGCCACCCGAGCCCATGGCCAGGCGGCCCGGCTGGCTCTTGGCATAGAGGATCAACTCGCGCACCGAGGCGGCGGGCAAGCCCTGGCGGACCACCAGCACATTGGGCACCTGCGAGAGCACAGCCACCGGCACCAGGTCCTTGTCGGGGTCGTAGGGCATCCTGGCGATCAGGCCGCGGTTGATCGCCATGGTCACGATGTTGCCAAAGCCCAGCGTGTAGCCATCGGGCTTGGCTGTGGCCACTGCCTGCATGGCGATGGTGCCTGCCGCGCCGGGACGGTTCTCGACGATCACCGATTGCTTGAGCTTGTCCTGGAGATAGTAGGCCAGTTTGCGGCTGGTCTGGTCGGGTGTGCCTCCGGCGGACGAGGGCACGACCAGCTTGATGGGTTGGGCGGCGGGCCAGTCTGCCGCCATGGCGGTGCCGGCCAGCGCGGCCACCGCCAGCAGCAACGCGCGGCGTGTTTGAAATTTCGGCATCTGTGACTCCAATGTTCTGTTCTTGATGGGGCTGCCACTGGGGCACCCGGAATATCAGGCATGCACGCCGGCCTGTCCAACGGAATAAACGCATGCCCCCCTGCATTTTTTTCATGCCCGCACAGCGTTCCCATTGCGGGCGAGCGGACGCCATGCCAATAATGGCCGTCACCGCCATGAAATATCCAACGCAACGCCACCTGCCCTCCATCGTCAACCTCAACACCTTCGAGGTGATTGCACGGCGCCTGAGCATCACGGCCGCAGCCGATGAACTGGGCCTGACGCAAAGCGCGGTGAGCCGCCAGCTGTCGGACCTGGAGGGCTTTGTCGGCGTTGCCCTCTGCAGGCGCACCACCAGCGGGATGGAGCTGACGGTCGACGGCGCCGGCTACCTGCGGCGGGTGCGCACCCTGCTGGACGAGCTGGAGTCGGCCACCATCGCCGCGTCCATGGGCTCCATGCCCGGCAAGATACTGCGCCTGTCTGTGCCCGCCACCTTCGGCACGCTGTGGGCCATGCCACGGCTGTGCGCCTTCGCCGCCGCGCACCGCCAGATCCAGCTGGACGTGGCCACGCACACCGGGCCCATCAGCATGCGCGACTCGGGGCTGGACGCGGCCATCATCCACTGCGAAGGGCCGGAGCCCGGCTGCGTGGCCGACCTGCTGCACCCCCTGCACTCCTTTCCGCTTGCGGCGCCCACCTTGAGCCGGTTGGCGGCGCCGCTGACGGGCACGCAAATGGCCGCGCTGCCCTTGCTGCACCAGAGCATGGCGCCCAACTCCTGGGCAGCCTACCTGCGGCAACTGGGCGCGTCAGTAGAAGTCCCGATGCCAGGCCCCCACTACGGCCTGCTGTCGCTGGGGTTGATGGCGGCAGAGGCCGGCCTGGGCGTCGCATTGGCGCCGGACTACGCGAGCGCATCGGCGCTGCAGGCCGGGCGACTGGTCAAGCTGAATGACAAGCCCTTCATTTCGCCGCGCAGTTACTTTCTGGTGACGACGAACGAGCGCGCCAAAGCGCCCATCATCCAATCGCTGCGCCAATGGTTGACGGGCCAATCGCCGCCAAGTTCTTGAGGCTCCGTGACGGCTTGAAAGCTACGACTCCCCTCATCATCGCGTCTTTTGCCGGTGCGGCCCTCCTTGCCTTCTGGATCAAGCACGAACACAGGCCGGCAGAGGCCATCGCCGCAACCCATGCCTACATCGAAAGCGTGGACGCCGCCCCCGGCTGGAAAGCCCGCCTGCGCAATTGCGTCACCCCAAGCTCGTTCACGCCCTATCAAACCAACGGCAACCGCATTCGCCGCCTCGCCGGCGGCCAGGACTCGGACCCGGCGGAAGTCAGCGTGGACTTTTTCGATTGTTCCGTTCGCTTTTACCTGCGCAAACAGGCATCGGGTTCCTGGCAGGTCTACAAAGCGCAAAGCCATGCGGGTTAGGGCACACGGCACAATCCGAAGAGAATTACCAGAATCCCCCGCCACCTGAAGAAAGAAACTCCATGCCCACCAGCCACAGCAACAACGCCTCGCTTGCCAAAATATTCGCCCCGACGGGAACACTGCGCGCCTCCATCAATCTCGGCAACCCCATCCTGGCCAATGCCGACCCTGCCACGGGGGCGCCCTTCGGTGTGTCCGTCGATCTGGCGCATGCCTTTGCACGGCGCCTGGGATTGCCGCTGAAGCTGGTGGTGGTGGATGCCGCGGGCAAGTCCGTGGCGGCGGTGAATGAGGAGCGCGCCGATTTTGGTTTCTTCGCGATCGACCCCCTGCGCGGCAAGGAGATCGCGTTCACCGCGCCCTATGTGCTGATCGAGGGCTGCTACCTGGTGCGCAACGAGTCTCCGCTGCGTGCGAATGAGGACGTCGACAAACCCGGCCACCGCGTGGCGGTGGGCGGGGGCAGCGCCTATGACCTGTTTTTGAGCCGGGAGCTCAAGCACGCCGAAATCGTCAGAGCGCCCACATCGCCGACCACGATAGCGGCCTTTCTGGAACAGAAGCTGGAGGTCGCGGCCGGCATCCGGCAGCAGTTGGAGGCCGAGGCTCGGCAGAGCGGCAACCTGCGTTTGCTCCCCGGCCACTTCATGGTGATACGGCAGGCCATGGGCGTGCCCAAGACGCGCGGTGAAGCGACTGCGGCCGAGCTTCAGGCCTTCGTCGAAGAAATGAAGGCCAGCGGCTTTGTGGCCGAGGCCCTGGCGCGCCATGGCATTGAGGGCGCCGCGGTCGCGCCGGCGGCTACGGCCAGTTAGCGGGCCTTAGAGCTTCAGGCTCAGCCGCCGCCAGGCGCCATCCAGCTGTTCACTCATCAGTGTCGCGCCGGCAAAACCGAGCGTGCGTTGCTCGGTGGCCGGCAACAGCAAGACCAGGCTGTCTTGAACAGGCGGCCGCTCACCTTCGCGGGACACCGCGATGTGCAAGCCCTGTGCGGTGGACTCCACACGCAGGCGCCATTGCCCACAAGCCCCGTTGCGCCAAGCCTGGCTATGGCCATCGTCTTCAAAACAGCTCGCTTCAAAGCTGCCCTCTCCTCTGAGGGGAAAGACCTGGAAGCCGCGCACATCGTCAACCTTGGCGAAATGGATTTCGCCAACGTTCAGCGGGATGGCGCAGCCTTCGCGTGCCAGCAAGGGAGCGGGGCCGTCCAGCGGCGCCTGCAGCGTCACCCATTGGCCGGCGTCAAAGCGGCGCGCCGTGTGCGCTTCGTACCAGCCCCCCGTGCCGGGCAGCCAGACGCGGCGCTCGGTCTGGCCGGGCTCGACCACCGACGCGACCAGCAGGTTGGCGCCCAGCAGCATGTCGTCGTTTTCTTCCAGGCAGCGCGCGTCTTCAGGGAAGTCGTGGTACGTCGGCCGGATGATGGGTTCATACGCGCTGTGGTAACGCCACACCAGGTCATAGAGGTAAGGCATGAGCCGGTAGCGCAGGCGAATGAGATCGCGAATCTGCGGCGTGGCCTCGGGGTACATCCAGGGTTCGTTGACGGTCTTGTCGTCGTTCCAGGAATGGATGCTGAAGCGCGGCAGGAAGATGCCGTGCTGGACCCAGCGCAGCAGCAGCTCCGGCCCAGGCGCGGGGCCTGAGAACCCGCCTATGTCGTGGCCGGTGTTGGAGACGCCCGACATCGCCAGGCCCAGCCCCATGCGGATGTTGTAGCGCAGCGTTTCCCAGGCGGTGTAGTTGTCGCCCGACCAGGTCTGCACATAGCGCTGCATGCCGGCGGCGCCTGAGCGCGACACCAGGTAGGGCCGCTCGGCGGGTGCGAACTCGGTCTGCGCCGCATGCGAGGCCTGCATCATCAGCAGGGTGTGCAGCGGGCGCGCCTCGCGCGCGGGCCGCGGCGAGCCGAAGCCGTGAGCCATGGCCTTGTCGCTCCAGATCTCGTATTCGTTGTTGTCGTTCCAGGTGGCGGGGATGCCGTATTGCAGCAACTGCTCGGTAACCTGCTTCTTCCACCACGCGATGGTCTTGGGGTTGGTGAAGTCGAGGTAGGCGCCGGTGCCGTCCCAGAACTGGATGGCGCTGGGCCGGCCGTCAGGGTCCTGCACCAGCAGGCCGGCCTGCCGGGCTTCTTCAAAGCGCGGATGGTTGCTGAGCAGCGCGGGCTTGATGTTGGGCACCAGGCGCACGCCGCGCTCCAGGTAGCTTTGCACAAAGCGCGCCGGGTCCGGGAATTTGTCGCGGTTCCAGTGGAACACATAGCGGCCCGGGCCTATGGAGGTATAGCCCGACGACAGGTGGAAGGAGTCGCAGGGGATGTCGTGCTCCGCGCAGCGTTCGAGGAACTCGCCCATGCGCTCCTGCGCGTTCGGCGCGTCGGTATAGCTCATGGTCGAGCCTGAATAACCCAGCGCGTAGCGCGGCGGAAAGACGGGCCGGCCGGTGAGCCAGGTGTAGCGGCGCGTGATGGCGGCCGGGTTGTCGCCGGCGATGTAATACAGGTCGAGGTCGCCGTGGTCGGCCACAAAGTAGCGGTAGTGGCCGTGGTAGTTGTCCATCTCGCGGCCCATGTCGAAGCTGCAGTCGGACAGGGTGTCGTAAAAAAGGCCGTAGCTCAGGCCCGCATCGTTCTCACCCCCCTTGCGTGTGATGTAAAACGGGATGTGCTTGTACAGCGGGTCGGTGCTGCGCGCGCTGTAACCCATGGGGTCCAGGTTGCACATGCGGTAGCGCTGGCCGGCGCGGTTGGCGTCGCCGGCGCGCTCGCCCAGGCCGAAGTAGGCCTCGCCGCGCTCGCGCTGCAAGTAGTGATACACCTTCTCGTCCCACCAGCCGAAGTTGTAGGCCTGCGTGGGGCGGTCGGCGGCGCCGGCCTGCCAGCGGCCCTGGTGCATGCTTTCCCAGCGGCAGAAGAAACCTTCAAGCGCGATGCTCAGGCGCACGGCGGCGGTGCTGACGCGCAGTTGCGCACCGTCCTGCTCAAGCTCAAACACGGGCAGCGAAAAGCCGCTCACGTCAAAACGGTCACGGCCTTCGACGGGCAGGTTCTCCAGGCCCGGCGCCACCGTCCAGCTGCGCGGCATTTGCGGCCGGCCCTGCGGCAGGAGCATGACGCGGACGATGTCCTCTTCAAGCACCCAGATGTGGGCCACGGCGGCGCCGTCGCTGCCCAGGATGAGATGGTTGCCCTTGCGGGACTGCAGGGCGAATACGGGGGGACGGTCCAGGCGCATATGGGAGGTATCGGAAGGAGAAGGTTGAACAGGCACGGCGCTCACAGGCGCAGGCCGTTCTGGTCGAAGTAGTGCAGTTGCCCGGCGGGCGCGCTCACGCGCACGGTGTCGCCGCGTTTGATGCTTGTCTGGCCGCTCAGGATCAGTTCAAAAGGTGCATCGGCCACCACCTTGCCATGCAGGATGCTGGTGCTGCCGAGTTGCTCGACCTGCGACACCTGGAGTTGCAGCGGGCCGTCGTTGGAAAGCTGAGCATGCTCGGGCCGTATGCCCACGGTTTGCGCGCCGGCCTTGGCGCCCGGCATCTCGGCCGCCGGCACAAAATTCATGCGCGGGCTGCCGATAAAGCCGGCCACGAACTGGTTGCAGGGCCGGTTGTACAACTCCAGCGGCGAGCCGACCTGCTCGATGCGGCCGGCGCGCAGCACCACGATCTTGTCGGCCATGGTCATGGCCTCGACCTGGTCGTGGGTGACGTAAATCATGGTGGCGCCCAGGCGCGCATGCAGGTCGCGAATCTCGGCGCGCATGGACACGCGCAGCTCCGCGTCAAGGTTGGACAGCGGTTCGTCGAACAGAAACAGCTTGGGCTCGCGCACGATGGAGCGCCCAATGGCCACGCGCTGGCGCTGGCCGCCGGAGAGCTGGGTGGGCTTGCGCTGCAGCAGCGGCGCCAGCTGCAGCAGGGTGGCGGCGGCGTTGACCTTGCTTTCGATGATGGACTTGGCCACGCCCAGGTTTTCCAGGCCGAAAGCCATGTTGTCGTACACGCTCATGTGGGGGTAGAGCGCATAGGACTGGAACACCATGGAGCAGCCTCGGTGCGCGGCGCTCACGTCGTTGACGCGCTGGCCGTCGATGCGGATGTCGCCGCTGCTGGCGGGCTCCAGCCCCGAGATGATGCGCAGCAGCGTGGATTTGCCGCAGCCCGAAGGGCCGACGAAGACCACGAATTCACCGTCGGAAACGGTGAGGTCCACGCCATGGATGATGGTGGTTTTTTCGAAAGTCTTGACGACCTTGGCGAGTTCAAGAGTGGCCACGGAAGAGTCCTCGGTTTATTTGACGCCGGCGCTGGCAATGCCGGTGGCGATGTATTTCTGCAGGAAGGCAAAGACCAGGGTGATGGGAATCAGGGTGATCACCGTCATCGCCAGCAGGTAGTGCCACTGCGTGTTGAGTTCGCCCTGGAAGGCGTTGAGCGCGAGCTGCAGGGTGAAGTGCTCCGACTTGGACAGCACGATCAGCGGCCAGAGGAAATCATTCCAGCGCCACATGAAAGAGAAGATGGCCAGCACCGCCATGGCCGGCGCAGCCAGCGGCAGGATGATCTTCCAGTAGATGCGCCACTCGCTGGCGTTGTCCATGCGCGCCGCCTCGAGCAGTTCGTCGGGAATGGTCAGCATGTACTGGCGCAGCAAAAACACCCCGGTGGGTGTGGCCACCGCCGGCAGGATCACGCCCCAGAGGTTGTTGAGCAGGTTGAGCTCCGAGATCACCAGGAAGGCCGGCACCAGGATGATGGTGGGCGGAATCATCAGCGTGGCGATGATCAGCACAAACACCGTCTTCTGCCCGGTGAACTGGTACTTGGAGAGCGCGAACGCCGCCATGGAGTTGAACAGCAGCGTGAGGATGGTCGCCACCACGGTGATGAACACGCTGTTCCACAAATACGTGCCGAAGGCGAACTTGCCGAAGATCTCGGTGTAATTGCCGCTGGCGAACTTGAGTTCGTTCACCGGCTTGCGGTCGTTGATGTTGACGCGAATCTCGGTCTGCGGCGCCGCGGGGTCGACCATGGTGGCGACGAGGCCGATACGGCGCACCTGCGCCAGCTCGCGCACCCGGCCCTGCTCGTCCTTGGCGCGGAACAGCGGCAGGGGCTTGTCGTAACCGGCCACCACCGCTTCTTTCTGCGTGTAGGGCAGAAAGGTCGGCGGGAACTGGCTCAGCGCGCTTTCGGTCTTGAAGGACGACATCACGAGCCAGAGCACCGGGCCGAACATCACGATCAGGCCGGCCAGCAGGTAGGCGTACGAGAGCCAATCCGTCCAGTGCAGGCGTGTGCCGCCGTGGGCGCGGCCGCGTGTGCGGGTGAAAAAATTTGCCATCGCTGCGCCCTTACTTCTTGATTTTTCCGGCCTCGCCGGCTTTGGAAAGCCGCAGCTGCGCGAGCGTGAGAGCCATCAGGCCGGCGGCCAGGATCAGCGAGGCCGCGGCCGCCAGGCCGTAGAGGTGGATCTGCTCGGCAAAACCGGTCTGGTAGATGTACTGCACGATGAAAGTGGTGGCCGAGCCCGGGCCGCCGCCGGTGAGCACGAAGACCTCGTCAAAGCTTTGCACCGCACGGATCATCACCAGCACCAGCACCACGATCAGGTTGGGCATGAGCAGCGGCAAGGTGATGCGTGTCAGCACGCGCCATGGCGGCGCGGCGTCCATCTCGGCGGCCTCATACACGTCCCTTGGAATCGCCTGCAGGCCGGCCAGCAGGATCAGCGTGTAAAAACCCATGTGGGCCCAGATGGACACCACGATCACCCAGAAAAACGCCCAGTGGCGGTCCAGCAGCCAGTCCATGGGCGAGCCGCCCATGGCCACCAGGCCGGCATTGAACACGCCCTGGTTTTGCAGCAGCCATTTCCAGATCAGCGCCACCACCACCGGCGACAGCAGCACCGGATAGAAGAACACGCCGCGCCAGAAGCCGCGGCCAATGATCTTGCGGTTCAGCACCAGCGCCGTGACCAGCGAGAAGAACACCATCAACGCCACCTGGATGAGGCTGAACTTGACGGTATTGGCAATCGAGCGCCAGAAGATGTCGGTGCGGCAGGTCTGCAGGTCCGCATAGTCGCGGCATTCAAGCAGGATGGCGAAATTCTCCAGCCCCGTGAAAGGCCGCTGCGTGGGCAGCAGGTTGACCCCGCCGGTCACCGCGTACACCAGGTTCACCACAATGGGCAAAAAGGTGAAGATGCTGATGATCACCAGGTTGGGGCCGACAAAAAGCCAGCCTATGCGCGACGCGCCCAGCCACCTCTGGCCCAGCCGGAACACCGGCTCAAAGAGGTTGAACAAAAAGCCCAGGAAGGCCGAGAAGACTGACATACCGACTCCGATCTACTGTCCCAAGGCAACATCTGCGCCCCGGGTCTTATGCCAGGGGCACCGCGGAACTGGCTTTGCCAGGCCGCTGGTGCCGCCCCCTGCAAGGGGGAGGCGCGCACGCAGTGCGCACCACGGGGGGTGTGCCTACTTCTCGGCTTGTTTGACTGCTTCAGCCATGTCGGTGCTGATCTTGGTCACGGCCTCGTCGACACTGATCTCACCCACGATGGCCTGGGTGACGCGGGTCACGGTCGGCAGCATCAGGGCGCGGTTGTACTTGTAGCCTTGCAGTGCGTAGGCCGGGGCGGCGATGGTGCCGGTGCCGCTGGTGAACACACCCAGCGCGGCCTGGGCCGCGGGGCCTGCGCTCGGGTAGCTCACGCCTTTTTTGGCCACGCCGGCATGGGCGGGGATGTTGTTGGTGCGGGACGCGAATTCGTTGACATTGGCTTCCTGCGCCATGAAGTCCAGGAAGCGGCCCACTTCCTTGGGCGACTTGGTGGTCTTGAGCGCCACCCAGGCCGCGCCGCCCGGCATGCCCGAGCAGGCCGCGGGGCCGCAGGGATTGGGCACCGCGACCCAGTCAAAGGCGTTGCCGATTTCCTTCTGCATGCGGTTGATCTGCCATGAGCCCGACAGGATCATCACCACGCGGCCATTCTTGAACTCGCCCACGGCATCGGCATAGCTGGAGCCGCCCGAGCCGCCCCAGACATCCTTGAGCATGGTGCCGTCCTTGTGCCAGGCGACGAACTTGCCCACGGCCGTCTTGTAGCCCGCGTCCACCGTGAGGTTGCCCTTGGCGTCGAAAATTTTCGCGCCGTAGCTGACGGCGGGGCCGGCGAAACGGTGGCCCGAACGGTCCCAGGCCATGGCAGCCGGGGTCTGCGTGGCCTTGGCCACCTTGCGCGCCGCTTCGGCCCACTCTTCCCAGGTGGCCTTGGGGCCGGGCATGGGCACCTTGGCCTGCTCGAACAGGGTCTTGTTGACGAAGGGGCCGGTCATGGTCATTTGCGACAGGAAGCCGTAGATGCCTTTGTCGCCCGCCTTGTTGCGCATCCAGGGCAAGGTGCTACCGAAGTTGTCTTCCCAGTACTTGCGGTCCTTCACATAGGGGCTGATGTCGATGTAGTTCTTCGACAGGCCGCCGATCTCGGCAACGCGCGCGATGTCGGGGCCCTGGCCGGCCGCGAGCTGCACAGGCAGCTGCTCCACCACCGTCTTGTAGGGCACGGTGTCCAGGATCACCTTGGCGCCGGGGTTCTGGGCTTCATAACGCTTGATGAGGTCGGCCGTGACATCGCACTCATTGCCGTCCTGGTAACACATGACGCGGATGTCGGCGAAGGCGCTGGTGGCCAGTGTTGCGACGGCGGCGCCCAGGAAGCCGGTGCGCATGGCGTGCCTGGCGAAGGATCGGAGCGGGAAGTTCATGCTTGTCTCTTTCTTGAAAAAGGAAGGAAGGGGCCGATCTGTCGTCGGCTTCAGGAATCAGGAATGCGCGCCGGCGGCATGCTGACGGGGACTAAAACCATGTCGTCCCATGCGCCGTTGTTGCGATTCTTGGGGGTTTTGCTTATTATGGCAAACGTTTGCCAAAGACCTGACAATCGTTTGCCATACTTGGCAACCAGAAGTTTCTCGGTTATATGTTGTCCTGGCGGGCACCGATCGCGCAGCCGGTCGGCCACCAGCCGTTGCCCTTGTTTTCCAGAAATACGACCCATCGATGCTTCGCTTTCCACCCGCCGGGCTCCTGCCATGCCATCCGCATGACCGGCCTTCGCGCCAACCCGACATTCGCTGCGGCGCCCGGATTCGGCAAGCCCGCCGCCAGCACCGATGACCGATAACAACCCGCGCAGGCGCAAGGGCGTCGGCCCGGTTTCGCTGAGCGAAGTCGCCGTAGAGGCCGGCGTCTCCATCTCCACCGTCTCGCGCATCGTGAACGGCGAGACCCGGCGCGCTTCGCCGGAGACGCTGGCGCGCGTGCGCGAGGCCATCAAGACCGTGGGCTACCACCCCAACCAGCTGGGGCGCGCGCTACGCAGCCGTGAGAGCCGCCTGGTCGCGATGCTTGCCGCCAACCTCGACAACCCGGTGATGGCCACACTGGCCGCTTCCACCGAGGCCGCGCTGCGCGAGGCCGGCTACACGATGATCCTGTGCGACACGCACGACCGGCCGGAGCTGCAGGACGACTATCTCAACGCCATGCGTTCGCAAGTCGTGCAGGGCTATGTGATGGTCGCGGCCCAGCCCAGCCCCGGCCTGCGCGACTTCGTGGAGCGCGGTGCGCCCATGGTCTTCGTGAGCCGGCGCAGCCCCTTCGGCACCTGCGCCTTCGTGGGGCCGGACAACCTGGCGGCCGGCGCCGCCGCCGCAGACTACTTGCTGGACCGCGGCATCGACGCGCCGGCCGTGGTCTTTCCGTCGCGCGGATCGTCCACGACGCGGGAACGCGTGCAGGGCTTCTGCGAGCGGGCCGTCGCCAGGGGCTTGTCGGCAGACCGGATCCGCCGGGTGGAAGCCCCGGGCATCTCGCACCTGGAAATCGGCTACGCCGCCGCGGCCCAGTTCGCGGCGCCCGGCGCCTGGCCGCGCGGCGCGATGTGCATCAGCGACCAGATCGCCTATGGGCTGCACCGCGTGGCCCGCGAGAGCGGGATCCGGGTGCCCGGCGACTGCGAACTGGTCGGCATCGACGGCAACCCGATCAATGCCTGGCTCGCCCCATGGCTCAGCTCGGTCGAGATTCCGCACCAGGATTTCGGGCCGGTCATCGTGGAGCTGATGCTCAGCCTGTGGGGCGGCGAAGCGCCATGCGAACGCCTCATGCCGCACCGCATGGCGGCTGCGCTCGAGACCTGAAACCGGCCAGGCTTGAGCCGGGTGTGTGTGAAATCGGAGTGAGGCAACCGAAGCCGCGGCTCGCTAAACTTCCAACCATCAGCGAACCGCTACCTCTTGAAGGGATGCCTGCATGAACACACAACACCTCACCTACCGCGGTACGGTCTACCCCTGGCACTGCGACCATGTGGGCCACATGAATGTGATGTGGTACGTCGGCAAGTTCGACGAGGCGACCTGGAACCTGTTCCACCAAATCGGCATCACGCCCGGCTACCTGCGCGAGCAGCATCGCGGCATGGCGGCGGTGGACCAGCACATCGAATACAAGCGGGAACTCAAGGCCGGCGACGTGGTGACGGTGTACACCGAGATTCTTGAACTGCACGACAAGAAAATCCGCTTTCGCCACGAGATGCGAAGCGGGGACGGCGGCGGGCAATCCGGGGAAATTGCCGCAGTGACAACCGTGCTGGGCGTTCACATGGACACGCAGGTGCGCAAGTCCTGCCCCTTCCCACCGGCGCTGAGCGAGCAGATGAAGGCATTCATGCAGGCTCAGGGCGGATAGCCCGCAACGAGGGCTTGGGCGCATCGCGATCAAAACTATTTGACGTCGTTTCACTTGTTCCCTGGGAAAGATGCGGCCCACGGGTACAAATCAAGCAACGGACTTGCGCCTTTTCCAGATCACACCGTCCACCAGGTAGTGATGAAAATTCACGGTGAAATGCAGAATAAAAACTGCTGGCAGACCTAGC
>Ga0307408_100001249_pt1 | contig 19095 bp, 8 predicted proteins | sample 322Cmetagenome_FD_202116 | JGI IMG/M metagenome (GOLD analysis project Ga0307408, IMG submission 202116) | Maize rhizosphere microbial communities from greenhouse at UC Davis, California, United States - 322HYB-C-3 | ecosystem: Host-associated > Plants > Roots > Rhizosphere > Soil | place: USA... | reverse complement strand
ACATGATCGGGCAGGGCACCCTGACCGCCGACGTCGGCCGGCAGCTCGCAGACTTTGCCATCGGAAACACCGGTAATCGCCAGGGCAGCAACGCACCGAAGGAATTCTTCCCCGGGATGATCGACGAAGTGCGCATCAGCAGCATCGCCCGTGCGCCCTACGACTTCTGCTTTGTCAGTGAGGAGGAAAAGAACCGCTCGGACGAGCTCCTGCGGCGCGCGCCGCCGCAAGCCCCCCCCTTGGGAATGGAGCTTGAGCGGGTGTGGGTCGGTGAGCAGCCGGCGGTCTTGCCCGGATCGGACCAACCGCTGGTGCTCGGCCCCGGACTGCACCGGCTGGATTTTGATTTCAAATTCCCCGACGGCGTGAATGCCGACCCACTGGCGGTCCGCTGCCGGCTTGAAGGGCTTGGCGACGAATGGCACCCCGCCGCACGCGGGATGACCATGGAATGGAAGATGATCGACGCCGCGGGCACCCTGCTCACGCAGCGGGTTTTCGCCACCACGGGCTCAAGTATCGGCTGGCAGATCGATGCGCTGAGTTCGCCGATGGTGCCCCGCACCGAGCCGCTCTTCATCCCCGAGGGCACGAGAAAAGTCCAAGTCACGATTTCATCCGGCACCGACGATACCACCGGCATCTGGGTGATCGACGACCTCGCGCTGGCGCGCTCATCCGCCCCGCAGACAAACCTGTGGGAAGACGGCGGTTTCCAGCAGGGCGAGCGGATGAACCAACTCGGCGGCGTCCCCCTGCGTTGGGAGCGGCACGGCACCGAGCCAGCCATCGCACGCGTGATGCAAATGCGCGGTCCCTCGCTGGGCTTGGTGGATGCCGAACAGAAGCGCTACGCGCAATGGACCTCCACTCGCGAGCTTGGCGTGAAGCCAGCCGCGGGCGGCGAGACCTTTCTCCTGAGCTGGAAGGAGGCTTTCAACGTGATTCCCGGCGCTTCGCTCCGCGCGAGCTACCTGAACGTGCCGCCGGGCGAGTATGCCTTCCAAGCGATTGCGGTGGGAGCGGAACCGCAACCGGCAACGGCAAGCCTGGCCTTTCCCATCAAGATCAAGCGCCCGATCTGGGAACGCGAATGGTTCGCGCCCTTGGCGGTGGCAGCCGGCGTGCTGGCGACCGGCTTGCTTTTCTTCGCCGCCTATCGCCGCCGGGCACGTCACCGCCTCGCCGCCATCAAACTCCAGCACGCGGTGGAGCGCGACCGCGCACGCATCGCCCGCGACATGCACGACGACTTGGGCACGCGGGTCACCGTGCTGAATCTGGCCGCATCCTTTGTGCGGCGCGCCATCGATGGTGATCCGGAAAAGGCGCGTCAGCAGGTCGTGCGGCTCGAATCCGCGGCGCGCGATCTGGTCACCGCGATGGATGGCCTAGTGTGGGCCGTGAATCCATCGAATGACACGCTCGATCACCTGGCGACGCACCTTTCGGCCGTGGCCCAGGAAATCTTCCGCGACAGCCCGGTGCGGCTGCGGATCGACATCGCGGACAATCTTCCGCCGGTCACCCTGCGTTCGGATTTCCGCCATCACTTCGCGCTCGGGGTGAAGGAAGCGCTGCACAACATTCTCAAGCACGCGGGGCCTTGCGAGGCCACGTTCATGCTGCGTCTGCTGGATCATAATGCCCTGTTTGCCGAGATCTCGGACAATGGCAGGGGCTTCGATCCATCGCTCCCGCGCGAGGGCAATGGCCTGCCGAATCTGGCCGCGCGTTTTGCAGAACTCGGCGGCACTTGTGTCATCGAATCGTTCCCTGGAAAGGGCACCCGCGCGATCTTCCGTTGCCAGCTTCCAAAAGTTCCGGCATTGCCGAAGGCATGAGTTCGGCCAAGCGCACAATCGCCATCGTCGAGGACGACTCGCTTTTGCGCGAGTCCTTCCGCGAAACGCTGTCCGCTTCGGACCAGTGGACCGTGACCGGATGCTATGGACGCGCCGAAACCGCACTGGAAGGCCTGCAGAAAAATCCGCCGGAAGCCTGCGTGGTGGACATCCAGCTTCCCGGGCTCTCCGGCATCCAGCTCCTGCGCAAGGTCAAGCCGCTGTGCCCGAACACCCAGTTCCTCATGGTCACCGTGTTCGAGGACGCCGATCGCGTCTTCGAGGCGCTCGCCGCGGGCGCGTCCGGCTACGTGCTGAAGCGCGACATCGACGCGAAGCTGCTGGAGTCACTGGATGACGTCGTCGCCGGCGGTTCGCCGATGTCGAGCGGCATCGCCCGCAAGGTGGTGCAGCATTTCCAGCTGCCCGTGCAATTGCCGGTCGCGGAGCCCAGCGAGGATTACCATCTCACGCAGCGGGAGAAGGAGACGCTGGATCTCTTGGCCAAGGGTTACCTCTACAAGGAAATCGCCCACGAGCTGGGGGTGCGGATGGAGACGGTGAGCTTCCATCTGGGGAATATTTACCGGAAGCTCCACGTGCGGACGCGGACGGAAGCGGTGCTGAAGTACATGAAGCGCGAGCCGGAGGCTCCTTGAACGGCCAAATCGGCGCCGTTTTGTCGTTTTTGTGATAGCTTCATTTCATTGGGAATGAGTGGATTGCGTGATTACTAGGTATTCACCTAGGTATCCAAGCGACATCCATTCGGGTAGGCATACACGGTCCACTGGAGAAATCCCCGTGGCCGAAACCCATGAAACTCGAAGCATGCCACGATGGATCCGGCGATCGCGCGGACGTGGTCGACGCTCCCAGCAGCTCGACCGGCGGTGGGTACGATTGGAGTGATCGTACGCGCCAAACTCGCCTCTCCTTTCAAGAAAGCCGTGCAGCAATCCCGGAGTGCGACAATCCGGGCATCAGCAAGGTTCTCCGCACGATCCGCTACGAGTACTCACGACCTCTCACCGTTTCATCGCTAGCCCGCGAGTGCGGCATGTCGGTGAGGTCGCTGCACCGGCTCTACCGCTCGGTCACCGGCACCACGATCGGCCAGGATATCATCGCCCGCCGGATCGAGGCCGCCGCGATGATGCTGCGCGCCGACGATGTGAAGCTGGAACCGGTGGCAATGGAGACCGGCCTCGGCAACGCCAAGAACCTGTGCCGGCTCTTCAAGGAACACCTCGGCATCACTCCGGGACAGTGGAAGGAGTCCTTTCACGGACCCCGCGCTGGAGCGGCATGACGCCGCCAGGATCCCCCTAAAAGGGGTCCACTGAGAATTTCACCACGTCACCTCGACCTGTTAAATAGACCACCCCTGTTGAAGACGGAAACCCTCGTCTGATCTCACAACATCGGAACGCGACGCAAAAACCCATGACCGCGCCCATTTCAGCTTCTTCTAGCCGGCGGCGTCAGCCGCCCGGCTTCGCCCTGATCATCTCACTCTCGCTGATGGTATTGATGATGGTGCTCGTCACCGGCTTGCTCGGGCTGTCCTCGATTTCCCTGCGCAGCAGCGGACGTGACAACTACGCCGCGCAAGCCCGTGCGAACGCGCGCATGGCGCTCGTCATCGCGATCGGCCAACTTCAAAAGCAAACCGGCGCCGACACCCGCGTGACCGCCCGCGCCGACATCCTCGGCTCGAATAACCCTCCGGTTCTCGGCGCTTGGAAAAGCTGGGAAGGCACCGATCACGACTCGAAGGGCAAGCCGATCTCTCCCGGCAACTATGCCTCAAAGAAAGAGGCGCGGTTCCTCGGCTGGCTGACTTCCACATCCGACAGTCCCAAGACCCTGCCCGAGACCAAGGAGAGCAAGGACAGCGTCCCGCTCGTCGGCTCCAAGACCGTCGGCACGGGTGCCGGCCGGGATGACCAGCAAATCCACTTGGTGCCCCAACACATCTCGACCCCTGACGGCAACGGCGGCTTTGCCTGGTGGATCGGCGGTGAAAACCAGAAGGCGCGCCTACCCAAGCCCCAGAAGCCGACCGAAGATAACGCGGCCCGCTGGTCGGTGTTGGCAAAGACCCACGCCGTGGCGGATCCCGAGCCATTTCGCATGGAGAAGCTGCTCGACGATCCCGCGCCCGCTGACCGCGCTGTCAGCCTGATGCTCGGCGATCTCGTGGCCTCGAAGAACGACATGAAGACCTCGCAGGAGTTCTTCCACGACCTCTCCGCCACCTCGGTCGGTCTGCTGACGAACACGGCCACCGGCGGCTGGCGCAAGGACCTCTCCCTCGCCACCGAGAACTGGGCCCAATTGCCCGCCTCGAATCTCCCCTTCTTCCGGCTCACTCCGGACAAGGACGGCACCGCCGCCAAGCCGACCTCCGGCAACGCCACCGCCGCCAGCTCAATGCTCTACCCGTGGGCTGCCTACCGTGGCAGTGCGAGTGACATGACGATCTATCGCCACGGTCCGGTGACCAGCTGGGAAAACCTCCGCGACTACGCGACCCTCTATAAGAAAATCACTTCTACTTCCAGCGGTCGCAATCGCATCGCCTCCTCCTCTTTCGCGATCGATGACGGGGGAAACGCCTTCAATTTCCTCCACAAGGTCCGCTTGCTGCCAGTAGTTGCCCGCGTTCAGTGGGTCTTCTCGCACTACGCCGCTTCGACCGGTGCCGCGGGCGGCCAATACACCGCCCGACTGCTGGTGACGCCGGTGATCACGATGTGGAATCCCTACAGCGTGGAGCTTACCTCGCCAGCCGCGCTTAACTTCTATATCGTCAAGCCGCTGCCAGTCGCACTCCGCTACAATGTAAGCGGCTCGACGAACTACAACTGCCTCACTGCGGGAGGCCTCAGCAATCAGCCGTCGCTCTCGACCGCCGGCAACCTGCAGTATCAAATCCCAACGGCATTCACCTTGAAGCCCGGTGAAACGCGGGTATTCAGCCCCGCTTCGGGATCGAATGCGATCGTCGCCGCGGGCACGGTTTCCGATCTCCAGCCCGGCTACCGCAGCAAGGGCGGCCACTATTTCGACGTGAAAAACGTCACGACCAACACGGCGGTCACTGGCTCTGGCAGCACCACGATCAAGGCAGACGCCAAGTTCGACACAATCTACGACGATGCTGGCAAAACGGGTGTCGGCATCTACCTGGACATGTCGGTGGGCAGCGGGGGCCCGCGGCACCTCGTCTATCGGATGGTCTATACGCCCGCGATCGCCAACGAAGTTTACAAGCCTCTCAACCAGCTTGCCGAGGCCACGCTCGCCAACGCGGCAACCACGCCGGTGCCCTTCATGTCCACCGTCTTCGGTGCGCGGATGGCCAGCAGGACCCACCTGCCGGCCAAGGGCTTCGTCCAATCCAGCCCGCTGGTGAACTACACCGCCATGGGTGACAAGGATTTGGCGGAACCCACCATCCAAATGGATTACATCGGCACCAATCACCCGGTGAATTCGCCCTTCGACTACAGCTTCATCAAGCACGCCGGCCTCGACAGCCAGTTGCCGAATGCCAGTGACACCACTGGCCGCGGCTACATCGTCACCGGCTTCAACAAGGCCGACGGACTCTCACGCTGCGTCATCGCGGAGATTCCTGTCCGCCCATTGGCCTCTCTCGGCGAGTTGCAGCACTGGGACCTGCGCTACGAAAATCCCATCCCTCCCTACGCCTTCAATTTGATCGCCAATAGCGACGCAAGCCCGCTGCTGCCCGCAAATGCCGTGGCCAACTACGCGGCAGCCAATAACCTGCAGTACGACGACAGCTACTGTGCGAATCACCTGCTGTTCGACGACTGGTTCTTCTCCTCGATCGCGCCCGATCCGACCAACTACGGCACGGGTGGCAAGAACCTCCAGACGACCTTCACCGACTTCGTCTCCGGCATCGCTCCCCTCGCCAACCGCGCCTACCAGCCGATCGCAGAGGACACCGGCTACGCTGCTGCAGGTGCGGGGAATGCCACCAAGCTCTACGACCAGCACGTGAAGAAGGCGGATGGATACCGGACTGTCGCTTCACACCTGGAAGTGGAAGGCATGTTCAATGTGAACTCGACTTCCGTCACCGCCTGGCGCGCCTTGCTCGGCCATGCCCGCAAGCAGAAGGTGCCGTTCATCCGCGAAAGCGGCACCTCATGGAACGTGGACAGCTCCGGCGAAAGCGACTACGCGACGAGCCGCTTTTCCATCGCCGGGGATTCCGAAGCCGGCAGCACCGGCAGTTCCGGAAGCTTCCCGGAAGCTACGGAGTTCGCCGGCTACCGCGTGTTGGATGACAAGTTCATCGAGCAGCTCGCGGAGGAAATCGTGAAGCAAGTCCGCTCACGCGGGCCTTTCCTTTCGCTCGCGGAGTTTGTGAACCGCCAGCTTTCCTCCGGCGACCTCGCGCTCGCTGGCGCCATCCAGGCCGCCATGAATGAAGTCGCGAAGGGTGGCTCCAATCCCTACGCCGAAATGGAAGCCGTCCTCACCAACCAGGGCAAATCCTCCGCCAACATCCCTCGGGCTGCGGATGCCGCCTACAAGTTCCCCGCCGCCGCCGAAGGCTGGAGTGCCTATGGCCTGCCCGGCTGGACACGCCAGGCCGATATCCTCCGACCGCTCGCGCCCATCCTTTCCGCCCGAGATGACACCTTCGTCATCCGCGCTCATGGCGATGCCCGCGACGACAATGGCAACATCGTCAGCCGCGCCGTCTGCGAGGCTGTGGTCCGCCGTACCCGCGACTATGTCGATTCTGTCGACACTGCCGATCTCGCCACCCCGCCAAAGTCACCCATCAACAAAACCTTCGGCCGCCGTTTCGAGATGGTGAGCTTCCGCTGGCTAAACCCGTCGGAGATTTGACAGACTGATCCCATGCGCCTTCTCGCCTTTCTCTGCTGCTTCCTCCCGCTCGCCCTCACTGCCCAAGAAAAAAAGGGCGACCGAACTTGCCGCATCCTCTTCCTCGGAGCGGCGGATTCGGATCCCGAAAAACTCTACCTGCATGATGGCACCACCGCGCAAGAAGTGGAGCTGCCCCGACTGAATCTATCCAAGGTCTACGAGCTGTCCAAGGGCGCGCTCACGCTGAAGATGCTTTCCACATTGCCCGCCGAAGGACAGCCAGTCCCTCCTGCGGCTCCTTCCGTCGCCGTTCCTGAAACCACCGGCGATTTTTACCTGCTGCTCAGTTCGGACGCGGCGAACAAGGTCGCTCCGGTCCGCATGCAGGTCATCGATGCCTCCACCGAGCGCTTCAAGCCCGGCCAGATGCTGTGGTTCAATCTTACCGCTAACGATGTCGGCGGAAGCGTGGGAAAGCAGCAGCTCGCCCTGAAAACCCGCTCGAAGGTCATGCTTGATCCACCGGCTTCCCAGCTGGAGTCGTACAACGTGAACCTCACCTTCCGCATCCCGGGCAAGGAAGCGCTTTATCCGCTCTGCGAGACGCAGTGGAATCACGATCCGGCCACTCGCACGATTGTCTTCGTCGTCACTGAACCCGGCAGCCGCACGCCCCGGGTGCTCGGATTTCCCGATCATCGCGTGTCATCCGGAAAGAATCCCTGAAGTACGCTCCGTTTCTTGTCTCACCCGTTCATGCAAAAATTTCCATCATCCATTGCTCTGTTCCTCCTTGCGCTGCCGCTTCACGGCCAGGAATGGAAACAACTTTTCAATGGCCGCAATCTCGACGGCTGGACCGGCGATTCGCGCCTTTGGAGCGTCAAGGATGGCGTGCTTATCGGCGAAACCGACGATGACCGCCGCAAGCTGGACGCGAACTCGTTCCTCATTTGGAAAGACGGCCAAGTCCAAGACTTCGAGCTCGAATACAAGGCACGAGTCACCGGCAACAATTCCGGCGTCCAATATCGCAGCCGCGTGATGGATCCCAAGAAGTGGATCGTCGGCGGCTACCAGATGGACCTGCATCCGGATCCAAAGTACCTCGGCATGCTCTATGAAGAACAGGGCCGTGGCATTGCTTGCGAAAGCGGCCAGAAAGTGGACCTCGCCGACAAGCCGACGGTTACCGGTTCACTCGAACGTCCCGCCACGAATCTCGCCGAGTGGAACACCTACCGCATCGTCGCGAAGGGTGACACCGCCACGCACTACATCAACGACAAGCCCGTAGCCGAGATCCACGATGTCGATGCCGGGAAGCGTTCGCTGAAAGGCGTGCTCGCGCTGCAAGTTCACGCCGGACCGGCGATGAAAGCGGAGTTCAAGGACCTGCGCATCCGCGCCTTCACTCCTGCGCCGGTGGCCGCTCCCGCGAAAGCCGTCCCAGGAAAGGCTGCCGGTGTCTCCGCGGGGGTCGAGCCGACGATTTCCTGGATCTGGCAGAACAGCTCTCCCACCGACAATCAGAAGGTCTTCTTTCGCCGCGAGTTCGCCCTGCCGAAGGACATCATCGCCGCCTCGCTCACCGTCACCTGCGACAACTGGCAACGTGTCTGGATCAACGGCAAGGATCTCGGTTTCACCAGCGAGTGGGGCGCGCCCGCGAATCACGATGTCATCAAGCACATCGTCCAAGGCGGCCGTAACGTCATCGCTGTAGAAGGTCGCAACGATGGCGGCAGCGCCGGCATGGCGTTGCGTTTCTCCGCGACGGCAAAGGGCGGTCGCAGGGCATGGATCACGACGGATGACCAGTGGGTCACCTCTCTGGAAGCACCGCGCGGTTGGCAAGAGCCACGATTCTCGCCACGCGATTGGACACCTGCCGTGGCTGTTGGAAAGATGGGCGATGGTCCGTGGGGCATGGTCCTCCAGCCGGATTCCGAGGGAGGCACCCTTCCGGTCGATGTCACTGACAAGTATCAGCTTCTTCCCGGCTTCAAGCTCGAGCGCCTCTATCAGGTGCCGAATGTCCAGGGCTCGTGGGTTGCCATGACCGTCGATGGCACCGGCAAGCTGCTTTGTGCGGACCAGTATGGAAAAATCTATCGCGTCACGCCAGCCACCAAGCCGGATCAAGAAACCGTGGTCACTCCGACCGCGATCCCGCTCGCGGGTGCGCATGGTCTGCTGTGGCACCAAGGCGTCCTGTGGGTCACGGTGAATGAAGGACCCGAGCCTGCCGGTGTCTATCGCGTCACTGATAGCGACCGCGATGGCGAGCCAGACAAGGCCGAGCGCGTCCTGTCCGTGGCGGGCAATGGCGAGCACGGTCCTCACGCTCTAGTCCCATCGCCCGATGGCAAGTTCATCTACTTTGTCGCCGGCAATCACACCGACATGCCGAAGATTGAAAAGTCGATGGTTCCAAAGGTGTGGGCGGAAGACCAACTCCTGCCTCGCCGACCGGATGCGCGTGGTCATGCGAAGGACCGCATGGCACCCGGTGGCTGGGTGGCCCGTTGCAATCTCGATGGCTCCGACTGGACCGTCATGGCGATCGGCCTGCGCAACACCTACGACATCGCCTTCAACCAGCGCGGTGATCTCTTCGGCTATGATGCCGACATGGAGTGGGACCTTGGCATGCCGTGGTATCGTCCCACCCGCATTTGCCATCTCGTCCCGGGCTCCGAGTCCGGCTGGCGCAACGGCACCGGCAAGTGGCCCGCCTACTATGAAGATAGTATGCCGTCCCAAGTCGATCTTGGCCCCGGTTCACCGACCGGCCTTCTTTCCGGAAAAGGTGCCAAGTTCCCGGCCAAGTACCAGCAAGCGCTCTATGCCTTCGACTGGACCTATGCCACCATCCACGCCATCCACCTCACTCCTGACGGTGAAGGTTATAAGGCGGAGGCTGAAGACTTCCTCGCCGGCTCCGGCTTGCCGCTGACCGACGCTGTCATTGGCCAGGACGGCACCATGTATTTCATGACGGGCGGTCGTCGCACGGCATCCGCGCTCTGGCGCGTCCGCTATACCGGCAGCGAGCCTGTCGCGCCCGTGCCTGCTGCCGCCACGGAAGCCACGGTCGCCAGCAAGGATGGCGCTTGGGAAGGCCTCGCTTCTACCGATCGCGTCAAGCGCTACAACTCCCGTACCGCCCTCGAACTTGCCGGTGCTTCGGCCATCTCTCAGAAGCTCGCCAAGGAGAGCGACCCATGGACCGTCATCGGTGGATCCATCGCCTTGGCACGTGTCGGCACGGCCTCGCAACGCGATGAACTTCTCGACGCCTTGGATCGCCTCGACTGGGCCAAGCTCGATGTGCAGCAGAAGCTCAACTGGCTCCGCGCTGCCGGACTCGCCTTCGCCCGTCACGGTGAGCCAGACGCGGATGAACGCACCAGGGTTCTCGCCAAGATCGACGCCGCCTTCCCATCCAACCAGAGCGAGGTGGATCGCGAGCTGTGCCGCATGCTCTGCTACCTGCAGGCCCCCGGCATCGTCGGTCGCACGCTGGCGCTGATGGACACCACCGGCCCCTCGCCCGCACCCGATTGGCTCGCCGTCGCCGGGCGCAATGCCCAGTACGGCGCGGACGTGAAGAAGATGATCGGGAACCTGCCTCCCGCGCAGGTCATCCACTACATCTACTGCCTGCGCGTCGTGAAGGGCCCGTGGAGCCAGGATGAACGCAAGCGCTTCTTCTCGTGGTTCGGCCGCCTGCTCGAAAAGAGCGGGGGTGCCAGCTACGCCGGATTCATCCAGGATCTCCGCAAGCAGACGTTGGAAGTCGCCACTCCTGAAGAGCGCGAGTGGATCGAGAAGATGGCTCCCGCCGTCACCGCGAACCCGCTCGCCAATCTGCCACCTGTCCAAGGTCCTGGTCGGGAGTGGACCGTTGCCGAGATCGAGAAGCTCGCCGCATCCGGCTTGGAAGGTCGCAGCAAGGAGAACGGCAAGAAGATGTTCCAAGCCTCCCTATGCGCTGCTTGCCACCGCTTCGATGGTGAAGGCGGTGCCGCCGGACCTGACCTCACTGCCGTCGGGGGCCGGTTTAGCGTGAAGGATCTCGCTGAATCCATCCTCGAGCCAAGCAAGGTCGTCTCCGACCAGTATGCCTTCGACACCATCTTCAAGAAGGATGGCTCACAGGTCGTCGGCAAGCTGATCGAAGAGAAGGACGAGCACTGGATCATCGCCACCAGCCCGTTCGACTTCAGCTCCACGAGCGAAATCGAGCGCAGCCAGATCAAGGACATCAAGCCATCGCCGGTATCTCCGATGCCAGCAGGCCTGATCAATCGCCTCAATCCGGAAGAACTGAAGGACCTGCTCGCCTACCTGCTGGCGAAGTAAGGAATCATTCTTCCAATCCATCCTGACCAGCACTGGCCACATGAGGAGACCTGTCAAATCAGTGACCGGGCTGGGCGGGATGGCTTCATGCCTCCCGCTGCTCCTGGCACCGCTATCCGCCCGGGCGGACGTGGACTTCGCCCATCAGGTCGTTCCGATCCTGAAGGAGCATTGCTCGAAATGTCACATGGACACCGCCAAGAAAGGCGGCTTCTCCATGAACACTCGGGAGTCGCTACTCGCGGGCTCCGAAAACGGCGCCATCGTCGAACCAGGCAAGGCAGATGAGAGCGTCCTGTTAGAAAGCGTTCGCTCCGACGACAAGTCCGACCGCATGCCGCCGAAGGGCCCGCGCGTCCCGGCGGACCAAGTCGAGATCCTCAAGAAATGGATCGACGAGGGCATGGCGTGGGAGCCTGGCTTCAGCTTCGGCAAGGATGCCTATGAGCCACCGCTCAAGCCGCGCCGCCCGCAATTGCCGGCGGTGGTGGAAGGCCGCGAGCATCCCATCGACCGCTTGGTCGATGCCTACTTCGCCGACAACAAGGTCACGCGCCCGCAACCTCTGGGTGATGCCGCCTTCATCCGCCGCCTCACGCTCGATCTCACGGGCCTGCTTCCGACACCGGAAGCCATCGACGCCTTCGTCGCCGACAAGGCGCCGGACAAGCGGGAGAAGCTAATCACCGCGACGCTCGCCCGCGATGTCGACTATGCCGAGCATTGGCTGAGCTTCTGGAATGACCTTCTGCGGAATGATTACCAAGGCACCGGCTACATCGATGGTGGCCGCAAGCCGATCACCGGGTGGCTTTATCAGTCGCTGGTTTCTAACAAGCCCTACGATCAATTCGCCCGGGAGCTGCTCGCGCCGCCGACACCCGATTCGCGCGGCTTCATCGATGGCATCCAGTGGCGGGGCAGCGTCAATGCCTCGCAAGTCCGCGAGATCCAGTTCTCCCAATCGGTTTCCCAGACTTTCCTCGGCCTGAACATGAAGTGCGCCTCGTGCCACGACAGCTTCGTGGACCGCTGGAAGCTGGATGAGGCCTACGGACTCGCCGCCATCTACAGCGAACGGCCTTTGGAAATCGCGCGCTGCGACAAGCCCACCGGCCGCATGGCCAAGGCGGGCTGGATCTTCCCTGAACTCGGCGAGGTCGATGCAAACGCGCCACAGCCGGAACGGCTGAAGCAACTCGCCGGCCTGATGACGCATCCGGACAATGGCCGGTTCACCCGCACCATCGTCAATCGCCTGTGGCATCGCCTCATGGGCCGCGGCATCGTCCATCCGGTCGATGCCATGGACACCCAGCCGTGGAATGAAGACCTGCTCGACTACCTCGCCGTGCGCTTTGCCGACGATGGCTATGATTTGAAGAAGGCGCTCGCGTTCATCGCCTCCTCACAGATCTATCAATCTCAGCCGGTGGTGACCGCGAAGAATGCGGATCAAACGGTGTTCCGTGGCCCACTCGCCAAGCGCATGAGCGCCGAGCAATTCGTCGATGCCGTGTGGACCCTCACCGGCACCGCGCCGGCCACGCCAAACAATGCGATCCCGCGCGGCAAGGCGGCCGGAGGTTCGGCACTGAGCGCGAAATGGATTTGGTCATACGCTAGTGCTTCCTCGTCCTCTCCTTCCGGCGAAACGATCACGCTCGGCACGGAATTCACCTTGTCCTCCGCGCCGTTATCCGCGAAGGCGGTATTCATTGCCGACAACGAAGCCGAGATCTTCGTGAACGGCGTCTCCATCATTCGCGAGACGATCCAACCTGAAGGTCCGCGTGGGATCGTCATCGACTTGAAGGATCTCCGCGCTGGCAAGAACTCCATCATCGTCATCGCTCGCAATGGCGGCAGTGGGCCGAATCCCGCCGGCTTCCTGTTAGAAGGCCGGATCGAATTGCCGGACGCCAAGCCTATCATCATTTCAAGTGGTCCTTCATGGAAGTGGACCGCCGCTTTGCCCGATGCGAAAGGCAAGTTCGCTCGTCCGCCGAAGGATTGGCAACCTGCTCAAGTGCTGGCGAATCCGGGAGTATGGGACCGCTTCGTCGCTGCCATGCCGCCGCTTACATCGGACTCCGCACCGATGGTTCGCGCCTCGCTCGTTTCCTCGGATATGCTGATGCGCGCGCTCGGCCGGCCGAACCGCGAGCAGATCGTCAGCATGCGGCCTGACAACATCACCACGCTTGAGGCCATCGACCTCGCGAACGGTGAGCAACTCGCCAGCCTACTGAAACAAGGAGCCACTTCCCTTTCCCGCACACGAAAGCCGACGCCCGAGCTGATCGACCAAGTCTTCATGCGATCCCTCGGTCGCCGCGCGACTGCCGCGGAGAAGAACGGCCTCGGTGGCGCGCTTGGCACACAACCCACGTCTCAGGCGATCGAGGACCTCCTCTGGATGGTCATCCTGTTGCCCGAATTCCAATTCGTCCGCTGAACCTATGGACACCACCCGCCGCACTTTTCTCAGGGCGATTTCCGCTTCCAGTCTCGCCGCGGCCATGTCCGGCGCACCACGCGCGTTCGGCAGCGAAGAGGTCGTCCATCCCAAGGCAACCGCCGACTGCTGCATCCTGTTGTGGATGGCCGGCGGCATGGCAGCACCGGAATCCTTCGACCCCAAGGGCTATCACGCTTTCGAGAAAGGCCTGCCCATCGACAAGATCCTCAGCACCTTCCCCGCCATCGATACCACGCTCGATGGCGTGAAGATCAGCCAGGGACTTGAGGAGATCGCGAAGCTGATGGATCGCGCCACGCTGATCCGCTCGCACGTGCAGCCCGACCTCGGGTCCATCCTTCATTCGCGCCACCAGTATCACTGGCACACGGGCTACGTGCCGCCGCAGACCGTCGCCGCGCCACACATCGGCGCGTGGATGGCACGCGTCCTCGGCCCGCGCAATCCGGTGATGCCTCCCTTTGTCAACATCGGCCAGCGGCTTGAAGGAATCGGCGAAAGCGAGGAGCTCAAGGCTTTCACCACCGGTGGCTTTTTTGGCGCCGAATTCGGCCCGTTCAATCTCCCGTATCCCGATGAGGCCGCACGTTCAGTGCGTCCGCCGGAAGGCATGGACGCCGGTCGCTTCACCAACCGCTACAAGCTCTATCGCAAGCTCGTCGATGCGAACCCGCAGCGCGATTTCATGAGCGACTACCAGCAGGAGTCGATGCTCCGCTCGCTGGAGAATGCGCACCGCTTGTTAGGGTCGAAGGAAAAGGAAGCCTTCGACCTGACCCGCGAGTCGAAGGAAAGCCTGGACGCCTACGGCTCCGGTCGCTTCGGCCGCGGCTGCCTGCTCGCCCGTCGTCTCGCGGAAGCGGGCGCTCGCTTCATCGAAGTCACCACCGAGTATGTTCCCTTCGTTCACTGGGACACCCACGAGAACGGCCACGAGACCGTCGTCAAACTGAAGAAGGAAATCGACCGGCCTATCGCGCGGCTAATCCGCGATCTTGAAGAGCGCCGCATGCTGGACCGCACCCTGGTCATCATCGCGAGCGAGTTCAGCCGCGACATGATGATCGAGGGCGTCCCCGGGTCGACGGCGAAGGATCAGGCGACCGTGAAATCCGACACGTTGGAGAGCATGACCCACTACGGCCTGCACCGCCATTTCACCGGCGGCTCTTCGGTCGTCATGTTCGGCGGCGGCGTGAAGAAGGGCCACGTCCACGGCGCGACCGCGGACGAACGCCCGCTGGTTGCCGTGAAGGATCCGGTGACCATCACCGACCTTCACGCTACCATCTTCACCGCCATGGGCATCAGTCCGAAGACGGTTTACGACATCGAGAAGCGCCCCTTCTACGCCACCGAGGACGGGAAGGGTAAGCCGGTGACGAGTCTGTTCGGCGCGTAGCCGTTCTTCTCTCAATCTCCGAACTTCGCCGTGAGCTTCGGCAGCTTCTCGGCATTGAGGTCCATGTCGTCGAAATCCCACTCCTCGCCGGAAGGCTCCAAGGCAGGCGGATCGTCGGAGTGCGGGATCTCCTCGTCAGTGATGGACTGATAGACTTGGCCGGCGACGTAGCCGAACTCCTCGTTGGAGAGGAAGTCCTCTTCGTCCAGCAGGTCGGCGAGCGTGTCGGGATCGGCGAGAGCGGCTTCGTAGACTTTCTGTCCACGCGAGATCAGACCGTAGCGGAAATCATTGAAGCCATCGTCCGAGCAGCCACCTTCCATGAGATACGCGGCACCCCAAAGCGACCACGTGTAGGCCTTGGCATGAGCGTCATCGAAGTGACGCTGGAAGTCCGCGATCTCGGCCGGTTCGAGTTCTTCGAGACGGCTGGCGAGTTCAGCGGCGGCGTCCTCGGTGTCGAGGCCGTCGAGGAGTTTCCAGAATGCGTTCTTATCCATGCGGGCGGCGACGAAAGCAGATGGCGGGCGGGCGGAAAGCGAAAATGTCAGGATCGTGGACTTTGGGTCAAACCCGCAGCCCATGCGTTGGTTTCTCCATGATCCAACTTTTCATTGTCCGAATGGAGGATGAAGAGGGTCGGAAGGCATTGCGAATCACTCCATTCTAACATGAAGCGCTCATTTTGGCAGGGATTGGGAATCCAATTCCATCGTCTCCCCAGAGGACCGGGGTAAAACCGGGGTTCATCGGTTCCGGCCTTGTCGCATGGGCATGGCACCCTCCCGCCCTCATGCGACAGCCCCCCGACTCTAAGAAAAACCCTATGCCCATGAAATTAACCCCGCGCTTCACAGGAGCGCTAGCGAGTTACCTCGCTGCGTCATTCCTGTTTTCCGCCATCCCCTCGGTGGCACAGACCCTCGTCAATGGCAACTTCGATGCCCAAACCTTCGGCACCTTCCCCGGCTATGCCGCGGCCAATGGCGGCTCGATCACCGGATGGACGCTGAGTCCCAACACCCGGATTGGACTCAACAGTGCATCCGGGCCTTTCTGGTCCACTCCGTGCGGACCAATCCCAAGTGCCGGAAACTGCGCCTTCATCCAAGCCAGCGGCGCTGCTTCCAGCATGTCGCAGACGGTGACCGGTTTGACCATCGGCACCAAATACGTCGTGACCGCCCGGATCTCCGCCCGGTCCGGCAACACGCCTTCTCTCGTATTCTCGACAGACGGCGATGGTCCGACCGTCAAATTGGAGGTGATCGCTCCTCCCTCAACGGGATCCTTGGCAACTGCCACCGTCTTCCGGACAGCGGCGTTCCAATTCACTGCGACCGCAACCAGCCACCTGATCACCTTCACCAACGACCGGACGGCCGGTGACCACACCCTGCTACTTGACGACGTGACCGTCGCACCCGCTGCGACCAGCAGCTCCTGGTCGCTCGCACCATGGACCGGCGATGCGGACTCGGGCGTGGACTCGCAGTACGTCTACACCCACGCTCATCATCTCTCCTTGGGTGGCTCTTGGCAGTCGGTCAAAATCAACGGTGTCGATTTCGATATCGGGGACACTCCGGGTTCGAACCGGTTCACGCTGACAAACCTCACTGCCAACTTCCTCAACCGGACACCGAACAACGTGACCGGGGAAAGCGCCAAGCTGGCGAAGGATTTCCGCTACGACGGCCCTAACACCGGGATCACCTTGCAGAACCTGAAGCCGAACACCCAGTATGTCTTCACGCTCTATGGTCTCGGTTTCGATGCCACGGCCTACCGTTCAGCAACCTTCAACAGTAGCGTTCCAGGGAGCAACCCGTTCTCAGTGAACCTGAACCACTACGGACAAGGCAATGGTCTCAGGGTGAACTACACCTACACCACCGACGCATCCGCTACTCCGGTCACCATTTCCTATCCCACACACGGCTCGGGAACCTTCCATACCGGTGGCTTCAGCAATCGCGAGGCTGTAGCCAGTACGCCGCCGGTCGTTTGGACCGCGCATCCGTGGAGCGACGACGAAACTTCCGGCATCAGTCCCAATCACGTTTACACCCATGCCCTCAGCTTCGGCTCGGCCAACAACGTGCATGTCAACGGCATCAATTTCACGGGTGTCGCCGGGACCAATCCGACCGCCACGAATTACACCTCATCCAACTTGCCGGGAGTCTCCAACAATGACGTCAACAGCGTCACCGGATACAGTTCGGGTTTGGCGAAGGACTTCATTTTCGGCGGCTACCCTGAAACCCACAACCTCAGCGGACTCACCCCGGGGAAGAAATATATCTTAACCCTCTACACGGTGGGCTGGAACGACGGCACGCGCCGCGTGGCCTTGATCGGCGGCACGGGAGAAGGCTCAACCGTTCTCAACCAGGACGCCCTCGGCGATAACCAAGGACAGCGGTTCGAATACGAATACACGGCCAACGCCGCCGGCACCGCCACCATCACGGCGTCAGGTCTGGATGTCGCGGCAACCACACCTTTCGACCGGAAATCCTTCCACACCTATGCCATCAGCAATCGTGAGGCCGACGCCATGCTCGCTGTCGCACCCACGATCACGCTTCAGCCCGTCGGTGCCACCATCGGCATGGGCAGCGACTACACTCTCCGCGCCGGCGCGACCGGCAGCGCGACGCTCACCTATCAGTGGAAACGAGGCACCACCGATATCCCCGGTGCCACCGGGCCGGTGCTTTTCCTGGAGGACGTGGATGCCGGAGACACGGGAAGCTACACGGTGGTCGTGACCAACGACGTCAACTCCGCCACCAGCAACCCTGCCGCGGTATCCGTGCTCGAGAACGTCCCCGGCGTCTTCAGTACCGGCGTGAACCATCTGGGCGAAGCGCTCGCGGCGGGTGCCACCGATCCGCACTACACGCTGCTCGTCAATCCGGACAATATCGGCTCCACCACCGCGCTGGTGCAAAATCCGATCCCTGGCGCATGGATCCCGCACACCGCTACTGCGACTTGGATCGGTCCCCGTGGGAACACCAGTGCTGCCAACGGGACAGCTGACGCGGGAGAAGGCGTCGGCACCTACGTGTATCGCACCCAGATCGACCTGACCGGTTTCGACATTTCGACGGCGCAGATCTCCGGAAGCTGGTCCACCGATAACTCCGGCCTCGCCATCCGCGTCAACGGTTCGCCCACCGGCATCACCAACACGGTCGGGTCTACCTTTGGCGCGCTGTTTCCGTTCACGATCAATACCGCCAATGCGCCGGGCCTGATCGCGGGCGTCAACAACATCGACTTCGTGGTCAACAACGCCGGCGATGGCTTCACCGGCCTGCGTGTCGTCGACCTGCATGCCATCGGCGCGATCCCGCCGAACACCCCGCCGCACATCGCCCAGCAACCGCAAGGTGGCAACGGCCCGCATGACGGCACCTTCACCTTGAGCGTGGGGGCCAGCGGTTCCGCGCCACTGACCTATCAATGGTACAGGGGCACCGATCCGATCCCCGGCGAGGAGTCCGCGACGCTTGAGGTGCCAATCGAGGACCTGACCTCTGGCGGCGACTTCAAGGTGCGCGTGAGCAATAGCGTTACCTTTGTCGATAGCAGCGTGGCGACGGTGTCCGTAACCAATGCCAATCCAGTGGTGGTGGATGACAACCTGAACACTGACGAAGGCGTCCCGCTCGAGATCGACGTGACATTCGATTTGCTGGTCAACGATACCGATGCGGACGGCGACTCGCTAACGCTCGCCACCTTCAGTCCCACCAGCTTCAACGGTGGCACGGTCACCCTGGATGAAGGCATCCTCACCTACACGCCAGCACCGGGCTTCGATGGCCTCGACGGCTTCGCCTACACCGTCAGCGATGGCTGGGGCGGCACCTCTGCCACGGGCACGGTCCTGATCACCGTGAATGCTGCCGTGAACCCGGCTCCAGGCCCGCTGACGCTGACGGTCGACCTCAACGGCAACAACGTCACCGGCACCTTCACGGGTTCCCCCGGCGCCACCTACATCCTGCAGCGCTCCGCCAGCATGCAAGCTGCCAGCTGGATCACGGTGGACACGCAGGTCGCGCCCCCTTCGGGCATCGTGACGGTGGTGGATAGCGATC
>Ga0307408_100001248_pt1 | contig 19095 bp, 15 predicted proteins | sample 322Cmetagenome_FD_202116 | JGI IMG/M metagenome (GOLD analysis project Ga0307408, IMG submission 202116) | Maize rhizosphere microbial communities from greenhouse at UC Davis, California, United States - 322HYB-C-3 | ecosystem: Host-associated > Plants > Roots > Rhizosphere > Soil | place... | reverse complement strand
CCGCTGTTATTGGGCGCCGCCTGGACGCGCTGGAGCAGCGGCTCGGCGTCAAACTACTCCAGCGTACCACGCGCAAGCTGGCGCTGACGGACGAAGGCGCGGCCTTCCTTGAGGATTGCCAACGCATCCTCGTCGACCTGGAGAGCGCGGAAGCGGCAGTCGCAGAACGTAGCGCGCGCGCCACGGGGCATTTGCTGATCTCCGCGCCGGCGGGCTTCGGGCGCCTGCACGTTGCGCCGCTCGTCCCCTCCTTTTTAGCGGAACACCGTGACGTGGCGGTGACATTGAACTTGAACGACCGCGTGGTGGATTTGATTGGCGAAGGCGTGGACGTGGCGATACGCATTGCCTCCATGTCCGACTCCAACCTGGTGAGCGTGAAGCTGGCCGATAACCACCGCGTAGTGGTCGGCACCCCGGCCTACCTGAAACGCCACGGCATCCCGAAGACACTGGACGATCTTTCCAGGCACAACTGCATGACCATCAGCAGCGAGGGTAGCCAGCGCGGCTGGACTTTCCGCGAAGGCGATAAAAACGTGACGCTGAAAATTGCGGGAAATATGAGCTGCAACGACGGCGCGGTGCTGCACGATTGGGTATTGGCCGGCAAGGGCCTGGCCTGGCGCTCAATGTGGGAAGTTGGCGCAGATATTGAGGCGGGCCGTTTAAAACCGGTGCTCAACGAATTTTCGGCGCCGGGAAATGATATTTACGCGGTATTCGCGCAGCGCCGGCATTTGCCTTTCCGCATCCGCGCCTTCGTCGATTTCCTGCGCCACACTTATGCACAGCCGGGCTACTGGCGCAAAGGCTGAGGCCGTGTCTCACCATGGGGTCACACCCGAAGTGAGACACAAGCCCAGCCATGTGAATTGCAGAGTTCGTGTCCCATTTGGGGTGTGACCCCATGGTGGGACACGAACTCAAGTGTAGGGGCGAAAAAAAATCCTCCGATTTGGAGGATTTTTTATCGTTTTGATCCGGCTCGATTACAGAGGCTGGATGTTCGACGCCTGCTTGCCTTTTGGGCCGGAGGTCACGTCGAAGGACACGCGTTGGTTTTCCTGCAGCGACTTGAAGCCGGTGCTTTGGATAGCCGAGAAGTGAGCAAACAGATCTTCGCCGCCTTCATCAGGGGTAATGAAGCCAAAACCCTTTGCGTCGTTGAACCATTTTACGATACCAGTTGCCATTACAATTCCTATTACAGTTAAATGAGCTTTACGCCCGTGATACCGTTTGAACCCAGTCGCCTGAATCTAAACGATCCGCCATTATACCGAAATACCTGTTAAAAACACGCCGCGATGAAAATTAATTCACGCCGTGCCAACAAGTCCCGAACATGTATGGCTAACTATAGACAAGATTTATCAATCTTGTTTGATAAATATCAATCGTGCGCGGCAATTTTCCCTGCGCCAAAATCGTTGTCGGCCCATTGCAACAGAGCATGAACGGCAGCTTCGATGCCGGTCCAGGGCGCGCCGGTTTCCATGACGCCGCGCACCATCTGTTCGATGCGTCGTGCTTCGTCGCCCAGGGCGGCCAGGCCGAACGATCCGGCAGAGCCGGCCACGCTGTGCAATGCGTGGTGCAGCTGTTCGATGTGGTGGGGGATCAGGTTGCCCTGGCATAGCGCCAGGGCGTCCCGGATTGCCGCCATGCGTTCGGGAACGCTGGCGGCATATTTGTCGCGCAGGGCTTGCAGCCGGTCGTGGAATGCTGGGTCGACCGGGGACGCCATGGCTTATTTGGTGCCGAAAATGCGGTCGCCCGCGTCGCCCAGGCCTGGAATGATGTAGGCGTGGTCGTTGAGGTGGGAATCCAGCGAGGCGCAGAAAATCTTCACGTTGGGGTGCGATTTCTGGAACACTTCGATGCCTTCCGGTGCGGCTACCAGGGCCAGGAAGATGATCTGGTCGTCGGAAACGCCGCGCTTTTTCAGCACGTCCACCGCGTGCACTGCCGAATTACCGGTCGCCACCATCGGGTCGCACAGGATGAAGGTGCGGTCGGCCAGGTCAGGCAGGCGCACCAGGTATTCCACCGGCTGGTGGGTTTCCGGGTCGCGGAACACGCCAATGTGGCCGACGCGTGCCGATGGCACCAGGTTCAGCAGGCCGTCGCTCATGCCTACGCCTGCGCGCAGGATCGGCACCACGGCCAGTTTGCGGCCGGCGATCACCGGTGCCTGGATGGTTTGCAGCGGGGTTTCGATTTCGCGCGTGGTCAGCGGCAGGTCACGGGTGATTTCATAGCCCATCAGCAGCGTGATTTCTTTCAGCAGTTCGCGGAACGTGCGCGTGGACGTTGCCTTGTCGCGCATGTGGCTCAGCTTGTGCTGGATCAGCGGGTGGTCGGTAATGAACAGGTTCGGGAAGCGCGGATCTTGTTTCATGTTAATCAGGAATAAATTCGTTCAATTGCGCGCATTATCCCAGCCTCAGGCGTTTTCTACCAGCGCCCGCTGTAGAATGGCCTCACAGTTTGTTCCTGCCGGCAACCGGCCGTAGGCGCCGCCTGGCTCGCGTGCCAGGCGGCTGGCGACGAAGGCGGAACTGACGAAGGCAGGCGCATGGCGCAGCAATAAGCCGGCTTGTGTCGCCAGCACGATGCGTTCCGCCAGTTGGCGTGCTCCGAATTCGTCTTCGCGGGCGCTCGGCAGGTCTGCCAGCAGTTGGCTGGTGAAACGCACATATTCAGGATCGGCGTGGCTGCCCTCGCCCAGTTCGGCGGCAAGCACTTCCAGCGCCTGGCCTGACTTGGACAAGGCTCGCAGCAAATCCAGGCACATCACGTTACCGGAACCTTCCCAGATCGAGTTCACCGGCAGTTCGCGGTACAGGCGGGCCAGCGAGCTTTCCTCCACATAGCCGCTGCCGCCTAATACTTCCATCGCTTCGGCGCCGAAGCCGGGACCGCGTTTGCAGATCCAGTATTTGCCGGCCGGCGTCAGCAGGCGGGCGAGCAAGGCTTCCGCGGGGTTATCCATGTGATCGAAACAGCGCGCCAATCGCATTGCGAAAACAGTCGCCGCTTCCGATTCCAGAGCAAGGTCGGCCAGCACGTTCTGCATCAGGGGCTGTTCCGCCAACGGCTTGCCAAAGGCGCTGCGCCGGCGCGCATGGTGCAGGACCTGCGTCAATGCTGCTCGCATGATGCCGGCCGTCCCAAGCACACAATCGAGCCGCGTGTGATTGCCCATTTCGAGGATGGTCGGCACGCCGCGCCCCAGCGGGCCAAGCAGCCAGCCATAGGCCCCGGTAAATTCGACTTCGGACGAGGCATTCGATTTGTTGCCCAGCTTTTCCTTCAGGCGCTGCACGCGCACCTGGTTGCGCGTTCCATTCGGCAGGAAGCGCGGGACCAGGAAACAGCTTAGGCCCGCATCGCCGGCCTGGGCCAGCACCAGGTGAGCATCGCATTGCGGCGCGGAGAAAAACCATTTGTGGCCCGTCAGGCGGTACACCGGTTCGCTATCGGCACCGAACAGCGCGCGGATCTCGTCTGCGGAAACAACTTCGGCTTGCGTCGTGTTGGCGCGCAGGTCCGAGCCGCCCTGCTTTTCCGTCATGCCCATGCCGATCAGCGCGCCGCGCTTTTCGTCAATTGGCAGCGGGCTTGGATCGTAGACGCGCGATAGGATTTTCGGCAGCCAGCGCGCGGCAAGGCCGGGACTTTGGCGCAGCGCAGGCACGCTGGCGTAGGTCATCGTAATCGGGCATTGCGCGCCGTTCTCCACTTGCCCGAACAGGATATAGCGCGCCGCGCGTGCGACCTGCGCGCCGTGGTGCGGATGCTTGCCTTCCCACGGCGAAGCATGGGCGCCGGCAGCGATCATCTGCTCCATCAGCTTGTGCCAGGCGGGGTGGAATTCGATTTCGTCGATCCGGTGGCCGGCGCGGTCGAAATTCTTCAGGACGGGCGGATGTTCGTTGGCCTGGCGAGCCAGCTCCTGCATCTCGCCGGAGCCCAGTTCCGCACCCAGCTCCATCAAGGAAGCGGTGGCGAATGCACCGCCTTCGCGCTCCAGCGCTTCGCGCAAAGCGGTGTCGCATGTGAACAGGTTGACGTTCACAAACGGGCTCACCTGGTTGAAAACCTCGTGCGTGTCGAAACGGTTCATTTCGCTCTCCTCGGCTCCCTCTGTAACGCGAGGCTAGCGCAAACTTTCAGCAGTAGCAAGGTTAGCGTAAAAATGAAACGTTGCTTGCTAAAGCATCAAACTTCTTCCGATTTGATTCAAAACTGATCTTGGGCAACAAATTTCCTAAAAACATCGACTAATGTTGCTCTTTTTCATGTGAAACATGAGGTTTAAGTGATACATTTCTCTCTGGTTACGACCTGAAGAGAAAGAATCGAGCGCAACAATGCTTTCCAGCTCCCCAACAGTGCCCCTGACAACATCACACCACGAGGCAAACCTCCTGCTAGAAGAAGCAGGTGATGTTGTGTTCAGGCTGAATCTGATGGGTCAAGTCCTCTTCGCCAGCCAGCGTGCTGCAAATTTGCTACGCCATGGCCAGGATCTCGAAGGCCAGCCTCTCCTTGCTTTTGTGTGTGACCTGGATCATGCGGCGCTGAAGTCTGCACTCTCCGAATCCATCCAGGCCCGCGGTGCGCACCGCGCCGAAATCCGCCTCAAAACTCCCGATCAGGAAATCTGGTTCGAACTGCGCGTCAGCAGCTACGCTAGCGGCAGCAAGGCCTATGAATTGCTGGTGGTCGGGCGCGACATGACGGCCCAGCATGCAACCGAAGAACGCCTGCGCCACATGGCCACCCACGATGGCCTGACCGAGCTGCCCAACCGCCTGCTGCTGTCGGACCGCCTGCGCATGACCATCGCCCAGGCACGCCGTTCGGGCCAGGGTTTTGCGGTGGCCACCATTGGCCTCGACAGCTTCAAGAAAGTGAACGATGGCCTGGGCCATCCGGTCGGCGATGCCGTGCTGAAGATGGCTGCCGCACGCTTGCGCAAGACCCTGCGCGACAGCGATACCCTGGCCCGCGTCGGCGGCGATGAATTCGTCGCCGTGCTGCCCGGCACTTACAACGAAGGGCAAATCAAGCTTGTCACGGGCCGCCTGCTAGCCACGCTGCAGTCGCCGTTTGAAGTGGAGCAGCACACGATATATGTCAGCGCTTCCCTCGGCGTGTCGGTCTATCCCGAACACGCGGAAGATGAAGTGCGCCTGGTCGCGCTGGCCGATGCCGCCATGTCGCGCGCCAAGGAAACCGGCAAGGCGCGCTGCGTAGTCTATAGCCAGCGCCAGAGCGGTCCGCCAGGGCACGATATCTCGCTCGAAGCGGCCATGTTCCAGGCCGTGCGCGAAGGCGAATTCCTGTTGTATTACCAGCCTATCGTCAATTCCGCCACACGCGAAATCGAGGGTTTTGAAACCCTGATGCGCTGGAAGCACCCTACCCTCGGCATGGTGCCGCCTGCCCGCTTCATTCCGATTGCGGAGACCAATGGCCTGATCAACCTGCTCGGCGCATGGGCGCTGAAGTCGGCTTGCGTGCAGCTAAAGCAGTTTCAGGAAGTGGCTAAACGGCCGCTATACATATCTGTTAATATCAGTCCCCGACAATTTCGCAACGACAAATTCCTGGATGTACTCGACGATGCACTGGCTTTCTCCGGCCTGCCTGGTGAACAACTGGTGCTGGAGATTACCGAGGGCACGCTGATGATCGATCCGGCTCACGCCGAGATGATCCTTGCCAAGATGGCTGAACGCCACGCCCGTATCGCGATTGACGACTTTGGCACTGGCTACTCCTCGCTGTCCTACCTGAAACGTTTCCCGATTTCCGTGCTGAAGATCGACCGCACCTTCATCCGCGACCTGCCTGGCTCGGAGAAAGATGGCGCCATCTGCAATGCAGTGCTGGACCTGGCCAAGCACCTGGATTTGTCCGTGGTTGCAGAAGGCGTCGAAACCGAAGAACAAATGCAATACGTTGCGCAGCGCGGCTGCCAGTACGTACAGGGCTTCCTCACTGGCCGCCCAATGGCCGCACATACTGCAATGGCTGCGCTGAAAGAACGGACCTACGCGTCCCTGATGACCGAAGAACCGCGGCAGGTGGCCCAATGAGCGCATTGAGCGAACAGACCCTGTCCACGCTGTGGGAACGCACACGCCAGCAAGGCGACATGCCCGGCTTCGCCAAGGCCATCACCGCCATCCTGGGCGCCATGCGTGGGGAGGACGACAAGGAATTCGACATGGCGCGCACCGTGCTGTCGGATCCTGTACTGACCCAGAAGGTCCTGCGCCTGGCAAACAGCGGCATGTATTCTGCATTCGGCCAGCAGGTCAACACCGTCAGCAAGGCCATGCTGGTGCTTGGCACCGAGGCCATTGGCCACCTGGCGCTCGGCCTGAAGCTCATTGAAGAACTGTCCGTGGTGTCGCCGGATTCCGGCCTGGCTCACATTGAAATGGAAAAAGCCGTGCTGGCCGGCATCGTGGCACGCGAAGTATCGGCCACTGCGGAAAACCGCCATGGCGAGGAAGCCGTGGTCTGCTCCATGCTGCAAACCCTGGGCCGCATGCTGGTCACCTTCTATATGCCGGAACGCTGGACTGCGCTGCAGCAGGCTACCGGCGAGGGCAAGGAGGACGGTGCCGCAGTGGACATGCTGGGGCTAAGCCTGCAGGATATCGGCCGCGCCGCCGCCGTGCACTGGGGCCTGCCGGAAAACCTGTTGTCCGGCATGCGCACCCTGGTGCCGCCGGCCGACGATGAACCGGCCGAACCACTAAGCCAGGAAGACTGGGTGGCGGGCGTTTCAACCATGTCGTGCATCTGCGCAGGCGCGTTGTGGAACGACAGCGAAGAAGGCGCGGCGGAAGTCAAACGCATCACTGCCCGCTATTCGACCATGATTGGCGTCAGTACCGACAAACTGGCACTGGCCATCGAGCAGGCCAAAGTCGTTGCAGCGACGGACCTGTCGATTGCACCGTTGTCCAAGCCGGCCGAGCGCCGCGCGAAAGCCCTGGCACAAACACGCCAGCGCGCTGCGGGCAACAACATCCTGCTTAGCGGCCTGTCCGATATGCGTGATTCGCTCGACACCGCCAGCCCGGGCCAGATGGTTTCAATCGCACTGGAAACGGTGTTCAAGGGCCTGCAGTTCACGCGCGCGGTGGCCTTCGTGCGCAACCGCCGCGACAACAAATACGCCGCGCGCATGTGCCTGGGCGAAGGCGTGCGCGAACACCTGGAGCATATGCATTTTGCCGATGCTTACGAGCCGAATGTGTTCCATGCTGCCCTGAGCAGTGACCGTGTGATCTTCATTGAAAACGCGGCTGACCCGAAATTCGCGGCCAAGCTTCCAGCCTGGTGGCGCGACACGTTGAGCGATGCGCGCAGTTTCGTAATCCTGCCGCTTTGCTCGAACGGCCAGCCCACTGGCTTCCTCTACGGCGATTGGGATGATTCCTTCCCGGCTATCCACCTCAGCCCGACCGAGTTCTCACTGCTGAACGATATTCGTTCCATGGTGATGAAGGCGGCCGAGCGCCGCCACCAGGTCGGCGCCATCAACCGCGCTGCCTGAACGCTACCGTTGCCAGCGGTAGCTCAGCGCTTCAGTCAATCTTGGGCGAACTGCACGCAAACCCTTTCATTTTAATATTTGTTGCATTTTTGCCATTTATTGAGCGAATTGGCAATTTCTGAGCGGTTCGCGTGATCCAGTGTAGGAATAATCCTTCAAAATGAGGCTTAATCCTACTATGCAGTAACAACTGCGGAGGTTTTGATGCGCGACACAAGCTGCATAGCATACACGGCGGTGTTCGTGCTGCTGTTATCGGCATGCACTGCGGATTCGCCCCAGGTGAGCCCCACTCGTTTCAAGGCGAAACCCGAAACCGCCAATGCGCCATTGCCGTCCTATCCTGAGCTAAAACCACCCCAATCAATCGAAGTCTCGCTCAGCTGGACTGAGGAGTTGATGCGCGAATATTCTTTGGCCAGCCAGCATGCAAGCAACGTAAAACCTTATGTGGCCACGGCGCTGACCACTCTCGGCACAGTGGGCCTCCTACGCGAAGCGGTAGATCCGGAACCCAGGATGACGCGCGGACTGGCCGCGCTGGGACTGGGAGCGTACGTGTACGGCTCCTCGACACCGTGGGAAGCAAGGGTGCAGGTCTACAGTACGGCGATCAAGGCACTGGGCTGTCGGCTGGACCTGGCGCGCCAATATATGGAAGACCCAGCCCGCACCGGCGCCGGCAAACCGGCTGAGGTGCTGGCCGAAGCCAACAGGCAACTGGCCGCTGTGTATGAAGCACTGCCGCCGGTGCGGGCCTTGCAAGTTGAAATTGTGGTTCCAGCCTCGACCAGGCCACCGGCGAACAAGGAGATTTGTGCCGCTGCCGGCCAGCCTTGCATCCCCCCGATTGGCGCCGACAAGAATGATCCGTATATGTCCCGCTGCCTGGCGGCAAAAAAGGCACAGGAACAGCGCTGCCGGATCACTGTGACAGCCGAGCGCCGTAGCTTCCCTGATCCCTTGATCGACCAAACCATTGCCACTGCCACAGCCCACATTGACCAGGTTGAGAAGGCAGTCCTTGCCCTCGAGACTCGCCTCGACGACAGCTACCAGGCAGGCCTTTGGTTGTGGGTGGAAAGCCATTGGGTTAAAGGCCAGACTGATCAGGACCTGGCGAACGCGGCACCCGACCTGGACTCCATCATGGAAAAACTGGCCTTGAAGATAAAGCCGGCTGCGAGCCAGACGCCCGCCACCGATGGTACGAAACCCGGTGCCGGCACGCCAAATTCAGCCTTCATGGACGTCCCGCGAGCAACGGGAAAAGACATCAGGGCATTGAGCCTGGACGACCGCAACAAGCTGAATGCGCTGCAAAACGCAGTCTGGAATTCACGCGAACAGTACGCAAAGATCAACGCCATGCTCGCGCGCTACCAGGGCCGCCCGCACCCTGACACGCTCAGTTCCGCGGCGTGCCCAATGCCGCGCGCCAAACCAGCACCAGCGGCGCCCGCGACAGTGAGCAACCGGCCGGTCGGTACCATTCCCCTCGATAGCGTAGACGACAAGCTGTGGCTGGCCTTGGGCCTCAATCCGCACAATAAGGACTTCACCGAACTCGATCGCCGTGTCAAACAGTGCAAAACGGAAGGCTTGAAAATGCCGGGAGCTGCGGACAGCTCGATTACCGACACCATCCAGCAGCGTATCGTCAACGGCGAATGCAAGGCCGTAAAATTCTCATGAGCACCGACCTTCCTTTGCGCTTGGCCTACCTTGGGCTGTCGCAGCGCCTGCAGCAGCATGGTGTCCCATGTTCGTCCGCATATGACTGGGGCCTGAGCAACCAGCAGTTGCAGGCCCTGCGCCTTGTCGCTTTGCTGCCCCGTCAAATCGCTACCGCACGGGGAGGACTGCGGCTCGGCTTCGCCGATGGAGCGCCGCTTCCCCATTCCATCCGCCTGGGCGACGGCTCAAAACTTCCCATCCACGCAATCCGGACTGAACCCGGCATGCTGCATGGTGCAAGGATTGGCAATGCCGTACGCAACAGCGGGGCCGGCACCCTGACAGCCCTGCTGCGTGGACGGGACAACCGGCGCCTGTATGCACTGACCGCCGGCCATGTGTTGGCAGCCGCGGGCGACACCAGGATCGGCGACCGCGTCAGCATCTGGCGCCAGGGTGGCATCGTGCGCGATGCCGTGCTTGATCACTGGATGCCCGGCTTTCATAATGGGCCGCGTGAAACCCGGATCGACGCGGGCCTGGCAAGGATTGACCTGGCGCAAGCGCAAGCCTTGGCCGAGGAAGACCTGAGGTTGCCCGAAGGCGCCGTCGGGATAAATCTCCAGCGCTCCATGTCGGTGTACACCTGTAACGACAGCGCCCCCATAGACGTCATTCCAGAAGGATTTGCAAGTGCCTGGATGGAGTTCGACGGGAAGACGGACGCCCTTGACTACCAGGTCATCGACGCCATGGTATTCACGGCCGAACAGCAATGCCTTGTCCCTGGTGATAGCGGCGCACCTGTCATGGAGGGCGAGCGATTGGCCGCCATGTATATTGGGTCCGCACCTTCCGGCCTGGTCGGCAACGCACCATGGGCCGGCTTGGCAGTGCCCATGATTCGAATCCTCGACTGGTGCAAGGCGGACCTGGTCGTGAACCAGGCCAGCATTGCTGCAAACGACAAACCGGCCAGCCTGCCCCCCGCTCCAGGCCAGGCTCCGGCAGGTGCGCCCGAGCTGACGCTGGCCCGAACCATCTGGGGCGAAGCGCGCGGCGAAGGACAGGATGGTATGGCCGCCGTCGCAAATGTCGTGATGAACAGGGTCCGACGGCCCCGGTATTGGGGCCGCAGCGTGAGTGAGGTCTGCCTTAAACCCTATCAGTTCAGTTGCTGGAACCAGGACGATCCGAACTTACGCAAATTGCAAAAATTGACCAGTACCGACCTGATCCAGCCCTTGGCGCTGGCCCGCGCCGCAATTGCCCTGGAACTGCCGGACATCACCAATGGCGCGACCCATTATTACGCACGCTCCATGCCCAGACCACCGCGGTGGGCAGAAAATCACCGGCCTTGCGCCGTCATCGGCAATCACATTTTCTTCAACGATATCGCGTGAGGCACAATGGATACTCGCATGATCGACGTCATTATCGGACTGGTGCTTGTCATTGCCTTGGCTAGCCTGGTTGTGACGATCCTCTCGGAACTGCACGCCAGCGTGCTAGGGTCACGTGGCAGTACCTTGAAGCAGCAGTTAAATTCGATCGGCGGCGACAATTCAGCGTTTTCCGAGGCATTGCTGCAGTCGCCACTCTTGAAGAGCATCAGCCAATACAAGGACGATAAGTCCAGGCAGCGGGCGCCCTCATATCTTAGCGGAGAGATGTTTGTCGCGGCCCTGCTGGACCGTATGGACGGTCTGACCGGCAACGAGCGTGCTGCCAGCCCCGCCGCCCTGATATCTCAGTTACGCTCCGCCCCACCCGTTGAATTCAGCGGAATCGTGGCCAACTTGCAGGCCCTGAGCAAGGGGGTCGAACAGGACTGGCCGGCATTCGAGGGTCGCCTTGTGGCCTGGTATGACGAAGTGGGAAAACGCGCCACCGGCTGGTTCGTGCGCCAGAACCAGGTTCGCCTTCTGGCATATGGATTCCTTGTTGCCGCAGCCTTGAACATCAATCCCGTGGCGATCAGCGACAAATTGTGGAATGACGCGGGCCTGCGCCAGAATATGGTCGCCCAAGCCGAACTTGCGGTCAATGCCTACAAATCCGACCCGAACGTCGTGCCCCGTGATGCTGCCCCAACGGCAAAGGAACTCGCGGAAAAGGAAATGCTCGCGACCGATTGGGCGTTGCTGGAGCTGCGCGCGCAGCTCGAAGCCTGGTATCGCCAGAAGGAGAGCAAGCATGTGGCGCCGGACGATCCATTGATCAAGCTGATCATCGATACGCAAAAGAGCCTGACCGAAGCAAGAACCTACCTTGAGCGTGACCGTAAAGCTGGCATAGGCGACCCGCCGCCCCAGGCACGCGCCGACCTCAATGTCCTGGTTATGAGCTTGCCAGATTTCGAGAAGATCGGCTTCCAGCCCGAGGCCGCTGGCAGGGAACTGGCATCGCGAGTCCAGCGCTTCACTACAGCACTGGTCAACGAACGCGCCAAGCGCCTGGGCAAAACGGATGCCAGCAACACCCTGGCCTTGCTACTGGAGGAGCGTTGCGAAGATCTCAAAAGCGATCCAGCACAGCAAGCCCTGTGCAACCGCCTGAGGGATGCAGGCGCCTTCAAACAGGTCAATTTGCCGATTGGTTGGTCCTATGACAACTGGCCACATCTTGCCGCCTTCGACTGCGACCTCGAAACCAACGGCCGTGATTCGCGGCCGGCAAAGTGCCCCAAGAATCTCTCCGGCATGCTGTCCGACAGCGGAACGTTGAAAAATCTGCCTGTCGCGCTGGGCGGCTGGCTGATGACCGCATTAGCCGTCTCCCTGGGAGCTCCGTTCTGGTTCGACCTGCTCGGCAAACTGGTCAAGGTTCGCGGCAGTGGCGCCAAGCCTGAAGCAGGCACTGAATCGAACAAGGCCGGCGGAGCTGCTGCTGCCGGGGCAAGCGTCCTTGCACGCCCCGCGACCGTGGTGGAAATTGCAGGACCGGCCGGCCTGCTAGGGTTTCCCAGCCCGGAACAGAAGCTCATCCCCTTCTCGGATGCCGTCAACGATGCTGAGCACCGCCTGAGCTACGAAGAAATCACGCGCATCCAGCGCGCGCTTGAAATGCCGCCAAGCGCACAAACGGGCCGCCTCGATAGCGCGACCCGGAACTTTATCCAGAAGTGGCAACAAAGCCAGGGAGCGGATCCGAGCGGCGAGCTAACAGAGATCCAGGCACGCACACTTCTGCACCCCGGAGAGGAGGATGATTATGTCGGCTGAATTTCCAAACTACCCGGTCCTCGCCAATTTCGCCGGATCCCCTTTGCTGCTGCAGGTACGGCGGCCACTGAATATCCGCGATGCCGCAACGTCCAAGGGTCGGCGTGTCGATGGTGTCCGGCCGCCAGCGCAACTGCGGGCGATTACCTTGGTTGACGGAGAATCCATTCACGATAACAGCAACTGGTACTGCAACGCCGACAATCCGAGCCAGTTTTTCTGGAGCGGAGGAGTGGAGCCGGTCCTCCCAGACCAATCTGCCCTCGGAGCCTTGCCAGTAAAACGCCGCAGCAACGGCACCATCCTGCCGCTGCTTGGTGAAGACCTGCGAACCGTATTTGGCAGATTCGGTGCCAAAGAGCTGGCAGGGGGCTATATTTCAATCGATCCCGCTTGGGTCAACGAGCACATTACGACCTTCGAACACACGGTGCTGCAAAAAATCGGAATGAAGAGCGTCCAGCTGCACCAGCGCGCCATCCCCTATTTCCGGCGCGTTTTCGACGAGATTGCCTCTGATCCAGGCTTGGAAAATTGCATCCGCTCGTGTGCGGGGACGTTTGTTCCAAGGCATGTTGGCTTCAATCCCGGCAAAGACTACAGTTCGCACAGCTGGGGCATTGCCATCGACCTCAACTCCCAATGGAATTCATATCACAAGCCGCCGGCCCCCCAAGGAGCGATCGGCAGCGTACATGAGCTGGTGCCGGTCTTCGCCAAGCACGGTTTTGCGTGGGGTGGCCATTTCAGCGGAACATCGATTGACGGAATGCATTTCGAACTTGCGCTCACCACATTGGCCTGAAGCCGTTCCGGGCCGCTAGCGCTGCCAGCGGTAGCTCAGCGCAGCGGCCACCGCGCCTGCGGCCACCAGTCCCGACGCAACGTAAAAGATGTACTGCGGCCCGGCGTTTTGCCAAACGGTCGTCAGCCCCAGGCTGCCGATGCTGCCGCCCAGGCCGTAAGAAATGCTGATGTACAGGGCTTGCCCGCGCGCCTGCAGCGGGCCGCTGAACCAGCGCTGCATGGTTTGCACCGAAGCCGAGTGATGCAACGCGAAGGTCGCTGCGTGCATCAACTGCGCCGCCACCAACAGGGCCAGCGATTGAGCGGCAGCACCGATCAGCGCGAAACGCACCACGCCGAAGGCGAAACAGGCAAACATGAGCCTCTTGGCGCCCCAGCGCCGGAACAGGGGTGCCTGGTAATAGAAGCACAGCACCTCCGCCACCACGCCGACCGACCACATCAATCCCGTCACGGTCTTGCTATAGCCCTGTCTTTCCAGGTAGAGCGAGTAAAAGGTGTAGAGCGCGGCGTGGGCGGACACCATCAAGGCGGTCGACGCGAAGAAGGCCAGCACTTCCTTCTTGCGCAGGACGGCAAGCAAGGCGGGCGGCTTGCCGGCGTGGGTCAGGCGCGGCACGTCGTTCAGGCGGAAGGCGGCCCCCAGCACACATACCAGCAGCGCCCCACAGAACCAGACCAGGGCGCCGGTGCCCTGCCAGTCCATCAGGAACGACGCCAGCATCACGGTGACGATGAAGCCGATCGAACCCCACAGGCGGATACGCCCGTAGTAAGTCAGGTCGCCGCGCATCTCGGACAACATCAGCGCTTCGCACATCGGGCCTTGGGCGCTGGTGAACAGGTTAAGCAGCACCATCGCTGCAAAGAAATGGGCGAAGGTGGAGCCGAAAACGAAGCCGGAAAACGAAACCAGCGCTGCAACGCCAGTCAGGCGCAGCACAAAGACGCGCCGTTCGGAGTGGTCAGCGACATAGCCCCATACGTTGGGGCCAAAGATCCGCAGTACCTGGATCAGCGACATCAGGACACCGATCTGCGCCACCGACATCCCCCTGCCCTGGAAATACAGGCTGGCGTAAGTCGAAAAAGTACCGGCGTATGCGTAATAGCAGAAGAGGAAAAGCGCGAATCCGAAAGCTTGTGCAGGTATCACGCCTTCGAAATGTCCGGTGTGGACACCTTAACGTCGCCGCACTGCGCGCGGTGCATCAGCGCATGGTCCATCAGCACCAGGGCCAGCATCGCTTCCGCAATCGGGGTGGCGCGAATGCCGACGCAAGGGTCGTGGCGGCCGAAGGTTTCCACCATCACCGGATTGCCTTCCTTGTCGATCGAACGGCGTGGCGTGCGGATCGAGGAAGTCGGCTTGATGGCGATCGATACGGTGATGTCCTGGCCGGTCGAAATGCCCCCCAGCACGCCGCCGGAGTTATTGCCGACAAAGCCTTCCAGGGTCAGTTCATCGCCATGCTCGGAGCCGCGCTGGGCCACGCTGTCAAAGCCGGCGCCGATTTCGACGCCCTTCACAGCATTGATGCCCATCATCGCGTAGGCAATATCCGCGTCGAGCTTGTCGTAGATCGGCTGGCCCAGGCCAACGGGCACATTGCGCGCCACCACGTCGATGCGGGCGCCGATGGAATCGCCATCCTTGCGCAGGCTGTCCATATAGTCTTCCATGCGCTCGATCAGGGCCGCGTCGGCAGTGGCGGCAAAGAACGGGTTGCAAGGCACGTGCTCAAAACTCTCGAACGGTACTTCGATCTCGCCCAACTGGCTCATGCAGCCGGCGAACTCGGTGCCGTACTTCTCCTTCAGCCATTTCTTGGCAATGGCCGCGGCACCCACCACCGGCGCCGTCAGGCGCGCCGAAGAACGGCCGCCGCCGCGCGGGTCGCGCACACCATACTTGTGCCAGTAAGTGTAGTCGGCATGGCCTGGACGGAAGCTCTCCGCGATGTTGCCGTAGTCCTTGCTGCGCTGGTCTTCGTTCTTGATCAGCAGGGCGATCGGGGTACCCGTCGTCACGCCCTGGTAGACGCCGGACAGGATCTGCACCGTGTCAGGTTCCTGGCGCTGCGTCACGTGGCGCGAAGTGCCAGGCTTGCGGCGATCCAGTTCCGGCTGGATGTCTGCTTCCGTCAGCGCCAGGCCCGGAGGACAGCCGTCGATGACGCAACCAATTGCAGGACCATGGGATTCGCCAAACGTGGTGACGGTGAACAGCTTGCCAAAGGAATTGCCGGACATGATGGAGACGATGAGTAGTAGCAGGGGGAAACTCCCCATTCTAACCCGATATGGCAAAACTCGCAGGAAGTAGCTTTTTAAGCTACAACTTTTGCGAAACTAGCACACCGCTATTCGTTAACTTCCATGAAAGTGTTTTAATGGTCGTTCTCAGGAACAATTCGCTATATACTAAGTTGTAAGAACACCGAGACCCCTTGGAGAAGCGACACATGCCCCCTTCGATCACGGCGCCCGATGGCGGCCACGACGATCAGGACGATCTGGTTTTCTTAGAAGAGCATACGGCTCAGCCAGCTCTCCCCGCACAGCGCAATGTCTGGCGCGTGATGATTATCGATGACGACGAAGACGTCCATTCGACGACCACGTTCGCCCTCGGCAACCTGGACATGCAGCACCGCCCCCTGGAGTTCGTGCACGCCTATTCCGCCGCACAGGCGCGCGAAATGCTCAAGCACGAACAGGAAATCGCCGTGATCCTGCTCGACGTAGTCATGGAGCAGGATGACGCCGGTTTGCACCTGGTGCGCTATATCCGCGAAACATTGAAACTGGCCGACGTGCGCATCATCCTGCGCACCGGCCAGCCCGGCTACGCACCCGAGATCGACGCGATTCGCGATTTCGACATCAACGATTACAAGACCAAGTCCGAGCTGACGCGCATCAAGCTGTTCACCACCGTGACCGCGGCGATCCGATCGTACGAGCAAATCCGCAATATCAACGAGAGCCGGCGCGGCCTGGCGCGCATCGTGCATTCCAGTACCGAGCTGATGGCGCTGCACGGCGTGCAGAATTTCGCTTCCGGCGTGCTGTCGCAGATTGCAGAGCTGCTGGGCCAGGAGGCGCATGGGGTGCTGTGCGTGCAGGAATGCCCGGATGCCGGCTGCCACGAGCTGGTGGTGATGGCAGCCACCGGCAGCCACCATAACCTGTCCAACTCGCAGCTCACCGCCAATGAAGACCCGCGCGTGCACAAGGCGATGGAGGAATGCCTGGCCGCCCGCCGCAATATCTATTGTGGCGACAGCATCGTGCTGCATTTCGCCGGCAAGGCCAGTCGCACTTTCGTCGCGTTCATGGATGTTACGCGCGCACCGAGCCCGCTGGAACAAAGCCTGCTGGAAGTCTTCTGCAGCAATGTGGCCGTGGGCCTGGATAATGTGGAACTGGTGTCGCACCTGCACACGGCGGCCTTCTACGACAACCTGTCCAAGCTGCCGAACCGCACGCGCCTGATCGAAATCCTCGACGCCACGCTGGCCGGGCCAGCCAAGCAGGATGCCACGCTTTGCCTGGTCGACCTCGACCACTTTGCCGAAACCAACGACGCGCTGGGCCACGAATTCGGCGACCTGCTGCTGTCCGCCGTTGCGGCTCGCCTGCAGAACAGCCTCGGCAAGCAGCTGACCGTGGCGCGCATCGGCGGCGATATCTTCTGCGTGCTGGGCGACGCCGGCCAGGTCAACCCGGCCAACATCATTGCCCTCTTCGCGACGCCTTTCAGTATTGACGGCCAGGACGTGCAGCTATCTGCAACCCTCGGCCTGGTGCGGCTGCTGGAACATGACGGCAGCGGCGCCGACGCGCTGAAGGATGCCGATATCGCGCTGAAGCGCGCCAAGACGCAGCAGCGCGCCGGCCACTTCTATTTCTCGCGCAGCATGGGCGTGGAAATCCGCGAACGCGTGCGCATGATGCACGCCCTGCGCACCGGTTTCAGCCAAAACCAACTCTTTGTTGTCTATCAACCGCAAGTCGACCTGGATTCGCGCCGGCCGATGGGCGCCGAAGCCCTGCTGCGCTGGCAGACGCCGGACGGCAAATACGTATCCCCGGACCGCTTCATCCCGATCGCGGAGTATTCGGGGCTGATTATCGACCTGGGCGAATGGGTGATGCGCACGTCGATGCAGGAGCTGGTGGCTTTGCGTGCAGCGGGCCACACCGAATTCACCATGTCGATCAACGTATCGCAGGTGCAGTTCCGCCACCCTCACTTCCTGGACATGCTGCGCAATGCGCTGCACGATACGGGCGCGCCTCCGGAATATGTGGAGCTGGAAATCACAGAATCGATGGCGATGGAAGAGCCGGATATGCTGATCAAGATGCTGGCCCAAATCAAGCAGACCGGCGTCACCATTGCGATCGACGATTTCGGTACCGGCTTCTCGTCGCTGTCTTACCTGCAGCGCCTGCAGGTCGACCGCCTGAAGATCGACCGCGCCTTCGTCACCGAAATCACCAATTCCGCCCGTGGCAGCAGCATTGCCGAAATGGTGGTGCAACTGGGCCGCAACCTCGGCCTGGCCGTGATCGCGGAAGGCGTAGAGGACGAGCGCCAGGCGCAAATCCTGCACACCCTGGGCTGCCCGCTGGGCCAGGGCTTCCTGTTCGCGCGGCCGATGACCGGCGAAGCGCTGGTGGGCTGGCTGAGCGACGACGCCATGGCCGGCGTGGCGTAGCCGCCTTAGGAGCCGCTCGACGCTGCACCGCCTTCAGGGGACTGAGCGATGATCGTGATCCGGTAGATCTTCTCGCCACTGTAATCGATGCGCAAAGTCTGGCCGGTCCGTAAATTGAATCGGGTTTGAGGCGGCGGTGCAAATCCGCACGCGTTGGCAAGGCTGGAGTGGAACTTGAATTCCTGCACCCCCAGGTTGAACGTGTAATGGAATGGTAGCGACCGTCCTCCCCGCTTCACGTTACTGACCTTGCCAAGCGCCGTATCAAACGCGCCGGCTTGGGCTTCTTCTATGCAAGCACTTCTTTCTGCCAAACCTACCACTACCCACGCTGCCGCGAGCACGAAAAAGAAGATGCCAATGAACCCGGCAATATAGTTCTGCACCTTTTTGCCGAACTCCAGCGCTCCTCGCGCATTGGAGTAGGCTGTTGCAACGATCAAAGCGGCAAACAAGCCCCAGGCAAACAGGAACCACATTCCGCCATACACAGATTCTCGCGCTACGTCATAGACCAGTTTCAACTCGCTCTCCGAACGTACAAAACAAAAGCCGCCCGCAGGCGGCTTCGTTGCTGCCGGGGCGCAGCTCAGCCCTCGGACTTTTCTTCTTCCTCGGCCGGCCAGTCGCGGATGTAAGCCTTCAGCATGCGGTTCTCGAAGCTTTGCGCTTCCAGCACGGCGCGCGCGACGTCATAGAACGAAATCACGCCCAGCAGGGTCTTGGCGTTCATCACCGGCAGGTAGCGCGCATGCTTTTCCAGCATGATGCGGCGCACTTCATTCACTTCGGTGTCCGGGGTGACGGTGATCGGGTGATCGTCCATGTGCTTGCGCACGGTGCCGCCGCCGACCGAGCCCTGGTTCGCATGCAGCGCCTTGAGCACTTCGCGGAACGTGAGCATGCCGACCAGGTCACCGTATTCCATCACCACCAGCGAACCGATGTCTTTTTCGGCCATGGTATTTGCCGCTTCGACCAGCGGCTGGTCCGGAGTGATCGTGTAGAGGATGTTCCCTTTGACTTGGAGGATTTCAGATACTTTCATTTTGGGCCGTCCTGTCCGGTG
>Ga0307408_100001247_pt1 | contig 19103 bp, 8 predicted proteins | sample 322Cmetagenome_FD_202116 | JGI IMG/M metagenome (GOLD analysis project Ga0307408, IMG submission 202116) | Maize rhizosphere microbial communities from greenhouse at UC Davis, California, United States - 322HYB-C-3 | ecosystem: Host-associated > Plants > Roots > Rhizosphere > Soil | place: USA... | reverse complement strand
GCAGGGTGGTTTGAAGGCTGCTCCTGTAAGCCGCCTCCGGAGGGCCAACCTCCATCTTTTGTATAGCATTGAAAAGCATTATTTTTTTTATGTGCGGCTTTTCATTCTCGGCACACCTACGGACAGAATAAGGCCAATAATGCAGAGAACTACTCTCCTATTCCAAAATCTCATTTCAATAATAAAGGGGAGCCAGGTAGCTCCCCTAAACCGCTAAAAAGCGAACCTAATTGTTGTTATGAGAAATCTCTAAGGCTTAACATTTTTAACCAGAACTGCACTGTTCAGGAAGTCTTCAATGTTAGAGTAGCCGTCTTTGTTTTTATCTTTCGAGGCGTCTGTAGGGTCTTTTGGGTTTAAGCCATTTTTGGTTTCCCAGCTATCTGGCATACCATCATTGTCTGAATCTTTATATGGAGTGCCTTTGTATTCCGGGTAGCCGCCAACCTGGCTAATGTCGCTAATAATGCCCTGTTTGTAGGAGTCTGCTGGCAAACGGCGCTTGATAAACTCTTTGCCAATACCTGTTTTACCGCCTTCTGTATACACTATTTTTCCGGTACGCACTTCCTCCACTATTCGGCTATCAACAGGATCGCGTTTGGGTAAGGTCGCCCCTACGTTTGCAAGTACATAGGTGTAAGCATCTTTTGTAGGGATGATATTTACTTTTGCCATTGGGAACGGTTTGTTCGAACGAATGCTGTCAGTATATCGGCCGGCATCGGGCATGTCCTGAATTTGAATACCACCATCCCAGTTGTTTTTTGTTACCCTGTCGTTACCTTCAACAATATTTCCGTTAGCGTATACGCGTCCGTACAGAGTCTTTTTATCTGGTGAACGGCCAGCCTCGGGCTTAAGGATACGATGTCCGATTGGTTTATCTAAAGGCGTAATCGGCCCTGGTTTGTAATAGTTGTTGATAAAGTTGAAAAGGGAGTTATTATCGCCACCGTCAGCTGAACGGTTCCACCAGTTGAATACTACGTTGTTTACAAAACCGAAATCGCCATACATACCAATCGATGGATTTCGGGCGACATTATTAGCCCAAAGATTACGCATGAACGTACTATTTAAACCTCCGATGGTACTTCCGAACGCGTGGTTATAAGTATCGAGCGCTTCAGCAAATATGGAATTTTGGATAGTTACGTTAACTGTCGGAAGCTTTTGTGGCTTTTCAGAATTACGCTCGTACACGTGGCGGTACATCGACATGTTTTCGTCTAACCCCCAACTTGCAGAAACATGGTCAATCATGATATTACCAACAGGATTTCCTCCTAAACCATCATCGCGGCGGGTTACTACAGTTTCACCCCTGCGGAAACGCATAAAACGCACAACCACATCGTGAGTATCAATCCAAACGGATTCGCCAGCAATGCAAACTCCGTCGCCCGGAGCAGTTTGCCCGGCAATGGTAATATATGGTGCCCGAATAATTACAGGGCTTTTTAGTTTGATTATCCCAGCTACGTTGAACACTACAATACGGGCTCCACCTTGTTCGCAAGCGTGGCGGAAAGAGCCTGGGCCGCTATCATTCAAATTAGTAACAACATATACTTTCCCGCCTCTTCCTCCAAAAGAAAATGCACCGCCGCCCTCGGCTCCAGGAAATGCTGGAATTGGAGACTGTTTTAAATCTGAGGGCTTTGAAGCCCATGGCACGAATGGTTTACCGTTTTTCTCGTCATGCTCTATAATGGGAAGTGCTTTTTGCCAGGCTTCATCTGATAAACGTTTCGCCTCGCTCAATGTAGAATCGCCCTGCTTCTCAAGAGCCGGCGGAATGGTTGGGTATTGCGCAAAAGCAGCGGCACTTGCTCCCAACAATGCCATAATTACTAGTGATCTTTTCATTTATTTAAGTGGTGTTTGTGTTTGCTTACTTATGGTATGATGCTACCCGCTGCCTCATGCACAGTTTTGTTCTTATCCAAGAAAGTGCAATGCGGCGGACCATTAAATATTGGTTGGTTTGGTTAATAAACAAATATAAACTCATGCAAATCAGACTTTTTATATGATTTTCTCATGGTATTGTAAGATGTTAGCGTGATCACCGGGATGATGAGGTTGAGGCGTGAGATCGGAATGGATAGTTTTGGAGTTGTAAGTTTGGAGTTTGGGCCGGGAGTAATGTGTAAAGGTTATTCCGTATAACTTTTATATTTGTAAAGTCTATTCAGTAAACCATCTACTTTTTGTAAAGCCATTTCAGTATAAGACAATGAAATATCCGTATAAGACATTTCATACTCTCTTCATACACTATCCATACTCTATCTATACTGTATCCATACTCTATCTATACTTAGGCCATACTTTAATCTATGGTGTACGATAGCTAAATGTGGTTTGATATGCTCTCAAAAAACATATCGGCTTTGGTAAACTTCACTCATCTAGTATCTTCTATAGTGCTACAGCAAAAACTGGCACATAAAAAAGGGGGCTAGCGCCCCCATAACCAATTTATATACTCAAACTAACTAATTGCTATTTATTAAGGTTTTACTGTTGCAAGATTTACCAGGCTGTTCAGGTAATCTTCAATGTTTGTATAACCGTCATTGTTTTTATCTTTTGATGCATCTGAGGCATCTTTGGCATTTAAGCCATTTTTAGCTTCCCACTCATCAGGCATCCCGTCATTGTCAGAATCTTTGTACGGTTTGCCTTTGTACTCAGGGTAACCACCAACCTGGCTTATATCTGTGATAATACCTTGCTTGTATGAATCAATTGGCAAGCGGCGGTGTTTAAACTGAGTTGCCGGCAACTTTACTCCTTCTTTGTAAATAATCTTTCCAGTTTTTACCTGCTCTATTACACGAGTATCAACAGGATCCCTTTTTGGGAGGATTGCACCTACATTTTGTAATACATAGTTGTAGGCATCCTGAGCCGGAAGAATGGTAATCGGGTTTTGGATTGGGAAAGGCTTCTCTACTTTCATTGCTGCGAAATAAGGCTTCGCTTCATCGAATGTCATTGACTCGCCTTTTTTGTTTTCTAACTGAACACCGCCATCCCAGTTATCCTTAGTTACTTTCTCGTTTCCGTGGATGATATTTCCGTTTACGTATGCCCTGCCGAATACAACATAAGGCAACTTGCTTCTACCCGACTCGGGCTTTAAAATCCTATAGCTGATTGGCTCACTTAAGTTAGTTAGCGGCCCTGGCTTGTAGTAGTTGTTAATAATATTGAAGGTAGCTTTATAGTCGCCGCCATCTGTTGAACGGTGCACCCAGTTAAAGACTACGTTATTGGCAAAATTGAACAATCCGTTCCAACCGATTGATGGGTTACGCGCTGCGTTATCTGCCCAAAGGTTACGCATAAAAGTACAGTTCTCGCCACCTAAGGTGCTGCCAAATGCATGGTTCCAGGTATCTAATGCTTCCGCGAAAATTGAATTCTGAATAGAGATATTTACAGTACCCAACTTCTCTTCTGCTTTACCGGTGCTATCGTTATACATGTGGCGATACATAGACATATTTTCGTCTAAGCCCCAGCTCGCAGACACGTGGTCAATCATGATGTTACCAACCGGATTTCCACCAATTGCGTCGTCACGGCGGCCTACATAAGTTTCGCCTCTTCTGAAACGCATAAAACGGATAACCACATCGTGGGTATTGATCCAGATTGATTCTCCTGCTACACACACACCATCACCAGGGGCTGATTGGCCTGCAATTGTGATATAGGGAGCACGGATAATTAAAGGAGTTTTAAGGCGAATGATACCTGCAACGTTGAATACAACTGTTCTGGCTCCACCTTTTTCGCAAGCTTCGCGCAATGTACCAGGACCGCTATCTGCCAGACTGGTTACCACATATACTTTTCCGCCACGGCCACCAAAAGAGAATGAACCTCCTCCTTCTGCTCCGGGGAACGCTTTAATAGCTGCCTGAGGCAGGTCTTCTGGGCGTCCAGCCCATGGAATAAATGGTTTTCCTTCTTTAGCTTCCTTTTCAATAATAGGTTTTGCTAACTCCCAGGCAATATCTGATTGTTTGCGAGCTGCATCCATCATTGCATCACTCTCCTTTTTTACGTCGGCAGGTATATCTGGATATTGTGCAAATGCTGCATCTGTAGCCCCCAGTAAAGAAGCGAATAGTAAAAACAGCGAAAACTTCTTTTTCATCTAATACTTTGTGTGTTGTTTAATTTGGCTATACTTTATGGTCAGAAAGTATATTAATTCAAATATCAGCCTAATATAGGGTAAGTTCATGTAGAATTTTTACTAAAGATTATAGGATATTAGCAAGAGTAGAGAAGCGCAATCTGTCGTAACAAAAAAGGCGGCAATCGGTTTGTCCGATACCGCCTTTTTCGATTGTTAAAAATAAATACTTTTAATAGCCTTCATCTATCTGGATTGAAGTCCCTTCCTCAATAACAGCACTGTACCATGTAAAGCCTGAAGTATGTGAAGAATTAAAATGATAGTAGTTGGGGCCGCAAACTCCTATATCAAATCCTTCTGATCCCCAGTAACTGCAATCGAAATCAATATTATAGGTTCCTGCTGGAATTGTCCCTAATACATGAGAATCAAAATGGCTATTGTCGGTATAAAAGGTATAGGAGTTTCCGTTATTGTCGCGAAATGTAATGCTCCAGAAATTGTAATTGCCACTGTACGGGAGGTTTATACCCACTTCGACATCTGTAGCAAAACTTGTTAGGCTTGTTAGCATGAAAAGGCATACTACTCCCAGGGTTGTTAAAATTTTCTTTGTTTTCATAAGATTGATAATTTGTTTTTGGTAAATAAATGATTCTGGAAACGTGGTAGTGAGTGTTTTCAGAATTGTTTAATTTGATAGCTATCTGTAGTAAAGCTATGGGAGAAGATGATTTGATTTTTATAGAAAGTTGGCTGAATGGTGTAGGATGTTGGCTTGATGTAAGGAGAATCTTTAGATATATTTAATTGAAAATCAGGCAAATGACAAAGCCCCACAGACGCTTAGTCTATGAGGCTTTGAATGTATAGAAGAAATTTATTGAATTTTATTTTAACGGGTCAAAGGTACCTGGACCGTTTAAGCTGTTCCAATCTTTTGTTTGTTCAAGATATGGAGAACTGTTTAAAATGTTCTGATGTATACCGAAAAAATAATATTCTTTATACCATTTGAACTTCCAATTTGCAGTTGTGGTTGTTTCTAAATCATTCTTCACGGAAACTTTAAAGTAATTATCATACAAGTAATCAACATATTGATCATAGGTTGTGATACCTACTGGATAGGTTGTAGCATCCCTGTCTATGATAAATGCGGTTCCTGTAGAACTATTTTTAATAAACGGGTCTTTTGTAGACGTACTATTAGTGCTCTCAACATAATCAGCTCCAGTTGAAGTTTTAACAGATATTATTATTCCGGTTCTTCTAGTATCATTAAGTTGCTTCATTCCAAGTCTTGTCACGGTTCCAAAAGAATCATCAAACAACAACCATCTCCTTAAATCCCAGAATCGTTTACCTTCATAAGCGAACTCAACCCTCCTCTCATTCAACACCGCGGCAAAAAGACTGTCTCTTATACCAACTACAGTACTTAAACCATATTGTCCATCCTTATTTTCAACCCCAGCACGTTTTCTAATTGACTTTATACCTTCCAATCCCTCCTGAAATTTACTGATACCGATAGCAGACTCTGCCAAATTTAAGACAACCTCTGCAAAACGCATTTCCATATAATCTGTACCACTTTGAGAGAAGTTGCTATTTGTTAAGTTACTCGCTAAAGGATTGGTTGCCTTACATAGGTATATACCGCTGGCATTAGCGCCCTTTGTCTCTGTTGTTGCATTATATGTTGTTGCAGCTGCCGTTTTCTTCCACGTGTACGTCCACAATTTAAATGTGGCATTTTCCTTATAGGGCCAAATAGCTCCATTATAAGCAAATGTTTTATAGAATCGCGGATCCCTATTCTTATAAAACTTGTTAAAATCATAAATATAAGCAGAGTTTACATCCCCTGGCTTCTTTCCATCCTTCATTGGAAATGCATCAAGGACTTCTTTTGTTGGAGAAACGCTTCCTCCACCTAAGATCTCTCTTGGCCTAACCGCTTGCTCCCATCCGTTGTTCCTTGTTGTTGTTCCTCCTATCGCCGCATTGTTGAAACCGTATACTAAAACGGCTTCGGGATTATTAACTTGTTCGTGCCACATATTTCCCCAAGCTGTACCATTTTCTAACGTTCCTTTTTCATATAAGCCAAATGCATTGTCTTTTAGAATCGCTACTGCTTCGGTATTTGCATCATACGCTCTTTGCCATCTTGCAACATCATCGTTCCTATTAAAAAGAGGACTTGCCCATGTTAGCAACACTCTTCCTTTTAAAGCAGCTGCTGCACCACTTGTAATTCGGCCCCAATCTGCCGAAGTTGCCCATTTCCCCGGTAAAAGGTTCTTTGCCATGTCTAAATCTGAGCAAATTTGCTCAATACACTGAGATGTTGAACTCCTTGGAACTGCTGTATTTTCTCCGCTAGATATAATAGGATTTTGAGGGGTTAAAACAATGGGCACACCACCATATAAACGCACCAGCTCAAAGTATTGCCAACCGCGCCAAAAATATAGTTGGCCTTTTAATTTGTTTCTCGTATCTTCTGGTAAACCATATTTATCCACCTCATTCAAGAAAATATTAATTTGTTTAATCCTCGTCCAAGTGTTATTGTTGATACTTGTAGCCATCGCTTGCCCAAAGTATTGATTTGCATGGTTATTGGTATTTGAAATGGATGCCCACACTTTATTAAAGTCAGTTTCACCAGCTAACTCTTCCGTTGTTTGAGTGAATGCTGTATTGTAAGTACCATTTGGGCTTGCTGAATTCGTCACTATAAACGATACAGCATTATTTGCCGGTAAAAATAAACCGTATATATAGTCGACATATCCCTGAGCTAATGCTGGATCTTTAAATACATCCTCATTAACTCCAGACAAATCACGTTTTTCAACAAGAAAATCATCTTTACAACTGGCCGCCGATATAGCAAAAGAAGCAAGTATAATATATAGAATTCTATTTCTTTTCATTGTAATACTTTTAATTCATTAAAGGGATAGATTAACACCAAACGAATAAGTCTTCAGGTTTGGATAAGAGTCCCATGCAGTTTGAGAGTCTTTGTAATCAAACGGATTATAAAAATTTAATGGATTTAAACCTGACAGATACACACTCGCCCTATTTATCTTCATCTTATCGGTCCATTTTTGGGGAATACTGTAGCTTAGATTAAATGAAGTCATTCTCATTCTAAACGCACTAACTTTCCAAAAATTAGATGGTACGTTATATATACTTTGATAATGCGGGTTCGGCATTGTTCCTCGAGGATTCAATACAGGATCATAGACATTCCCCCAAATGACTGGTAAACTCGAAAAGTTTCTGCTAATATCATTATTTAACTTATTGCGTTCCTCTATTTCAGACCATCCGCCGAAGCTTCCGGCAATAACACTCTCAAAATTCAATCCTTTATATCCAGCTTTTAAGGTAATTCCAAACCCATAATGATTATTTTTTTTCTTTGAAAGCTGTATTTGGTCATTCGCGTCTATAATCCCATCCGGACCAGCAAAAGTTCCATCTGCTTGAAGTGGGCCACGAACATCTCTGTAATAAAGCATTCCAGGTTTCAAATTATCCTTCGTTGTTATTACCTGATCAAAAACTTGTTTTACGGGATATTGAGCATAGTAATTGTCGATATCTTGCTGGGTTTTAAACATCCCCATATAGTCATACCCCCACATTCCAACATCCTCAGATCCTCCAACTTTTGGGTTCCATGGATACTTCGTGGAAACAGCATTATAGTCCATTCTTTTAACCTTGTTATCATACCAATTGAAACGAGTATTGATACCGTATTTAAAATCTTTACCGATTTTATCATTCCAGCCTAACTCTATTTCATATCCGAACTGATTAACCTTTGCAAAATTCTCTGGCGCCACTGAACCACCAACTGTTACAGGGACATTTCCAATTCTTTCAACTAATATATCAGAGCCAAAATTGTAATATCCTTCAACAGTAGTAGACAATCTACTATCTAAGAATTTTGCATCAACGCCGAAGTTATTTTTATACTCTTTGCTCCAATGTGCATCACGATTCGGAGAAGCTTCCATTTTTAGGCCAATTGTTGTGTTCATGTCTCCACCAAAGACTCCGCCCTTCCCTTCTTGAAAAGTATATCGTTGTCTCCATAGCCAAGCCCTAAACTGATCATTGCCTAAAAAACCAGCTGAATATCTTAGCTTTAAAAAATCAATTCCAGGGACTTTAAAGAAATCTTCTTCAGACATAACCCATCCAAGTGACGCAGCATAAAACTTTCCCCAATAATTTTCAGGTGCGAATTTTGTTGAAGCATCAGTCCTAAATAAAAATTCAGCCAGGTACTTTTCTTCATAGCGGTAATTTACACGTCCCACGTAGCCTAAAGTACCAGACTCGTAAGCAAAGGTCCTTCCGTCAATCGCCCCAGTAGCTGTATTAAATTGTCCATTAGTTGATTGTATAGGATCTGATTTGTATACGTCTTCCTGTTCCCCTTCAGCTTCACCTTTTTCAACGGAAAATAATCCACTTATAGAATGCGGGCCGATTTTCTTATCATAACTTAAGGTAAAATTGATCTGGGTATTGCTTGAATTTATATTTGAAAAATATAAGCGGTTTCCATTACTAACAGTAATTTCAGAATAAGTGGTTGCACCATCGTAAATATGCTCGTTCGTACCTAAACCAGTAAATTGATAACTCTTATACTTCGTTCCTACCTGAGACGTGATGGAATTGGTTGTAAACTTACCATAGCTTGCTTTGGCTTTTAAACCTTTTAAATATGGAACAGAATATTCAGCAGACAAGTTAACTGAATAATTTTTTGCCCTGGCATCTGATAAATTTCCTAGCCTTTGGATCTCATAATAATGATACATTGACAAATCATTCGTTCTTCCTGGTAACTTTACAGGTAAACCATTGATATACATAGGTACATATCGTGGAGCAAGCAAAAGATTCTTATAGTCATCTTCAACACCTTCTCCAGAAACCTTATTAAAGGTTTTTATCAAATTATCATTATTTCCGGAAACTTGAATACCAACTCTTACATTGGAAGCAACTTGTGCATCTGTTCCAGCCCTGAAATTCCACTTATTATAATCTAATGTACCCAGGTTTCCATTCTGCTTATTATAGCCAACGCTACCAAAATAAGTTGCCTTATCACTACCGCCACTTATACTCAAGGTATGACGTGTGTTATAACTAGCCTTCCAGGCATCATCTAACCAATCATAATTTATATTCTTAAAGTGCGCTAATTCATCATCTGAGAAAATAAAATTCTTGTAAGTTGGGCCAGCGGTGGCGGGCTGTCCATTTGGGCCATTCATGGTATTCATATACAGCCCAAATTGATAAGCACTCATCATTTTTGTCCTATACGCCTCATCATTTAATGCATAAGATCCATTATATGAAATTCTTGGCTTACCCGTTTTTCCTTTTTTTGTAGTTATAAGAATTACCCCGTTAGCTCCTCTCACCCCATATACTGCAGCTGCAGCATCCTTCAATACAGAAATTGATTCAATTTCAGACTGATCCAAATTGTTAAAGAATGTTGCATCAGGTTGATTTTGTGCATCCACCTGCACAACACCATCTATAACATATAATGGGGACTGGGTTCCCGCGTCTTTTGAATAAGACCTTATGGGGTTTCTAACAGTCAACGTAGCCTTTGAACCTGGTCTCGAAATACCACCAGATACGCCTACGCCCAATAATCTTCCTGCTAATGCAGCACCAACATTCGTCCCTGGAATATTTTCAATCTCCTCTGCCTTAATTTCGACTACTGCCCCCGTCAAATGTGCTTTCTTTTGTGTACCGTAACCCACTACAACGACCTCGTTCAGCTCATTTGAACTCTCTTGAAGACTCACATTGATCGTAGCCTGCCCTTTAGCAGCAACTTCCATTGTTCTGAACCCTAAAAAACTGAAAACCAAAGTCTCATTCCCTGTTGGCAGATTTAAACGATATATACCGTTAATATCTGTTGTAGTACCAGTTGTGGTTCCTTTAATTTTTACACTCACGCCTGGAAGCGGCTCGCCTTTACTGTCTTTTACAGTACCGGTAACATTTACGCGTACGTTATTCGCGTAATTTAATTTTGTTTTGACAGCAGCAGCTTCATGCACGCCTGCATAAGTGCTTCCTGATAATAGCAGCGCAAGCAATACAGATGAACAGGCTTTGTAAGAACCGGCACCCATATGAAGTTGCGAACGTTTAACTAACTTCATGATCAATTTCCCTTAGGTTTATAAATCGTCTAACTTTAATCTTAATTGGTAGATACTAACTGAATTGGGTTTAAATTTCTAACTGGTCAAGAATCAAAAAAATACATAGGCTTCTTTTAATAAAATATGGTAAAATACGCTTGGGTAAACTTTGGCTATATTGGTTCGACTGCAACAAATAACTGTGTATGTGTATATTACATAACTAACCCATCTCAAAAATATTACTAAAGTGCTTTAGTATTTTATAAGATATTTACAAGAAAGTGTAGGATATTATCATGGTCTTCTCTCCTCTAAAACTCCGCCTTCCCTAACCCTTTAGTAAAGATTTTCTATCGGATCAGATCCTATTTCGTATTACTTATAAAAATTAAACTGTCATATAAGAGAAAAGACTAATCATTTTTTACAAAATGACTCTATTTAGAGGCTTCAAATGTTGATGGAGAATCGAGGGATACGTCTTAGCGGGTATTAAATTGATAGAAGCAGCGCTTATGGAATTTGCTAAAATCGTATCAAAAACCAGTTTTTTCTAGCAACTTATCATTTTCTGACAAAAGTGCTCAACTCAAGAATTCATGTATCTTTTTAAATGAACACTTAACAGGCCGATTTTACTAAAGGGAGAATGCAACAAAGTTAATCTGTTAGTCTCGCCTGGAGTGCAAAACCGATAATTCTTGAAAAATTTCCTTTGAGCTAGCAATGTGCTTGTTCTCGGCATCCCCGTTGATCTAAGGCGGATTTATTGGATAGATAGATTACTGCTAGTCAGAACATACTGCGGTTCAGGTGTAGTGTAGGGCTTCTGTTTGGCAATATCGCCCGAACTATGTTCGCGAGATTATAGTTTCTATTGGTAAGTGCCGCATACTTGCTGCGGACTTTCTTTGGGGACTCGAGGCCACCCTCGAACCCTTGCCTTGAGCTAACACTTCATACTACAAAGCGTGTTTAGACTCTCACCCGATAGCCCAATGTCGCTAACTTAAGGTCAATGGCCCAATCGGGGTCAGATGTCGGTAGAAAAATAGGCCGATTTGAATTCCATGCCGTAGGTATGGAACAATAATGTAGCGTACCTACGGCACGCGAAATCGTTTATCATTAAATTTTTCTACTCCCGAACATTCCTATCGTGTGGACACATTTTCTAAACCACACGGGGTCAAGCCTTTCAGGCTTGTTTCGATGGGGTCATAACCACGGGTTTCACCCGTGGTTGCTTAGAGGTCAAGCCTTTCAGGCTTGCCTAGTAGCAGAACATGCTATGCTAGTTATTCGAACAAGAGGAGAATTATAGCGATTTAATTTGTGTCCACACGATAGGAACATTCGGGACACCTACGGCGCATCTCTAATCCTTAAGTTAATGACATTGCCCAATAGCTTGGCGCAATAAAAAGAGGCTACCTCTTTCGAGAAAGCCTCTTTGGCACTATTTTATAGTAACTAATACTATTTAGTTTTTAACAAACTTCACTGAAGATTGAGCACCATCATTGCTTAATACCACGTAATACAGACCAGAAGCTAATGAGGCCACATTCAATTTACTTAAAGTTGAAGCACTTGCTACAGACTGGCTAATAACAGGTTGTCCTTGTATATTAAATACTTTTAAAGACGCATTTATTGCCGACTCGTGAGATACATTTAACACATCCGCTGTAGGGTTTGGATAAGCACTTAAGCTGAAACTCACTTTAAGAGTTACATCCTCAACATCACTATAGGCAAAGTTACCATCTTTGTCAACTTGTTTTATCCTGTAATAAGCTTTGCCAGGTAAGCCTGCCACATCTGCAAAGCTGTAAGTATGAGTGCCTGGAGTATTTGCGCTAGCCAAAGTGCCAATTGCTTTAAAATTTCCGGCATTAGTTCCTCTTTCCACCACAAATTCTTTAGTGTTCACTTCGTTTGTTGTAGACCACTTTAAGTTTACAGCATTACTAATTAAATCTGTTTTGGCAGTAAATGAAACGAAGTTTAAAGGTAAAGTGGTAAAATCAATAGTTGAAGCGGCTATACGATATAACTTAATACCTGAAACATTTCCGCCTGTTCCGTCAGCATTAATTGTCCCACGTTGAATTTTCACCCATTTAATACCTGCCGCTGGATCAAAGTCAACATACACGGTAGACCCCGGAGCTGTGGCTGAAGCCACAGGAGTAAGGTACTTTACTTCCGCAAACAAATCATTTGGCTCAGTACCATACGTAATTTTGAGATTCCCTATACCTGCATCGGTTGTACCCCTGTATTGAAATGCCATTTTTCTCAAAGCGTTTTGAGATGACATATATATTATACCGTCGTCATGGGAGGCCTGAAATCTTAAATAAGGAATCCCACCACCTGTTTCTGTATTGTTAGTTGACCATCTATTCATATTTGCTGTCTCTATCCAAGCACTTATTCCGTTCTTAGTTATTGCAGCAGCAGTTCCTCCATTCTTCCAAGCGTTAGCATTTGAAGTACTCCCTCCAAACTGAGTATAAAAATCCATATCAAAGTCCTGAGCTTTTATGTCAGAAAATGATGCAGAAACAAGTAAACTACAAATAAGAAGTAATTTTTTTTTCATAATTGAGAATCTTAAACGAGAAGTTTTAGTTTATAATTTAGTTTTAGTCTAGTACGTTAAACAATAGCTACTTGAGAAGGCTACAATTCAAATATATACATTGAAAGATCTGTTATGTTATATCATTTTTCCCGATTTCTATACTATATTATCATTAGCTTTTCTGTAAAACAATCACCTTATTTTGCAAAAACAAGAAACAAAAAAACGCAACCTACTAACTAACAAAAACTTACAAGAAAGAAAAAGCTAAAAAAATAGCAGGCTGGATGCCAGCCTGCTAATGAGAAAATTATATTAATAAATCGACAGGATCTGTCAGTTAAGCCTAATCCACTTTATTGAATAACAATTTTCTTCACGCCAAGCTCCTGTTGATTAACTTTCGATCTTATCTTCATGATATAAACGCCCTTGGTTTCAAGTGTAATCTTTTGAGTTTGCCCTATCTCTACTGTGCGTTTCAATACTTGTTTTCCTACTAAATCATATACGGCCAGTTCTGAAAGTTCACTTAAACGCCCCACTGAAACGTATACTTCACGATCAGAAGGAACCGGCCATACATTTATCTGAACCGGATTTCCTTTTACTACCTTAACTGATGAGTAATTTTCCTTCCCATCTTTGTCCTTTTGTAATAGCTGATAATAAGTATCATTTATATTACTATTAGCGTCGGTAAAATCATAGTGTAAAGTAAAAGAACCTGTTCCTGATGGTGCTTTAGTGCTAATCTTAACTCCTAGGTTACGGAATTTTTCTCCATCATCAGACCTAAGGATTTCAAAATGACTGTTATTATTTTCCTGGACAGTTTTCCATTTCAGCACTACTTGTTTCTCATTTTCCCTTTCTACGTTAAATGTTGTCAAAGTAACAGGCAAAGTAACTTGTACGCCTCCAGCCACATTCACTTTACGTGTCATGCTATGCCCTTCACTATCAGTCACCGTAAATTCGAAGGAAGCCAAAGCATTTGCGTTTGGGGTAAATTCTACTACGCCATTTGAAATCGTCCCTGCTGTCCCATTAACAATATTTGCAATAGAGAAAGCTGGAGACTTACTGAATCCCATGGCAAGATCCTTCAGATTAACGGATGTTGCCTGACCACTTGCCGGGAAATAATGAGGTTCAGCCATAAATTGCAGGTAATAGTCCAGATTGGTAAAACCATCTCTGTCATTATCTTCATTAGCATCAGAAAAATCGCCGGGAGCTGAATTAAGATTAGTTCCTTTGATTTTTTCCCACCAGTCTGGCAAACCATCCAAATCTGAATCCCAATCATCCGTCCTTGATACAGCTGGATAGTTTTCATACCCACCGGCATCTACTTCAGTATCAGGGAATCCCTTTTTACCACTTACGCTACCGGTTACGGAGTATGTTCCATTAAGTGTTTCATTGATCATCCTGATATCATGTAAATCAAAAAACGGTTGATTGGCGCCAACGTCGGATAAGACCATTTTATAAGCATGGTAAGCAGTTTGAGTGGTTACCGGAGCATCAAAGAAGGGGATACTTACCCATGGATCATAAGTTAAAGGAGCTTGCCCGTTGCTATAAACCACTCTTTTTCCGGCATTCTGGTTATTTTCATCAAAATGGCCGGGAATCACATTTCCGGCAAAATAATATTTCTGCGTCCCCATACCTATATTCTCGTAGTTGGCTGTGAGCGCGTAGAAAAGTGTAGTACCTGGGCCAGCTTTATAATAATTATTCACAAAATTCACCTCGTGTGCGCCACCGTCAGTCGCCCGGGTTCCCCAATTATACACTACGTTATTCCGGATATCCATCTGGCTGGCGAAATAACCGTTTGCGTCCAATCCACCTCCAAGGCTCCAGTTTCGTCCATAGCAATGAGCTAATAAATTATGATGAAAACTTCCTTTATTTCCACCAATGGTTGCTGCATAACCATGTGCTGTTCCTGCCGGATAATTTTGATGGCCAGCTACATTTAAAGCTTCCGAAATTAAAGTTCTTTGTAAGGTAATGTTCTTTGCCCCTCTTGAGCTAAATGCCTCATCAATAGTCCAACTGATAGAACAATGATCCATAATACTGTTATTTCCATTCATGCCCATTCCATCAGCTGTAGGGCCAGCACCTAAACGCAATCTTACGTTTCTGAGAATGGCATCATCGGCACCAATACCAAAAGGATTTTTACGAATACATATTCCTTTTCCAGGCGCAGTTTGACCGGCAATAGTTACATAACGATCACTTAAAACCAACCGGGACTGTAGCTCGATAACCCCTCCTACTTTAAATAGGATTGTCCTCGGGCCAATATTATTAGTCACAGCCTCCCTTAGGCTTCCCGGCCCGCTATCGTTAAGATTGGTTACATACACTACTTTTCCTCCGCGTCCGCCACGGGCAAATTGCCCAAATCCTTCGGCGCCAGGAAAAGCTAATTGCCGTGTACGGAACATCCAAACATCTCCTTTGTAAGTCTGACCGCTGTGGACTTCATCTATCCGCCAGAAATAACTCTCCATGCTGTACAAATTGGAAACAGTATAAGTGGTATCTGTTGCTACTTTATTTCCCTTATAATATGATGAGTTTTTATCCGCATTAGCCACGCCTGCCGAATCCGTACCAAAGTAGATATCGTGTGACAATGCAGCAGGAGACCGTTCCCACTTCAGGGTATACCCATTTCCGATAGGTATATCCAGATGCAGACTTTGATTAACAGGGTCTATCGCCCTTGCCTTTTTGCCAACATTTACCGCGTTCAGATAGATACCGTTTATATAGACATTTTTCACAGGCTGACTTCCGGATGTCTCGGCCTTAAAAGAGACAACAACATCCTGGCCCTCGACTGCATTAATTTCTAATTCAGATGTTGCAACTTCCGTAATTTTTTCCCGTCGGATAGTAGGAACCAAATTATTAATTTTTAATACATCATTCACATACACATCTATCGGACAAACATTTTCAGGAGTTAAGGCATCTGTCGCATTATGGAAAACGGTCAAATTATGTGTGCCTGCCGGGAGTCCTTTAATTATCAAATCAATTGAAGCTCCTGCCGCGAAATCCCCATCTTTGACAAAGATTCCATCGTTAGTAAACTTTGCTTCATAAGCACCTGCCTGAACAGAGGCTTTATAATAGGTTGGTGAAAGCGAAACACCTCTGGGCCCTTTCTTTACAATAAAGGTAATGCCGTTAGCTACTAATGTATCCGACAATGGATGTGTGACTACCCAGTGTGAATGTGTGGGATTCGGATAGTCATATTGAACTTCTGCCGCGGGACGATTCAGCATGTTCAAATCGATTTTCACAATGGGTTGCTGGGCACTGGCAGTTGTTGCACAAAGAAGCATCAACCCCACCGGAGCGCGCAGATAAGAAAGCAAGTTTGTCCTCATTTTAATAGGGTATTGGTTACTGTAATTGGTTATTTATGATGGTGACTACTATGGTTTAAACTTTAAAAAAAAAGGCTGAATCGTAAACGATATCAGCCTTTTTACCAACCTGACTTAAGTGAAGCTGGCCTTCTCTTTAAGTCAGGTTTTCACATTATTTCTCGACTTTTAAATCAATATTAGTGTAATACCTTCCTTGGTAATCTTTTCCAAAGCCATTAATAAAGATAGCTCCAAATTTCCCTTCAGGTGTTTTGAGATACATGACACTACCGACCACAATATTATTTGCAATGGTTCTGGTGATAGCACTTGCATACCTACCTGCTCCAACAGCTTGTCTTATTGCCGTACCTGATATCATATTTGTATTAAAAACAGTAGAGGGAGAGAGAGGCTCTGCATTATTCAATTGAGCCACCGAAGAGATCGAAGGGGTGAATTTTGTTGCCCTTTTCGTCCAATCCGCAAAATTAAATTTATCTGCTATTGGATTTGTAGCATTGGAGAGTGAAAACAAATTCAATGAATACAGATTGTTACTTTGCGTTATATAAAAGCAGAAATCAATATCAGCAGAAATCGACTTAGCTTCTGTATAATTATATGCCTTCTTCTTAGCAATTGAATAAAAACAAGCTGATTCCAAATCAGCATTTGCCAGCGTAGCTTCAAGTTTAGGGGCATAAATGAATTTGTTCGCCGATAACTCAAAGCCAGCATTTACATTCAAATGTAAACTAGTATAGCCATCGCCTATATAATCATTCGCACCATCTGTTACATATATTCTATATTTCGCACCACCATTCCTATAAGGCTTCAATCTTTGTACTGCTCTGTAATTTCTTTTATCGGCCACGTCCTCCATCAATGTTTTGATATTTATTTTGGATGAGGTCGTTAATCCATTATCAAACGATTCTAACCAAATGTATTTAATATCCGCATCTTCCGAATGTATAGAATAGTCTATATAAACATTCGCCCCTTCATCAACACTCGGTGTTTCCTTGTTGGTAAGCAATTTAGGATTTGACGCTACCAACTGCCCTGCTGGGTAAGAAATCACTAGTTTATTATCTGTAATAGGATTAATTACCGCCCCTTTATCATCAAAAACAGTGATTGTATAAGAGGCAGTGCTTGGATTTGCCGATTTCAAAATCAGTACACCTGAAGAATAACCAAACCGGTTCGCATACGGTACATTTATCGTATAAATTGGCGTAGTACTTCCGGCCTCTGCAAGGGTAATTTTCGAAATAACTTTAGCACTGTCCGTTTTCTTTACATCAAATTCTACATATACTTCATCACTGGGAATTGATTGTTTAAAATCTATAGTCAAGCCCTTAAATATCTCATATGTACTTTCAGATTCCTTTTTACAAGAAGAGAACATGGCTAGCAGAGAAACCAGACCAAAGAATATCTTATTAATGTTAATTAGTTTCATTTCTTAATATTTTAATAATTAATCCAATGGATCGAATGTTCCACCTGCCCAACCCACCGTCGGCCTTATATCCGTTCCTGTATAAACAAAGTCATCATGGAAAGTGTAAAAATTATGATACTCCGGGATACTGAAAGCACGATTCACCTCCGATAATCTAGCTGGCTCAAAGAAGTATTGCAAATAGGTAGTTTCATCATTTAGGTTTAAAGTCTCCCTAAACATCTTGCCGGTCGATGGAACAACCGCCTCTAGCGCATCTTTTGCAGCCTTATCTCTTGTTTCAATGTAGTAAGTCTGTAAATTGCCAGACAGTAAATGCATCCTTCGCATTCTTCTTAAGTCAGCATTTCGCTTATTCTCAAATGCAAATTCAATAAAACGCTCGTTAAAGATCAGTTCACGCATCTGGTCTAATGTAGTTACTGCCGCTAAACCATAATCGTTGCCCGCATCACCTTCTTCAATTCCTGCTCTTTTTCTAATTTCTCTTACCATTTGTTTTGCTGTGGCAATGTCGCCTGTTTCGTTTGTGCATTCGGCATAGTTCAGCATTACTTCTGCAAACCGCATCTCAATCCAATCCACACCACTTCCGCCCCCTATATCACTATTATACTTAACAGATCCTGAAGCAAGAGTCGGAATTGTAAATTTCTTAGTAAACAGACCTTTGGCAGCCGAAGTCTCACCCGTCGCGTTATTATACGCCCATTGTTTCCGGCTAGTATTTCCACTTAGCGGCCAACTTGCTCCATTATACGCAATCGTCGCCTCGAAGCGAGGATCCCTGTTTGTCCAGAAGGTTACAGGATTGTAAGTATATTTCCCATTCTTCACTCTTGATATAGGAACATTTCCATCTTTCATTGGATAAGCATCAACTAACCTTGTAGATGCGCGATACCTGTTTTTTGCCTGCCCTCCTTCAGAAGCCGGGCGACTCCATTCTTCGATATTGTGACCTCTCTTTGGAAGTGTTGCTGAATAGGAGCGGACAATAATTACTTCGGGATTATCTGTTCCTTCTTTCCGGAAGATATCCGCATAGCCGGCCGAATATAATTTATGCCCAGCCGCTAAGCACATATCATAAGCTTCTTTATTAGCTTTCAACGCTTCCTCCCATCTGCTTTGGTCGAATGGGTGCTTTGCATCAGTACGAGGATTAAATTGCGGGCTTGCCCAATATAGCAACACCTTCGCTTTTAAAGATGCA
>Ga0307408_100001244_pt1 | contig 19117 bp, 22 predicted proteins | sample 322Cmetagenome_FD_202116 | JGI IMG/M metagenome (GOLD analysis project Ga0307408, IMG submission 202116) | Maize rhizosphere microbial communities from greenhouse at UC Davis, California, United States - 322HYB-C-3 | ecosystem: Host-associated > Plants > Roots > Rhizosphere > Soil | place... | reverse complement strand
TAATCAAAGGCACTCAAAATTTTATGTCTTTACTTATTAGTAACACTGGCGGCGTAGATGTCGCTATAAAAGAGGCTCGCGTATTAGTTCCAGAATTTGAAATCAACAATAAAATCAATATTGATAGACTAGGAACTTTAATCAAACATGGCGATTCAAAAATAATCAAATCATCTAATTCAAGGCTTAATGAATCTGTCGTATATGACGAGTCTAGCAATGACCCTCAACCATTTGAGATTGAAGGCCTTGTGGATAAAATCTCTACAACACCATGCATTATTAAATTAACCTTTGTAGGCTCCAATGGCAAACTCCTTCAAAAAGAGGTTGCAGCTGAATGTGTCGCAGCTTGCTACCCTGACGAATTCAGCAATTAGCAGGAATTAAATACGCCAGCGACCACGGTAATTCTGCTTTATAGTATCGAGGAGACTGAATCGCCTCCTCGATAAAATGATAAACAGACTATAGCTCAAGCGGCTTTGGTTTATATTCAATTCCAAGAGATGATGAAACTGACTGCCTCATTTGCGTTCTTACATTATGCGTATTTAGATAATACTGCGTCCTTATCGATAATACCCTTCTTAAAAACTCTACTTCTTTATCCTTATATTTTTCAATTAAGTAATCTAGCTGCTCTTTCATTGAGTCATCAAAATTAAGCGCTGTATCTAACGTATAGAAATAATAAATAAGATCGTAAGAAGGGGTCTTCTTGTCGTCCTTAACATTTTTAACAATTTCACAAATTTCAGGCTTATTAATTGCCGAAACTGTTTTTTCTAAATTCATCATAACCCAGAGAAATATTCTAAGAACTATTTGTCGCCTTATCTCAGTCAAATGTTCCTCTTTGGATTTCTTTTCATCATAGTCTTCAGACTCCATATATGCCTTGTGGATATAAACTATTAATTCCTCAACACTCACATCCTTTGACATATACAAGCCCGCCAACCTTAACCCTGCATCACAAACAATCTCCACTATCTCTGCTACTTTATCTTTCCTTAAGCTTCCAAATTTATTTTTTAAAATTTGACTTAATATCTCAATATTTTTATAACACTGATATATTTGATTAATAAATTTTTTACTTTGCTCCTTCGCCGGCTCGTCTTGAACTTGTTTTTCCACAGCTACTTCATTGTCTTCCTCATGGCGTATTTCATGCACATCCCGCCTATTTCTCTCCTCCTCACGAAGCGCATCAACTGATCCGTTATTGCTTATAAGTTCAGGTATCCAGTAAAGTAAATCGTTAAATATTTTTAGTTCGTTTGCATTCAGTGTCGCAGGCTTGAAATCATCATGAGCACACATGGTGTATGTCAGAACTTCATCTATTATTTCAATATCATTTGAATGATGAATGGTGAAAATTATCACTAATGAATTGTTTTTAATGTAATTATTCTCGATCATATCCAAAATGATATTTTTATGGGACTTGTAATTTTCGGACAAAAACTGACCCAAGAAATAGTAATAACTATATGGCAAGCTAAACTTATACCCACTTCCATTGCAATCTTTTATTATCCCGTACTGGCTTTGCATTCTATTTATTAATGCATCTTGAATTATAAATTCCTCCTTATATTTCACTTTAAAATCTTCGTAATCATCTTTTGATATATAGAGATTTCCAGAGCCATTTGAATGTATTGCATATGCGAGATGACTCGCAAAATTTAGACATGAGGTAATCGAGTTATCATCTTTTGAGATTCCTGATTTAATCAGGTGCGCCATTATCAATGCGTAATAGCAGTGCCCATATGCCGTAATCTTTACGTCTTGCGGCATGAATGCTTCATGGGTTTGCAGTATTGAGAGAATAAAGAATGGATATCTTGGTAAAATTCTATTATTTATAACAATAGAGTTGATATTATTTTCTAATATATCTACTTTCCCTAAATCTATTGCTGAATCACTATTTTTATTTTTATAGGAAAGCCAATTTCTAATTAGCTTCTCTTGCTTTGAATGAGTAAATGGTCTAATAGTAAGCACTACATAGTCAGTCAATCTTTTATCATCAGTGAAAAAGGACTCATACTCTTCAATGGAGCACATAATAATTATTGTTTCAAAAAAATCTTCCGAGAAGATTATATGATCTAGCGCATTACCATTGTGAGTTAAATTATCGAATATGATGCACTTTCCTTTTTTATCCATCCATAAATCAAAGTCACCATTAAACTCTCTTTGATATATTTCCCGAAAATGATCCTTATTAGGCTTCTTGCCCGCTATCTCTTGCAAATCCACAAACAATGAATAAGTTGATTTTTTCAGCTGTTCTAAAAATATATGTGTAGCAAGAGATGTTTTTCCACTTTGAAATTCGCCTTGTATTATAGTATGAGGCTTTTTTAATATTTCAGTCACTGATGCTACCGTATCCTCGCGCTCATCAGTATCATTGAATTTCTTTAAATTTGGAAAAACAAAAAAATCATCAATAAAAAGAACATCGCTTGATGTCGAACAAAATTCCATTGTAGAAATTTGCTTTGCAAATGAATCACGAATAGTAAAATCATTCCTAATGGATAGAACAACTTTTTTTATTTCACCATATATGTGAGTCCAAGCTGAGTCACTGTCAGTCCAACTCGATACTGGCCCATTAATCTTTGGTAATGACAAGTAATCTTTCAGATCATCAAAATCTTCCCATGGACAATCCCGCACGATTATTGACACTAACCGTTTGTTTCCGTCTTTGGAAATTTGTTTTGCTCTATTCCACTCATCAACACACTGTGGCGAATTTAAAAAATCCACACTAATTAAAAAAACTATTACATCTGCGTTATTAAGCGCAGCAATTTTCTTTTCACCTATTTCTTGACCAGCAATTATCTCTTTATCTGACCACTCTTTAATAATTTTTGATCGACTCAAAGTCGTCAAAAAAGTTTCCATTTGTTCTCGATAGCGATTATCTTTTTGATTATAACTGTAATATATATTTATTGAACTAGAACTCATAATAAATCCCTGTTGTAAGTTTTATTACTTTTTGCGAATTTTATTTCTTTATATCCTGAATTACTCTTTTGATGCCCTTATACACATCCTGCCATGCAGAATCCAGATCATCCCACAATGATATTGGCTTTCCATCATATGGCAGCGCAAGCGACTCACTCATATTGCTAAAATCACTCCAGGGGCACTCTCTAAGAATCACCGAGATTAGTTTTTTATTTTCAATTTTTGCAACTTCGTTTGCTTTATCCCACTCCTGAATACAAGCATCCGAATTTAAAAAGTCTATACTAATGAGAAAAATAACAACGTCAGCTTTGGCAAGCGCAGCTGATATTTCAGATTGAATATTTTGACCCGCAAGAATTTCTTTATCCGACCATTCATTTATTATTTTTTCCCTACGCAATATCGTCAAAAATTTTTCCATATTTTCTTTATGCACTTTGTCCTTATGGCTATAGCTATAAAAAATATTAACCATTTTTTCATCCATATAAAACTCGCCTATTTATCCGTTCGATTTAATCTATTTTTGTCTTTGCGCTTAGCAATACATTTCTATATTAAGCCATCCCACCGCCACTTCTTGGCCACCTTGCTTGCTAGTATCAAGCCTTCCGTTGTGTTCCTAATTCTCTCTGTGCTGCTTTAGTCATTGGGCTTATCTGCCCCGCTTCCGGCATTTCCTTTCCCGTGAGAATCCAATATTCATGCTCAGGAAATTCACCCGCAATTTGAATTAGCTCTTTCGCTCTCAAAGCCTGCTTCCGCCCCATGACCTGAGCAAAGCGGTTGTAGTCGATACCCAATTTTTCGAGCACCGCTTTTTTACTCGAATCAATAGTTCCGAATAAAAGCTTAAGCCTATCTATTTCATCCATACGATAAAAATATTCAATTTGAGATTATCTAAATTATTCCCGATCATTTGATTGTTGAGATTATCTAAATAAATTTAGATTTTATCAAAATTCAGGCTTGGCACTGCGCCATAAAAAGGCAAGTGATCCGAAGTTTAATAAATAAAGTGGAACAAAGCGAATGACAGTGGAATTTGAAGAGTTAAGTAAAGGCTCGTTAGCTGGCGCACCACCATTACTCCCTTGGGCAAAGTTCGCCGACTGGATACAAATAGAGCCAGGCATTGTTCGGGGTTGGGTAGATCGCGGTTACTTGCCCACCTACCGCATTGGCAAGCATGTCCTGATAAATGTCGCACTGCTGCACAAAGAGCTAGTTGAGGACTGATCAAATGATGCAGTGCGATTTTTTTGGCAAACATATTGAACTGGTGAACAAAGCCGCGCGCGCTATTCGCCACACCTGCCGCCGTATTCGCACTGTGTGCCCTTTCCAGCTCGATTTTTTCATCAACCGCATACCGGTGGGTGAATCAGCGTTAAAACACCTAAAAACCGGCACCCGCTTAACCGTCGCCACAACCGGTTTGCGTGTTGCATTCAAGTTCATCAAAAACGGCCTATTCGTTTTTGCATTTGATGATCACTTGTTTTCTATCTCGGCCACTGACGCCGCTCTACTGGAGTTTTGAAAATGAATGATTTTTTTAGCATCACCAAAAAGCAATTAAGCCTGCAAATTGAAATGCTGATTTTCTCCTGCATCCAAACCAGTTTTTCAATTGGTTCATCGCTTATTGCCTGCACAACAACGCACTTTGATTCACGCACCGGCATGCTCGCCATTACCGTTATGCCCCACGGTGCCAACCCCGACTTGTTCGATGGCCGCATCAGCCTAATCGTCACCTGCGACACCGACTCACGCGACAAATTGATCGCCGTTAATAGCTACCTACTCGCCGTACTCAACAACGGCTATTCGAAGTTCACCGGCTTTCCTGATCAACCCAAAACAGTCTCCGCCGCACGCACACACTCGATTCAGTCACGCGCACACGCGCCGAGTGAGCTTGTGAAGGGAACGTGTGACCGCGCACAAGCTGTATCTCGGTCTTAGGGCTTTAGCCCTTAGATGACTGACAGTAAAAGCTCAACCGATTTTTAAACGCTCCACCAACCACTCAACGTTTTATTAACCAAAGGTAATCACTATGCAATTCGAATATCCAACCACCGTACTCGGTGTAACAAGAATGCTAGTCGAAGGCAAACCTTACTGTTTTGTTTTCGTCGGCGCACAACCCGAACCAGATCGCGAAAAAGACTGCCACGGTTTTAGCATTCGCAAAATTCCCGCTGACCCAGCGGTGTTCGATCAACTCAATGATGTTCGCTACGGCCAACCCGCAAACAAAACCCTGTTCATGATTTTAAAACAAGCCGCTGGCGGTAAAAGCCAACCGCATGTAATTGGCGTGGTGCCGCAAAAGATGATGAACAACCCAACCACCACACCGGCCAAAACCGCTTAACTCTTTAGCCCCCTTGCTCGAATTCCTCCACCACAGGAGAGCACGGGGGCGCCTACACAGGTTTTTAATCATGTCCAAAGTAGCGTTATGTGATGGTGATTTGCTTCTTGATCCTGCGGGCTTTATGGCCTGCTCTGGTTCATGGTCTGTAGTTCCTTATGTAGAACCAACTGATTCATCGCTCGTTTACGCGCAGTTGGTTGCACTTAATGAATTCGATCCCGAAAAAGCTGGCCTCATTATTGTGAGTTGCCTTGCCACCTTTGTCGTCGGATTCGGTGCCGGTGTGGTCATCAAGCTACTGCGCCGTTTATAAAATTCTGTGGTGGAATATTTTTTTAACTTTCACAAAGGTATTTTTCTATGAAAACTCAATTTGCTGTTCTGCGTTCAAAAGTAGGTAAAGCGCTGACCGTTGGTGCCACTACCGCTGCTGCCCTTGGTGCTTCTGTTGCTCACGCCATCGATGACACCGCCATCACCGCTGCACAAACAGCGGCTGAAAACTCTGTCGAACTGACCTCCACCGGCATGATTCAAATCGTCGCCATCATCGTGGGTGTTGGCTTGGTAGTGTCATTGCTCAAAAAAGTGTAATGGCGGGGCTACTGTTTGCTGCCCTTGTCGTCGTGTCGTTCATGACCGGCGCCTACGTAGGCAGTCAAGGCTAATCAGTGCCGCTCTTCGGGGCGGCATTTTTTTTAGGTGATTGTCATGCGTTATCTGTATTTATTATTTTTCTGTTTTTTATCGCTGCATAGTTATTTGGTTTTTGCTCAACAGCCTCCGCCAAACCCCACATGCGGTTCCCGTGCTGTTCAGTCTGCCTGTACAGATATGTCCAAGATTAATGGTTCATCGTTAACTTATTTTAATAATCTTTGTTACAACGGCCAGCCTGGTAAACATCAAGCTTTTGAGGCCGGTACAAATTGCACAGGTTCAGGCACTACTGCCATTGTTTGTTACTCTCAATGCACATGCCCTGACGGTTATTATTTAAATACAATCGAAAGCGGTGGCCTTAAATCGTCTTCCTGTGTTCCAGACGTTCCCACCGAAACTCCACCCGATGAAGAAACATGTCCTGAAGGTAGACCGAAAGTAAATGGCATGTGTCCTGTCTGCCCTGAGGGCTACAACGAAGATGGCACTTGTAATTATCCAAGTTCTGAACCCGCATCATCTGCTCCTAATTCTTCCTCGCCTGACACAGGTTCATCTGGTTCTGCTGGGAGTGCAGGCGGTGGCGGCGGTGATGGTGGCGGTGGCACTCCGGGCGGTGGTGGCGGTGGCGATGGTGGTGGCGGTGATAATGGCGGCGGTGGTTCTGCTGGTTCCGCTTCCGCTGCATCCGCTAGTTCAGCTTCCGGCACCAATAATTCATGGAATCCTTATTCCGGTTATGGCAACTGGATTCCTGTTGCGGAAGATTCCAACTGCCCGAATAAATATAAAGATATGTCCGGTCAATGGTGGTGCGCTGGTGGTGCTAGCAACACTAGCTCGGGTAATACAGGAAGTGCCGGTTCCGCTGCATCGGCTGCAGCACTTGAATGTGACCCCACCGCTTCTACTTATTTTTCATGCATAAATCAAAAATCAGTTAACGGTGGTGCTGGTTGGAACCCGCACCAGTCATACGGCGGCTGGCTGCCTATTAACGAAGATTCTCCCTGCGTAAATAAATTCCAAGATAAAGCCGGTGATTGGTGGTGTGCGGCTCCCTCTGGCGGTGGTGGAGGTGGTGGCGGCACTACTGCAAGCAGTGCGGGTTCGTCCGGCTCTTCTGGTTCCGATGGTGCATCAGGCTCCGAGGGTTCTGCCAGCTCCAAATCCTCTACATCCTCTTCTCACTCTTCATGTGCTTCCGCCTCTGCTGCGCCTAATGGCTCGTCCGCCAGCAATCCGTGTTCGGGTGGCGGCAATGGCAGTGCCTCGTCCTCTGGCTCTGTGTCTTCGCTCGGTGAAAAAGGTGAGTTTGATGGTGAAGCATCTGAAAAGCGCCTCGAAGAGTTGGGAGAGGAATTAACTGAAAAAATCGATGAAATAAAACTCGAAATACAAAATGAATTCACAAGCACTATTCAAGGCTCTGGATCAATCGAAGATTTTTGTAAGCAAATTCGCGGGCAAGAAGTCTGCTTTGGAATGAAAAAATTTGAAGAGTGGCTTAACCCCATTTCGTCGGCAATATTTTTGGTGGCCTGTGTTATTTCTTTTTCAATCGTCCTCAGCGGGAGAACCTAATCATGGAAACACTAACGGCATTGCTTGATGGCATCTTTTTTGTGATGGAGTGGATTTACACCGGTATTTATGATTTTGTTGAAGAGGTCATGCAAGAACTTGTGGCATGGCTCGTGATCGCCAAATTGCAAGGCATGCTTTTTTTGATGGAATTCAGTTGGGGTGTCGCCAAGCAAATCATGGTTAACCTCAATATTGGCGATTATATCAACCAAGGGTTTTCTAACCTTGATCCTGTGCTAATGGGTTATCTCAATTTCTTCCGTGTGCCTGAATCATTGAATTTAATTGTTCAAGCTATCGCCACTCGCGTCACCTTGCGGGTTATGGGGTGGTAAATGACAACAGCAATTATTCACGGTGATCCAGGTTCTTACAAAACCTCAACCCTGATCAGTGATTATCTGGTGCCTGCAATCAAACAAGGTCGCCATGTCGTGACCAATATTCGCGGCGTGAAAATGGCTGAGGATGTTGCAGAAATATATGGCTTTGAATTACCTGACAGCGCACAGATCACACTGGTTGATTTTAATGAAGCAGGCTTCGAGCGCATGGCGCGCTTCTTTCACTGGGTGCCAGAAGGTGCCCTGATTTTGATGGATGAAGGCCAACGCGTTTACCCAACCCGCCTGCGTGATTTTAAAGACTATGACCTGCGCAACCCCACTGACGATAAACGCCCACGCACCGTAGAAGATGCATTTGATTCACACCGTCACATGAACTGGGATATTTACATCAGCACACCCAACATCAACAAAATCCATAAAGAAATTCGGGCAGTAGCTGAGTTCGGTTTTCGCCATAAAAACATGGCGACAGTTTTTAGCTTTATGAAAGGCCGTTACAAGCGCGTTACTCACATTGCAGAAAATTCTGGTTCGGCTATCGGTCACGCGATTTCCGCCAGTTTGCGCAAAATCGATAAGAGGGCATTCGATGTCTACCAATCTACAGCAACCGGACAAACCAAAGATTCCGCCGCGTCCTTTAGTTTTTTTAAACAGCCTAAAGTCCTACTCGTGCTTTGTATTATCGGCTATAGCATTTGGAATATGGGATCTACTCTCTACAGTGCGGGCGGTGTTCCAACCATGTTTGGAGGCAGTGTTAAACCATCCGATTTTCAAGCTGGCAACACGCCTGCTGCTGCACCTGTTCAAGCGTCTGGCAATCTTCCTCTTGGTGCTGTACCTAATGGGGTCAGTGCTCCGAACCCTTTTAGGGGCTTAACCATTTATTTTGTCGGCCATATCAATAACGTTTTACTGTTTCAGGTGGAATATCCCGATAAAAGTTTTGTATCTGTTGATAGCTTCTTACTGCTAACCCTCGGCTTTACCTACACACGCTTATCGATGGGCGCTGTTCGTCTGCAATATGGGGATGAAGTCATCTTTGCGTTATCTCGTCCCCAAACCGATTTGGCGCAGTCACCACCACAACCGGTTACTGATCAAATGTTAATTATTAATTAGCTGGCAACGGTGCCGCCGACGCGCGCAAGTATGAGCACGGCAGGCGGCACCGGCGCCACCGGAGACGTCCCTGTAACACGTCTTATAAACAGTTCTTGAACACCTCATTAGACCACTATAAAGGCTAAGAAAATGAAAAAACCAACTCACTACGACCGCTTGAACCATGACTTTCAACCAGACAGCAAAGGACGGTTATTTTTTGATGGGAAAAAATTCTGCGACTTATCCGGATTAAATATTTTGCGTTGTGGTGTTGATACTGTTCGCCAACTTTATCGCGGATACATTAAAAACGGTGTTCTCGATCTGTTCGAGAAAACCGGTTTGGTCTTTTTTGGTGGTCATGAATGGCATGCGGGTCGTATAGGTCGTGATTCAGGCTATCAATTCAAATTACAAAATGCAGATTTAGGGTTAATCCTACTGATTAAAAATTTCAACGTTAAACCTGAGTCAGTTGGCCCACACTTAAAAATCGAAGTCTCGCCACACCTGATTGAAGAATACAGCCCTGCACAACTGCAAGAGCTAATGGACAGCTTCGCCAGTCTCGTGTTGGATGATCTTGAATACAACCAATCAGCAGTACACATCGCCGTAGACGTTCAAGGCTGGGAACCTCCAGCAGATATAGTCGCTCGCATGCACTGTCGCTCACGCACCGTTCGTCAATTCGACACCATAGAAACAGTAGACTTTGATCACCTGTCAGTAACCTATGGTCGCGGTGAAACGTATATGTTTGGTTCGCCATCATCAATGCAATTGTGTATTTACAATAAAACCAAACAAGCAAAAGCCACGGATAAACTCGATTTTTGGGAGAACACGTGGCGCAAAACCGACAACCCATTTGAAGACACACCAGACAACTACGACGATACAAAACCGGTCTGGCGCATTGAGTTTCGCTTTCACCACTCCGTTGTTGAGCAATTCGCTGCTGGGAGTAAATTTCATGACAGTGATACGCCCTGCTATTTCAAAAGCTATACCGCGCTCTCACACCATTTGGATGGCCTTTTAAAGTACGGCTTTGACAGCTTTAAATTTTTGAACACGCCTAGTCGCTTCCATCCCGTATGGACACTGTTAATGCAGGATCTATTCGTGCAAGTCCCAGTGCCGTCACACCTCGATAAAACCGACTACAAGCGCTATTACAAAACCAGCACAGGATTCAGTGGTAAAAATATTGAATTGCTCATAGGCAACGCCATCAGCCTTGCTGCTCGTCAACGGCTAACTGCCAAACAAACCATGGAAGCACTGCAATCGCTCCCCTTCTGGCCGACTATCAAAGAGTTTTACGCACATAAAGGCATGGGTGATATGGATTTGAGGGATCACATTAGGAAGCTCCTAGCAGAACGTTTTATTCGCTGGGGGAAAGCTGTCTAGTGTCGATAGAAAAACTTGAAGATGGTCGCTGGTTTCTGGATATCGAACCCGTAAAAGGCAAACGCTTTCGCCGGAAATTCAAAACCAAAACTGAAGCCATACGTTTTGAAGATCAAATCAGGGCTAAATTAGTCACTGGTGAAATCTGGAACACGCCGCAATCAGACAAGCGCAAACTCTCTGAACTGATCAACCTATGGTATGGGCATCACGGAATACATTTGGCCGACCCTGAGCGCCGTAAACGGTCGTTGATCGCATTGTGCAATGCGCTAGGTGATCCAGTAGCGAAAAACCTCACGCCTGCCCAATATCTGAATTACCGGCAGATACGTGCACAAGATGGTGTGTCCGCTAAAACACTCAATAACGAACTGGGCTACCTAAATGCACTTTATGGCTACTTATGGCAAACCGACCAGATCAAATACCAGTCACCGCTAATCAAGGTAAAGCCAATCAGGGTTAAAGAGCGTGAACTCTCCTACCTGACCACTGAACAGTGCCAGGAATTATTGTCAGTGATTCAAGCAGCCAAAAACCCGTGCCTTTATTTGATCGTAAGGGTTTGTTTACAGACTGGTGCTCGCTGGAGTGAAGCGGAAAAATTAACGCCCTCGCAAATTGGAAAATCGCGTCTGACGTTTCTGGATACCAAATCAGGAAAAAACCGGACAGTTCCAATCACCCAAAAACTCGAAGATGATTTGCGAATTCACTCGACAGGAAATTACAGATTATTTTCTACATCGATCAGCGCATTTCGTAGGCTGCTTGAAAAGTGTTCGTTTAAATTACCGAAGGGTCAAGCGGCTCACGCATTGCGTCATACTTACGCAAGTCACTTCATGATGAATGGCGGGGATATTTTAACGCTGCAAAGAATTCTTGGTCACAGCTCAATAAATCTGACCATGCGCTACTCGCATTTATCGCCAGATCATTTATTGGAAGCAGTGAAATTTCGACCGGCTGTCGATGATTAACAATGTCATCGACACTTCATCGACACTGCAAACCCCAGAAAGCAAAAACCCCTGAAAATCTCTAAGATAATCAGGGGTTTAGCGACTTCTATATGGTGCACTCAGGAGGATTCGAACCTCCGACCGCTCGGTTCGTAGCCGAGTACTCTATCCAGCTGAGCTATGAGTGCGTCTTGTTGGCGCGCATTCTATTGATTGACCTTTAGGTCGTCAAGCGTTTTTTAATTTTTCTTTTGTGAAATTTTAAAATAATGCTTTATAAATCAATGAAGTACAAAAACCAATCGACTTGGGTGTATATCGAACCACTTGCAAGTCTACGCCCTGTTCAGGCGCTATGTCGTTTTAAAATGGCGGTGAGAGAGGGAGTCGAACCCTCGATACCTTGCGGTATACACACTTTCCAGGCGTGCTCCTTCGGCCACTCGGACACCTCACCGTATTTTACCGCCGACAATTGATGCGGTTCTTCGCCAGACTGACTCTCCATCGTCACCCCTGCGAAGGCGCGCTAATTTACACAAGCGGGCATGCAAACGCAATCTTATTCTCCCGTCCATGTAGTAAAAAAGTCTGAGGGATTTATTGCGCGTGGAAGATGTGCACTACCGGTAGGTGTGCCTATATAAATGAAGCCGACAATCTGTTCATCAAGCGCTTCATTACTGACTAAACCGAGCGCTTGTTTTATCGCGCCATCATAAGCCATATCACCCGTCCGCCAGATTGCCCCCAAACCCAACGCAAAACTGGCAGTGAGAATATTTTGCGCCGCGGCGCCCGCCGCAATGAGCTGCTCCACTTTTGGTATTTTGGGGTGAACCTGACATTTAGCAATTGCGACAATAATCATTGGGGCACGCAATGGCATTGATTTGAACCTATCCAACTCTGCCTGGCTGATATCCGGCTTTTTTTCGGCAGCAACACGAGCAAACAACTCACCCAACTTTTCCAACCCCACTCCCTCTATCACCAAAAAACGCCATGGCTGGAGATTGCCGTGATCCGCCGCTCGTGTAGCGGCGCGTATCAAAATATCTAACTGTTCGCGATCTGGCGCAGGCAAAGCCAGCTTGGATTGTGAAACTCTGTGATGTAAAACGGTGATTGCGTCCATAAAACTCATCTATTTAATAAGGCGTTAACTGGGAAACCGGCAACAATAACGGCCACACGCTCCAAATACGCGAGCGCTATTCGAATATTGGTGAAATTTGTACCATACTTTCAAGTAATTCCCGCCAGTAGAATTAATAAACGGGAACTACCCCCATCATGCGACCAGACAGTAAGTCCACTATCGGCAGTTTATATGCAACAAACCACCTTGATTATCGCAATAATCACCCCTTTTTTACTGCTACTTGTTGCCTCCATCGCACTATTGATGAGCGTTGTCAGGCAGAAAAAAATAATGCGGCTGCAGCAACAAAAGTTGCGCGAGTTTATTGATGCTATCCAAAACAGCAACAGCCCCCTACCTACCCCTGCAAAACCTTACAAACAGTTTATTTATGAGCAAGTAGAACTCACACAGGACAGATTTAACCTGCTGGCACCGCGCAGTGACATCGCCGGCATGCAGCCTAGCGATGTACCTCTGAATCAGCGGATTGTAGCCTTACGCTATGCTTTTTTGCGTGCAGAAGAGTTAGGTACAACAGCCGTACAAGGCAGTGAAGGCTATTGGGATATATTTCAACAAACACTGGAGCCATTACTTCAGGCGCCACAGGAATTGCATGAGGGCAGCAATAGTGAGGAGCTGGACACCTATAAAAAACGTGTTGAAAATCTGGAAAAATTTAAAAAAATGTTCTTTGATCTTGAAAAGCGCTGGGATGAAACGCAAACAAATGCACAACAGCATTACAACGAACTCTATGCCATGGCAGATGAGATGGTAGATAAAGAGCGCTATGAGTATTTATTAAGCCAATATAACGATAGTTATAACAGTATGAACCAACACATACGCTCAACCAATGCCGCTATCACAGGTCGCCCCATTGAAAACAAGACTATCAATATAGTTCGTCAGGATCCACGTGCCGCCGAAGAGATAATGAAATTGCGCAATGTGGCGGCAGATCAGTATCGGGTTATCAGCAACTTGCAACGCAAACTGGAAGAAGCAGTCACTGCCGAAGAAAAAGACCTGGTTATTAAAGAACTGGAACAACAACTTCAGAGGCAAATTCGTTTTGTCCAAGAATCAGACACCTGTGTCCAGCTATTGGAGGAAGAACTCACCAAAGCCAACGAAAAAATTGCTATGCAGGAAGGCCAGATCGATAACGACCATCAGCTGGAAGAAGAAAACCTGCGCATCAAAGAAACTCTCCACAGTTTTACCCATGAAAGTAAGAGTCTACTGGAGAATATCGAGGAACTTGAAAAGGAAAACGATCAACTCAAAAACAGCCCCCAAAAACAGAATAAGGAAAGCAACCAACAGCCTGACGACCATTTTCACACGGAGCTTGTCGAACTGCGTAAAGAATATGCAGAACTGGAGGCAAAGTATCTTGAGCTGAAGTTTAAATAATATGACAAAAACAAATCCCGATCGAAATCAACAGGTAGACATTTTGATGGAAAAGCCGTTTAATTCCTTCCGCACCATCAGGGAGTTAATCATTCTGCAGGGAAGACCTTACTGCACAAAACAATAAGGCTTTATCCAATGACCAGTAAGATCGACTCCGAATCGCTGCAGACTGAAACTCCGATCCAACAGTACTACTTTCGCGCACTTATCTGCTTTGCGGCCTCAGGCACCCTCGCCTCATTTGTTAATTGGAACAAACCAAGCCCTGTATATATTGGCGTTATAGTGCTGTTACTGGCCTATGCCTATGGCACCTATTTTTTTACTCGGAAACAAATTCCAGAACTTGTTGCACGCAACAACCGCTGGCTCTCATACATAGATGCAGGACTTATCGGCATTGTATTAAGCCTCACCGACTTCAGTATTCTGCCCTGCGTCATGTTCTTAACAATGATTCAATTTAACGCATTAATCAGCGGCGGCATACGCAAACTACTGGAAGACAACACCGCTTTTGCGGCAGGTGTACTCATTAGTCTTTTTATACACAGCCCACAGCTAATTTTATCGGGCAATATCCAGATTAGCGCAGCCAGCCTTATTGGCGTCGCTACATATTTTTTGGTTTATGCTATTTATATGCATCAACGACTCCACAAACTAATGCTCAGCCAGAAGCAACTGGAGAATGAACAAAAATGGCACAAAATACGCGCTTATAAGTTATCCCGCTATTTACCACCAACCGTATGGCAAGCCATCAATCGCGGCGACGACAAACACCTACAAGCCGAACGCAAACGAATTAGTGTGTTTTTCTCCGATATCAAAGACTTCAGCCAACTTTCGGAAGAAATCGAGGCGGAAGCGCTAACCGAACTCCTCAATCATTACCTTACTGAAATGTCAAAAATTGTTGCCCATTTCGGTGGTACTATCGATAAATTTATGGGCGATGGGATAATGGTTTTGTTTGGTGATAGTGCAAGCAAAGGTGTTAAAGATGATGCAACACGTTGTGTCGCCATGGCAATTGCGATGAAAAAGCGCATTAAAGCCATGCAGGTGGAATGGTTTAATCAGGGGATTAAGAAACCACTGCAGGTACGCATGGGCATCAATACCGGCTACTGCACAGTGGGCACCTTTGGTACATCAAATCATCTGGATTACACCGTACTCGGCACCCAAGTGAACTTGGCAAGCCGATTAGAATCGGCAGCAGAACCCGATGAAATTCTTATCTCACACGAAACCTGGTCACTGGTAAAAGACACCGTAATGTGTCGCGATAAAGGCGAAATAACCGTGAAAGGTTTTTCTATGCCCGTTAAGGTTTATCAAGTTGCTGATTTACGTAAAGAGATGGGCAAAAACCAAAGCTACTTCGAAGATCGGGCCGAAGGTTTTTCCATGTATCTGGATATGGATAAAGTGCGTAATTACGACAAACAAAAAGTTATTGAGACACTCGAAAAGGCAGCCAGTAGGCTAAAAGACAAGGTAATTGTTTAATTCATAAACAGGACATGCTTGCGCATGCCCTGTTTCCCCCAACCATTAACCCACCAAAATTAGTACAACTACTGACGAACTAAACGCAACAGGTTTGGCTTCTCTTCTGCACTGCTAGAGCGAAATGGATTAATATCCAAACCACCACGCCGTGTGTAACGCGCATAGACGGTTAAGGATTCCGGCTTGCAATAGGTTGCGATGTCATTAAAAATCCGCTCCACACAATGCTCATGAAAATCCTGATGTTCACGAAAAGAAATAATGTAACGCAGCAGATTTTCGTGCTCGATTTTCTTACCGCTATAACGCACAACAATACTGGCCCAATCCGGCTGCCCCGTCACGGGACAATTCGTTTTCAGCAAGTTACTAATCAGCGACTCACTCACCAGCTCCTCGGTAGTAACCAGCAATTCAGGCTTGGGATGATAGGCGTCCACAGTGATCGATAATTCATCGAGTAAAACCCCCTCTAACGTCACCGCATTTAATAAATGAGCCGGTTGCGCCCGCCAATGGGAAATCTGCGACGGCAGCAGAGGAAATAAATGCACACGTACCATGGCACCCGCTACAGCTGACAAATCCTTAACCAACAACTCTTCTACTTCCGCCGCACTTTGATAGCGAGTTTGATTGAGCGAATTTAGATACAACTTGAATGATTTGGACTCGATCATAAATTCGCTATCACAGGGAATAAAAAACTCCGCGACCGCGACAACAGGCTTACCTTGAGAGTCAAGCCAGGATAGCTCGTAACCAGTCCAGATATCTTCACCAAAAAAAGGCAGCGCGGCCCCTATTCCCAAAAGCTTGCGCGATTCCGCACGAGGAATAGGAAACAGCAACTGCGGCGAGTAAACCGATACATACTCAGTTTGCTGCCCAAGAGGATTAAGATTCATAAAATCACCTTGGAAATAGTTCAGGCACGCAAGCGTTTGCCATTTTTTAGTAAGTATAAGGCTACTGCAAATAATGTCATAACACACAGTGTCAAACCTGCAAATGCCATTCCCAAATGCACATCAGTAATACCCAACATTCCGTAGCGAAACGCATTCACCATATGCAAGATAGGATTAAATACCGACACTTGCTGCCAAAATTCAGGCAATAAATTGATGGAATAAAAAACACCACCAAAATAAGTAAGTGGCGTTAGGATAAAAGTAGGAACGATGGATATATCATCAAAGGTATTGGCATAGACTGCATTGATAAAACCTGCTAGTGAAAATAATATCGATGTCATTAGCACAATAAACAAAGTGATAAACCAATGCTGCACTTGCAGCTCTGTAAAGCCAAGCGACATCAAGGTGACAATCAAGCCCACTGCCATGCCACGCGCAACACCACCCATCACGAAGCCCAACAAAATAATATAGTTGGGTGTAGGCGATACCAAAATTTCTTCTACACTACGCTGAAATTTTGCACTAAAAAAAGAAGAGGAAACATTTGCATAGGAGTTAGTAATTACCGCCATCATAATCAGGCCGGGCGCGACAAAATCGATATAACTAAAACCCGCCATATCGCCAATGCGACCACCAATTAATTTTCCAAAAATAACAAAATATAAAATCATGGTTATTGCGGGAGGCAATAAGGTTTGTACCCAAATACGAGTGAAACGCTTAACTTCTTTACGCAGGATTGTCATAAACGCAATCCACTGCTCATGTGCTGTCATGCTTACCCCTCTTTTACTACAGATTGTGCGGCATCTTTATTGGCATTAACCATGGAAACGAATAATTCCTCCAAGCGATTAGCCTTATTGCGCATACTCACTATACGGAATTGCTGTGCAGTTAATTGTTCGAATACCGCATTGAGTGACTGCCCCTTTTCAACATCTACCTCAAATGAATGTTCGTCAATTTTTGCAACCCTATGACCATCAATCGTTGGCAGACCGTTCAAACTACCCTGCACATCAAAAATAAATACCTCTTTATTGAGCTGCTGTAGTAAATTTTTAACGCTGGTGTTTTGTACTATCATCCCTTGATCGATAATCGCCACATTGCGACAAAGACTTTCTGCCTCCTCCAAATAATGAGTAGTTAAAATAATCGTAGTCCCTGCCGCATTTATTTCACGCAAAAAATCCCACATGGAGCGGCGCAACTCGATATCAACCCCTGCAGTAGGCTCATCAAGTATCAATAGCTGCGGCCCATGTACCAAGGCACGTGCAATCATTAAACGGCGCTTCATCCCACCCGACAACATGCGCGCAGGTGTGTCGCGCTTATCCCACAAACTAAGTTGCTTCAAATAACGCTCTGTTTGCTCAAGCGCTTGGCTACGTCCCATGCCGTAATAACCAGCCTGCTGCAGAACAATGTCCTGCACCTTCTCGAACATACTAAAATTAAACTCCTGGGGAACAACGCCAAGATATTTTTTTGCAGCGGAGAAATCGGTATCGATATTTTTACCGAAAACCTCAACCGTACCGGCTGTTTTACGCACCAGTGAACTGATAATACCGATGGTGGTAGATTTACCCGCACCATTGGGGCCGAGCACCGCGAAAAAATCACCGGGCATTACATCCAGTGAAATACCTTTCAGTGCTTCGAACTTTTCGTTGTAAACTTTACGCAGATTTCTGATTGAGAGTGCCGGAGTCATAACCCCTCGCGGAAATAGTGGAAGATCAAAAAACCAAACCTCAACTTAAGGCTAAGTATGTCGATTTCAAGTTTCGAAGAGAACCAATACGATAAAGAGTATTACATATATCATTTGGACTTACTTAATGCGTTTACTGCGCAAATTAAACAGCTTCCCCCCTTTAACCTTGAAGAAGCTACTACAGATGATGCAGAGTTTTTAGCTGCACTCGATGATCTCGCCAACAATCCACATAACTCTGATTGGCTGGACAAGGGTCAACTACTGATGTGCCGCATTGTGGGCGCTTACCCTCACCTGATGCCACTCCTCTATCGCGACCTACTATGGTTTTTTGGTGGAGACTGCCTACATTACATGCCAGACGAAGAGATAAGCATATTCCAACAATTGGATGAGTTACGCGAAATTGCAAAAAGTGAGCAGCAACCCTTTGATTACAAAGAGGCCCGAGCCAAACTCATGGGAATGCACTGAAAAATTAAGCGAACCAAATTTAACACAGGGACGTGAACAACTAATTCACCAAAGGAATTGATCAACAAATACAAATAAAAGGACAATCCAAAGAATTAATTATTGAGTATGAGACGTATAAATTTGTTGCAAGGAAAGGAATAGACTAGATCGAGGGTACAAACAAGAAAGACGCACATTCTAAACTTTAGAATTTCTGCTAGAGAAATTGGAGCGGGAAACGAGACTCGAACTCGCGACCCTAACCTTGGCAAGGTTATGCTCTACCAACTGAGCTATTCCCGCTAAATGTGGCGTCCCCTAGGGGACTCGAACCCCTGTTACCGCCGTGAAAGGGCGGTGTCCTAGGCCACTAGACGAAGGGGACATTTCAATTGCT
>Ga0307408_100001243_pt1 | contig 19119 bp, 15 predicted proteins | sample 322Cmetagenome_FD_202116 | JGI IMG/M metagenome (GOLD analysis project Ga0307408, IMG submission 202116) | Maize rhizosphere microbial communities from greenhouse at UC Davis, California, United States - 322HYB-C-3 | ecosystem: Host-associated > Plants > Roots > Rhizosphere > Soil | place... | reverse complement strand
TCCCGGCTCCCGGTCCAGTCTGGGCGATTTTCTGCTCACGAACCAGGCGATCTTAAAACAGGGGATCTGGGGCGGCGAGTTATCACAGTCGTGGCTGCTGCTGAATCCGAACCGAAAGGTTAAGGTCGAAGCAGGTAGTATGAAGAAGATCGGCGATCGCCAGGCGTACCAGTTGAAGTGCTACCCAAGCGGCTCGGATCTGAAAATATCGATGTATTTTGATGCGGAAACTTTCCATCATGTGCGCACCGAATACGAGCGCTCGGTGATTGCGCAGATGGGCGGCACACCAGAAACATCCGCCAACCAGGGTGAAACTCGCTATAAGCTCGTCGAAGAGTTCTCCGACTTCAAGAAAGAAGGCGGCTTAACTCTGCCCCACGCTTACAGAATCAATCTGGAAATCACGACTCCTCGCGCGGGTGCAGTCAAAGCGCAGTGGGATCTGACTCTTTCCGATTTCAAGTTTAATCAGCATCTCGAGCCGGGGTCGTTTGATGTGGGTGGCATGGATTAGCTTCAGGTCATCAAAAGCTTCAAATACAACAAGGGCGTTACTCCCGCAGGAGTAACGCCCTTAATGTTGTTCGTAATCAGTTTTGCCTTACCACTCGAAGCGGCCGGCGAACTGAATTACGCGCTGTGCACCGCTGGACGTAAAGGTAGTGCTGATACGTCCGAAGTTGGTGCTGTTGATGTTCAAGTTGCCAAACTGGGTTGCGAAGAAGTTGGCCCGGTTCAGGACGTTGAACGCCTCGAAACGAAGCTGGAATTTGGTCCGCTCCGTGATCCGGATGTTCTTGATAAGAGAAGCATCCCAGTTCACGTAGAGCGGTCCATTAATGAACGCGCGCTCCAGAGTTCCCGTTTGTCCTGGCTGAACGTTGAAGAACACCTGACCTGGGAATGTCGACTGACCAAACCCACGTGCACCGCGTCCAGTCGCTCCGCCGGTCAGGAGTGAACCACACTGACCATTGGCAAGCGCCGTCTGATTGAGGTCAATCACGGCCGGATTAATGAAGAACACGCCGCAAGGTGTACGGAAGATGCCGATCAAGTCTTTGATCTCATCTTTCGACAGGTTTGAATTAGCGGTCTGTCGTGCATTACGACGGGTCAGGGTTCCACGCGGATCAGTAATCGTGATCGGCGCGCCCGTCGCCATCTGGAGAATGGAGGTAACCTGCCAGCCACCAACCAGACGATCCAAGCCACCAACATCACTGAACCAGCGCTTCCCTCTACCGAACGGAAGTTCGTAGATGGTGTTGAGATTGAACACGTGCGTCGCGTCGTAGTCGGCGCGCGAGTATTCGATCTCCGGGAAGAGGTTCGAGAGGTTTGGTTCGAAGTTTGTCTGGCCCACGCCGGAAGCGTTGGTCAGCGTCTTCTGGAAGGTGTAATTCGCTTGCAGGTGGAAGCCGTTCGAGAAGCGACGGCGAATTTCCGTCTGCAAGGAATGGTAACGGTACTTGCCGCCATTGGTCAGGAAGTCAACCGCACCCGCATTCGGGTTTGGCGAGAAGAACTTGCTGAAAGCCTGCGCGTTTGCCAGACCAAACGTAGAAACACCTGTTACGTAGGCATTGGCTAAATCGGAAGGTACACCGGCGAGCAGATTATTGACGACGGTGCTGGTACCCAGGAATCCATTACCCGGCAGGGTATTGTTGGAGAACACAGTCCCGGCGAGCGATTGGCTACCTGGAACACTAGCATTAAAGGCGCCTGAAACCGGAGTTCTATTGGCCGCTGGAACGCCAGCCGCAGCTTCCGCCTGATTCTTGGCCTGCGAAAGTTGTGCGTTGATGACGGCCAGGTTAAAGCCGGTTAAGAACCCGTTACTGATAATCTTCAGTTCGTTGAAGTCAAGGCCGCGCACGAGATTATCGCTTTTGCCGCCTACGTAACGTACTTCGAGGGCGGTTTGGAAGCCAATCTCGCGTTGAATGCCAAAGTTCCATTCGTGTGTGGCCGGATTCTCCAGGTCTGGATCGATGGCAAAGATAGTTCCGAAGTTAGTACCGGAAAGAGTATTGCCGGTCGCGAAACTACGTGGAATTGAAAAGTCCGGTGTGTCCAGGACGGCCAGCGGGCCACCTAACCTGTTGCCGTCCAGACTGGTGAGCCCGAACGCCTGCGAGGTCGAGAGACCCGAATTTCCACCCTGCGCGTTGTCAGGAGCGCGAATGAATTCGTCGTTGACGTAGCTGATGCGATAGCCACCGCGAATTACGGTTCGTCCGCCGCTGCCGAATAGCGAACCCAGCAGTTTGTTCTTGAACTCCGGCGACCATGCGAAACTCACGACGGGTCCAATATTGTTCTTGTCAGTGTGATAGAACCTATTGCCGCCGCCGTTGTGTCCGATGAAATCGACCGTGCCCGTCGGGCTGAGCAGAGACGCAATCGGGTCGCTGCCCAACACGGGCTCGAGGGCGAACCCATTCCGTTCTCGAAGCGCGCTGTAGATTTCATAGCGGGCGCCGAGGTTCAGGGTTAAGCGCTGCCCAATACGCCATTGATCCGTAGCGTAAAAGCCATAGTTCTCATAGTCGAAAATCTGTCTTTGCGGAGCACCGGCAACATAACCCGAGGTGGTTGTCGTTGCATTGAAGGTCTGGTCGATTCTGCCTGCAACGCCGCCCAGCAAAGCCGCCAGATTGTTCGCCGCAGTTAACTGAGCTGAACTGAGGCCGCCAGGGAAATTGGCAGCGACAAATTGGCCCGTCGCTCCGTTTAACTGCAACGAGAAGCGCGGCACGGTATCGAAGTGCGCAAAGCTGTTGGTCTTAAACCAGGTCACGGTTCCGCCAAAACGGAGTGTGTGATTTCCGCCAACCCATGTCGCGTTATCGGTGATCGTGTAGTTGTCCGCTTTGCGTCCCTGATTTTGGAAGGTTGCTTCCGGGTTGCTGATAAGCGGCACGGACAGCAGAAATGCACCTTCCGGATTGACGCGATTGAAAACCGGTTCGCTCAAGAAGAACCCACCGCGCAATTCATTCGTCAAAGTGGCACTTGGTGTCCACGTCCAACCAGTCGAAAGAAAATCTCTGGTGGCAGGTTGAACAACCAGCGGTGCAACCTGGTAACCACTAGCGATATCGGGCCGATCGTTGTTCTCGTTTCCATGCGCATAGATGAAATTGAACGAGTTACGCGAATTCGGTTCGACGTCGAAACGACCGGTGAAATTATTTCGATCTACGTTGTTGGCAACGTTGATTCGGAAGCCGGTGGTGTTTCGCTGGTCACCCGCGTCGGTGGTATTGCCGGCAGTCGGAACGAATTGAAGGACCCGGCTCTGCACTGCGGGATTGACACTTCCGATGGTGTAAGTTCCACCCGCGAAAGGATCCGCAATCGGAATGTTTAAGATATTGATTGTCCGTGTAGTTCCTGCATTGTCGACATACGTGAAGATGCCGTTACGTGCGCTTGGGAGCAGGATTGTCTTCAGCGCATTCGTGGTTTGGCGTTGACGAAAACCTTCATAGTTGAAGAAGTAGAACGCCTTGTTACGGAAAATGCTTGCACCACCTTCACCAAACTTCGGCAGCGGGGCTGGACCACCAACCTTGAAGCCGAATTGGTTACGATTCAAAAATGGTCTGGTGTTGCTGAAGAACGGTCGTGAGGAAAACTTCGAGTTGCGATTGTATTCGAACAGCGTGCCGTGGAATTCGCTCTGGCCACGCTCGGTCGCGATGTTGACCTGCGAAGCACCATAGCCAAGGGCGGCGTCTGCATTCGAAGTGGTAACGGTGAACTGGCTGATGTCATCGACGCCGGGGCGTTGCGGAGCGAAATCCGTTGCGTTGGCGCGGATGAAGTTGTCCTGAATGTTGATGCCATCACGGGTGATGTTTGTGAACGAAGTGCGCTGACCATTGATGGCGGTATTGGTGGCGCCGTTCGAAGCGGCACCGGGCTGCAGCGTGAGCAGCACCAGCGGATTGCGTCCATTGAGGGGCAATTCCTGAATCTGTCGCGAACTAACGGTGTTGCTTAGTTCGGCGGTGGTCGCATTGAGCACATCAGCGCCTGCGACTACCGTTACGTTTTCGTTGACGCCGCCGGGCTCAAGAGTGACAGCTAGCGAGTATTGCTTGCCAACGTCAATCTTCAGTTCGGTGGCTGTGAAGGCCTTGAATCCCTGCGCAGTGACTTTGACTGTGTAAGTGCCAACGTCAAGCTGAGGGACGGTAAAAGTACCGTCGGTGGTGGCCTGCACTGTTCTTACCTTGCTCGTGGCGTTGTCTGTGACCTCAACCGTAGCTCCGGCCACTGCGCCGCCATTCTGGTCGACGACAGTTCCCACTAAGGATCCTGCGCTGAGCTGTCCGAAAACGGTGCCAACTAGCAGGACTATAGTGAGAAGAGTAAAGGCAAATTTCATATTGGGCTCCTTCGAAACCGAAAATCTTGTGTGCAGTTAGATTGGGAAAAAACGAAGCTCCTACAAAATTTGCAATACTCATGCCGCTTTTCGTATACGGCAATTTGCCCCTACTTACTGGCATTTCCTGAGTTTTCGGCGAACCTGCATAAAAATCTTTTCGGAAATTTTGGACGGATATGCAATTTTGCAAATACGAGGCCTGCGGAGGCTCTGTGGGAGACCTCGTCAGGGTACCCAGATCCCGGCTTTTATTGACCTGGACATTCGTTCAAAATGGCGCACGAAAGCAAGACAAAGCGGGTGGAAAAACGGAGAGGTTGGTGAGACGAATTTAAGTCGCGGCAAGTGTACGACTAATGATCTCGATGTCAGAGACGAAGCCGGGATACCTCGCACCACGGGCGTTGATTTTCTTACGACGCTTGGCATCGCGACTCTCGAAAAGACCCGATATGTATATGTAGTTGTCGGAGATTGCGACGATGACACTCTTGTCGCTGATAGCGATCATGTCGTACCAGTAATCATATTCACCCTTCTTCAGTTCGTCGGGTGCGCTGGCGAGAAATTCGGCGAGTGGAACGAGCTTCTTGGTAGTGCGCTGCTGCGGTTTGAATGGGACGCCGAAAAGTTTTTCGAGATCGTCGGGGTCGATCCAGTTGTCATCAAGCTCGCCGTTAGGAGCTTCCATCGAGATAGCGACGAGCTTGCCGTCGAGAAATGAAAATCGCACTTCCGCGTACTCGCGTAGTTTCTTGTAAGTGATCGTCCTGAATATCTTCTGCTTCCACTTGTCAGACAACCAACTCAGCGTACGCGGTAAGTCAAGCGCAATTTTGTCTTTATCTTTACGTGGCGGGCCGAAGAGACGAACGGCATCTTCCGGGCTGCTCACATTCAACACCATGCCTGCCCAGCCATCCGGCCGCACATCTTCTGCAGCGAGAATGACAGGCGCAACGACGAATAACAAAACCAGTAGACTGATGATGAGTTTCATTTTGGTTTCAGCAGGCTGAATGTATATCACGGAAAATCCGGCGCGTCAGCAACTTCGTTCACTTCATACGAGTGTCACAATTCCAACACTTCTCTTGCCTAACCAATGCTTCTAAGCTAGATTTCCCTTGTTGCGACTCGCCACGCACAACACACTCTCTCCTTGCAGCCTGCGCACTTTGGAGTCAGGACAGTCAGTAATAGAATAGCTCAATGTATTCGGCCCAGATCACGCGCGCTAACCCAACCTGCATAATCCTTCTGATAGACCAGTCGGGCTCAATGGCTGATCCGTTTAGTGGCGACTCGGCGCGGAAGAAGTCTGACTTCGTCGCGGAAGTCGTTAACCACACATTGCACGATCTCGTGATCCGCTGCACCAAGACCGAAGAAGTCAGAAACTACTATCACGTATCGGTAATCGGTTATGGACGTCACGTGGGAAGCTGTTTTGCCGGACCGCTGAGTGCGCGAAACATCGTTCCGATCTCAGAGGTCGCTGACTATCCGTTGCAGGTCAAGAGCAGCTACAAGAGAGTCTCGGACGGCGCCGGCGGCTGGGTCGAGATCCCGGTGCGTTATCCGGTTTGGATCCATCCCGCATCAGACGGAAAAACGCCGATGTGCGAAGCACTCGCGCGAGCAAAAGATATTCTGCAAGGATGGCTTCTGGAACACCCGCGCGGATTTCCGCCTACCGTTTTGCATCTCACCGATGGTGAGTCGAGCGACGGCGATCCGAATGAGATCGGGCGCCAGATCATGTCGCTCGGCACTGACGACGGCGCAGTGCTTTTGTTCAACTGCCACATCTCTACACGTCGATCTGCGAAGATCGAGTATCCACCTGAAGAAAGTTCCCTGCCTGATGGATTTGCACGCTCGCTATTTGAAATCTCAAGCAGATTGCCGAGCAACTTCCTCGCGGCCGCAGCCCAACTCGGAGTCAACGCAGTGGAAGGTTCCAGAGGGTTTGTCTTCAACGGAGATCCATCATCCATCGTTCAGTTTTACGAAATCGGCACAAGTCTTACCGGCATGACTCCTTACAGATGGATGGATAGAACGGACGATGTAACGGAGCGGACGTGAGTTCTGTCAAACAGAGTGTGACTTTGGATCTGCAATTGCGGCAGTTGCTGCTGCCCAAGTTGGGCCAGGAAGCATCTGAGTGTGAAGACGTGATCGCCGTCGATGCCGAGCGGTACAGGTTCGCAGTCGCAGATGGAGCGACTGAGGCGTTCGCTGCGCGCAGGTGGGCCGAACGACTGGCCCAACAATGGGTGCGACGCGAATCAACGTTGACATCGGAAGAATTTCGCGACTGGGTAGCGGCCGAAGGGCGGGAACTTCACGAGTCGTGGAACGGTCTAAGCCTGTCGTGGTATGCCGAAGCAAAGGCGCGCACCGGATCGTTTGCTGCTTTTGTCGGAGTCGAGTTGGATTTGAAGAGTGTGTTGCCTTCGTGGAAGGCGGTAGCTTTGGGTGACACTTGCCTGCTGCATCGTCGTGGCGACGTGCTGGTCAAGAGCTTACCGCTTGCACGATCTGATTGTTTCAACAACGCTCCGATCCTCGTGGCTTCGAATTGCGCGCTGCACGAAACCAGCATGAAGTCAGTGGTGATCGACTCCGGCAACTGCGAAAGCGGAGACGTTTTGATGTTGATGTCAGATGCCGTTGCATCCTGGTACTTAAAATGTTTTGAGAATGACGACCTCGCCGCCGAGGATTGTTTCTTTACGCGACCCGACAACGAACTGGGCGAATTCTTTGACCAGGAGCGAAGGGCTGGCAGAATAAGGAACGACGATCTCGCGATAGTGAGAATCGAGTTCAAAGAGCGGAGCATGGGTTAGTGGCAGTTTCTCATTCAAAGACCGGGACTATCCCCAGGTACTGGCCGTCGGCAAGGCATTTCACCGAGGCGATCCAGTGTCCCGCGATCTGTTTTGCACATCCCGCTCTGCGAAACACGCTGCCTGCCGTTGATCGTTTGGGAATGCCGCTCGTCACTTCAGGTCAGTTTGCTTACGTCTACAAACTCAAATCAACCGACGGCGACAGCGATTATGCGGTGCGATGTTTTCGCGGCTATCTCGGCGATCGCGACCAACGCTATCGCGCGATTCAGGAACATCTCTGGGAAACATCGGTCACGTATCTCTCGGAGTTCAGTTATGCAGCCGAAGGAATTCTGGTCGGCGGCAATAGATTTCCGATTCTCTTCATGAAATGGATCGATGGTCCGACGCTCGATCTGTACATCAGCGAGATGCTGCACCGCCGTGATGTGCTGCTGCATCTTTCGGAAGAGTGGCTGCGACTCGTGCATACGTTGCGAGTGGCTGGAGTTGCGCACGGCGATCTGCAGCACGGCAACATCATTGTCGAGCACGGGCAATTGCGCCTCGTCGATCACGACGGGATCTATGTGCCGAAGATGGAAGGATGGACCGCCAGTGAGGTTGGTCATCAACACTATCAGCACCCGAAAAGAGAGGCGCACCACTTCGACGACAAGTTGGACCACTTTTCTTCGATCGTGATCTATCTTTCGTTACTCGCGCTCGCGGAAAAACCTGATCTGTGGCAGGAGTATCACGACGAAAACCTGCTCTTCACCAAGGCTGATTTCGCGAATCCGGATTCATCGACGCTTTTCAAAGAGATTAAAGAGATTGGACCAGAACACGCTCGACTTACTGACGCACTCGCAAGTGCCGCCGCTGGTCCACCGGAGGATGTGCCGTCGCTGCTCGATCTGGTAAAAACTAAATCGACACTTCCGACATGGATGACTGCGCCCGCTGATATTGATGCGGCGACGAAGACAAGAGAAGTCAAACGCACTGACCTTCCGCCTGACGGCAGGAGCATTCGTTGGATTCCATGGCAGGACAAGGGTCGCTCGTCGACGGTTCCTGCCACTCCGGCGTCAGCGACTGTCCAGACACTTTTTGGTGGTTCGCCACCATCGGAAATAAAGCTTAAAGATCCGCATGCCCTTGGAGAGAACACAGTCGTGTTCGCGAAAGAGTTTGTGCGCAGGTATTTTCTGGCGTGGTACTGGGCCGCGTACCTGCTGCTGAAGTTCTTCGGGTTCAGCTTCTTCTTGTCGATGTTCGCGGCGCTGGTTTGTCTGGCGATTGGTTGTCTTACATTTGGTCTGGTGCGCGCAATAGAGGAGTCGCGTAAAGCTCGCGGTACTTTGGCGCCGGGCTGGCAGCACGCCGCAGTACCGGCGCCGCCTCCACCTCAGTTTCCGGTGTCATGGAACGCACAACCGGGGCTGCCACCGACAGCCGCCGCCAACGCCGCTTCAGATCCGTTTATCGGAAATCTCGTGTTGGGCATTTTCCATTTGGAGGACTGCCACTGGGTCGACACCATCTCAGTCAAAAATCGCGTCGGCTTCAACACCGCCGCCGACGCGAGAGCCCACGGCTTCAAACCCTGCCGCATCTGTTCCCCGGCGACGTGAGCTGCGCTGCATCATAGGCGCGGCGATTAAGTCTTAGAGCGAGGTCAATCGCGGTGAAACATTAAAAGTCGAAACGCGCTAATTGCAGGATGGAATACCCAAGTCGGTGCAAATCTTTCTTGCGAGTTGCTTCTTGATTTCCCGATGACGTGGAACAGTGGTGGAAGTACCGTTCGCAGGGTTGCGATAAACGGTATGTCTGCTACCTTCGCGCACGAAGTAACAGTTGTGAGATTCGATGTGCCGGATGAGGTCGGCTCGTTTCATGTTGTTGATGAGTGGCTCAGGCAGCGCGCAAGATTAGTGTTTCCCGAGTTACTTTCCCGCTGCTCGAAAAGGATTTCTCAAATTCTTCGCGATTAGTGTTCAGAATTAACTCAATCGCTTCATTGAGGTTTTCGCGAACCTCCTCAAGAGTCTCGCCCTGAGTGTTAGCGCCCGGGAGTTCAGCAACGTATCCGATAAAGCCGCCTTCTTCAACCTCTTCGAAAATCGCTGTTAGTGTGAGTTCGGTCATAAACTGTCGCCGATAATAACGCTGATCCGGCTAGCGCATCAAACGCCCTTATAATTTCGGAGGAGATCTGTAAGTTTTACCGCCATGCAAGATGGATTGCGCTCTAACGCCTTCCAGGATTCAACACATGATCCCTGAAGTAAAGCATTCTGCATGATGCCGAATAAAGTTTTGCGAATGTTTGGAAATGAAGCATCTACATCCGTGGTGTAGCAAATAAAAGCGATCGAGATATGGAACATCAGTCAAACCAACGGAAGGTCCGCGCTCAGGTACCGCAATAAAGACGTTATCGTGACCTGTGTAGGTCACATCGGATCCAAAAATAGCTTTGGGAACACAGTTCGCAGGTACGCCAGCATTGATGAACAGTTTGTGAACTCAAATGGCACTTAATGCGGAAGCAGACGCGAAGCTGAAACAGTTCATGCAGCAATCATCGTTCGCCACCTCGGGCGCGGTTATCACTGATCTCGACGGCACTGCGGTGCATGAATATCAGGGCAAGATAGTCATTCCCAAAGAAGTCGAACTCGGTTTGATGCACCATTACCAACGCGGCCGTCCGTTGATTCTCAACTCACTGCGGTTTCCTTTGTCAGTGATTCGGACCTTCGGACAAGACTGGTACAAACTCTCGAACGCGCCGATTCCGACAGTCACTCTGAACGGCAGCTTGATGGGATTCGTTAAGAAAACAAAAGAGTCGGAGCTCGCGTTTGAGGAAGCGGCTGCGTTTCCATTAACCAAAGAAGAGATCGTCGAAGCGCTCAAAGGCGTGCAAGGACTTCTGAATGGAGGTATCAAGAACGTACTTGTCTTTTACTATCCGCGTGACTGGCGCATCGGTGAAGTCATCTGGACACCCGTACCGGAGAACATCGTTCCGGTAAAAGAAAAATATCGCAGCGCTTCAGCCGTGACCGCGGTCGAGTTTCCAAAACTACAGGACCAGATGCTGGCGGAAGACATCTGCATGATCTTTCTTTTGATTGATGCGCCTGAAGATCAGCTCATGGCTTATCAACACACAAAACGAAGCAACTTCATCACGCATAAAGGAGTAGACAAACTCTTCGGCGCGCGCACCATGGCCGAACTGTTGAAGTGCGATCTGCGAGATAGCATCGGCGCCGGTGATACCGAGCTCGATACGTTTCTTTCCGGCGTCGGATTGGCAGTGATGGTGGGCAATCAACACCTGGACTTTCGTGGCCTGATTGAAACCGTTAAGCTCGACACCTCGTTAGAGCTCGGAGCGTTACTCTTCCGCGCGAGTGAACTCGCCGTGAATAAAGCCCATGGATGAAACGCCAGAGCGACCCGTGACTATTCGTCATTACCGGCAACTGGCGAATCAGATCGTGGAAAAACACTTCGGCAAGCCACCGCACCGAATAGTCTATCGACGATCGGGCCGGACGAATTACGTCTTTGCTGTTAATCATCTTGAAGGACAGTTTGTGATTCGCATCAGTCCCGAGGCGGAGCGGATCGAGGCGTTTCGCAAGGAACTTTGGACCACACAAAAAGCGCGCGAGGCCGGCGTTCCCAGTTCGGAAGTGCTGGAAGTCGGCAGCGACGTTGATTCCGAACCCTACATGATCTCGCGTCGCGTAACGGGCGTGGAAGCGACACACCATCCGCAACGCGAACGCATCATTCACGAGATGGGACGATATGCGCGCCTCATAAATTCAATTCACACGAAACATTTTGGTTCCAACTTCGATTGGACCAGCAACGGCGACAAGAATCGCACCTGGAACGACTATCTCGAGAATGAGTTGGATTCCGAGAGCCGGTTACAACTGTTTTTGAAGCACAAGATTCTTGCCAATCGCGAAGTGAAGCAATTGCGCAGGATCATAGAGGAGTCGAAAGCGCTGCGCATCAAGCCATGTCTCAATCACGGAGATCTGCGACTGAAGAACGTGATTGTCGATGACGACGGTGAGATTGCGGCGATTGTCGATTGGGAAGAATGTCTATCGACCATCGCGCCGCAGTGGGATCTCTCGATCTCGCTGCATGATTTGTCGATTGATGAGAAGCATTTGTTCATTGACGGCTATGGTTTGAGTAACAAGCAGATGGTTGAAATGGCGCCGCTAATAAAAGCGTTCAACATCATCAACTATGCGAACGCAATCGAACGCGCGGTGGAAGTCAGAGACAACAAAATGCTTGCGGAATTCAAACTCCGACTCAGCGGCAGCCTCGATCTTTACTCACTTTAAAGTCCGACGAGATTCAATTCGATTTTTGTGTAGCCTTTTTCGACAGCCCACAGATCGAGAGCGGCAGTGGCTACGTCGTCGACCAGTGGCTCCGCGAGGCCGAGTCGTGTCAGGTCGACGCCTTTGATGTAGCGCTTACACGAATCACACGTCTCGATGCGTACGTGCGGGTATTCGTCGCTCTGAAAGTAACCCAGTTGAGTTGGTTGTTCCTCACCGCACGCCGCGCACACGACACGCCTGAATTCCCATGACGAGAGACAAGTGGCGCAAAGCAGATTTCGATTGCCGCTATCGGCGGTTGAGTCAGTGCCTTTTAGAAAACTCACCTGCGGCTTGCCCAGGCAGAACGGGCACTGATTCTCACGCAGCGCGAGTGATGATAGCGAGTTGGATTCGACCAGTCGCCGGGCGTAAGGCTGGACTAATGCTTTGGCGAAGAAGGCTTCATCCGAACGGTTGTGCCAGTAGTCAATGAGCAGATCGTCAATGGAGGCGGGTGCTTGCGTCGCGAGTGCGGCTGGTCCAGTTGAACGAACGAGTTCGAGTAATGCGGGCAGATGCTTTTTTAGTTCCGGGAGATCCTGCGGAAGCGAGCCGTTAAGGTGCTGGAGTGAGTCGTAGATGTGTTTTTGTGTTTCGAGTAGTGACGTGTAGAAGGTCAACAGCTCTTTGGTAGACGATGACGTTTCCGCGAGTTGCCGGCAGCGAGCGATGCATGAATCCCACGAATTCATTTTACGAATGAGCCGCAGGTCGCGAGTGTTTGACGTGACGCCAGATCCACCAGGCCACGAAGAGTACACCCGCAATCCCGATCAAAAAATCGAAACGATGAAACCACGTCTTCAACGTGTCGTCCTTATCCCACTGCTCGCCAAGCTTCTGACCGGCGTAAGCTAATCCCAAACACCACGGCAGCGAACCCGCAAAGGTGTAGATCACGAAACGCGTCAGGTTCATGCGCGCGACACCCGCCGGAAACGCAATGAACGTGCGAATCGCCGGCAGCAAACGACTGACGAACACGATCACTTCTCCATGCTTCGCAAACCAACGATCAGCAATGTCGAGATCGTGCCGTGACAGCAGAATGTAACGCCCGTACTTTTCAATAAACGGCCGCCCGCCGTACATCCCGACCCAATACGCCACCAGCGAGCCCAGCACACAACCGACCGCGCCGGCAATCCCGACGCCCCAGAGATTCATCTCGCCCTTTGAGACGAGATAACCCGAGAACGGCATGATGATCTCGGATGGCAATGGTATGCACGCCGACTCGATAGCCATCAAAAGAACGATGCCGCCATAACCTAAAGCGGAAATGGTGGCCACGATAAAACCCGAAAGTATAGTAATAATTTTTGCGATCATATTTTAGCGATCGGACCAGCCGTGCTGGCCGATTAAGGGTACAAAAGCACAGCCTCCATGATCTTCTTCTCTCGGTCCGCGATCAGTTTTGATGACGCGAATAAGTCGTTGACTCTCCCGCGACTCGCCCACCGGCACGATGAGACGCCCGCCAGGTTTGAGCTGCGCGAACAATGGCTGTGGAACTGTTGGACCACCGGCTGCCACGAGGATCGCGTCGTAAGGAGCGTTTGCCGCCCAACCGAGTGTCCCGTCAAAACACTTCACGGTGGCGTTGTAGATTCCGAGCGCGCGAATTCTCGCCTGTGCTTCGCGCGCGAGATCACCTATACGTTCGATCGAGTAAACCTGTGCTGCGATCTGCGCTAACACCGCGGTCTGATAACCCGAGCCCGCGCCAATCTCCAACACGCGACTGTTCGCGTCGAGCTCGAGCAACTCAGTCATTTTCGCCACGATGAACGGTTGGGAGATAGTTTGATTGGCACTGATCGGCAGTGCGTGATCGCCATAAGCGCGGCTCTGCAATGCTTCGGGTACGAAGAAATGGCGTGGCACTCGCCGCATTGCGTCGAGCACTCTGGGATCGTTGATGCCGTAATGTTCACGTAGACGCGCGACCATGCGCTCGCGCGGGATGGAGTATTCCGATTGACGATTGCCGATTGCCAATTGCCGATTTGCGAATATTTGATTTGCCAATACTGATCGCCAGATTAAATCGGAAATTGGCAATTGGCAATGTGTTTAGCTTTTTTGGAGTAGTTCGGAGTCTTTCAGATAGTTCCAGGTTTCGATTGCGGTCAGCGCCTGGTGATCTGTCATATCGCTGCGCAGTGGCGTCACGGACACGTAACCCGATTTAACCGCGTGATAATCAGTGCCCTCGACGGAGTTGGTATTGAAATACTCTTCACCGATCCAGAAATACGGTTTGCCGCGTGGATCGATATGTTCAGTGATTACAGGACGCGCGTTTTTGATTCCCTGTCGCGTAACCTTGACGCCTTTGATTTCACCCGGCGGCAGATTGATATTCAACAAAGTGCCTTCCGGCAGGCCTTCATCCAGAACTTTTCGTACCGCAACGACTGCGAATGCCGCGGCTTCAGTAAAATCGAAATTATCGCGCGCCACGAGACTCAAGGCCAAACCCGGCACGCCGAGAATCGTGGCTTCGAGTGCGCCCGCGACTGTCCCTGAATAAGTAGCATCATCACCGAGGTTGCCGCCGTGATTGATGCCGGAGACGCAAATGTGTGGTTTTTCTTCTTCCGGAAGAATCTTATTCAGTGCCAGCGTAACGCAATCGGTTGGTGTGCCGTCGATCGACCAGTGACGATTATCGAGCTGCCGGATGCGAAGCGGGCGAGCGAGCGTCAGACTGTGGGAAGCACCGCTCATTTCCGACGCCGGCGCCACGACATAAACGTCACCAACCTCCTTCAGGGACTCCTCGAGTTTGATCAGCCCGTCAGAATTGATGCCATCGTCGTTTGTTAATAAAATCCGAATCATAAAAACATTGCCAATTGCCGATTGCCGATTTCAATCATGATTGCTGCCTAACAAAATTGGCAATCGGCAATCGGCAATTGGCAATATGATTGGTGAGATAAGACGGCGGCCTGTGGTTGTGCAGGAATAATTAGTCGCGAGGGATGCGCATGCGGCCCTTCTTTTTATTGCGCTTGCGTGCCAACGCCGACTTCAGCTTCGCCTTCTGACCGGGAGGGATAAAGAATGCGTGTTTCTTCGCATCCTTGATGATCTCCTCAGTCATCACTTTGCGCTTGAAGCGACGCAGCGCGCTCTCAATCGATTCGCCCTGATTAACGGTAACTATTGCCATTCGTTCTCTGCTTTCCCTTTCTTTAGATCCTCGTGCAGGGGTGTTATTTAACCACAAAAGCCCTTAACGCACAAAAGTATAGGTCCTATTCGGCATATAGGACCTATACCCCATTCCTCCTGCGAAAATTACTTAAACCAGCACCGCCTCGGCCGGCTCTTCTTTCTTCCGGCTCAAGCCTTTGATTTGCACTGGTTTGTCAGCTTCCGTGGTGTTGAGCTGTTTCTTCAACACCATCTCCTGGTAAAGCTTGCGCATCATTACGGCTTCTTCATGCGCAGTCTTCGGCCCCTCCATTTGCGGCTTGTTGGGCCGCATCAAATCAATTTCATTCAAAATCAGGCCGTGGTTCTTGTCGGATAGTTCGACATTCTTGCCACCCGCAAAAATCTCGTGCCGGCCATGCTCCTGATACCACTTCGCGACGGTCGCGTTCTGGTGCATGTTCTCGATAATGTTTCTCCAACCGATACCCGTGTTGTAAGCACAAAAGGAAATTTCACCTTCCTGCGTGCCGTACGGGATGATGCACATCTCAGTGCGACGGAAGTCGTAGTTGAAGAGATCCTGGAACCACATACCCGCTATAAACAGGAAGTTCCAGCGATCCGAACGGCGCTTCTCGATATCCTGAACCGAACGATCGCCGCTGACTTTGCCGTAATCCTTACCGGTCAAGCCAAACGACTTGTCAAACTTCTTGAACAGCTCATAAAGCGTAAACTGCGAAGGCGACTTGTACGGGTTGTAGTGTTTCAGGAGCGTCAGACCCATCATGACGTTCGACATCCACTTACCGCGCGCTGCGTCAGTGATCTTCTGCATGTCCTTCACCAGACCCGGAATGTTCAGGAACTCCGGAACCGGTCGCATCTCTTTGTTTTCCTTGTCGATCATCACGGCCGTACCGACGCCGCAGTTCGGGTGACAACCGCAGGAAACCTGCCCCCACTCAGCCTGTGGACCGTGAACGAGATCCGCAAAATCTGCAAAAGCGCCCATCAGTGAAAGTGGGAACCAGTCGCGCGTTGGTTCAGTGATGCCGACCTGATTCTTCACGTCGTGAGCGAGGTGCGAAAGCGTGTAACGCTGTTGCAGACGGCGCTGCTCGGTGATCTCTTCGTCGCGACCGGTAAACGAAACCGGTTGGAACGAGAGGAAAGCGATCTTCTTGGGATTATCGAGCGCGAAGCGAATGATCGAACCGACCTGATCATTGTTGATGCCGTTGACGAGCGTGGTCACGAGAACGATTTCGACGCCGGCTTCGTGCAGGTTGTTGATAGCTCTCATCTTCACGTCGAAGAGATTACCAACCTGGCGGTGACTGTTGGCGTCGTTGCCGATGCCGTCAAACTGGAGGTAAACGTAACGTAGTCCGGCTTCAGCAGCCTCCCGGCAGAACTCTTTGCTCTTGGCGAATTCGATGCCGTTCGTCGCAGCCTGGACGCTGTTGTAACCAACCTTGCGCGAATACTTGATCGCTTCGATGAAATGCGGCGAGATAGATGGCTCACCGCCCGAGAACTGCACTGACATCTGGCGACGCGGCTTGATCGTGATCGCGTTGTCGAGAATCTCTTTGATCTCGTCCATGCTCAACTCATGCACGAAACCAACCTGGTTGGCATCCATGAAGCACGGGTCGCACATCATGTTGCAACGATTGGTAAGGTCAACAGTCAAAACTGCGCCGCGACCATACTTAACCGTGCTGGATCCGTGATTGTGTAGTTTCTCGTCGTTGTGTGCGTCGATGTCGCGGCCGGGAAACATCGCTTCGATGTGATTGAGGAACTTGGAGTCGATGGCCATCATGTCTTCGAAGTGACCATGGACCGGACAATCTTTGATCATCCAGATCTCGCCATCGCGTTCGATGATCTGGGCTTTGATTTCACCGACTTTTTCGTTGATTAAAACAGCAACGTCTTTCTTACCACTGATGATCTCCTCGCGTGCTTCAATTACGCAGTTAGGACAGAGGGAATCGGTCGTGCGTGGCCAGCCGAGTGTCGGCTTGCTCTTCTGCCATGATTTCAAAAGGGGCTTGTCTGACCATTTTGGAGTAAAAGAAGGATTGGGCTTGTACTTATTTACTGACTGAATTGCATTGAAAAGGCCTCCCGCGATCAGGGTCAATCCTCTCTCCGCATGCTTGATAGGTCGCATCATCTCTCCGTCCGTTTTCAATAGTTTTAGGCGTGCCCTGGCAGACTAAGACAGTCCAAGGCCGCGGACCTATGGGCAATGACTGTGCCGCCAACGGGTGAGGACAGCTAACTCCAATTATTTTTCAGTTTAGCCCAGGTTTACTGGACCGCGAGCAACTCACCGGGATGTGTCTTCGTGCTACACACACCTGAGAACCAGCCAAAGGTGTGACATTTTGGCCGCCGGGAATAGCCGGGAATAAGAGAACAATCAGAAATAGAACAAGTCAGGAAGAGGGGCTTGCCCCCGCTCTGCCAATCGCATCGATCAGCGGGGGCAAGCCCCTCTTCCTGACTTGTTCTATCTAAGAGATCTTGTTGTATCTAAAGTTTCCTTTGTCCCACTGGTTTCCGGGTACGTGCAGTTGTGCGCTTGTAGCGATAGGCGATCTTCTTGACGTAGTTGCGAGTCTCTTGATAGGGCGGCACTCTGTTACCAAACTTTGCCACCGCGCCTTCACCAGCGTTGTAACTAGCCAACACGAGATCCACACGGTTATTGAAACGATTCAACAACTCTCGCAGGTATCTCGTACCACCGGAAATATTCTGCGCCGCGTCATGCGGGCGTCGCACGCCAAATCGTGCCGCAGTTCCCGGCATCAACTGCATCAAACCGCGCGCGCCCTTCGGCGAGACGGCGCCCGTGTTGAAGTGCGACTCCTGCTCCATCACCAGAAAGATCAGGTATGGATCGACGTTGTATTTGTTACCGCTCTGGCGAATCAGACTGTCGAGACCAGCTCTGCCGGTGCTCCAACCACTCGCCTTCTTTCCTGACTGCGCAACCGTCACGGCATCTTCGGCCTCGATGCGATCGACGCGAGTGGCATCGATGAATATCGACATCGCACCGCGCTTGTACCAAACACCAGCGGGCGATTGCGTCGCGCTATCAGCTTCTACGCGAGCACCGCCTTTGAGATAGATCCAGGAAGGCTTGTCGTAAGTGCCGCTCGTTGGTCGATTCTCAGCGACGGCTTCCGCGACTTCGAAGTGATCGTCGTCATTGGTGCTTTGGACCGGCTCAGTAGCAACAGGAGTCGGAGTCGTGCGTTCGATCTTCTTTACTTTTTCTTTCGCGAGCAGATGACTGAGTCCACCCTGCCGGTACCAAACTCCCTGCGGCGACTCCCACGCATCATCGACCGTCATGTAAGAGCCGTCAGCAAGCTTCAACCTGGTTTGTGTCGTCTGTGAAAACGCGTAACTCGAACACACGAGCATCACCACGAGAGCACACAGATAAACGGGGATTTTGGCGGATCTGGTCATATGTGATTAGAGTTCTAAAGGATCCGGCGGCTCTGCGGCCGCGAACGAGTGCGCCGTGCCGAAGTAGTTGCGCCATGCTATATCGACGATCTGCGGCGTCAACTTGAGACTCTTATTCTCAAACAAACAAATATCCGTGGCGCGGTCCAGCAAGTCGCGCGGCTCGCAACCCTTCATCTGACGATGCTCCACGCGATACTTCGTCAGGATATGGTCCAACACCGGTTGCTCGACAGTAATGCCACGCCGCCCGGCCTGATGTTTGAAGATCGCCGTATACGCCCCAGGTGTTGGCGGCTCAACGCGCGCGCGATACCCCATGCGTCGAAGAAACGCCTGGTCAGCTAGATCTTTCTCATCAAGGTTTGTCGAGAACACGACGAGCTGCTCAAACGGAACTTCAATCTTCTTTCCGGTGTGCAGCGCGAGATAATCGACGCGTCGTTCCAACGGCACGATCCAGCGGTTCAAAAGATCCTGTGGCGCAACGCGCTGGCGACCAAAGTCGTCAATCACCAACGTCCCACCGTTTGACTTCATTTGAAACGGCGCTTCGTAGAACTTTGCCGCTTCACTCCACGTCAGGTCGGCGTTCTCGAGTGTCAACTCACCACCAACAACAACGAGTGGACGTTGAATCAGCACCCAGCGACGATCGAAGTCGAGCGGGGTTTCATCCGCCGGCATTGGTTCGTGACAGTGGGAGTCGAACACACGGATGATCTGCCCGTCGATCTCAACTGCATGCGGAATC
>Ga0307408_100001242_pt1 | contig 19130 bp, 14 predicted proteins | sample 322Cmetagenome_FD_202116 | JGI IMG/M metagenome (GOLD analysis project Ga0307408, IMG submission 202116) | Maize rhizosphere microbial communities from greenhouse at UC Davis, California, United States - 322HYB-C-3 | ecosystem: Host-associated > Plants > Roots > Rhizosphere > Soil | place... | reverse complement strand
CTCCACGGAGGCGGCTTTGACATGGCCCAAGGGTCGCGGAGTTAATAAAAATGAAACGCATGTTGTTTAATGCTACGCAGCAAGAGGAGTTGCGCGTAGCAATTGTCGACGGTCAGAAATTGATCGATATCGACATCGAGACCGCCGGACGAGAGCAGCGCAAGTCCAATATCTACAAAGGCGTCATCACTCGAATCGAACCCTCCCTCGAAGCTTGCTTCGTCAGCTACGGCGAAGACCGCCACGGCTTCCTCCCCTTTAAAGAAGTTGCCCGCTCTTATTTCCGTGAAGGCGTCGACGTCCGCAATGCATCCGTCAAGGAAGCACTGCGCGAAGGCCAGGAAATCATGGTGCAGGTGGAGAAGGAAGAACGCGGTAATAAAGGCGCGGCACTGACCTCCTTTATTTCGCTGGCCGGCCGCTACCTGGTCCTGATGCCGAACAACCCGCGCGGTGGTGGTGTTTCCCGCCGCGTGGAAGGCGAAGAGCGCCAGGAACTGCGCGAAACCATGGACAAGCTGGACCTGCCGCAAGGCATGTCGGTGATTGCCCGTACCGCCGGCATCGGCCGTACCGTGGAAGAGCTGCAGTGGGACTTGAACTACCTGATGCAACTGTGGCGCGCGATCGAAGGCGCCTCCAAGGCCGCCTCCGGCGCCTTCCTGATCTACCAGGAATCGTCCCTGGTGATCCGCGCAATTCGCGACTACTTCCAGCCTGATATCGGCGAGATCCTGATCGATACCGACGAGATCTACGAACAGGCGCACCAGTTCATGTCGCACGTGATGCCGGACATGGTGCACCGCGTGAAGCGCTACAGCGACGACGTGCCGCTGTTCTCCCGCTTCCAGATCGAACACCAGATCGAAACCGCGTACTCGCGTACCGTGCCGCTGCCATCCGGCGGCGCCATCGTGATCGACCACACTGAAGCCCTGGTTTCCATCGACGTCAACTCGGCCCGCGCCACCCGCGGCTCCGACATCGAAACCACCGCCTTCCACACCAACTGCGAAGCCGCCGACGAAGTGGCCCGCCAGCTGCGCCTGCGCGACCTGGGCGGCCTGATCGTCATCGACTTCATCGACATGGAAGTGTCGAAGAACCAGCGCGAAGTGGAACAGCGCCTGAAAGACGCGCTGCACCACGACCGTGCCCGCGTCCAGATGGGCAAGATTTCCCGCTTCGGCCTGATGGAACTGTCGCGCCAGCGCCTGCGCCCGTCCCTGTCGGAAGGCTCGCACGTGACCTGCCCGCGCTGCTCCGGCACCGGCCACATCCGCGATACCGAATCGTCCGCCCTGCAGGTGCTGCGCATCATCCAGGAAGAGGCGATGAAGGAAAATTCCGCCGCCATCCACGTGCAGGTGCCAGTCGACGTGGCTGCCTTCCTGCTGAACGAGAAGCGTGGCGAAGTGCTGAAGATCGAGACCCGTCACCGCATCACCGTGATCCTGATCCCGAACAAGCACCTGGAAACCCCGCACTACAAGCTGGAACGCATCAAGCACGACGATCCACGCCTGGAAGACCACGCTGCTTCGTACACCATGGCGGAAGCTGCCGAGACCGACATGTCGTTCTCCAAGCGCCACAAGGAAGAAGCCAAGCCGCGCCAGGAAGCCGTCGTCAAGACCATTACTCCAGAGCAACCAGCTCCGCTGGTGGAACATAAGCCGGAAGCTGCCAAGCCAGCCGCCGCTGCCGCTCCGCGCGCAGCCGCCGCAGCCCCGGCAGAAAAAGGCTTCTTCGCCAAGCTGATCTCCTTCTTCACCGGCGGAGACAAGGAAGAGCCAGTGCAGCCGAAGGCGCCGGTCATCGTCACCAAGGCACCAGCCAACGCAGAACGCGGCGACCGCAAGGATCGTGGCCAGCGTGGCCGTAACCGTGGCGGCAAAGGCGGCCGTGGCGAGCGTGAAGACCGCGAACCGGGTACCCGTCCAGGTGCCGAGGAAGCAAAACCGGCAGCCGAAGCCCGCAAGCCACGCGAACAGCGTGAACCGCGCGAGGCACGCGAGCCACGTGAACCACGCCAGCCGCGTGAACCGCGTGAGCAGCGCGAAGGCGCCGAGGCGGCACAGGGCCAGCGCGCCGAGCGTGAACCACGCGAGCAGCGCGAGCCACGTGAACCGCGCCAGCCACGCCCGCCGCGTGAGCCGCGCGCCGAGAAACCGGTTCCAGCTGAAGCCAAGGCCGAAGAATTGGCATTGGCGGCAGCAGGCGTCGGCCCGGTCGGCACCGGCACCGGCGCGCCAGAAACGCCAGCGCTGGTGAAAGCCAATACTGGCCCTGAGGGTGAAGAGCATGAAGGCGCGGAAGGTGGCGACGAGCCACGCCGCCGCCGCCGTCGCGGTGGCCGCAACCGTAACCGTCGTGAGCGCGAAGGTGCTGAGGGCGTGGAAGGTGCGGAAGGCGTCAGCGAGGCAACGTTCACCGTTGCTCCGGCTGAAGGTGAAACCGCTCCTGCCGTGGCCCCGGCCGCTGCCGAAGCTGCACCTGCCGCCCCTGCCGTAGCTGCTGCCCCTGCCGCTGTCGCCGTTGAACCTGCTTCCACCGAGGCTGCCGGCGCTGCTGCCGCCGAGGGTGCTGCGGCGCAAGCTGCTGCTACTGCGGCCGTCGAGGCGCCGGCGGTTGCCGAGCCTGTCGTTGCTGCTCCAGTGGCTGCACCGGCCGCCCCTGCGCCTGTCGAAGCCGCTCCGGTTGCTGCTGCTCCAGTGCTGCCGGCTGCTGTGGACCTGCCAGTGGCTGCGCCAGCCGCAGAGCCGGTCGCCGCTGCGCCAGCTTCGCCACAAGGCGTGCTGCCATTCGCTGAAGCCGCTACGGCAGCTGCCGAACCTGCCACCGCGGAAGAAGTTGCCGCTGACGTGGTTGAGCCAGCGGCTGCCGCTCCTGTTGCTGCCGCTCCTGCGCCGGCCCTGGTTGCGCCGGCTCCTGCTCCAGCTCCGGTTGCAGCACCAGTGCCAGCCCCTGCAGCTGCTCCGGCTCCAGCGCCGGCACCGGCCGCCGCCAAGGCTGACGTCGACGCCATGCTGGCCGCCGCCGGCCTGTCGATGGCAGTGACCGACCCGGACAAGGTACGCGCCGCACAGGAAGCCGCTGCAGCAGCCGCGACCTCCCAGCCGATCCGCGTGCCACGCGAGCGCAAGCCGCTGCCACCGGTCGCCAGCGAGCCGCTGGTGCAGGTTGAAACCAAGGTGAATGGCTAACCGGCCTTTAGCTGACGAAAAAGGGAAGCCAAGTGCTTCCCTTTTTCATGTCCCCTTGTGGGAAGCCCTCCTCTATTGGCTCAAACTGGGCTTCATCAGCTTCGGCGGCCCGGCCGGCCAGATCGCCCTGATGCACGCCGAGCTGGTTGAGCGCCGCCGCTGGATCTCCGAACACCGCTTCCTGCACGCCCTGAATTACTGCATGCTGCTGCCCGGCCCCGAAGCCACCCAGCTCGCCATCTACATCGGCTGGCTGATGCACCGCACCCTGGGCGGCGTCATTGCAGGCGTACTTTTCGTCCTCCCCTCGCTGATACTGTTGATTGGCCTGTCCTGGGCCTACCTGGCTTTTGGCAGCCTGCCCGCCATCGCCGGCATCCTGTACGGCATGAAGCCCGCCGTGGTGGCCATCGTGTTGGCCGCAGCCTGGCGCATCGGCAAACGCACGCTGCGCAATCGCCCGCTGATGGCAATTGCACTGGCCGCCTTCATTGCCATCAGCTTCATCAAGCTGCCATTCCCGGCGATTGTCGCCGCTGCCGCCCTGCTGGGCTGGATCGGCGGCCGCCTGCGCCCGGACTTGTTTGCGCTGGGCGGCGTCGCACACGGCCCGGCCGCAGCGCAAGGCACGCACGCCCCAGCCCTGATCGACGATGACACACCATCGCCAGCACATGCACGTTTCAGTTGGGCCGGACTGGCCCGCGTCGCCGTTGCCGGCATCGTGCTGATGGCCGGTGGCTGGCTGCTGCTGGCCTGGATATTCGGCATCGACAAGACGCTGGCGCAGATGGGCTGGTTCTTCACCAAAGCCGCCATGATGACCTTTGGCGGGGCCTACGCCGTGCTGCCCTATGTCTACCAGGGTGGCGTCGAACATTTCCACTGGCTGACGCCAGCCCAGATGGTGGATGGCCTGGCGCTGGGCGAAACCACGCCTGGCCCGCTGATCATGGTGGTCGCCTTCGTCGGCTTCGTCGGCGCCTGGACGCAGGAAGCCATCGCCGGACACCCGGCCCTGGCCGGCGTGCTGGGCGCCACGGTTGCCGCCTGGTTCACTTTCGTGCCCTCCTTCCTCTTTATCCTGGCCGGGGGGCCACTGGTCGAATCGACGCGCGGCAATATCCGGATGACTGCACCGCTGACCGCCATTTCTGCCGCCGTGGTGGGTGTCATTGCCAGCCTGGCATTATTTTTCGGTATCCACGTCTTCTACCCAGCGGGCGCCTGGGAATGGCCAGCCATGGCAATCGCCGCTGCCGCAGCCATCGCCTTGATGCAGTACAAGCAAGGAACAATCCGCGTATTACTTGCCTGTGCGATTGCTGGCATCGTGCTATCGTACCGGGTGTAACCGAACACCCAGCATGACCGAAAAAATCATCCTCCTGAATGATGGCCGCAGCCAGGCGCCGGCCATCCCGGCAAAGTTAGAGGCGCCCACCGGTAGCCTGCGGGACAAGTTCGCCCGTCCGCTGCACGACCTGCGCATTTCCATTACCGACCGCTGCAACTTCCGCTGCGTCTACTGCATGCCGAAGGAAGTGTTCGACAAGGACTACAAATACCTGCCGCACAATGCCCTGCTGACGTTTGAAGAGATCACGCGCATTGCCCGCCTGTTCGTCGAACACGGCGTCGAAAAACTCCGCCTGACCGGCGGCGAACCGCTGCTGCGCAAGGACCTGGAACGGCTGGTCGCCATGCTGGCCGAACTGCGCACGGTAAGCGGCAGGCCGCTCGACCTGACCCTGACCACCAACGGGTCCCTGCTGGCCCGCAAGGCGCAGTCCCTGAAGGACGCCGGCCTGCAACGCGTCACCGTGTCGCTGGACGCGCTGGACGACGCCACTTTCAAGCGCATGAACGATGTCGATTTCGCTGTGGAAGACGTGCTGCACGGGATCGACGTGGCGCACAGCGTCGGCCTGGGCCCGGTCAAAGTGAACATGGTGGTCAAGCGCGGCATGAACGAGCAGGAGATCCTGCCAATGGCACGCCACTTCAAAGGCTCGCCGGCGATCCTGCGCTTCATTGAATTCATGGACGTTGGCACCTCCAACGGCTGGAATATGCGCGACGTGGTGCCGTCGGCGGAAGTGGTGCGCATGATCGGCGCCGAAATGCCCCTGGTGCCGGTCGACCCGAACTACACCGGCGAAACCGCCGAACGCTGGCGCTACGTCGATGGCGGCGGCGAGATCGGCGTGATCTCCAGTGTGACGCAAGCGTTCTGCAAGGATTGCTCGCGCGCGCGCCTGTCGACCGAGGGCAAGTTGTACACCTGCCTGTTCGCCTCACGCGGCCACGACCTGCGCGCACTGCTGCGCGAAGGCCGCAGCGACGACGAAATCTCGTCCGCCATCGGCGCGCTGTGGAGCGTGCGCGGCGACCGCTATTCCGAACAACGCACCATCAACACCGAAGGCCTGGCGCTGGGCGCCGACCGCAAAGTCGAAATGTCATATATCGGGGGCTGAGCTGGCAATGGAACAAAACATCAGTGGATTGATCCTTGCCGGAGGCCGCGGCACCCGCATGGGCCGTGTGGACAAAGGCTTGCAGCCATTCCGCGGCGGCACGCTTGCCTCGCATGTATTGCAAAGGCTGGCGCCACAAGTAGCCAGCATCGCCATCAACGCCAACCGCAACCTCGGCGCCTATAGCGCGCTCGGCGTGGAAGTGCTGCCCGACGAACTGGAAGGCTATGAAGGCCCGCTGGCCGGCGTGCAAACCGGCCTGCGGCATTGCGCGACCGACTTGCTGCTGACGGCGCCCTGCGATTCGCCCTTCCTGCCGCCCGACCTGGCGCAGCGCCTGTATGACGCGCTGAACGCGCAAGGCTCCGACCTTGCCGTTGCTGCCACGCTGGAAACCGACGAAGACGGCAAGACGCGCACGCAACTGCACCCGGTTTTCTGCCTGGTGCGCAAGAGCGCCCTGCCCGCGCTGGACGATTACCTGCAATCCGGTTCGCGCAAAATGGATGGCTGGTACAAGTCGATCAAGGTGGCGGAAGTACTGTTCAACGATGCTGCCGCCTTCCGCAACATCAATACGCTGGCCGAATTGCAGAACGAAGAAGATGCCGCCACCAATCCCTCGCTGAAGGATGTGGCCAGTTGCCTGTCCGGTTACGATCCGGACGCGCTGCCGGCGCGGAATGCCCAGCGCATCATCCGCGACTTCATCCAGCCGGTGCGCGGCATCGAGAAAGTAGCGCTGCGCAGCGCCCTGGACCGCGTGCTGGCGGCCGACGTGATCTCGCCGATCAACGTGCCCGCGCACGACAACTCCGCCATGGACGGCTTCGCGTTCGCGGGCGCACAGCTCAAAGCTGACGGCAATACTACGCTGAAGGTGATCGGCACCGCCTACGCCGGCCGGCCATCGGGGCTAAAGCCAGGTCCAGGCGAATGCGTGCGCATCATGACCGGCGGCGTCATGCCCGAAGGCTGCGACACCGTGCTGCCGCAGGAACTGGCGGCGGACCTGAGCGACGTCGCAGTGACGATTGCGCCGAATACCGTGCGCATTGGCGACAACCGCCGCTTCAAAGGGGAAGACCTGGCCGCCGGCACGCCGGCGCTGCGCAAAGGCAAGGTGCTTCGTCCCGCCGACCTGGGCCTGGTGGCTTCGCTCGGTTTGGCTGAGGTACCAGTGCAACGCCGCCTGCGCGTGGCCTTCTTCTCCACCGGCGACGAGCTGCGTTCGATTGGCGAACCGCTGGCCGAAGGCTGCGTCTACGACAGCAACCGCTACACCCTGTTCGGCATGCTGCAGCGGCTTGGCTGCGATATCGTCGACATGGGCATCGTCAAGGACGATGCGGCATCGCTCGAGGAAGCGCTGCGCACAGCCTGCGAATGCGCCGATGCCGTGATCACTTCCGGCGGCGTCTCGGTCGGCGCAGCGGATTACACCAAGCAGGTCATGGCCACGCTGGGCGATGTGCATTTCTGGAAGATCGGCATGCGTCCCGGTCGGCCGATGGCGTTCGGCCGTATCCGTTCCAACGGCCACAGTGCGTATCTGTTTGGCCTGCCGGGCAATCCGGTGGCAGTAATGGTCACCTTCTACTTCTTCGCCCGCCACGCCCTGCTGCGCATGATGGGGGCCGACTCGCCCGCTGACCAGTTGCTGCGCGTGCGTTCTGGGCAGGCAATCCGCAAAAAGCCTGGCCGCACCGAGTATCAGCGCGGCGTCCTGTCCACCGCATTGGACGGCACCCGCGAAGTGCGCATCACCGGCTCGCAAGGCTCCGGCATCCTGCGCTCCATGTCGGAAGCGAACTGCATGGTGGTACTGCACGACGAGCAGGGCAACGTGGCCGAGGGCGATCTGGTCGACGTGATCGTCTTCGAGGGTTTGATCTGATGACTCGCCTGGTTGATGGATCAAAAGAAAGCTTTGACGCCGTCGTCGCGGTGCTGGTCGAGAAAGGCAATTCCGTCGTCGGGCCAGGCTGGCGCGTAGATAAGGAGGGCTATCATTTACTGCTCGCAAAGCCGATTGACTGGGATCTCCTGTACTCAAAATTCACGTTTTCCACCGAAGAGATCATGCTTGACCATAACAGGATCTCGACTTGGCGAGAGGCCTACGAGATCACAGGCGGGCGGTAGTCTTGTCGCCGGGGGCGGTCGAAGTGATCGTCTTCGAAGGCCTCGTTTAGGGGACCAGCAATGCCTGGATCTCCGGTTTCCCGTAGTTGTCGCGGGTAACCATGACTGCTTCCGTCAGGATGGTCTGGTCTTTCATGGCCGCGCCGCGCGCAGCCGCCAGCGCCGCTTTCATGGAGAGGTAGCCCATCTGGCGCGGATCCTGCACCACCAGGCCGTTAATTTCCTGCCTGGCCAAGCCATCCAGCAGAAAATCGGTCGTATCAAAGCCGACAAATCTCTTCTTCCCGGCAAGGCCCGCTTGCCGCAGCGCCCGTAGCATGCCATCGCTGGTCGATTCATTGACGGCGAAAATGCCGTCGAGATCGGGGTATTTTTCGAGCATTAGCGCAGCGCCGCGTGCCGCTTTGCCTCGCGTGCCGCCGCCATACTCGTCGGCCACGATCCTGATGCGCGGCGCATTCTTCTTGATGTAATCGATGAAGCCATCCGCCCGGTCTTCAGTCGATCCGCTGCCCGGGATGGTGCGCAATATCGCCACCTTGCCCTGACGGTTCAGCAGGCCGGCCAGGCGTTCGGCCGCAATCCTGCCTGCCGCAACATTGTTGGTGGTGATGAAGTTGGTGTGCGCCTTGCCGTCCAATGCGGAATCCACCGCAATGACCTTGATCCCTAGCGCAGCCGCCTGCTCGACCGAAGCGACCACGCGGCTGCGGTCAGTCGCGGCGATGATGATGGCGTCGACGCCCGGTTTGGAATAAATGCGCAGGATCTCAATCTGCGAATCTACGTCGTCATTGTGCGCCGGGCCGCGCCAGGTCAATTGGACATGCCCGTCCTCACGCATTGCACGCTCGACTCCCTGCCGCATGAAGGTCCAGAAGACCTGGTCCCGCGACTTGGGAATGAAGACGACATTCAGATCCTTGGCCAATACCGGGCCTACCGCCAGTGCGAGGTAACTCAGCAGGAGCGCAATCCATTTTTTCATGATCCCGCTATATTACCGCTGCAAGCCCGCTCAGTAACGGTAGCAGTGGGCTTGTTGTGGCTCGCTGCGCATTAGCGCCGTGGTCCAGGCGGGATTGGTGGCTTGCTGGCACTTGACCAGCACTTCGGACCAGGCTTTCAGGTTGGCTTCGGAGGCGTCCTTCTTCCACGCCTCATTCATTGCTCTCGCCACGGCTGTCTCGCGCTGGGGTGCGGCTGGAAGACGGCCGAAACTGTCGCGTGCGGGCTCCAGATCAAGTGGCGCGCGCAGGACAGCTCTTGCCTCCGGGAGCTCAAGTTCGCCGGCGCATGCGCCGGCTGCTGGCAGCAGCAATACTAGCGCGAGGCGGACGGCGAGTGTCATCGTTCAGGTGGAGCTGTCCGTGTCCGCATCGGCGCTGTCGGCCGCGCCCAGCATGAGCAAGGCTTCTTCGGAGGGCAGCGCTTCGACGGACTTCAGCTTGCGGGCCATCTGGCGGCTGCGCACTTCGGCCGACTCGATATTGCGGGCCGCGCGTTCCAGCGTACTCTTGGTCGCCGCGAGGACGTCGCCAAACTTGGCGAACTCGGTCTTCACGGCACCCAGCACTTGCCAGACTTCGGACGACCGTTTTTCCAGTGCCAGCGTGCGGAAACCCATTTGCAGGCTGTTCAGCAATGCGGTCAGCGTGGACGGGCCGGCGATGCTCACACGGTTCACGCGCTGCAGTTCATCGGCCAGGCCGGGGCGGCGCATGACTTCCGCGTACAAGCCTTCAGTCGGCAGGAACAGGATGGCGAAGTCAGTGGTCATCGGCGGCGAGACGTACTTTTCAGAGATAGTCTTCGCTTCGCCACGCACCGCGCGTTCCAGCTCGCGGCCGGCTGCGGCAACACCATCGGCATCGGCGCGGTCGGCGGCTTCCAGCAAGCGCTCGTATTGCTCTTTCGGGAACTTGGCGTCGATCGGCATCCACACCGGCGCACCGCCCTCTTTCTGGCCTGGCAGCTTGAGCGCGAATTCGACGCGGGCATTGCTGCCCGGAATGGTTTCCACGTTCTTGGCGTATTGATCCGGCGTGAGGATTTGCTCGAGCAGCATTTCCAGTTGCACCTCGCCCCAGGTGCCGCGCGTTTTCACATTGGTCAGCACGCGCTTCAAATCGCCGACACCAAGCGCCAGCTGCTGCATTTCGCCCAGGCCCTGGTGCACGCGCTCCAGCCGCTCCGACACCTGGCGGAACGATTCTGTCAGGCGCGTTTCCAGCGTTTCGTGCAGCTTCTCGTCGACCGTCTTGCGCATCTCTTCCAGCCGCGCGCCGTTATCGGCCTGCAGCTCGCGCATCTTCGTCTCCAGCGCCACGCGCACTTCCAGCAGGCGGCGCGTGTTCGACTCAGTCAGCACTTCGATCTGGCGGCGCATGGTTTCCAGCTGCTGCACGGTGGCCGCATGCGACTGCGCGAGGATATTGCCCATTTCCTGGCGCTGTGCCTGCGCGGTAGCCTGCAACTGCAGGCGCACCTCGCGTTCCACCCGGTCCAACTGATCGGCGACGTCAGGGCCGCGGCTGCGCAGCAGCGCAACGATTTGCAGGACGATGATGACGGCGGCCAGCGCCAGCAGTATGGTCAACTCCATCAATCAGCCTTGTTCCGCATCCAGTCGGCGGTCTGGTAGAAGGATTCCATCAGCCGCAGGCGCAGACTTTCTTCGATGCCGACGTCCTGCATCGCCCACGCCATGCAGCGCAGCCACTGGTCGCGTTCACTGGAACCGACTGCGAAAGGCAGGTGGCGCGCCCGCAGGCGCGGATGGCCGAAGCGTTCAATGAACAGGTCCGGGCCGCCCATCCAGCCGCTGAGGAACCAGAACAGCTTGTCGCGCGAGCCGTCGGTGCTGGGCGGGTGCATGGCGCGGATGCCGGCAAACTCCGGCTCCAGTTCCATCAGGTCGTAAAAACGGTCAACCATCTCGCGCAGCTTGGTTTCTCCGCCGATCACTTCATAAAGGGTGCGTGCTTCATCATTCATAAAGCAATGATAGCGCATGGACGTATTGATGTGGATCAAGCATAGTGCTGATTCTGCGCAAAATGCGCTAACAAACCGCCATTATTGCCAGATGATCCGACGCCTTATCCTAACCCGCCTGCGCGCACGCAGTGCCGAGGAAATCGCCGACCTGCGCCTGGCTGCATTGAGCTGGCTCGGAATCATCTGCTTTCCCCTCTATTACGGAATTTTCGGCTGGCTGGTGCCGCAGCCTTATGAAAACCTGGCGGCGCGCGCCATCGGAACCGCGCTCGGGATAGGCGGTCTGCTGGCACGCCGGCTGTCGCCGCGGGTGCGCGATCGCTACACCCTGGTGCTGGTGACCTACGAGCTGCCATTCTTCTGCACCTTCATGTTCCTGATGAACCAAGCCAATGTCACCTGGTCCCAGGTAATGCTGGTAATGCTGGTTGCGCTGTTCCATTTCGACGCCCGCCTCGCCCTGCGCGCCGGCGCCATTGGCATTTTTACCGCCGTGCTGCTGGCAACTGCGTTGGGGGCCGGCCGTGTGCTGCTCTCGACGGAAGTGCTGCAACTGCTGCCGGTGCAGTTGTTCCTGGTCGGATGGATGTGGGTGTTCTCGCAAAGCCGCAAGGCGCTGGAAGAAGAAAAGCTGGAAGGCCTGGGCGAAGGCCTGGGCGCCGTGGCGCACGAAATGCGCACCCCGCTGGCCAGCCTGGATGCCAATGTGCGCGGCCTCTCGCGCATGCAGCAGCGTGCCGGGCAGGACAATCCGGTAGTGCGCCAGGCACTGGGACGCATGCAGTACGAAGTGCGCCACATGAACCATATGATCGACCTGTTCCTGCTTAGCGCGCAGGCAGTGCGGCAAAAGCTGGACCCGCACGAAACCGTCTCGATGCTCGATACGGTCGAATCGGCACTGCGCCGCTATCCCTTTACCGGCGAGGCGCAGCGCCAGCTCGTGGCGCTGCAGGTACGCAGCGACTTTCGCTTCGGCGGCCAGAATGAGCTGGCCATCATGCTGCTGCTAAACCTCCTGCGCAATGCGATGCAGGCGGTGCAACGCGCCGGCAAGGGTCGGGTCAGGATCGTGATCGACGGCTGCCGCCCCGTGCCTCGCGTCCTGGTGATCGATACCGGCTGCGGTATTGCACCGCACCATCTGCCGATGATTTTCCAACGTTTCTTCACTTATCCCGAGCATAATGGTGCCGGCATCGGCCTGGCGCTGTGCCGCCAGGTGATGCATGCCTGGGAAGCGAAACTACATTGTGTCTCCCGCGAGCATGCATATGCTATCTTTGTGCTTGAATTCCCCTTACAAGCAAGCCGTTGAACCATGAAACTGCCCGTTTACGCCCACCCAACCATGACCGTCCTGGTGGACGACAGCGATACCTTTCTTCACAGCCTGGTATTCCAGCTCGATCCGATGCAGGCAAGCGTATGCTTCCACGACCCGCTGCAAGCCCTGGAGTGGTTCAAAGCCAATGCCCGCAGCAGCGAACTGCCGCTGCAGGTGGATTTCGACAATCCGAACCAGTCGGCCGAGCAGCGCAACGTGGCGGTGGACCTGGAGCAGATTTACCGGATTTCGGGCCAGCGCCAGCGTTTTCTGATTCCTTCCGTGCTGGTGGTCGACTATTCGATGCCGCAAATGAATGGCGTCGCATTTTGCCAGGCGATCCAGCACCTGCCCTGCAAGAAGATCCTGTTCACCGGCCAGGCCGATGAAAAGATCGCGGTGGACGCCTTCAACCGAGGCCTGATCGACCGCTATATCAAGAAAAGCGCGGACGATGCGCTGGACCGGCTGGAAGAGGAAGTGGCGGCGCTGCAGAAGGCATTCTTCCAGGAGCAATCGGAAACCCTGCTGGACATGCTGGTGCTGCATGAATTCAGCTTCCTGCGCTGTGGTGCGCTGGCGAAGGTTGTGCAGCAGTTGTACCAGGAGCACGGCTTCGTCGAGCATTACCCCTTCCCCAGCCCGAGCGGCATCCTGTTCTTCAAGGCCGACGGCTCGGCGCAGTTGATGGTGGTCGAAACGGAACGCGGCTACGAATCGCAGGTGGAAATGGCGCGCGACAGCGGCGCCCCGCATTCGCTGGTGGAAGCGCTGGAAGAAAAGCGCATGCTGCCGTTCTTCCCGCCGGATGGCATGTATTCGGATGAAGTAGGCCAACATTGGCACCGCTACTGCAAGGCGCCGCAGGTGTGCAAGGGGCTGGAAACCTATTACTGGGCCCTGTTCGAGATCCAACCAGCCCTGCTCGATATCCAGCCCACCCCCTACGCCGAATTCCTGCGCCAGCATACGCCGCCACTGGCGGCCTAACAGTCCAGCCCGTGTCACACCTTGGGGTCACACCCCAAGTGTGACACGAACTCGGCCGGAGAATGCCTGAGGCCGTGTCCCCTTTGGGGTGTGACCCCATGGTGGGACACGGGCTCTGCCTTATGCTTCCCGCAGCGTTTGCAGTGGCGGGTGGTTCAGGACGTTGCGCAGGCCGAGCCAGCCGCCGATCACGGCGCAGGTCGCTCCTGCCAGCAAGCCGGCCAGCCAGACCCAGGGACTGAAAGTCCAGGCGAACTTGAATTGGTAGGTTGCCAGGCCCCATCCCATCAATCCGGCGCCGGTGGCGGCCAGCAGGCCTCCCAGGCCGCCGACCAGCATGAACTCTATCAATTGCGCTTGCGAGAGCTGGCGGCGCGTCGCGCCAAGGGCGCGCAGCAGGCCGGCTTCACGCCGGCGTTCGTCCTGGGAACCCATCAGGGCCGCATACAGCACCAGCACGCCGGACAGCAAAGTGAACGCAAACAGGAATTCCACCGCCTGGATCACCTGGTCCAGCACGGATTGCAACTGGCGCAGGATGCCGCCGACGTCGATGATGGTCAGGTTGGGGAATTCACGCGACAGTGCATTGCCGGCCGCCAGGGCGTTCTTCGGCAAGTGGTAGGACGTAATCCAGGTTTGCGGCGTATCGGCCATCACGGCGGGGTTGATGATGACGAAGAAGTTCACCCGCATCGAGCCCCATTCGAGCTTGCGCAAGCTGGTGATTTTCGCCTCAACCGGCGAGCCGGCGATATCGAAGCGCATCGTGTCGCCCAGCTTCAGGCCCAGCGTCTTGGCAATACCCTCCTCGACCGAGGCTTCACCCTCAGTGCCGCTCATCGACCATTTGCCGGAGGTGACCTGGTTCTGCGCCGGTATTTCCGTCATCGTCGACAGGTTGAATTCGCGTTCCGCCAGGCCTTTGGCCCGTTCGTCAGTGTAGGTCTCGCTGGTAATGGCCTTGCCATTCACTGCTACCAGGCGGCCGCGGATCATCGGGAATAGAGGAACTTCGTTCACGCCGGCCTCTTTCAGGCGCGCCGCGATGACGTCCTTCTGGTCCGGCTGGATGTTGATGATGAAGCGGTTCGGCGCATCGGGCGGCATGGTATTGCGCCATGCGGACATCAAATCGCCGCGCACCACGGTCAGCAGCAGCAACGCCATCAGGCCAAGCGACAGTGCCACCACTTGCACCACGGTGGCGCCAGGGCGGCGGCGCAGCGAGGTGACCGCGAAACGCCAGGACTGGTGCGGGAAAGCATTGCGCAGCGGGCGCAAGGCTTGCAGGCCAAGCCAGCCTGCTAAAGCAAACACCGCGAAACCAAGCAGGAAGCCGCCGCCAGTCACGCCTGCCAGCTTGACGTCATTCGATTGCCACAGCAGCAGCGCACCAAAGGCGGCGATGCCAAGACCGTACGTCGCCAGCGCCGCCGGTTTGGGTGCAGCGGATTCACGGCGGATCACGCGGTTGTGCGGCACGTTACGCAATTGCAGGATTGGCGGCAGCGCAAAGCCGGCCAGCAGGATCATGCCGGTGGCAAGGCCTTGCAGCGCCGGCAGGATGGTCGGCGCCGGAATATCGGTTGCCACCAGGCTGCCGAGCAGTTGCAGCAGCACATAGTGGGCGCCAAAGCCGACCAGCACGCCGATCAGGCTGCCGGCCAGGCCGACCAGCAGGAATTCAACGAGGTAGATCACGGTCACCTGGTTTTGCGTCAGCCCCAGGCAACGCAGCATGGCGCAGGAATCGAGGTGGCGCTGCATGAAGCGGCGCGCGGCCATCGCCACCGCCACGGCAGCCAGCATCGCCGACAGCAGGCCGACCAGCGACAGGAAGCGGTCGGCGCGGTCGAGCGTAGCGCTCATTTCTGGGCGCCCTTCTTCCAGCGACTCAAGGCGCACGCCGCGCACATTGTCCTTCTTGATCTGGGCTTTCAGCCAGTCGCCATATTCCTGCGCCGGCTTGGCGCTGGCACCGGGGCCGGCCACCAGCAGGCGGTAGCCGACGCGCGAGCCCTCCGTCACCAGGTTGGTCGCGGGCATATCGGACAAGGCGAGGAAAACGCGCGGCGCAAAATTGATGAAACCTCCACCGCGATCCGGCTCCGCCGCAATCAGCTGCGTCACGCGGAACTGCTTGTCGCCCAGTTGCACGGTGCCGCCGACAGCTGCGTCGAGCGAAGTTGCCAGCGCAGGATCGATCCAGATGGTGCCTGGCTCCGGTGCGGCAGGCGCCGGTTTGCCGATGCTTTCATTGGCTTGCGCGATATCGGTATTGACTTTGACGCGGCCGCGCAGCGGGTAGCCCGGGCTGACGGCCTTCAGCGTCACCAGCACGGAGCGGGCGGCATCGCCCTGCCCTGCCTGCGCCATGCTGGGGAAGGCCAGCGTATCGGCCACCAGCAGGCCGCGCCGCAGCGCTTCCTCGCGCCAGGCGGCAGGCACCGGATTGTCGGCTACCACCACCAGGTCGGCGCCCAGCAACTGGTGCGCATCGCGATTCAGCCCGCTGCGCAGGCGATCGATGAAGAAACCGGCGGCCGACAGCGCCGCTACCGCCACTACCAGCGCTACCAGCAGGAAGCGCAACTGTCCGGCGCGCCAGTCGCGCGCCGTCATCCTCAGGGCTTGTCGAAACATTGATTGTCAGGCCACGTTAAACCACGTTGAAGGCGGAGAAATAAGTATCCACTTCATCCAGGAACTTCTGCTTTTCTCCTGCGGGCAGGAAGGCCGCTTCGAAGCTGTTGCGCGCCAGCTGGTGGGCATGGGCCAGGCCCAGCGGCAGCGCGTCAAACACGGCCACGAAGTTGTCGTTCATATAGCCGTCGAAGTAAGCCGGGTCGTCGGAATTGACCATTGCCAACAGGCCGGCGTCGAGCAGCTCCAGCAGGTTATGGTCTTTCATCTGGTCGAACACGCGCAGCTTGGTGTTGGACAGCGGGCAAACCGTCAGCGGCATGCGCAGCGCGGCCAGGCGGCGCGTCAGGGCCGGATCTTCCAGGCAGCGCACGCCGTGATCGATGCGCTCCACTTTCAGCAAATCGACAGCGGTTTCGATATAGGCTGGCGGGCCCTCTTCGCCGGCATGCGCCACCAGGTGCAGGCCCAAATCGCGGGCGCGGGCGAACACGCGGGCGAATTTTTCCGGCGGGTGGCCGACTTCGGACGAATCGAGGCCGACGCCGATGAATTTGTCGCGGTATGGCAGTGCCGCTTCCAGCGTGGCGATCGCATCCTCTTCGCTCAGGTGGCGCAGGAAGCACAGGATCAGCTTCGCGCTGATCGGGCCTTCCGCGCAGGCGCGATGGATACCATTAATCACATCGCCAATCGGCACGCCGCGCGCGGTGTGCGTCTGCGGGTCGAAGAAAACTTCTGCATGGCGCACATGGTCGGCCTTGGCGCGCTGCAGGTAGGCCATGGTCATGTCATAAAAGTCCTGTTCTTTCAACAGCACGCTGGCGCCGGCGTAATAGATGTCGAGGAAGGATTGCAGGTTGGTGAAGGCATATGCGGCGCGCAGCGCTTCCACCGACGGATAGGCCAGCTTGACGCCGTTGCGTTCGGCCAGCGCGAAAATCAGCTCGGGCTCGAGCGAGCCTTCGATATGGATGTGCAATTCCGCCTTCGGCATGTTTTGCACGATGGAGCGCATTTGGGTAGTCATTTTTTGTTCTCTCTCGCGATGGACATGGATTGGCATCTTACTTCAATTAAGTGTGCTGCAGAGTCGGGCCAGCCGTGCTACTGTGGTGCCATTGCGCGAGGGGACGAAGCACTGGCTTTACTTCTAGATCCAATAGAGCAATAATAAATTTCATCAACGTAAGATGCGTTTCGAGCCCGGCAACCATCCCCCCGCCGGCTAATAATGATCCAGCTCTGAGCCTCGGGCAATCCCTGGCACCTCAAGCAAGCTGGCAAAGCATTGAGCAGGCCTGCAGCCCATAGCTTCGACTGCCGACCATGTGACTAGTAGATTTTTCATTAAAGGACATTCACATGACCATTTTTGACAACTACGCAGCACGCTACGAGCGCACCAAGGAAGAGGAAATGTCCCTCTCCGAATACCTCGCGCTTTGCAAAAAGGACCGCCTGACCTACGCTTCAGCGGCGGAACGGATGCTGGCTGCGATTGGCGAACCGACCCTGGTTGATACGCGCAACGATACGCGCCTGTCCCGCATCTTCGCCAACAAGGTCATCAAGATTTACCCGGCCTTCCGCGAGTTCTACGGCATGGAAGACGTCATCGAACAGGTGGTCGCCTACTTCCGCCACGCCGCGCAAGGGCTGGAAGAGCGCAAGCAGATCCTCTACCTGCTGGGCCCTGTCGGCGGCGGCAAATCCTCGATTGCGGAAAAACTCAAGCAATTGATGGAAGAAGTGCCGTTCTACTGCCTGAAAGGCTCGCCGGTGAATGAGTCGCCGCTCGGCCTGTTCAGCGAGGCGGAAGACGGCACCATCCTGGAAGAGGATTACGGCATCCCGCGCCGCTACCTGCGCAATATCCCGTCGCCGTGGGCCGTCAAGCGCCTGCACGAATTCAATGGCGACATCAACCAGTTCCGCGTGGTCAAGCGCTACCCTTCGGTGCTGAAGCAGACCGCCATCTCCAAGACCGAGCCGGGCGACGAAAACAACCAGGACATTTCCTCCCTGGTCGGCAAGGTCGATATCCGCAAGCTGGAAGACTATGCCCAGGATGATCCGGACGCCTACAGCTATTCCGGCGGCCTGTGCCTGGCCAACCAGGGCCTGATGGAATTCGTCGAAATGTTCAAGGCGCCGATCAAGGTGCTGCACCCGCTGCTGACCGCCACCCAGGAAGGCAACTACAAGGGCACCGAAGGCTTTGGCGCCATCCCCTTCGAAGGCATCATCCTGGCGCACTCGAACGAGTCGGAGTGGAAGAGCTTCAAGAACAACCGCAACAACGAGGCATTCCTCGACCGTATCTATATTGTGAAGGTGCCGTACTGCCTGCGCGTCACCGACGAAATCAAGATTTACGAGAAGCTGCTGCACAATTCTTCGCTCGACAAGGCGCCTTGCGCCCCCGGCACGCTGCGCATGATGTCGCAGTTCGCCATCCTGTCGCGCCTGAAGGAACCGGAAAACTCGAGTATTTTCAGCAAGATGCTGGTGTACGACGGCGAAAACCTGAAGGATACCGACCCGAAAGCCAAGTCCATCCATGAATACGTGGACTATGCCGGGGTCGACGAGGGCATGAGCGGCCTGTCGACGCGCTTCGCCTTCAAGATCCTGTCCAAGGTCTTCAACTTCGACTCGACCGAGGTGGCGGCCAATCCGGTGCACCTGCTGTACGTGCTGGAACAGCAAGTCGAGCGCGAGCAGTTCCCGCCGGAGACCGAGCAAAAGTACTTCTCCTATATAAAAGAGCACCTGGCCCAGCGCTATGTCGAGTTCATCGGCAAGGAAATCCAGACTGCCTACCTGGAGAGCTACTCCGAATACGGCCAGAACATCTTCGACCGCTACGTGACCTTTGCCGACTTCTGGATCCAGGACCAGGAATACCGCGACCCGGACACCGGCGAAAGCTTCGACCGCGAATCGCTGAACAACGAACTGGAGAAAATCGAGAAGCCGGCCGGGATTTCGAACCCGAAAGACTTCCGCAATGAGATCGTCAACTTCGGGCTGCGCGCGCGCGCCAACAATGGCGGCAAGAACCCGGCCTGGACCAGTTACGAGAAATTCCGCACAGTGATCGAGAAGAAAATGTTCTCCAATACGGAGGAACTGCTGCCGGTGATCTCTTTCAACGCCAAGGCCAGTGCCGAGGACGCCAACAAGCACGCCGACTTCGTGGCGCGCATGGTGGAAAAGGGTTACACGGCCAAGCAAGTCCGGCTGCTGTGCGAATGGTATCTGCGCGTGAGGAAGTCGTCCTGATTGAGAAGTGGGATAATCAGGACGCGCCAATCAAGCAGGCAGGAG
>Ga0307408_100001241_pt1 | contig 19160 bp, 17 predicted proteins | sample 322Cmetagenome_FD_202116 | JGI IMG/M metagenome (GOLD analysis project Ga0307408, IMG submission 202116) | Maize rhizosphere microbial communities from greenhouse at UC Davis, California, United States - 322HYB-C-3 | ecosystem: Host-associated > Plants > Roots > Rhizosphere > Soil | place... | reverse complement strand
GCGCTGGCGCTGGAAAACTGGACAGTGCAAAAGGAACCCGCCGATGCCCGCATCGTGCTGGAAGCGGCGCTGGCGGCGCGTGAGCCGGCCGCCGCCAGGCCGGTGCTGCAATGGCTGCAACGCACCGGATTTACGGACGCCGCCATCGCCAGCCTGGCCGGCCGGCTGGGGAGTCCGGCATGAATCGCCACCACAACGCACCGGCGCCAGCCGGCCATAGGACCATGCGCGGCGGCGCCGGCGTCCGGGATTGGTGCGCTCGCGGGTACGCTTTGCTGCTGTTGCTGGCCTGCGCCGCGGGTCCCGCCGCCGCCCACAAGCCCAGCGACAGTTACCTCGCGCTACGCGTCGATGGCATGCGCATCGAAGGCCAATGGGATATCGCGCTGCGCGACCTCGATGACGCCATCGGCCTCGACGCCAATGGCGATGGCCAACTGACCTGGGCGGAATTGCAGGCCAGCCACCACGCGATCGCCGCTTACGCGCTGTCCCGCCTGCAGCTGGCCGATGGCGGCGGTGGCGCCTGCGCCATCACACCGCGATCCCAGCAAGTCGAGCACCACACGGACGGCGCCTACACCGTGCTGCCCTTCACCGCCGACTGCCCCGGTACGACGAAATCCACGCCGCGGGCGCTGCATATCCGCTACCGCGCCTTCGCCGATATCGACCCACAGCACAAAGGGCTGCTGCGGGTCGAACATGGCGGCACGGTGCATACCGCCCTGTTTGGCGCCGGCCAGCCGGAACACACCATCACCCTGGCCACACCAAAGCCATGGCGCGCATTGCGCGCCTACCTGGCGCACGGCGCCTGGCATATCTGGACCGGTTACGACCACATCCTGTTCCTGCTGTCGCTGCTGCTGCCCGCCGTGCTGGCACGGGGTGCGCATGGCTGGCAAGCCATGCCCGCGCTGCGCCCGGCATTGGCCGACGTGGTCAAGACCGTCACGGCATTTACCGCCGCGCATTCCGTCACGCTGAGCGCCGCCGCGCTGGGGCTGGTCGCGCCCCCGGCGCGCTGGGTGGAATCGGCCATTGCCGCTTCCGTGATCGCCGCCGCGCTCAATAACATCGTGCCCCTGGTGCATGGGCGGCGCTGGGTGCTGGCATGCGCTTTCGGCCTGTTGCACGGCTTGGGTTTTGCCGGTGTGCTGGCGGACCTGGGATTGCCGGCCGGCGCGCGGGCCATGGCGCTGGCCGGCTTCAACCTCGGGGTGGAACTGGGGCAGCTGGCCATCGTCGTGCTGTTCGTGCCGCTGGCCTACCACGCGCGCACCCGCCGCTGGTATCCCCGGCTGGTGCTGCGTGGCGGCTCGCTGGCGATCGCACTGCTGGCGACCGTGTGGCTGGCCGAGCGCGCGCTCGATATTCAATTGCCGTATCCAACCCTGTAAGGAGCAGGCCATGCCCCCATTTTCCACATGGCTTGCCGCCGCGCTCGCGTTGCCGGTGGCCGCCGCCGCCCAGGACCATGCGCCGCCAACGCCCGTCGTTACGGTACTCGGCCACTACGACAACGCGCTCGGCACTTCCGACGCGGCCAGCCAGGGCGCCATCCATGCGGACTTGCTGAGCGCGCGTCCGGCGCTGCGCACCGGGGAATTGCTGGAGTTCGTACCCGGCATGATCGTCACCCAGCACAGCGGCGACGGCAAGGCCAACCAGTATTTCCTGCGCGGGTTCAACCTGGACCACGGCACCGACTTTGCCACCCATGTCGACGGCATGCCCGTCAACCTGCGCAGCCATGCGCACGGCCAGGGCTATACCGACCTCAATTTCCTGATTCCCGAACTGGTGCAGCGCATCGATTACCGCAAGGGACCGTACTTTGCAGGCGATGGCGACTTTTCCTCGGCGGGATCGGCCAGGTTCCGCCTGTTCAACCGCCTGCCGCAGGGCATCGCATCGGCCACCGTGGGCAGCAATGGCTACCGGCGCGCGTTATTGGCCGGATCCACGGACATGTCGGTGGCCAAATCCGCAACCGGCACCGACGGCGCCCTGCTGTACGCGCTCGACCTGGGCGGCAACGACGGCCCATGGCACGTGCCGCAGCGCCTGCGCCGGATCAACGCCGTGCTGCGCTACAGCGCCGGTCCGGCGCACGACCAGTACAGCGTGACCGCGATGGCCTACACCAGCCGCTGGAACGCCACCGACCAGGTGCCCCGGCGCGCCGTCGAAGCCGGCCTGCTCGGCCGGTATGGCAGCCTGGCGCCGACCGATGGCGGCGACACGTCGCGCTACAGCCTGTCCTATCGGATGCGCCAGCGCCACGGCGCGGCACTGCTGGAAGCCGATGCCTGGCTGGTGCGCTCCACCCTGGACCTGTTCAGCGATTTTACATACCGGCTCGATGACCCCGAGCATGGCGACCAGTTCCACCAGAGCGAACGCCGCACCATGGCGGGCGGCCGGCTTTCCATGACCTGGCCCTCGGCCGTGGGCGGCATCGCCTTGCGCAACAAGGCGGGTATCGAGTGGCGGCAAGACTGGCTGTCGCCGATCGGGCTGTACCATACCGAGCAGCGGCGGCGCCTCGATACCGTGCGCGAAGAGCGCGTGCGCGAAGGCAGCCTTGGCGTTTATGCCGAAAGCACGGCGCAGTGGCAGCCATGGCTGCGCAGCGTGGCGGGCCTGCGCTACGACGCCTACCGTTTTCGAACCAGCGGCGGTGGTGGTGGTGGCGGCCATGCGCAGGGCCGGCAAGTGTCGCCCAAACTGTCGCTGATTGCCGGACCGTGGCGCGGCAGCGAAGTGTTCTTCAATGCCGGCAAAGGATTCCACAGCAACGATGCGCGCGGCGTGGTGGCTCAGACGGCGCACGCCACCCCGCTGGCCGCCACGCGCGGCATGGAACTGGGATTGCGCACGGAAATCGTGCCGGGCCTGCAAAGTTCGCTGGCGCTGTGGCGGCTGAAACTCGATTCGGAACTGGTGTTTGTCGGCGATGCCGGCACCACGCAAGCGAACCGCGCCAGCCGCCGCCATGGCATCGAATGGAACAACCATTATGTGGCGGCGCCGGGGCTGCTGTTCGACTTCGATGTTGCCGTGTCGCGCGCCCGCTATGCCGCATCCGGCCAGCCCGATCCAGCCGGGCGCCACGTTCCCGGCGCATTGGACAAGGTGCTGTCGTTTGGCGCCACGGTCAACCGGGGCAAGTGGTCCGGCGCCTTCAACCTGCGCCATTTCGGGCCGCGACCGCTGACGGAAGACAACCGCATCCGCTCGGCCTCATCCACGCTGGCATATGCGCGGGCCAGCTACCAGTTCGATGCGAAAACCCGGCTGACCTTCGATGTCTTCAACCTGTTCAACCACAAGGCCAGCGACATCGATTATTACTACGCGTCGCGGTTGCCCGGAGAACCCGCGGGCGGCCTCGAAGACCGCCACTTCCACCCGGTCGAGCCGCGCTCGTTCAGGGTGACGCTGACGCGGCAATTCTGATGTGGCGGTGCTGCCGCGCAGCACGCCCCCCTTCACATCACCTTGACCCAGGTCCCCTTGTACAGCACCGGCCCGGTCGGTCCGTTCGGATCGGGCGAGCCCCCTTTCGGCTCCAGGCTGACCGCCAGCAGCGCCACGTCCTCGCCGATGGCATCGGACGTCAATGCCAGCGCGGCGCGGCGGTTGTCCGGCAAGATGCCCAGCGAGCGGGGCTTGCCGGCCTTCGTGATGGCCCACAGTTGCAGGGTCTTGTCGTCCGCCACCGGGGTATCGGACAGCACCCGCACCGCCAGTGCACGCTTGGCCGTATCGGCCGTGACCACCAGCGCCGCCTGCGACTGGTCGTCCAGCAGCGTGGCGACTTGGTCCACCACGGCCACCGGCACGGTGGGCAGGCGCAGCGCCACCGTGACGGCCAGGATGGCCGCCACCGCGCCCGACGCCAGGCTCAGGCCGCGCCAGAACGCCAGCGAGTCGGACAGCCGTGCCAGCCACGCCGCCCAGCCCGGCACCCCGGCCGCGTCGTCCTCCGGCGCCGGGGCCAGCCGCAGGCGCTGCTCGATCCCCGCCCACACCGATGGTGGCGGGGTCGCCGGCGCGGAAAATTCCGCCATCGGCACCAGCCGCCCCTGCCATTCGTCGACCACGCGGCGCAAGGCCGCGTCACGTTGCAGCCAGCCTTCGAAGCGGCGCCGCGCGCCGCCTTTCAGGGTGCCCAGCACATATTCGGCGGCCAGCCGTTCGCGCAATGCCTGGTTGTCGCGGATGTTCATTCCGGGCCACCCCGCGCCAGGCAGGTCTTGAGTTTGTCCAGGCTGCGCCGTATCCAGGTTTTCACGGTGCCGACCGGCAGCGCCAGCTGCCGCGCCACTTCGCTGTGCGACAAGTCATGGAAAAACGCCAGCCCCACCGCCTGCCGGTGCAGGCCTTCGAGCCGCGCCATGCAGCGCGCCAGCGCACGGGCATCGCTGCTCAGCTGCAGCTGGTCGGCGGGATCGGCCGGGCTGGCCGAGCCGCCAGGATGGTCGGAAACCTCCTGCATCGCATCCATAAAGTCCCCGTCATACGGCACCGCATCGCCATCGATGGCGGCGCCGCCGCGGCGCAGGATATCGAGCGCCTTGTTGCGCACCACGGTGGCCATCCATGTCATCGGGGCGGCCAGGTGGCCGTTGTAGCCGGCGGCATGATGCCAGATCGCCACAAAACCTTCCTGCAGCGCTTCTTCCGCCAGTTCCCGCTTACGCAATATACGCAGCGCATAGCCAAACAGTTTCGCCGACGTGGCGTCATACAGGACGCGGAATGCGTGCGCATCGCGTCCCGCTGTCGCCAGCAGCAGCGCCCCCAGCCTCAGCGGATCGCTATACGGCGTCGATTGCGGGTCATCGGGCATCGCTTCTGCTTCCTCAAGTCTTCCAGGGTCTGAAGGCAAGGTTAGCGCAATGAGTAATGTTGAAGCAAGGACAACAATGCAGAATGCAACAGTGGGGGAAACCGCCGTGCATCGTGGCGTCCATGCGACAGGGTTCCGCAGGCCACCCTGAACGCGAAAGTCATCCAGTTCGAAAACGAGCGCCTCGGCACACTGGTGAACATAAAAGCCTGACGCGCGGCACCCGCTGCGCTATCCTGATACATGGTCCCGCAACCCGGGAGATTGCCATGTATTTTTCGTCCGCTATTTGTTTTGATGACCGGCTCGATGCAGCCCGGCAATTAGCAGCACAACTATCGCCATTGCAATTGCAGCATCCGCTGGTCCTGGCGATTCCCCGCGGCGCCGTGCCGATCGGCGCCGTGCTTGCCGACGCCCTGGAGGGCGACCTCGACGTGGTGCTGGTGCACAAGCTGGGGGCGCCCTACAACCCCGAATTTGCCATCGGCGCCGTCGACGAACACGGCAACTGTGTCCTGGCGCCCGAGGCGGACCCGGACTCCGCGTGGGTGCGGGAAGAGCGTGCACGCCAGGTCGCGCTGCTCCAGCAGCGCCGCGACCTGTTCAGCGCCGGGCGCGAACCGTTCGATCCACGGGGCCGCACCGTGATCATCGTCGATGACGGCCTGGCCACCGGCGCCACCATGGCCGCCGCGCTGCGCGTCACGCGGGCGGCATTGCCGCTGGCGCAAATTGCCGCCGCGCCGGTCGCATCGCCCGAAGCGCTGGCCCTGGTTGCACCGCTGGCGGAGCGCGTGGTGTGCCTGCATGCGCCCGCCGACTTCCGCGCCGTGGGCCAGTTTTACCGGTCCTTTCCGCAAGTCGACGAGGCCGAAGCGGTCCGCCTGGTGCGCTCGCACCACCGCCGCCATTGACAGAAAGTAAGCAAATCGTCAAACTTCCTTCGACGACACCGGGAGGCATGCCATGCAGGATGAGGTGCAGGTCAATGATGAAGACAGTAATGACCGCCAGTTCGTCAATGCGCTGGCGCGCGGACTGGAATTGCTGCGCTGTTTCGGCCCGGCGGATCTCTTGCTGAGCAACGCGGACTTGTCGCGCCGCACCGGCTTGCCCAAACCCACGGTATCGCGCCTCACCTATACGCTGACCCGCCTCGGCTACCTGCACTATGCGCAATCGAGCGGCAAATACCAGCTCGGCGCCGGCGTGCTGGCGCTGGGCTACCGCATGCTGTCGTCGCTCGACATGCGCACCATGGCGCGCCCGCTGATGCAGGAACTGGCCGAACATGCGCAGGCGACGGTCTCGCTGGGCACGCGAGACCGCCTCAGCATGGTGTATGTGGAAACCTGCCGCAGCAGTTCCCACATCACGCTGCGGCTCGACGTCGGCGCCCGCATCCCGCTTGCCACCACCGCCATGGGCAAGGCCCTGCTGTGCGTGCTGCCGGACGCGGAACGCGACCAGATCCTCGATCACGTGCGCCAGCGCGACCCGAACAATTGGCCGCTGGTGCGGGCCGCGGTTGAGCAAGCCCAGCGCGATTACCAGGAACGCGGCTTTTGCATGTCGGCCGGTGAATGGCAGGGCGACGTGCACGCGGTCGGCGTGCCGGTGGCCGGCATCGGCGGCGAACAACCGATGTCGTTCAATTGCGGCGGCCCGTCGTACCTGCTGCCGCGCGAACGCCTGGAAGAAGATCTCGGTCCCCGCCTGGTGCGGCTGGTGCGGCAAATCAATTGCAACCTGGGCCGCGAAAATTAATAACAAGGACTCCATGATCCAACGCCGCGATTTCCACCGTCCCGTACGCCGCGCCGCGCTTGCCGCCGCGCTGGCCGCCAGTTGCCTCTCCCTCGCCCCCGCCTTTGCCGCCGAATTCCTGGTCGGCGCGGAATTGCCGCTGACCGGGGCGCTGGCGCGCGTCGGCAATGGCATGCATGAAGGCGTCCACGTGGCGGCCGAGGTGTTCAACAAGGCCAATGGCAGGCACAAGATCCGCCTGGTCAGCATCGACGATGAATCGACGCCGGCCAAAGCCATCGCCGCGGTGGAAAAACTGGCCAGCCAGGGCGTGCTGGCGATTACCGGCGGTTATGGCTCCAACAATATCGCCCCGGCGGCGGAAGCGGCCAACCGCCTGAACCTGGTCTACATGACATCCGGCGGCGTCGATGACAGCCTGGTATCGGCCGGCCGCAAGAATTTTTTCCGCATCAATAACACCGCCGGCTATGAGCGCGCGGTACTGGGCCTGATCGGCGACATGGGGGCGAAATCCGTCTCCATCGTGTATTCCACCAAGGATGCGACCACCGACCTTGCGTTGTCGGTGCAAAAAGCGCTGGCGGCCAGCGGCGTGCGCGCCGAAGCGCATTCCTTCGACCCAGCCATCACCGACTTCAAACCCGTCATCAACAAGATCCGCCTGCAAGACCGGCCGGACGTGATCCTGATGGCCGGCTATGAAAATGATTACGTCGGCATCCTGCGCGCGGCGCGCGTGCTCAAGCCGCCGGTCAAGGCCATGGTGGGCGTGTGGTCGCTGGCCACGCCGAAAATGGCCGCGGAATTTCCCGACCTGATGCCGCACGTGTATGGCACGGCGCTGCTGCCCTTCCCCGCCACGTTCGAGACGGCGGACGGCAAGGCGTTTTCGGATGCGTACCGCCAGCTGTACCGCAAGGAAGCCGATTACCTCGGGCAGTTTGGCTACGTCCAGGGCATGCTGCTGTTCGAAGCCATTGCCCGCGCCTTTGATAAGGGCACGCTGGCCAAGGGCGGCATTGCCGATGAATTGCGCAAGACCGACCGCGACACCCTGATCGGCCGCGTGCAATTCGCCGCCAATGGCGACAACCCGCATTTCGTGCACCGCATGGGCCAGCACCAGGACAAGAAAATCGTGATCGTGTGGCCGAAACAGTACGCCACTGGACCCAAGGTCTATCCGGGCGTGCCATGGTGATGGCCGCCGGGCCGGCTGGCCTTCACGGGTTGCCATGACTGAGCTGCTGCTGCAGGCGCTGTATTCCGGCTTGCTGCAGGGCGGCGCCTATGCGCTGATCGCCCTCGGGCTGGCGCTGGTGTTCGGCACCATGAAAATCATCAACCTGGCCCACGGTGAACTGGTGCTGATGGCGGCCTATGTCGCCTATGCCGCCGAATCCGCGCTGGGCTGGCATCCGCTGGCCGCCATCGTGCTGGCCCTGCCCGCGACGGGGCTCACCGCCGCCGGCATGCACTGGACCGTGTCGCGCATCCGCGCCGACCGTGAAATCAATTCCCTGCTGCTGACCTTCGGCTTTGCCGTGGTGCTGACCAACGGCTTCCTGATGCTGTGGAGCGCCGACGTGCACAGCACCTCGTCGGCCTGGCTGCAGGACGCGCTGGTGCTCGGTCCCCTGTACAGCATGCACAGCGAAGCGCTGTCGTTCGCCATCAGCCTGGCGCTGCTGGCGGGCCTGTGGTGGTGGCTGGCGCGCAGCTGGCATGGCCGCGCGCTGCGCGCCGTGGCGGCCAACCGCGATTGCGCCATGCTGATGGGCATCGCACCCGGCCGCACCGAATTGCTGTCGTTCGTGCTGGCCGGCGCGCTGGCCGCCTTTGCCGGCGTGGCGCTGTATTGCCATGGCGTGATCCAGCCCGCGCTGGGCGGCGCGCTGACCGTGAAAGCGTTCATCATCACTGTGCTGGCCGGGCTGGGCTCGATCCCCGGCGTGCTGGCGGCCGCCATCCTGCTCGGCATTTGCGAAGCGCTGACCGTGACCCTGGCCAGCTCCGCATTGCAGGAACTGACCGGCATGGTGCTGTTCCTGGTGGTGCTGTTCGTGCTGCCCAACGGCCTGTTTGGCACGGCCCGGAGGCGCGGTTGATGGCGCTGCGCAACCATTCCGGTGTGATCGCCTCCCTGGCCGCGCTGGCCGCCCTGCTGCTGGCGTGGGGCGGCAATCCCTACATCATGAGCATCACCATCGCCGCGCTGATGACGGGCGGCGTGGCGCTGGCGTGGGCGCTGCTGGGCAACCTGGGCGGCATGGTCAGTTTCGGCCACGCGGCCTTTGTCGGCGCCGGCGCCTATGTCTCGGCGCTGTGCACCTTGCGCCTCGGCGTGCCGGTGCCGGTCGGGATCGTACTCGGCGCGCTGGGCGCCGCCCTCAGCGCCATCGTCATGCTGCCCGCGCTGCGCCTGCGCGGGCCCTACTTTGCGCTGGCCATCCTGGCCTATGCGCATATTTTCCGCATCGCCGCCACGGAATGGACGTCGGTCACGCGCGGCGCGGCCGGGCTGTCCGCCATCCCCGCGCTGCCGGTGCTGCCGGGGCTTGACGCGAAAGCGTCGGCCTGCCTGCTGGCGGGCTTGCTGGTGCTGGGGTTCGCGCTGGCCTACCGCGCCATCCGCGCCAGCCACGCGGGCCTGGCGCTGCGCGCCATGCATGACAGCGAAGACGCCACCCGCGTGCTGGGCGTCAACAGCACCTTGCTGAAAGGCCTGATGCTGCTGGTGTCCAGCGCGATGGCGGGCGCCATCGGCGCCTTCAACGCGCACTACATCGGCTTCCTGGAACCGGACTACGCCTTCGGCGCGATGTGGGTCACCTTGCCGATCGTCGCCGCCATCTTCGGCGGCTACCGCACCTTGGCGGGTCCGGTGATCGGCGCGCTGGTGGTGTCGCTGGCGGATCAGTTGCTGTTCAAGGAATGGCTGCCGATCGGCCACCAGTTCCTGCTGGGGGTGTTGCTGGTGGCGATGATCCTGGCCCATCCTTCGGGCCTGCTGCCGCTGGCCGGCAATGTGCTGCGCCGCCTGCGCCCCGGCGGCAACGGCAAGGGCGGCGGCCATGCTTGACCTGGACCGCTTGCGGGTGTGTTTCGGCGGACTGGCCGCGCTCGAAGGCGTGACCCTGTCCGTGCATGAAGGCGAAATACTGGGCTTGATCGGCCCGAATGGCGCCGGTAAAACCACGCTGTTCAACGCGATTTCCGGCCTGGTGCGGGCGGACGATGGCAAGGTGCGCCTGCATGGCAAGGACATCACCCGCATGCCGATGCACCAGCGCGCGCGCAGCGGCATCGGCCGCACGTTCCAGGCGCCGCAACCGCTGCACGGCTTGAGCGTGCGGGAAAACCTGGTGGTGGCGCAGCGCTTTGGCGCCGGCGAACTCGATGGCGCGCGGCTCGAGGCGATCCTGCGCATGACGGGTCTGGCGGCCAGGGCGGAGGCGGATGCCGCGTCCGGCCTGGCGCTGGCCGAACTGAAAGCGCTGGAAGTGGCCAAGGCGCTGGCCACCAATCCGCGCCTGCTGCTGCTCGACGAAGTGCTGGCCGGGCTGGAAACCGCGGGCCGCCAGCGCTTCATCACGATGCTGCAAGGCCTGCATCGCCAGTTCGGGGTGGCGATCATCATCATCGAACATGACATCGCGGCGATCCGCACCCTGTGCCCGCGCATCGCGGTGCTCGATTCCGGCCGCCTGATCGCCCAGGGTCCGCCCGACCTGGTGCTGCGCGAACCGGCCGTGATTGCCTGTTATACCGGAACCGGAGGGGCTATCCATGGCTGATGCGCTGACCGTGGCGAAGGTGCGCGCCGGCTATGGCGCCATCAATGTGCTGTGGGATGTGTCGCTGACGGCCGCGGCCGGCGAGCTGACCGCGCTCATCGGCCCCAATGGCGCCGGCAAGACCACCCTGCTGCGCGCCATCATGGGGCTGCTGCCGCTGGGCGGCGGCGCGGTGAGCCTGGGGGCCCGGCGGCTTGACCAGCTCCCCACGTGGCGGCGGGCGCAAGCCGGTATCGCCCTGATTCCCGAAGGACGCATGCTGTTCGATTCCATGAGCGTGGAAGACAACCTGCTGATCGGCGCCTATCCGAAAGCCCAGCGCGGCCACGGCTTGCGACGGCTGGAGGCGGCTTACACGATGTTCCCGAAATTGCGCGAGCGGCGGCGCCAGCTGGCCGGTTCGCTGTCCGGCGGCGAGGCGCGGATGCTGGTGCTGGCGCGCGGGCTGATGGCCGATCCCAAGGTGCTGCTGGTCGATGAACCGTCGCTGGGCCTGGCGCCGCTGGTGGCCGATGAACTGTTCGGCATCCTGGCGCAATTGCGGCAGGATGGCTTGACCATCGTGCTGGTGGAACAGCATACGGAACGGGCGGTGGCGATTGCCGACCAGGTGCACCTGATGCAGAGCGGAAAAGTCGTGCTGTCGCAGCGGGCGGCGGAGGTCAGCCTGCCGCGCTTGCACGAACAGTATTTCGGCCTGGCCTGACCCTCTTTCCTGCCGTCATACGGGCGACCTCATCGCGCCCCCTGTGCTACAACGCTCCTTAAGGTCCAGCATTTCAGGAGCCAGTACGCATGACTGACGAGGAACAACGCCGCACCGACCGCCGCCAGCGCGACCGCAAGGGCAATCCGCGCTACCTTGATCCCGGCGAGACCATTTTCAGCCTGTGGGGCCGCGTGATCACCGCGCGCTACCGGCGGCTGGCCGCCTCGCTGGCCAGCAAAGTGATGCAAAAGCCGCTGCGGATCGGCATTTCGGCGCGCATTTTTCATCCGGAAGCCGGCGCCACCGGCTTGCGCAGCAAGAACCTGCAATACCTGGAAGAGTCGATTGCGCATTGGGTCATGACGCGCGACGTGCTGGTCTTCATGGTCCCCACCGTCAACACCGACGGCCTGATTCACCCGTCCAATATCCAGCTCAGCGATTATGCTGAACACCTGGACGGCCTGGTGCTGCAAGGCGGCGCCGACGTGTCGCCACAGAGCTATGCGGAAACGCCGACCCGCCCCGAATGGAGCGGCGACCCGGCGCGCGACCGCTATGAACTGGAATTGCTGCGCGAATTTATCCACGCGGGCAAGCCGGTGCTGGGCATTTGCCGCGGCTGCCAATTGCTCAACGTCGCCTTTGGCGGCACCCTGTACCAGGACATTGCCAGCGATGTGCCGGACGCGATGGCGCACGTGCACGACGATTACGACCGCCACCGCCACCAGATCAGTTTCCCCGAAGGGTCATCGCTGTCGCGCATGCTGGCCGCGCCCGGCGGACAGGCGCTGGTCAATTCCATCCACCACCAGGCCGTCAAGGACCTGGGGCGCGACATGGCGGTGGAAGCCCGGTCGTACCCCGACAACATGGTCGAAGCGATCCGCTACACCAAGGCGCCGTTTGTCATGGGCCTGCAATGGCACCCGGAATTCCACCGCGCGGGCGGCGTGGAACTGCTCGATTGCACGCCGATCCTCGACAATTTTTTGCGGGTGGCGCGCGAGACGCGGTTTTAACCACGGCGCTCAGTCCCGGAAGCGCCGGATCGCCGCATCGACCACCCCTTCCACGCTGCCGCTGGCCGCGTACTGGTCGCGCAGGAATTGCGCATCGCTGCCCACGTGCGTGACGACGGTCAGGTGATCGAGCGCCGCCGTGCCACCCAGCGCTTCCGCATGGGGCGCCATCTTGCGCAAGGTGGTCAGGATATCTTCGCGCAGCGACAGGTTTTCATAGGTCTTCGGATGCACGATGGCACCATCGAGGCCGAAGCGGCAGGCCTGGAAACGGTTGTAGTTATAGACCAGGTAGTCATCCTCGGCCGGCATCGGCTCCTGCCGCTGCAGCAGGTAGCGGCACAGCGCCTGCAGGTAGCAGGCCAGCGCGGCGGCCCGCTCCACCGTCAGCGGGGTGTCGCACACCCGCAATTCTATGGTGCCGTATTCCGGCTTGGGCCGAATGTCCCAATAAAAGTCTTTCATGCTCTTGATGACGCCGGTGTGCTCCATCTTGGAAAAATAGCCGTGTTCGAATTCCTCCCACGACAGCAGGAACGGCGCCCGTCCGCTCATGGGGAAGGCGAACACGGAATTGAGGCGCGCGGAATTGAACAGCGTGTCATTGCCCTGCACAAACGGCGACGAGGCCGACAGCGCAATGAAGTGCGGCACGTAGCGCGACAGCGCATGCAGCAGGAACAGGGCGTCATCGCCATTGCCGCAGCCGATGTGCACGTGCTGGCCGAAAATCGTGAACTGCTTGGCCAGGTAGCCGTACAGCGCCGACACTTCGCGGAAGCGCGGCTTGGCAAAGATGCGCCGTTCCGACCAGCGCTGGAACGGGTGCGTCCCGCCACCGCAAATGCCGATATTGAGCTGTTCGCAGGCTTGCACCAGGGTGTCGCGGCTCAGGCGCAACTGGGCCGACAGTTCCGCGAAATTCGTGTGGATGTCGGAATTAATTTCAATCATGCTCTCCGTGATTTCCGGCGTCACATTGCCGGGAAACGGCTTGCGGGCCAACAAGTGCAGCAAGTCCGGGCTGGAGGCCGACAAGTCGAAATCCGAATTGCCGACCAACTGCAATTCCAGCTCGACGCCCATGGTCAGCGGTTGCGACAGGGTGAATGGTTCGAGTGGCATAAGGATTTCCTTCTTAATGGTCCTTGCTGGACGCTTCTTTTGCCCACACCAGCGCGTACTGCGTGATGACGGGCCCCAGCACTTCCATGAACAAGGTCATGGCGGCCAGCGCGGCCAGTTCGTCGACCAGCACGATGCCCATGTACTTGGTCTGTTCCAGCAGCAGGATCACGAACACCGACATCGGCGCCAGCGCCACGCCGGTCAGCGCGCCCTTGCGCCATGACACGCCGCCCGGATGGGCAAACACCGCCACCGTGCCGATCTTGACGACAAAGCGCGCCAGCAGCAGCGCCAGCGCCAGGCTGGCGCCGGACACCACGCGTTCCCAGTCCAGCGTGGTGACGGCAAAGACAAACAGCAGCACCGCCAGCAATTCGCCGATGGCGCCGAAATTGCGCTCGGTGCGCGTGATGACGATGCGCCGGTGGCGCGCCATCAGGCCGAACGTCAAGGTGGCCAGCACCGGCGACAGGTTGGCCGCATGGGCGATCGCCACCAGCGACACCACCGCCAGCGCAAACGCCACCGAGCCTTCGCGTCCGACCTGGCCCAGCTGGCGCAGCACGGCCGGCACAATCACGCCGAGCACCGCGCCCATCACGGCCGACGCCAGCAATTCAATCGCACTGTGCGACACCGCCTGCGCCAGGCTGCCGGAGGTGCGGAACACCCACACCCCCACCACCACCTTGAACACGAACACAGCCAGCACGCAATTGATGGCGACCAGGTGCAGCACCCGCTCCGTCACCTGGCCCGAACTGTTTTGCTCGTTAATCACGCGCAGCACGCCGGCCGGCGAGGTCGACATCGCCAGCGACGCCAGCAGCGCGCAGGTCAGCGGCGGCATGCCGGCCGCGTGGCTGATCGCATAGACCACGGCAAAGGTGGCGGCCGATTCGGCCAGCCCGGTCAACGCGATCCACGGATTGATGCGCAGCCAGTGCAGGTTGATGCGGTAGCCGAATTCGAACAGGATCAGGCCGAAGGCGACATTGGCCAGCAAGGTCACGGGACTGGAACTGTCGCTGACGTACAGGTCCGGGAAAGCTTGTGCGACCGCGAAACCGACCAGGCCATAGACACTGATGCGGGGCACGTTGATCCAGCGATGGATGATTTCGCCAGCCAGCCAGGCCAGCGCGATTGCAAACGGCCATGCAAGCTCGGCGGACAAGACCAGAATATCCGGCATGTTCCCTCCTTGCAAAAAATCTGACTGAACTGTAGGTGATCGAATGCGATCGTGTCGCACCGTTGGAACACCGGTACTTGTACAATCGCCGCCAACCGCATTTATTTTGAAGGGAAAACCATGCTACAGCTGCTGAACGAACATCCGTGTTTTGGCGGTGTCCAGCGCTTTTACCAGGCTGACAGCGCGGCCATCGGCTTGCCGATGCGCTTTGCCGCCTTCGTTCCGCCGCATGCGGACGGCGCGCGCCTGCCGGTGCTGTTTTACCTGGCCGGCCTGACCTGCACCGAAGAGACTTTTGCCACCAAGGCCGGCGCGCAGCGCATCGCCGCCGAACTGGGCATGATCCTGGTTGCGCCCGATACCAGCCCCCGTGGCGCGGGGGTGGCCGGCGAGACCGACGACTGGGACTTCGGTGCCGGCGCCGGCTTTTATATCGACGCGCTGCAGGCGCCGTGGAGTACGCACTACCTTATGTACAGCCATATCCTGGAACTGCGTGAACTGGTGGTGCGGGAACTGCCCGCCGATGCGGAGCGCGTCGGCATCTTCGGCCATTCGATGGGTGGCCATGGCGCGCTGACGATTGCCCTGAAACGACCCGACCTGTTCCGCTCCGTATCCGCCTTTGCCCCGATCGCCGCGCCATCGCGCTGTCCGTGGGGCCGCAAGGCGTTCATGGGATACCTGGGGAATGATGAAAGCGAATGGCTAAAACATGACGCCAGCGCGCTGATGGCGTCGCGGCAAGCGCCGTTCCCGCACGGGATCCTGATCGACCAGGGCCTGGGAGACAAATTCCTTGCCGAGCAATTGCACCCGGAAACGTTCGAGGAAGCGTGCCGCACGGCCGCGCAGCCGCTGCAATTGCGGCGGCATGCGGGCTATGACCACGGCTACTACTTTATTTCCACGTTCATGGAAGACCATTTGCGCTTCCATGCGCAAAACCTGGCGCTCACAGCTTAGCGTTACAGCTCCGTAGGGCGGCTTTTACGGGGACGCCGAGTCAAAGCCGCCGATGCGCCGCCTGGGACGCATGCATGGCGGCTTCCGCTGCCCGGAAACCGCCCTACCCAATCGCGTCCACATCATGGTCATCGCTGCCGGGCGGCTGTCGTTACAGCTTGATTTCGGTGCCGAGTTTCTGCAACAGCTGCGCCAGCCACTGCGGGTGCGCCGGCCATGCGGGCGCGGTGACGAACTGGCCGTCGGTGACCGCGCCATCGATCGGGATATCCGCGTATTCCGCGCCGGCCATCCGGACTTCCGGCGCGCAGGCCGGATAAGCCGAGATTTTCTTGCCGCGGATCACGTCGGCCGCAGCCAGCAATTGCGCGCCATGGCATATCGCGGCGATCGGCTTGCCCGCCTGGGCAAAGCCGCGCACCAGGTCGATGACGTTGCCGTTCAGCCGCAGGTACTCGGGCGCGCGGCCGCCGGCCACCACCAGCGCATCGTAAGCCGTGACGTCCACCCGGTCGAAATCGGCGTTCAGCGCAAACTGGTGGCCCGGCTTTTCCGTGTAAGTCTGGTCGCCTTCGAAATCGTGAATCGCGGTCTTGACCTTGTCGCCGCTCTTCTTGCCCGGGCATACCGCGTGCACGGTATGGCCCACCATCAGCAGTGCCTGGAACGGCACCATCGTCTCGTAATCCTCGGCAAAGTCGCCGGTCAATAACAGGATTTTTTTCGCTGCCACGGCCATCTCCTATCAGGGTTGAACAAGCGCCCCCATGATAGCCCGGCCCTGGAAACCATGCATAAAATACAAAAAGGCGGCGGGCTCGCGCCCTGCCGCCTTGCATACCCGAAGCAAGGACTTTATTTGCCCAGCACCTTGCGAATGGTTTCCGCCAGGTCTTCCGCCACGAATTTCGCCACATACGCATCGGCGCCCACGCCCTTGACGTGGTCTTCGTTGGTTTTACCGGACAGCGACGAGTGGATCACCACGGGAATCTTGGAGAAGCGCGCATCCTGCTTGACCAGGCGGGTCAAGGTGAAGCCATCCATTTCCGGCATTTCCAGGTCGGTCAGGATCAGCGCGACGCGCTCGTCGACGCTGATGCCTTCCGCCTTGCAGCCATCGGCAATGTGATTGAGCTTGTCCCACGCTTCCTTGCCGGACTTGGTCATCGCAAATGGCGCGCCCATCGCGTTCAAGCCCTGCTCGATCAGGCTGCGCGCGACCACGGAGTCATCGGCGGCCAGGATGATGGTGCCGGGTTTGAGCAACAGTTTCGGGCCGATGGTGTCCGGATCGACGTCCTTGCCTTCGGTCGGGATCATCTTGCGCAAGATGGTTTCCACGTCCAGCACCTGCGCCAGGCGGGTATTGTTGACATCGCCGTCGAGGCGGGCGATCGACGTCACCATGCCGCCGGCGGTGCTGCCTTCGGCCGACAAGACCTGGCCCCAGTCGAGGCGCACGATTTCATCCACGGATTCCACCGCGAACGCTTGCGTGGTGCGGGCAAATTCCGTCACCAGCATGATGTTCAGGCCGGTCTTCGGCGTGACGCCGACAATCGCCGGCAAGTCCATCACGGAAATGATCTGGCCACGCAAGTTGACCACGCCCAGCATGTGGGGCGACGACCCCGCCACCGCCGTCACTTCCGGCATGGCAACGATTTCACGGATCTTGAAGACATTGATGCCATACAGCTCCGAATGGTCGCCATTGGCATCGCAGCCCAGGCGGAACAGCAGCAGTTCAAACTTGTTGGAATTGGTCAGGTTACTGCGTTCGTCAATTTCTTGTTGAACTGAATTCATGTGTGATTTCTCCGTCGGGGCTCTCAAGGTACTGATAGCGGCAGGGCTCCAGTATAACGAGATTGCCTTGCATCACGGAACATTTCGCCTCTGGCGCCATGGATGAGAAGCGCGCGCACAACACCGGCGTGCCTGAAACGCGAAAAGGCAGCCATACAGGCTGCCTTTTCGGAAATTCTGGAGCGGGAGAAGAGTCTCGAACTCTCGACCTCAACCTTGGCAAGGTTGCGCTCTACCAACTGAGCTACTCCCGCTTGGGAGGCCGCATTATGCCAGCCCCGAAAAAAAAATGCCAGAGCAAAATGCAAGTCACCCGGGGCATGGTGCGGCAAGGCAAGCTTGCTGCCTTTATAATGCAGGCTTCTCTCCCGCGCAAAACTTAGAATGGAAGCAATCGAAACAGTCCTGGCGATGTTGCTGGCCGTGGTGGCCAGTGCCTACCTGGTGCGGCTGCTGCCGGTCGGCGTGCCGCCGCCGCTGGTACAGATCGGCCTGGGCTTCCTGATCGCCGCCTTTTCCACCCATGGCATCGCGCTCGACCCGGAATTCTTTTTCCTGCTGTTCCTGCCGCCCCTGCTGTTCCTCGATGGCTGGCGCATCCCCAAGACCGGGTTGTTACGCGACAAGACCGTGATCCTGGAGCTGGCGCTGGGCCTGGTGATTTTCACCGTGCTGGGCGCGGGCTTGCTGATCCATCTGCTGATTCCCGCCATGCCGCTGCCGGTGGCCTTTGCGCTGGCCGCCATCGTCTCGCCGACCGATCCGATCGCGGTGTCCGCGATTGCCGCGCGCACCCCGATCCCTAAACGCCTGATGCATATCCTCGAAGGCGAATCGCTGTTGAACGACGCCAGCGGCCTGGTGTGCTTCCGCTTTGCCGTGCTGGCCGCCACCACCGGCGCGTTTTCACTGGCGTCCGCGACCCTGACGTTCGTCTGGCTGGTGGTGGGCGGCATTTGCATGGGCGTCACGGTCACGGCCGGCATCACGTGGACACAGCGCTGGCTGACCAGCCACTTTGGCGAACCGGCCGGCTCGCCGATCCTGGTCAACCTGTTGATGCCGTTCGGCGCCTACCTGGCGGCGGAACATGTGCACGCCTCGGGCATCCTGGCGGCCGTGGCGGCCGGCGTCGCCATGAGTTACGTGGAGCTGAGCGGCCACGCGCACGCGGCCACCCGCATCCAGCGCTCGGCCGTGTGGGATACCGTGCAATTTTCCCTGAACGGCGTGATGTTCGTGCTGCTGGGCGAACAACTGCCCCATATTTTAAAAGGCGCCCGTGCCTCGCTGGAAGACGTCGGCCACGTCAATTCCTGGTGGCTGGTGCTGTATGCGTTTGCCATCAGCTTTGGCTTGATGGCGCTGCGCTTCATCTGGGTCTGGGCCACCCTGCGCCTGACCCTGTATAAGAAAAGCCGTTCCGGCGAAGAAGCGGAACGGCCGCACTGGCGATTGCTGCTGGCCACCTCGCTGGCCGGCGTGCGCGGCGCCATCACCCTGGCCGGCGTCATGACCTTGCCGCTGGTGCTGCCCAACGGCCGGGAATTTCCGGCCCGCGACCTGACGATCTTCCTGGCCAGCGCCGTGATCCTGATTTCGCTGGTGGCCGCCAGCATCGGCTTGCCGCGCCTGCTGCACGGCATGGAATTTCCGGAAGAGCCTTACGAACAGCAGGAGGAAGACCGGGCCCGCGAAGTGGCGGCCAATGCGGCGATTGCCGCCATCGAGCGGGAGCAGATCGACCTGATGTCCACCAGCATCGAGCCCGACCTGTATCCGCAGGCGGCCAGCCGCGTCATCGCACTGTATAAGCACCGGCTGGAAGAACATGCGGAACAGGATGAGGGCCGCCGTTACCGCAAGATGGATAACGCGGAAAAGGAATTGC
>Ga0307408_100001240_pt1 | contig 19162 bp, 18 predicted proteins | sample 322Cmetagenome_FD_202116 | JGI IMG/M metagenome (GOLD analysis project Ga0307408, IMG submission 202116) | Maize rhizosphere microbial communities from greenhouse at UC Davis, California, United States - 322HYB-C-3 | ecosystem: Host-associated > Plants > Roots > Rhizosphere > Soil | place... | reverse complement strand
CGTTCGCAGCACTGATCTCTTCATCGATCGTTTCGACCTGCACTAGCGGGTTGACGGCATCAAGTCTCGCGCGCGCGGAATCTGTTTTTCGTTGACCGACACCTTTGGTGTCGTGCAGAAGCTGACGTTGCAGGTTGGTCAGGTCGACCGTGTCGAAGTCGGCGATGCCGATCCGCCCTACGCCGGCCGCAGCGAGATAGAGCGCTGCCGGGGACCCAAGTCCGCCCGCGCCGACAATCAGAACGCTCGCACGCTTCAGTCGGCGTTGACCCTCTTCACCAACTTCGGAGAGCCCAATGTGCCGGCTGTATCTGACGAGCTCTTGCGGCGTGAGCGAGACGTCCGGAAGCGGAACCTCGGCAGGCAGAGGCGTTGGTGTTACGCGGGCCATGGCCTAAGGCGCGAGTGATGGGAAGCAGGAACTCCCAATATACTCGGCCGTACCAACGTCGTCTGTGAGGTTACACCCGGCGGACGGGACGCTCGAGAGGGGTCGACTCAGTCGCGAACGTCGACCGCGAGGTCGCCAGTCACGACGATCGGAACCTCCCCATCGAGCCTCGCGCCGTCGAGGCGCTCCGCCAGGGCGCTCACCGGCGAGACGTAAATGGTGGACCCGTCGCGTTCCGCGAGGCCTTCGGCAACGAGCCTCGTGAGAACCAGCGACACCGACTCACGCGTTGCTCCCACGAGCTCACAGAGCAACTTGTACTGGGCACCTCCGAGCGCGATGCGGCCGTCATCCGTTGTGAACATCCTCGCGCGTGCGAGGTGGACGAGCGATGAGATCAACCGCTGTTCGACGCTGAGGGTTGCGAGCTCGCGAAGCTTCTCGAGGAGGGCGGTACGTTCCTCCACCATCTGCCCGACCAGAATGAGCGCCTGTTGCGGTTTCTCGCGGACAAATTCTCTGAATCTGGAACTGCTGAGGTGCAGTGTGTCTGATTCCTCGTCGGCACGGGCGTCCGTGGCGTACCGCGCATTGGTGCTGAGTCCTTCCCACCCGAACGTTTCGCCCTCGCGTGCCAGTGCGGGAACAAAAGCCCGTCCGGCTTTTACTCGACTCCGAAGGACGATCCGCCCACGCACGACGATGAACATCCCGTCCGCTTGGGCACCACGTTGGTAAACGACGAATCCGGCGGGCCAGGTCGCCTTCGCAGCATATGCGGCAACGGCATCCGCAATGTCGCCAGGTAGTCGCTTGTCTCGGCGTCTCAGTCCAGCATCCAGCAACTTCATAGCTCGCATGCATCAGACGATTGGTGCACGTCTGCAATGTCTGTTCCGTCTGGACACGACGTGTGTTCGGCGCTTGCTTTGAACAGCAACTTCTTCTCACCATGTCTGCGCCTCTTCATTCGGCTGATCGCCAACCGGTATCGATGGTGGCGATCATCGGCAACGATGCTGTGCTCGAAGCTGCGCCGGCCACGCCGGTGCAACTGGCGCACGCGTGTCTTCGTCGAGGATTTACCGTTGCGGTGCCCGCGAGCTGGGGTGACGAGCTAGTCGCTACCGAAGCCGTGCGTCGGCTCGCATCGAGAGCGCGCGGGCCCGCGGTGATGTGTGTCTGCCCGTTCGTCCGATCGCGTCTGCTCGCGCCCGGCCCCGACCTTGCTCCGTTCCTCGTGTCGCTCGTGGCGCCTCCGGTGGCGACGGCGCGCTATCTCCGAGCAGCATACGGGGAGCACGGCGTCCACATCACCTACATTGGTGGCTGTCCGAGTGCGGAGGATCCGTCGATCGATGAGCGCCTAACGCCTGACGGGTTCCTTGCCGACCTCGCCGAGCACGGCATCGCGCTGGCGGAACAACCGCTCGTCTTCGATTCGATCGTCCCGCCCGATCGCCGCCGTTGGTGCTCACTCCCCGGTGGCACACCGACCGCCGAAACTCTCTGGGGTGACAGCGACGCGCGCACCCTCGTCGAGATCGACCGCGACGACGTGTCCACCGACCTGGCACAACACATCATCACGCACGAGCACGTGCTACTCGACCTTGCCCCGGGTCTGGGGTGCGTGTGTAGCGGCGCGATCCGCTCGTCGCCATCGCGCACTGCCCGCTCGGCTGTCGCTGCCGTCGAGCCGCCTCGAGCTTCCAAGCCAATCATCGACCCGGCATCTGCGGTTTCGCTCGACGCTCCCGTGACCGACCAAATCACGTCGCCTCCGCTGGTCGCTGTGGCCCCTCCAGCTGCAGCCGCCGAGGAGTCGCCCCTGGAGAGGCGACTGGATGAATTGTTGGGGAAACCAATCGATCCACCGTGGACCGGAATCGAGCCGGAGGTCGAGGTCACTGTCGGCTTCACGGTCGAGGCCGCGATACTCGCTAGCGCTGCCCCAGACATGACGGATCGGGCGCCAATCGCTACGGCGTCCGCACCCCAGCCACCCGCAGGAAGCGCGGCAACGTTTACCGAACCTTCGGAGGCCGTGAGCGAGCACGCCACCGCGCCGCCGACAGTGCCGGAGCCCGAAGCCACGCCACCAGCCGCGTCCACAGCGGAGAGCGTCGCTGAACCGATCGCGCCTGAGACCCCCGCTGAACCGGCGGCGCGGGCGAAAGCCGAGCGTTCCCACGTTAGGCGCCACGTGCCGCCGCCGATGCCTGTACGGTACCCGACGTCAGCCATCCCCCGAGCCACGGCGAGCGACGGGAAGGCGTTACCACGGGCATACTTCGCGAAGCGACGGACCCAATCCGCTGGAACCGCGCCCACAGACGTGGCTCAGGGAGCAGAGGAGGCGGTGACACCGGGAGCGAAGGTCAGAACGAAAGGGTCCCGCCATCCTTCACCCCGCCGGCAAGTGTGACGGATCGAGCCGGCGGCACAGTCATCAGCGGGCAGTGAGCCGTCCGGCGTCAAAAGAAACGTCGGCCGTCAATGAGCAGCCACCGGTGAGCACAGTCGCCGATGTCTCGCTTCGACTCGAACGCGCGGACAGTGCCGCTACCGCGGCGGACTCCAGCACCGGCCCGCTCGTCGCACTTCTCGTCGCGCTGCTCGCCATCGGATTCGTCGTGCTGCGCGCACGCAAGTGAGCGAGCCCCCGCCGTCCGACAAGACGGCGGCCCTGCTTTCGCCTAACGCCGAAGGATTCTGGACGCCTCCTCGAGCGCGGACGACGCTGCGTCGAAGCGCCGCGCGAGGTCATCGATCTCGCGCTGCGTCAGTGCCGGGTCTCCTGTTCGAATGGCCTCGTTGACCGAAGGAAACACGATGTTCGCGTAGCCATTGTTCTCGTCGGCCGCGTAGATGAGGTTGCGGTACCACGGACGCGTGCGGAGGCCTTCCGGACGCGTGAGCGACCGCTCGACCCGAAGCAACGCGGCGTTCGCAGCCGCACGCGTCTGGCGTGTGAGCGTTCGCGTGAGCGCGGAATCGCGCGTCGCGGCATACGCCGTTGCGCTGCGCGCCATGCGGTCGATCGCCGTCGAGAGGCTCGAGGACGATGTCTGCCATTTTCTCGCCCCGACCGCCTGGTCGACCGCTGGGAGGTAGCGGCGCATCGTTCGCGCAAATTCCACGTAGTCGTACGGTAGGATATCGGCGTTCGCGAGGCGAAGCACCATCGCGGCGCCGATGCGCGCGGCCGCAGCGTGATACCGATAGCCCGGATCGCCGAACGTTTCCATCCAATGGCGGCTGTCGTACGCCGAGTGGTACACACCGCCGGCGCCACCAAAGCCCCACTCGGCGTGCGGAATTCCGAGGTGATTGTAGAAGCCCGCGAAGTCCGAGCCGCCACCCGGGTCGCCCATCGGTGGCTCCGCCGTATCCGCCACGGCGGACGCTCGGCGCCACACCTCGTACACGCTCCCCTTCCCGCTGGGATCGTCGACCGACCGTGCGAGCGACCGAAGCGTAGCACGCAACGACGGCGACCCGCCTCCGCCGAAGCTTGGCCCCTGCGCGGCAACGTCCTGGTTCAGGTAGGCAACTCCACCCCGGAGTAACCGCAGCGTGTCGTCTTCCACGTACTCCGTGGATCCTACGAGCCCCCACTCCTCGGCATCCCATGTTGCGAACACGATGGTGCGTTTCGGCCGCATGCCGCGCTTCGCCAGCTCCGCGACCGCACGCGCCGCCTCGAGAACGCTGACCGTTCCACTCACATTGTCGGCCGCACCGGGGCCCCACGCATCGCGGTGGCCACCAATGATGATCAGCTCGTCGGGGAATTCCGTCCCGCGGATCATTCCGAACGTGTCCCAGATCGTCTTGAACGGCGCGGTAGCTGTGTCGGTCGCCACGGCAACTCGCGCCGTGACCGGTCCGGGGCCGACGTGATATCGGAACGGGAGACCACCCTGCCACGACTGAGGAATCGACGCTCCGCGCACGTCGCGGAGTAACTCCGTCGCGTTCCCGTAGGAGATCGGGATGACGGGAATGCGAGAGACGCCCGCCTGCGCCGGTGTTATTCGAGCCGCGCCCGCTCGGCTCGGCGTGCCGGGCGTCGTGGGGTCGCCTGCGCCGTTGAAGACACTACCGCGCTGGATCCCCTGCGCGGGCCGCATGGGGCCCGCAGGATAGACGTCACCCCGAACGAAGCCGTCGTCCTGTGGATCGCTGTAGATGAGCAGTGCTGCGGCACCGTGACGCTCTGCCTCACGCGCCTTGATGCCGCGAAACGAGCGGCCGTAGCGCGCCAGGACGATCCTGCCGCGGACCGACACGCCTAACGAATCGAGTGTCGCGTAGTCCTCGATCAGTCCGTAGTTGACGTAGACCACCTCACCGGTGACATCGCCGCTGCCGCCATACCCGTTGATCGGAGGCACCTCCGGCAGTATGGAGGTCGAGTCGACCGAAATCGGTCCCTCGGCGAGCGAGAGCTCGCGTGCATCCGGCGCCATACGCCAAACCCGAACGCTTGTCGGGTGAGGCATCCACACGTGGTACGCGCGCACACTGGTCTCCAGTCCCCACGAGCGCATTCGCTCGATCACGTAGTCGCGAGTTCGCGCCTGCGCCGGCGTACCCGACATGTGCGGTTCTCGAGACAGCGCTCGGGCGTACACCCCCGCGCTCTCGGCCGACGGCAATGCGATAGCCGCCGCCTCGACCCCGCGCTGGGCTTCGGCGCCCGTCGCCGAGAACCCGGGCATTCCGCTTGGAGATTGATTGCGCGCCGCCGCTACGCCCAAGACGCATGCTCCAGCCAGGAGGACGCGGGATACATGCATCAGGAATCCCGAATTGATGGTCATGAAGATTCGACCGATTTGTGTTGTGAGGTATCGCAATGCGACGTGCAGCGGCGCTGGGCGAGGACGTCTCGATAGCAAGTCAGCGCCGATCGTCGTCGAGGCGCTCGATCGCGCGCGCGATAGCCAACTGGAGGGAGCCTTCGCGTTCTTCCGCCGTCGCGGCTGGCGGAAGCGTTGCCGCGAGTTGCACGCACTGTCGCTCCATCTCGTCCTCTACGAACCGAAAGGAGGGATCCCGGATACCTAACGCCTGCAGCGTTCCGGTCGCGAGCACGCGCAACTGATCGCGCGTGGCCGGCGACAGCCCGTCGAGTGTTGGGGGGCTCGCGATAGGCACCGCCGCTGAGGCGGCCGGGGCCTCACGACCCTTCAGCGTCGCCGTCATCGGCAACAACCGCACGGCGAACGAGCCGGGCGAATGCTCGCTGTGGTGCTCCACGACGCCCCGAGTCGAGAGATAAGCGAGCAAACGCTGCACGGCCTCGCGCACAATCGGTCTGCGCGCGAAGCTGTTATTTCCGCGCCCTGTTACGATGAGGACCTCGCGAGCACCCTCCGCCTGTTTCAGGCGCAGCCAGCTTTCCGCTCGCTTCACCGCCTCCGCCGCCGTTGGCAGTGAGGCGCGAAGGTTGAGAGTCCCGCTCCTGCCGAAACGGAGCTCATCGAGCGCGTGCTGGAGCGGGCGTCGAATCACGCAGCCTCAGCGCAGCGCTGACCGCAGGACGTGACCGTCCACCCGCTCGAGCGGTTGCGTGTTCAGTACGGCGGCAAGCGTCGGGGCCATGTCGACTACTCGTGCGAACTCGTCGTACTTGCCCGGCTTGAATGGAGCACCGTAGAAGACGACCGGCACGTGAGCGTCGTAGTCATGCGGCGTGCCATGGGTCGCAATCCCCGGCACCCAGTAGTCGTAAGGACGCAGTGTGACGACCGCTTCGACTGGCAAGTCCGGCGGCGCCATGTGCAGCCACCGTCGCGCGATTGCGTCCTTCGTGGTATCGGCACGTGCCAGATCGCGCATCAGATCGACCCGCAGGACGCCGGGAACTTTTCGTTCGGCCGCCACGAACGCCGCAACGACGGAATCGGCCGACAGGCCCTTGGCCTTGAGCGCCGCACGGTTCACCAGCAGGAATGGCGTATCCCAGACGAATTGTGTCGAGTCCTTCAACGCCGCAGCGACACGGGCTTCCGCGGCCCAGGCGGTATCGAGCGCGGCACGAACGAAGCCAGCACCCTCGTTAGGGTCGCTCGACTTCACACCCGGATAGGGCGCCATGCCATGATCCGAGGTCAACGCGACGATGACGCGCGTCGAGTCTCGCAGCTTGTACAACGAATCGAAGAACGTGCCGAGGTAGCGATCCAGCCGAACGATCTGATCGTGAAGCTCGCGTGAATCCGGGCCGAATGCGTGCCCCACGGCATCTGTCGTCGAGAGCGAGACGGCGAGGATGTCCGTTTGCGGGCCCTGCCCCAGCTTCATCGACTCGAGGCCGTCCAACGCGAACTGCAGCGTTAGGTCATCCATCCAAGGGAATGCCGGAAAAACGGCCGCGGCGTTCGCTGAATCGGCCGGAGCAGCGTGCGGAAAGGTCACCCCGCCGCGGCCCGCATTCTCCTGGTGGACGTCATCGGGTTCGCGATACTGGTCCTCACGCAGCAGGAGTGTCCAGGACTTGCCGGCCGATTGGGCCGGGATTCGCCGAGCGTTGAACTGCCGAACCCAGGTGGGGAGCGTGTCGGCGTAATAGCGGCTCGTCGAGAAGTTACCGGTGCCCGCATACCAGAACACCGACTGCTTGTTGCGGGCGACGGGCAGAATCGCGCCTCGGTCCTTCCGGGAGACTGATAGCGCGCGCGAGCGCGGATCGGTCTTCTGCAGCCAGTCGATCAGCGTCGTCCCGCGAAACCGCCTCGGCGATGCCCCGGGCGCACCGCCGTCGATCACCGGCGCAGTGGGGTCCTCGACGCCCAAGGAGTTCTGGACGATTCCAGTGCTCCGCGGAAACCGACCGGACATTGTCGCCGCATGACCCGGTGCTGTCTCCGTGATCCCATGATCCTGGAAGGCGTTCGTAAAGAACGCTCCGCCCCGGTAGAGCCTGGCCAGACCGCCGGTCAGCTGCGACTCGAACCGAGTGAAGTAGTCAGGCCGCATCTGGTCCACCGTGATGAAGACCAGCAGCGACGGCGTCGATGACGTTGGCTGCGCTGGCGCCTGCGCGGCGACCACGGTGGGCAATAGTCCGGCGACGAGTTCGACGATGAGCGTGCGAAGCATTCGAAGGGGTGGATGAGGCTCGGTGAATCTATCCGCCAACACTGGCACCGCCATTCCATGAGAGCCCGTCAACGGCCGGCGCGTACCAACGCGCTTGCCCGAGTTACGCATGAGAGAATAGACGTTGTGGCCGCGTTTCTTTGTTGAGTGTGGCTTTCGGCCTTGTTGACGCGTCGCTTTTCAAAACGGCCGTCCGGCCATGAATTGCTCTGTGACCTTTGCTGAGGATGGATCTCAATGCGAAGCATGACGCTCTTTGCCCTCACGGCATTCGCCGCGGCGGCTTCTTCTCCGGCGGCCGCGCAGGTGCTTATGACCCAGCAGGGTTCTAGCCGCCCGGTCTCGTTCGCGTTCGGTGGCGGGGCCAGTGTGCCCGTCGGGAGCTACAAGGACGCCTTGAAGGCGGGATGGAACGGCCAGGGCTCGGTGATCTTTCATTTCGCCGGCCTCCCGCTCTCCCTCCGCGCTGATCTCAACTACAACCACTTTACGTTCAAGAATGATCTTCCGTTCTCCTCTGGCGGGGCGGGTGGAACCGTGACGTCGACGGAGGACATCACACAACAAATCCTGGGCGGGCTGGCGAACGTCTCGATCCCGTTTCACATGGGCCCGGTCTCTCCTTATATCACCGCCGGCCTCGCGGGGTTCAACATCAAGACCAACCTGGGCGACGTCGTTCCGGGGGAGCAGGACGAGAGTGCTACGAAGTTCGCCGTGAACGGCGGCGTCGGCCTGTCGATGAGACTCTTTGGCGCTTCTGCCTTCGTCGAAGCGAAGCTGAACAACATTTACACGGACGGGAAGGTCATCGGCAGCAAGGAGCTGAAGGACCTTCAGTTCGTTCCAGTCACGTTCGGGTTCGTGTTCTAGCGACGGCACGGCACGACCGCGGTCAAACGAACGCCCGGCATGGAGCACCTCCATGCCGGGCGTTTGCCTAACGAAACAGATTTCTCGAACTAGAGCACCTGTTCGAGGATCGCAACCCCACGTGCCAGATCGTCGTGTGACGCGATCAGCGGCGGCAGGATCCTGACCGTGTGGTCGCCTGCCGTCAGCACGAGCAATCCCGCCTCACGAGCACGGGCAACGACGTCGCCGGCAGGCTCGCCGACATCGATGCCCCACATGAACCCGGTGCCACGAATGGCGCGCACGCGGTCGGTCCGATCGCTGATCGCACGAAGCTGCGAGCCCACCCAGCTTCCTTCGGATTTCACGTGCGCCAGCAACGAGGCGTCGGCGATCCGCTCGAGGACATGCAATGCGACGGATGCGACGAACGGACCGCCGCCGAACGTCGTACCGTGATCCCCGGCGTTCATCGTTGCCGCGATGCGATCGTTCATGAGCACCGCGCCCATGGGTAGGCCACCCGCGATTGGCTTTGCCAACGTCAACATGTCGGGCTCGATGCCGATCTGTTCGTAGGCGAAGAGCGAACCCGTTCGCCCCATGCCGCACTGAATTTCGTCGAAGATGAGCGCAACCCTTCGCTCACGGGTCAACGCGCGCACTTCACGAACAAAGCCGTGATCGAGCACACGCACACCGCCTTCGCCCTGCACCGGTTCGAGAATGAGTGCCGCGACGGTCTCGGCGTCGAGCACGATCGCGAGGTCCTCGATGTCACGCTCGACGATCGACACGCCGCCGGCGAGCGGGCGGAACGGTGCGCGGTAGTTCGGGCGATCGGTGGCCGCGAGCGATGCGAACAACCGCCCGTGGAATGCGCCTCGGAGCGCGATGATGTCGGTCTTCGCAGCGCCCTCGGTCGTTCGGGCCCATTTCCGCGCGAACTTGAAGGCTCCCTCGTTCGCCTCGGCGCCCGAGTTACAGAAGAACACCTTGCTTGCGAACGACAGCTCGACGAGGCGCGCGGCGAGCTGTTCGGCCGGCGATGTCCGAAACAAGTTCGAGACGTGGATGAGTCCGTCGGCGGCAGCACGCATGGCGTCGCGCAACCCCGGATCCCCGTAGCCTAACGCGTTGACCGCGATGCCACTCGTGAAATCGAGGTACGCGCGACCGTCGGCGTCGAACAGCTCCACGCCTTCACCGCGCACGAGCTCGACGGGAACACGCTTGTAGAGGCCGAGGAGCGCATCGGCTCCCGCTGGTCCCGTCGTGATCGTGGCCATCGTCAGACCGCCATTGGAGAAAGAGTGATTGCCGTGCCAGCCGCCGCCGACCGAATCGCCTCGATGTTGCCAATGCGCACCCGAGCAACGCCCAGCTCCACCGCGCGCCGGGCCGCATGCAGCTTCGCTGCCATGCCGTCGCGGGCAGTCCCATTGTCGATGAGCGCAACGGCCTGCTCCACGTCGAGATCCGGAAGGACGACGCCGTCGGCGATGACCCCCGGAACATCCGCGACGAGCACGAGCTCGTCGGCGCCAATGGCAATCGCGATCGCAGCGGCCGCGTCGTCCCCGTTCACGTTCAATGGCATGCCCGTGTCCTCGTCACGCGCGAGCGGCGAGATGACCGGCACGACGCCGCTTCCGATCAGGAGCTCGAGCAGACGCGCATCGACGCGCGTCGGTGCACCGACTTCGCCTAACGTCTCTCGGGATGTGGCCCGAGCGCGGAGAAGGCCGTCATCCTCCCCTGAGATGCCCACGGCGCGAACACGCTCGCCAACGAGCGCCGCTACGAGCCGCTTGTTGGCGCTGCCCGACAGGACCATCTGCACGAGCTCGAGATCGTCACGCGTGGTGACGCGCCGGCCAGCGCTGAACTTGGGCGTCAGGCCGAGCCGCCGCTGAAGCGCGGACACCTCGTCACCGCCGCCGTGAACGACGACCACGTGGTCATTCGTCGTCGCCGTGCGGATGGCACTTGCGAGCCCCGGGTCGGCTTGCGCCCGGCCACCGATCTTGAGGACGCGCGTCATGTTGGTAACCCCATCGGCTCATCGAGGCCCAACACCACGTTGGCATTCTGTACGGCCTGACCCGCGGCACCTTTTACAAGGTTGTCGATCGCCGACAGGACGAGCAGCGTCGGTTGACGAACCCCGGCGACGTAGCGCGCGGAGATCCTCACCACGTTTCGGCGCACCACATCGCGAAGCGACGGCGGCTCGGTAGTGACCTCGACGAACGGCTCTCCGGCGAACTCGTCGCGCCACGGCGAAAGCGGGTCGGGGATCGTCTCCGTCACCGGGACCGTGATCGTCGCGAGAATTCCTCGCGCGACTGGGAGCAGGTGCGGCGTGAATATCAGATCGGCGTCGGCCCCGGTTTCCTCGAGTACCGTCCGCATCTCCGCCAGGTGACGGTGTGTGTTGGCAATCCCGTATGCCCGGAAGTCCTCGGTCACCTCGCCGAACAACAGGTCGGTGCGGGCAGTCAGTCCCGCCCCGGTCACGCCGCTTGCTGCCGTGGCGTTCACCGTACCGCCCGATAGGATCAGGCCCCGCTTCGCAAGCGGGACCAGCGCCATGAGGATGGCAGTCGGGTAGCAGCCCGGGTTTGCCACGACGGTGGCATCCCGCAGCTGGCGCCGGGCAAACTCGGTGAGGCCATACGGTACATCGCCCGTCCCGTTCCCAGGACGGAGATCGGACGAGAGATCGACCGCCCTCGCTCCGGCGCCGCGGGCGCGAGCGACCCAGGTCGCCGACGCGCCGTGCGGAAGTGCCGAGAACACGAGCTCAGCGCTCGAGAGCGGCGCGTCATCATGCGCGACAAAGCGCACGTCTGCGCCGCCGAGCCGCGCCTGCTCGCCGCGCCGCTCGTTCGCGGTCGCGAACGCGAGCGCCATCCGCGGGTGTCGCGCGATGAGCGCGCACAGCTCGCGTCCGGCGTAGCCGCTCGCACCGAGGACTCCAACAGGGATTCTATGCACGACGAATGCATATTATTGCATCACATGGATGTCAACGGCAGTGATCCCGGCAGCGTTCGGACGGAGCGTCCTGCTAACGTCCTGCCGCTTGGCCACGCGTTATGCTATCGTCTCGTCGATCGAACGGAGGAGGTTGGGTGGATAAGCGCAAACGTCACGCGGCAATTCTCGAGTTGGTCGGCGGCCAGCCGGTTGGGAGTCAGGAAGAACTCCGGGTCTTGCTGCATCGGCGTGGTTGGGACGTCACGCAGTCCACGCTCTCCCGTGATCTGCGCGAGTTGCGGTTGGCGCGCGTCCCGACGGCCGAGGGCGTTCGATACGCGGTTGCCGACGGCGCCATCAGCAGCGCGGCGCGCCCAGCCCTCGATGCCCTGCTCCCTCAGTTGCTGACGCGAGTCGACGGCGTCGGCGAGCTGATCGTCGTGCGCACGGTCCCTGGGGGCGCTCAACCCGTGGCGTCGGCGCTCGACGGCGAGTCGTGGCCCGACGTGCTGGGAACCGTCGGGGGCGACGATACGATTCTCGTCGTCTGTCGGTCCGCCGCCGCCCGCGAACGCCTCGAGCGGCGCCTGCGGAAGCTGGCGGAAGTCTGACCCGATCCTCGCACGGCCTCCGCATTGACGGTGACGATGCACTGGTGTTTATTTATGCAAATCACCTGAATAGTTATCTCCTCCTGGAGCGCTCATGAAGACGATTGTGCTCGCCTACTCGGGCGGGTTGGATACTTCGATCATTGTGCCGTGGCTGCGCGAGAAGTACGACGCGCGAGTCATCTGCGTCGCGGCGGACATCGGTCAGGGGCCCGACGAGTTGGCTGGCGTCCGCGCGAAGGCCTTGGCGTCTGGCGCCGAGGAGTGCTACGTCGAGGATCTTCGCGACGAGTTCGTGCGCGACTTCATCTTCCCGACCCTGCGAGCCGGCGCGATCTACAATCGGAAGTACCTGCTGGGCACGTCGATGGCGCGCCCGCTGATCGCCAAGCGCCAGGTGGAGGTCGCACGCGCCGTCGGTGCCGACGCGCTCGCGCACGGATGCACCGGCAAGGGCAACGACCAGGTTCGCTTCGAGCTGACCTACATGGCGTTCGCTCCAGACCTGCCGGTCATCGCGCCGTGGCGTGAGTGGGACATCCGCAGTCGCGAGGACGCGATCGCCTACGCGGCCGCCCGCAACATTCCGGTGGCCGCCACCAAGGAGAAGATCTACTCGCGCGACAGAAACCTCTGGCACATCTCGCACGAGGGCGGGATCCTCGAAGACCCCGCCCAGGGACCGCCGAAGGACGTCTTCATGCTCAGCACTGACCCCGAAGACGCGCCTAACGAACCGGAGGAGGTCCGCATCGGCTTTGACGCCGGCACACCCGTGTCGGTCAACGACAGGGAACTCGGACCGGTCGATCTCATCGCCGAGTTGAATGCCATCGGCGGGCGTCACGGCGTCGGCCGCACTGACCTCGTCGAGGATCGCATGGTTGGCATGAAGTCGCGTGGCGTCTACGAGACGCCGGGCGGTACCCTGCTCTATTCCGCGCACAGTGAGCTCGAGCAGTTCGTGCTCGACCGGCGCACGCTCGCCGCGAAGGACCTCATCGCTCCACGGTATGCGGACATCGTGTATGAGGGCCGCTGGTGGACGACCGAACGTGAGGCCTACGATGCCTTCGTTGACGTCACGCAGCAGCGCGTCACCGGCTCGGTTGCCCTACGCCTCTACAAGGGCTCCGCGGCGGTGATCGGCCGACAGAGCGACCATGCGCTCTACGACGAGCGATTTGTGACATTCGGCGAGGACGACGTCTACGAACAGAGCGATGCCGCTGGCTTCATTCGGCTGTATGGGCTTTCGATGCGTGTGCGCGCCATCAAGGATCAGGAGATGGCGGCCGCCCGCGCCGCGTCTGCGGCCGAGGGAGCGCCGGAGCCGGCGCTCGTCGGCGCGTGAATGAGGTCGCGGCCGCTGGAACCGAAGCCGTGACGGGAGAGATGCCGCGTGCGGGCGAACCCGGCGACGTGCGCCGCGGCGATGCCGCCTCCGCCCCGGGCACATCGCGCTCGTTAGGTTCGACGAGCCACAAGCTATGGGGCGGGCGTTTCGCCCGAGGCCCTGCCCCGGCGCTCGAAGCCGTCAACAGGTCCATCGCCACCGATTTCCGGCTATGGCCCTTCGACATTCGGCTGTCGAAGGCCTGGGCCGTGGCGCTGTGGAATGCGGGCGTGCTTTCAATCGATGAGAGTCGCCGGATCGAGGCCGGCCTCGAGGCGGTTGCGGAGCACTTCGCCGCTGGCGCACCGCCGGTCGCGACCGACGAGGACGTGCACACCATGATCGACCGGCTCCTGCACGCCGAGATCGGCGAAGTCGCGTCGAAGCTCCACACCGGCCGGAGCCGAAACGACCAGGTGTCGACCGCCACACGGCTCTGGTGCATCGATGCTTGCGACAAGCTCGACGCCGCCGTGCGTGGCCTGCAGCATGTGATGATTCGGCAGGCGAGCCAGCATCAGCAGTCGCTCATGCCGTCGTATACGCACATGCAGCGCGCGCAGCCTGTCTCGATCGCGCACTGGATGCTATCGCACTTCTGGCCACTCGACCGGGACCGCGCGCGGCTCGCGGCGGCCGCCCGATCGGCTGGCGTATTGCCGTTAGGCTCCGGCGCCGTCGCCGGCTGCGCTTTCCCGATCTCCCGTGTTCTGCTAAAGGGAAGCCTCGGCTTCTCGTCAGTCTCGAAGAACAGTATCGACGCAGTCGCGGATCGGGATTTCATCGCAGAGCTGCTGTTCTCGCTGTCACTCCTCGGCGTGCATTTGTCACGGCTCGCCGAGGATCTCATCCTGTACGGCTCGAGCGAGTTCGGGTTCGTTCGTTTCGGCGATGCCTACACGACCGGCTCGAGCATGATGCCGCAGAAGCGGAACCCCGACGCTTTGGAGCTCGCACGTGCATCGGGCGCTCGCATGCTCGGCGACCTGACCTCGCTTCTCGCCACCATCAAGGGCCTGCCAAGCGGCTATAACAAGGATCTGCAGGAAGACAAGCGGGCGTTGTTCGACGCAGTCGACGGGATCCTCCTCGTGCTTCCGGCAGTCGCCGGCACGCTCGACGAGCTGACGTTCGATACCACTCGAACGGCGGCGGCAATATCGAGCACGATGATGGCCACGGATCTCGCGGACTATCTGGTGGGCAAGGGCATCACGTTTCGTGAGGCACACGCAACGGTGGGCGCCATGGTGCGAAAGGCCGAAGAACTGGGTGTCGAGCTGCACGCATTGCCGATGGGTACCTTCGAGGCCGCACACACCGCGTTCGGCAGCGATGTACGCGATGCGCTCGGCGCGCGCGCGTCAGTCGATCGTCGGGAAGTGGAGGGCGGGACCGGCCCCCGCGCTGTTCGTGCGCAGCTCGAAGCCGCGGTATCGACGCTGGCGCAGGGCGGGGAAGTGCCGCGCGGGAACGAGCTCGATCTTCGAGCCGACTGACCTGACTGCCTAACGCATCGCGGGCCGAATGCCGAAGCCCCATCGCGACGAATCGCGATGGGGCTTCGGGTCATCGGTTCCGTCAGACTCCGATCAGAAGAGGATTCCGAACGTGAGCGGAATCATCTGCGCCGAGTTGGGATCGGAGAAGATGTTGTGGTATCGTATCTCGGCGAACGTGGTGAACCCGCTCAGCGCGAAGCGCGCCCCAACCCCGACGTTGATGCCAATGTCATTGCTGGACTCCGCCCCCGATTCATCGGCTTTGGTGTTGTACCAGCCAGCTCCACCGATGATGTAGGGCGTCACCGTTGTGCCGCCCGGAAATGCGTACACCAGGTTCCCGTTCACCGTCCAAACATTGACGTCCGGGCCGGAGCTTTTCCCAGACAGGTTGTTGTACATCCCATCGAGCCGGAACCCGACCGGCACGTTTGCGGAGCCCGAGACGGCGAGGGTTCCAAGAATATGGAATCCGGTTGACGTCGCGTCGCCGAGATCTCCGACAGGAAAGGTGGCTCCTGCCGCGAACCCAACGGACGTGCGCCGCTGCGCCTGCGCGCTGCCGGACAACGTACCGATCGCAGCCAACACGAACGCACTGCTGACGACTATGCGTTTCATCATGAACGTTCTCCTCGTTACGTCGAGATGATTCCCGAACTGCATTGAATGCAGTCCTGGAAGGCAGCAGCCGTGCCACGCCATGACCCGGAGTCCGGGCCGATCCGAGTGTTACGGTTGCGTATTCATACACAACCCAACATAGTTTTATCCTCCAACAGGAGGAATATTGCCGGTTTATGATTTGACGGCAGTGGCTCACGCACTCGACATCGATCTCAAGCAGCTCGACAATCTCTTGTCGCGCAATGCACTGCCAGGAGTCGAGAAAAGACGCCGAGGTATCGCGCGTCGGCTCACTCCGGAAGTCGCTGTCGTGATTCGCCTTGCTAGAGAGCTATCGGAATCCCTTGGAGTCTCGGTTGGAGCGCTCCTGCCTGTCGCCAATGCGATCGAGCGAGGCGCGACCAACGAGGTGCGGTTGGGGGAGTTTGCGACGCTGCACATTGACCGAGATGCGCTCAGAACATCGACGTCGGCGCGACTCGACGCTGCTGTGGAGGTCATCGGAATTCGGCGGCGCGGGCGACCGCCCGGGCGAGCACGGCCGTCGGGCAAAGACACCTGACACATCCGATAAGCGCAGAACGGGCGCCCATGCTGGGCGCCCGTTCTACTCTCGGCCTGCAAAAACAAACTCTAGCGAGCTCCGGCCTTGCTGACGTTTTCGGCCGCCGGCCCCTTCGGTCCCTGAACGATGTCAAACTCGACGGCATCGCCCTCGGCAAGCGTCTTGAACCCGCTGCCTTGGATCGCGCTGTAATGGACGAAGCAATCCTTCGTGCCGTTGTCAGGGGTGATGAAACCGAAACCCTTCGCGTCGTTGAACCACTTTACTTTGCCGGTCGTACGCATTCCTCACTCCGGGGAAGAACACTTGTCGAGGGAGCGGAACACGCCGAGCCCTGACAGTAGTGATACGGCGCGGGACCGCTCAGACCCCCCGCGCTAGGTCTCGCTCTCAGCCGAGGCTATCGGTAGAGCGGCAGCATAATATGACAGGCGCACCGGCTGAACAATATGGCCCAGTTCGGCCGGAGCGGGTTTTCGCAAAGATTTGAAAGGACTTAGGTCAGCTTACTGACCCAAAACCTTTATCCCTTTGACGAAGTAGTCGGTCTCTCCGAAACACGACGTCGGAAGCCCCTTATGCTGCGTGTAAGACACTGCCACCCGTTGTCCCTGAGCCTTGTTGATCAACGCCGCAATGCTGTCGTCGCGAACCGTGAACTGGAACGTGCCAGCGAGCTGCCCGGGCAAGTTGACCATGGCGACCTCGCCCTCGTACGTCTTACACAGCCATCCCTTTCTCGAAAATTTGTTGAGGTAGCCTACCCGCTCACCCGATGAGTAGGAGTATCCGAGAGCGATGGCCGTCCAAACTGTGATCCCGACAATCGGGATCAAAATGACGGCGGCAACCAGCAGCTTACCCCAATGGCGGCGCTTGAAGCTCTTTTTGGGCGGCTCGGAACGGAGGGCTTCGACGTCGTCCGTATTGTATCCGCGTTCCGGGTAGTGTTCGTCCTGAGTCATAGGAGCTGGCCTCTCAGGCCGGGTAGTTTTCGGCAAACCATGCGACGGGAGACTGCGTGGCGTTTGGAGATCGCAGGCATACGGTAACAGCGTCGGTTGGCGGCGTGCAAATAGGGTCTAAGTACCCTGTGGTCGTGCAGTCGATGACGAACACGGACACCGCTGATGCGGTCGCGACCGCTGATCAGGTTGCCGAGCTGGCAAGCGCCGGGTCTCAGCTCGTCCGCGTCACTGTGAACAACGAGGCAGCTGCGGCTGCGGTTCCGGAAATCGTTCGCCGTCTCGATGGCCGGGGTGTCACGGTGCCTGTCGTGGGCGACTTTCACTACAACGGCCATCTGCTGCTCACGAAGTTCCCGGAGTGCGCACGCGCACTGGCGAAATACCGGATTAATCCCGGAAACGTGGGCAGTAAGCGCCGCGATGAGAACTTCCGCTCGATTGTGAGCGTCGCTCTCGAGCACGACAAGCCGGTTCGCATTGGCGTGAACTGGGGGTCGCTGGACCAAGACCTCCTCACCAGCATGATGGACGAGAATGCCGCGCGGTCCGAGCCTAACGATGCGAAGGATGTCTACATCGAGGCAATGATCGAGAGCGCGCTGCGCTCGGCGGCACTCGCGGAGGAGGTGGGACTTGGGCACGATCGCATCCTGATCTCCGCGAAGGTATCCACGGTCCAGGATCTGGTGGTCGTGTATCGCCGGCTGGCGGCCCGGTGCGATTATCCGCTTCACCTCGGCCTCACGGAGGCCGGACTGGGCATGAAGGGGATCGTGGCGAGTACGGCGGCGCTGTCGATCCTTCTGGCCGAAGGCATCGGTGACACGATCCGCGTTTCGCTGACGCCGAAGCCTAACGGGGACCGGACCGAAGAGGTCCACGTCGCGCAGCAGATCCTCCAGTCACTCGGCCTTCGCAGCTTCACACCGCAGGTCACCGCGTGCCCGGGCTGCGGTCGAACGAGATCGACCTTCTTTCAGAAGATGGCGGAGGATATCCAGACCTACTTGCGCGATCAGATGCCCGCGTGGCGCGAACGCCATCCTGGCGTCGAGGAGATGCGCGTCGCGGTCATGGGGTGCGTGGTGAACGGCCCGGGCGAATCGAAGCACGCGAACATCGGAATCTCGCTCCCCGGAACCTTCGAGGAGCCGAAGGCGCCCGTGTACGTCGATGGGAAGCTGATGACGACGCTACGAGGGGAGGGCATCGTGCCGGAGTTCCTCGAGATCCTCGAGACGTACGTCGCGCGACGCTATCCGGCTCGCGAGCCGGCGACGGTACCCTAGACGCTCGCGTCCACCTGGTTGTTGCGCTCCCAGAGCTCCAGCGCGCGTGCCACGGTGTCGAGCTCGCGCATGATCGGCGCGTCGAATCCGACCTCTCGAAGTCGCTCGTACACGCGGCGGTACCACCGGATCGTTCCTTCCCGACCGACATTGAATCGGCCCCAGACCGTCTCGGGATAATCGGTTCGCTTGAGATCGGCGAGGATCGTGCTCGCGTTATGCACCTTGTCCGCCGCACAGACCCATCGCGCGCGGTCGTTCGCCTGTGCGAGCCGAGCGAGATAATCTTCCTTGCGCTCGTCGGAAGAGAGCTCGATCCCATCGTCGTCGAGCTTCCGGTTCGTCACCGCGAGCACCGTCGCAAGCACGTCGTGCCCGAACTTGTCGGCGACCCGGCTCTCGAGCATCTCGCGAGTGTAGCCGTCACGCACACAATCCTCGATAACATCGTGGAGGATGCCGGCGACGATCGTTTCCTCCTCCTGGCCGTAGCGCGTGAGAATGATGGCGACGTTCGCGGGATGTGTGAGGTAGGGAAGGCGGGTCCCCTTCCGCACCTGCTGATCGTGGTGCTTGGCCGCGAACGCCAGCGCGTGATTGATGCGATCCGAGTAACCGGTGCTCATGACGGCGGCGCAATGGCGAGAGAACGACGTCGAACGCGCGGACCGATAACATAGCGCGCGCGCGGAGCGTTGGGCAGACGGAATCCTGCTACACCAGCCGCGCGAGTATCGACGCGAATGTGAGGTCAAGCACCAACAACCCGAGTCCCTGGACGACGACGCCGAGGCCGCCACCGAACGCGGGCAGGTTTCGCGTGAATCGCCACGCCATCAGCACCGCCGTTACACCTGCGGCAA
>Ga0307408_100001239_pt1 | contig 19165 bp, 11 predicted proteins | sample 322Cmetagenome_FD_202116 | JGI IMG/M metagenome (GOLD analysis project Ga0307408, IMG submission 202116) | Maize rhizosphere microbial communities from greenhouse at UC Davis, California, United States - 322HYB-C-3 | ecosystem: Host-associated > Plants > Roots > Rhizosphere > Soil | place... | reverse complement strand
CTTTTTTTTCCATAATATTAAAAGTATTAGTTAATAAAAAGAACAATCCGAACGGGAAAAAAGTTGATTAAAATAGCAATGCAATCTAGCACTGCCGACGAAGGAGGCTTTGTTCAACTTTTATATATACACCACCAGTAGCGCATATATTTCATATAAGTGAGCAATTTATGCTTAGAAATTAAATATTCAAAATCATAAACCACTATTAAGAAGTAAATCTTAGCATTTCACTTTTACATTTCTTTTGTAAACATATTCCTCCCAAATTTTCTTACTAAGCAGAAGAAGTATTTATATCCTGAAAGATGCTATGGATCCTAATTTATTAATGCCCTTTACATGGAAGGAGTTGCTGCTTGGTAGCGAAGACTGGAGTTTTCTTGTAGAAACCGTCTTACGCACGCTCATTATGTTTGTGGTTATTGTGGTTAGCCTTCGCCTTTTGGGAAAACGCGGCGTGAAACAATTATCCATATTCGAGCTGGTGGTAATCATTGGATTAGGGTCGGCGGCGGGTGATCCAATGTTTTATAAAGATGTGGGTATTTTACCTTCGTTGATCGTGTTTGCAATTATCGTAGGCCTATATAGTTTAATAACAGTACTTATCGGGAAAAACAAACATTTTGAAAGGCTGGTAGAAGGGCGGCCGTTAATCCTGATTGAAAACGGAGTATTTCAGATAGAAAATTTTAAAAAGGAGGCGCTCGGCGAAGATGAGTTTTTTGCCGAACTCAGGCTAAGTGGTGTGTCTCAATTAGGCCAGATAGAACAGGCTATTGAAGAAAGCTCCGGTAGCATCAGCATATTTTATTATACAGACGACGATGTAAGATATGGCCTGCCTATTATGCCAGGTATGCTGGAGCGCAAAACCAGGGAAATTAACAGGCAAAATTATTACTCTTGTACTTTTTGCGGCAACACAGTGATGTTAGCACCTGCTAAAGAATACATCTGTTCTCGTTGCCAGAGGAAAGAATGGGTGGCGGCAAGCAATAAAAAACGGATTCGCTAGGTCCGTTTGCCAGGTATTGATATAAAAAACCATTTACAATGCCCCAAAAGAGTAGGCGCCACAGATTAGTACCAACTTTCCTGACTGTAACGGCATTTTTACCGATTCTTACCCGAAACCATAGCTTTGCATATTGCAATCCTAAATTGCAACATGTAGGTTAGCAAAATAAATCTAACCAATTTCTTCTGCCCATCGCGGGCAAACCTAATTTGCTAACCAAGATTCACCTATATGAAAGTTTCTACTTTTTATTTTTACCAAAAATATCTTTTGCTTACAGCATTTATGCTGGGCAGCCTTAACCATGCAATGTCGCAGACACTCGCTTTTCCTGGTGCGCTAGGGTTTGGCCGACACGCAAAAGGAGCCAGAGCTGCTGCCATCAGGGAGGTTTACATTGTTACCAATTTAAATGATAGTGGTACCGGTTCATTCCGCGATGCTGTAAGTAAGCAAGGGCGCGTGGTGGTCTTCGCAGTAGGCGGGATTGTAAATTTGTTATCAGATATTGTAGTACCAGCTAATACAACCATAGCCGGCCAAACTGCTCCGGGGGAGGGTATTGTATTCTTTAACAAGCGCATAACATTTTCAGGCGCCAATGAGGTTATTTGCCGCTACTTGCGGGTTCGCCTGGGTGCTACGTCCAATTCAGGAAAAGATGCTTCAGGATTGGCCAATGGTGCGAACATGATTTTCGACCATATGTCGTTTACATGGGGAATGGATGAAGTCTTCTCCATCAACTGGGATGGAAAAGGAAATTCGCCGGATAATATCACTGTTCAAAACTCGATCATCGGCCAAGGGCTGCACCGCGAAAATCACTCTGCTGGAGGACTTATTCAAACTCCCGACGGCGGGAAGGTAAGCCTTCTTCAGAATCTGTACATCAGCAATAAAACCCGTAATCCGAAAGTAAAAGGAGTGAACGAGTTTGTAAACAATGTCGTGTACGATTGGGGTAATGGCAACAGGCTGGGAGACAATCTTAATTATGGATGGCAAGGCGACGCTTACATTATGGGCGGATCCTCCGGAGTGTCCGAAGTGAACATTATCAACAACTACTTTGTAGGTGGGCCACTAACACCTCCTTCCAAAACCACGCCTTTCTCAAGAGGGACAGGCACATTTAACGTTTATGGAGCAGGAAACTATTTCGATAATAATAAAAACGGAGTTCTGGACGGAGCGGAAGTTCCTTTTGATTCAATCGGCTATCCTGGCATCACGGGTGATGCTTTTAAAGCACAGGCATTCAGTTATCCGGCAGCCTCTCCGGCTATGTCTGCAGCGCAGGCTTATGAATATATAATTGAGAATGTTGGCGCCAATTATCCGCGAAGAGACCAGGTGGATGCCCTTTTGATTGATGAGGTGAGTTCCAGGGGAAGCAAGGGATTGTACGTATATACCGAAAAAGACCTGCCATTATCTAACGGAGGATTGGGAGATGTTTATGGCGCAGCGGTTCCGCTTGATACGGATAAGGATGGTATGCCGGATGCCTGGGAGGATGCCAACGGGCTCGACAAAAATAATAAGGCCGACGCGGTAGCATTCAGTGCCATCCAGCCGGAATATCTTAATATTGAGGTTTATGTAAACACGCTTGTCGATACTCCTCCACCTGCATTTGTGAAGCCGCCATCTAACGTAACATTAACTGCCACTTCGAAAGAGAATCCGTTTCCCTTTAGCACTATAGTAATCAAATGGAAAGATAATTCTACAGACGAAGATTATTTTGTTATCGAGCGTTCAAGCGATGGAATAAATTATACTGATACTACCCATTATGGAAACTCTATGGGCTATACAGATAGCAGGGGGCTTTTACCTAACAAAACGTATTATTACCGAATCAAAGCCGTGGCAGATTCCGTGTCCTCTGCCTACAGTAATCCTGTGTCTATCTTAACGCCGCCTATTGCTTCGGCTCCGGCAGCGCCTTCGAACCCTACGCCCACCAATGGAAACCAGTATGCAACATTAACAGCCGGTAAGCTAACGCTAAAATGGAGCGGCAGCAGCAATACGCAAAGCTATATTATCTACCTCGGAACTGACCCCTCGACATTGGTAAAGGTGGGAAGTATGGCTTATTCTGCAAGCCCCTCATACACGGCAACACTTGCAGACAGCACTACCTATTTCTGGCGCGTGGATGCCACAAATACTAAGGGTACAGTGGCTGGCCCGGTGTGGTCGTTCAGAACCCCACCGGTTATTCCGGCTAAGGTTGTTGGCTACTACGCTTTCGACGAAGTAGCGGCAGATGAGACTAGTGTGGTAGATTCCACTTCATACCAAAATCATGGCTTGCTTGGCCTTGATACCGAAAAAGGAAGCATTCGTGTAAAGGGAAAATTGAAGGGAGCTTTAGATTTCGCTACTGCCAGTACAGATATGTATGTGGTAAGAATCCCTAATGAAGACCAAATTTACCTGGATAAAAATTCCTTTTCACTCGCATTTTGGATGAAGGCAAAACCAACCTTGCTGCCTGCGGATAATAATACCAGCTCATACCTGCTTTGCAAAGGTTCTATCACCAGAAATGCAAGCACCGGGGCAACAGGCAAGCGTTTTGATATCGAATTCAAAAACAAACAGATTCGCTTTGCGCTCGATGATGATAATGATGCAGCAGGCGGTGGTAAGGACGAACTTCAGGCCAACGGAATTCCATTCTTTACTGATAAATGGGTACATGTGGTAGCTATCAGAGATGTTGAAAATAAGCGCCTTCGTATCTATATGAACGGTACTTTATATGCTACAAGCACCATATCTAAATCAAACTCGGGTATTGGCGAAGCAAGTGCGCTGATTTTAGGAAATATTGGGGAATTGGAGTTTCTAACGTCTACCAATAAGCCGGCCCCATATAAAGGGATGCTTGACGAAGTTAGGTTATATAATAGTGTACTTACTCAATCGCAAATAACAGCACTTGCTAGCGTGAAAGACAATCAGGTTATTCAGTTTGCAGAGTTGCCAGTTAAAACCATAGGTGGCCAGGATTTTGCTGCAGGTGCAATTGCCAGTTCTGGCTTACCTGTTAGTTATACCAGTTCGGATACCACAGTGGCAATGATTTACGGTGATTATATTCATTTAAAGGGAGCCGGAACAACTACCATTACAGCGTCGCAAGCTGGTAACGAAGATTATTATGCAGCACAATCGGTTTCACGCAGCTTTACGGTAAAAAAGCAATCACAATCCATCACATTTGATGCACTTCCTCAGAAAGTGTATGGCGAACCCGACTTTACCCTCACAGCAAGTTCGAGTTTAGGCTATCCTGTAAGTTTCAGCAGTTCAGACAGCACCGTGGCGGTTATAAATGGAAATGCCGTTCATCTTACTGGTATAGGATCGGCGGTAATTACTGCCAGCCAATCTGGAAACGAGAGTGTTGAAGCCGCTAAGGCAACACAATTGCTGATCGTGGTAAAAGACAGCATAGCACCAACAGTGCCCATTATCACCGCAACATCACTTACCGATTCAACAGTAGTACTAAGCTGGCCTGCCTCAACTGATTTCATCGGCGTGAAAGGCTATAATGTTTATCAGAATGGAAGCCTGATTTTTACTGGTGATGTGGCCAGCTATCAAGTGTCTGGCTTAAGTGCTTCAACTACTTACACTTTCGCTGTTTCTGCTTTTGATGCTGCGGCTAACGAATCAGACAAAGCGACGGTAACCTTAACCACTCCGGATACACAGGCTCCAAGTGCCCCTTCTAACTTAGCTGAAAATAAGAGCAACAAACATCAGGTAGAGTTAAGCTGGGCGACGTCCACAGACAATGTAGGAGTAATCGGATATAACGTTTATCGCAACGGGATACAGTTAAACACTGCACCAATTATTGAGACAGCCTATTTTGCCGAAAGGCCAATTGGAACTACCATATATAATTTTACAGTAAAAGCATTGGATGCCGCAGGAAATCTATCAGCCTTGAGTAATGAGGTGCGTGTAGAGAATGGCCATGCAGGTGGCAAAGGAAAAGCTTTATCAACATCCTTTGCAGGAAACGATGCATCTTTTAACATCCTTGGAAAAGACGCATTGAACATTTACCCGAATCCATCACAAGGAAAATTCAGACTGCGCATCGACTCGGAGGAAAACGGAAATGTATCTATAGTAATTGTGAATGCCGCTGGCTCGGTTGTTAAATCCTTATCGGATACCAAGAACGGATTATTTGAGAAAGAAATCGAGTTGGGCAGTCTTCCCGCAGGAATGTATTATCTGAAAGTTTCGGTAAATGGCTTTAGCAGCTCGAAGGCAGTGTTGATACAATAAATTATTACTAATAATACAGCAGAAAGTTCCCGGAAAGGGGGCTTTTTGTGTTTGATGAGCCACCCAGGGCATTAGGGAAGAGTCTTCGAAAAAGGTTAGAACTGGGAAAATAATCTCCGAACTTCATTTTAACTTCATCTTACACCTGCACTTTTGCAAAAACACACTAGAGCTAAAACTATGAAAAAAGTATTAATTGCAGCGTTTGCGAGCGTTGCCTTATTCTTAGGATCTTGCAACGATGGTAACAATGATAATTCTGTTACGCGCCTAAATGTTAGAATAATGGATGCACCTGGAGCTTACGACGCCTTACTTTTGAGTGTCAAGGAAATCCGTGTTTTAACTTCTGAAGGAGAGTCCACTTTACCGGTTAATTCGGATTTCGACATCTTAAAATTCAGGCTGGGTAAAGATACATTGTTGGCTTCTGAGGATATCCCATCAGGCAGGCTCAATGAAATTCGCTTAGTATTGAATGATAGTGGAAATCAAGTTATTATTGATGGAGTTCCGCACACGTTGACAACTCCCAGTGCACAATCGTCAGGGCTTAAGTTGAAAGTGAACGAGGATCTAACGGGCGGCCTCGAGTATACATTGAAGCTTGATTTTGACGCAGCTAAATCCATTGTACGAACAGGAAATGGGAAATACATCCTTAAACCTGTAATTAGAGCAATACCGAATTCCGTTTCAGGAGCACTGACGGGAGTTATAGAACCTGCTACATCAAACTCCAAAATATACGCTATTACCGGTACTGATACTATCGGCGCCATAGCAGATCATACGGGGAAATTCTTTTTACCTGGTATGCAAGCCGGAATCTATAAAGTTAATATCGTACCTGAAAGCCCGTATTTACCTAAGACAATTGAGAATGTTCAGATTGTTACTGGTTCGGTGAAAAACCTCGGAACAATCAATGTTACTCAGTAAGATTTAGCTTAGCTGGATCAATGGAGTTGTTTTGAATAATTATCGAATTTTTTTAAGAAAACCTGTAATCAGACGATTGCAGGTTTTTTGTTTTATAGAAATTAACTACCGCAGCCGCTGAAAGAAATCTTCCAATGGAAATTGCCCCCAAAATGTTGTTAATTCTTATGCAAATATTAAACACAAGGCAATGGTTGCCTTTGTTAAAGTACTGGACGGGGAAGCCGAAAACCATCAAGAGTAGGCAACAACATTAAACGATACGCGATGGCTCTCTATTTAACACGCTTCAGCTACACGCCTGAAACCTGGGCACGATTGACAAAAAATCCTGAAGACCGGCGTGATGCAGCCCGGCAGTACATTGAATCTGTTGGCGGGAAGTTACATGGCTTCTGGTACGCATTTGGCGAATATGATGGTTATAACCTTTGGGAAGCGCCAGACAGCGTTTCGATGGCCGCAGTTGTAATCGCAATCAGCGGAGGTGGCGCATTGGCGAAATGCGAAACGACTCTGCTGCTCACCGTCGACGAGACTCTGGATGCACTTGGCCGTGCAGGGGCAGTCGCTTATCGGGCACCCGGAACATAGTCATAGCATGTCAAAAATTTTGAAGCACATTAGTACCATCTTTATAACAAGAAAGAGCAGCAGCAGTAGCCGCTCTTTCTTGTCTTCTTTTTAAAAAATTGCTAAAATTCCTCGACTACCGATTTTTCCTGAATCCAGTCCATCATGTTCAATACCAGGTAATTGTAATTCTGAAATTCCTTGTTAATTATAGGTTCTCCTGTATTCGGTTCGTAAATTGGTTCCATGCCTCATTTTTCTTTAAGTCGGGGGAGAAATAATGCGTTTAGCCGCTCAGGTTTAGGTAAGGTTGATTGCCAATGCTAACCTGTTAAATTCTGAGGAGTTTAAGTTAAGATCCGTTTATAATTTTCCTAAACAGCCAATGACTTTTGTAAGTGGTAGCAATGAAAGTTAAAAGGCTTTTTTCGCTGGAAACACCTGATTCTTCTACCACCGAAATGGACAATTAACAAACAAAAATCAATCTGTGAAGAAAATACTTTTGCCTTTTTTAATTATTCTGAGTTTTATTAAGCCTTTATTCGCGCAGGCCCCTATGTGGTTAGATGAGAAAAGGAATGAAGAAAACCGTTTGCCTATGCATGCGTCTTTTTTTGTTTTCAATTCTGAAACCGAAGCGATTAAAAATGATTGGGCCAGGAGCACTAATTACTATAGCTTAAACGGAAACTGGAAGTTTAAGTGGGTGGAAAGCCCTAACTCGCTTCCCTCAAACTTTGGATCAACCAACTTTGACGATAAAGCCTGGACAGACTTTAAGGTTCCTGCAAATTGGGAATTAAACGGTTTTGGATATCGTTCCTATAATACTTCCGGATTTGAGTTTACCTATTTGATGAAGGACGGCCCCAATCCTCCTATTGTTCCAACCAATTACGATCCCACCGCTATTTATCGTAAGGAAATTGTCCTGAATAAGAGTTGGAACGCAAAGGAAGTTATTCTGCATATTGGAGCTGCAAAATCGAACCTAAGCGTTTGGGTTAATGGGAAATATGTTGGATACGGAGAAGATAGTAAGCTCCCTTCTGAGTTTAATATATCCCCCTATCTGGTATCCGGAAAAAACCTTATCGTTCTTAAAATTATGCGCTGGTGTGACGGAAACTACATTGAAGACCAGGATATGTGGCGACTAAGCGGCATTACCAGGGATTGTTACCTTGTTGCCCGTAATAAAGTTCATCTGTATGATTTTGAACTTATTCCAGGCCTTGATAATGCTTATAAGAACGGAGTTTTAAATGTGAATTTAACTTTAAATAAGCGGCCTCTATCTCCAATTAAAGCTATTTTCGAACTCAAAGATGGATTAAAAACACTAACATCCACAAGCATCAATTTCGACACTTCTAATGTTAAATCGTTCAGCCTGCCGGTTGCCTCGCCCAGGTTATGGACAGATGAAACTCCAAACCTCTATAAAGCAATTATTAAACTTGTAAACTCAGAAGGAGAGGTGCTGGAAGTAATACCGCAATTGGTGGGGTTTCGGAAAATCGAGATCCGGGAAGGTAAATTCCTCGTGAATGGTAAACCCGTACTAATTAAGGGAGTTAACAGGCATGAAACAGATCCTCAAACCGGGCATGTAATCTCTGAGGAAGCCATGATAAAGGATATTAAACTCATGAAAATGTTTAATATCAATGCTGTCCGCACCAGCCATTATCCCAATAGCGAGTTATGGCTCGAACTATGTGACAGATACGGGCTTTATGTAGTAGGCGAAGCGAATATAGAGTCTCATGGATTAGGATATGATATTACCAAAACGCTTGCTAACAAACCAAGTTGGCTTGATGCCCATTTAATGCGGGTTAGCAGAATGGTGGAAAGGGACAAAAATCATCCCTCTATAGTTATTTGGAGCATGGGTAATGAGGCTGGCAATGGTTATAATTTTTACTCCTGTTATTTATGGATGAAAAAGCGGGATGCAAGCAGGCCCATTCAATATGAACGTGCTGTTGCCGATTATAAAACCTTGAAGTGGGATTGGAATTCTGATATAGTTTGCCCAATGTATCCGTCGCCGGCTGGTTTGTTAAGCTATGCAAAAACTAACCCTCATCCCGATAGGCCGTTTATTATGTGTGAGTATGCTCATGCAATGGGAAACTCTTTAGGGAATTTCAAAGATTATTGGGACATTATCAGAACTAATAAGCATGCCTTTCAAGGAGGTTTTATTTGGGATTTTGTAGACCAGTGTTTTCAAAAAGTTAATGCCAAAGGCGATACGGTTTATACTTATGGTGGAGATTACGAGCCTAAGGAAGCCATTACTGATTGGAACTATGCGGCCAAAGGCATCTTTTATGCTAATCGTACCCCGTATCCCCATGCCTGGGAGATGAAGAAGGTATACCAAAATATCCATTCCAGCATAGATCGAAATAAGAGGTTAAAGCTGTTTAACGAAAAATTCTTCACGGGCCTGGCAAACGTAAGGCTTAATTGGGAAGTGGTGGTAAATGGCGAAAAAGTCCAGAATGGTAAGATTGACAATCTTACAGCCGGGCCGCAGGATTCGGCAATAATTACTATTCCATATAAAACAGGATTTAAAGGAGAGGCCTTTTTAAATCTTACCTATTCTTTAAAGTCTGCTGAACCATTGGTTCCACAAGGGCATATTGTTGCAACGGAACAATTAAAACTGGGAGGACAGTATCTATTTGATGTTCAGGTTAAACAGAACGGCGAGATTAAAAAGGAAGAGGCTGGAGAAGGTACTCGTTTTAGCTCCGCGAACCTCAATCTTTTATTTAATAAGAAAGACGGCTTTATCAGCACCTATGAATTTAAAGGAAGAAAACTTTTGGATGAGAAGTACAGGTTTAGGCCAAATTTTTGGAGAGCTCCAAACGATAATGACTTTGGCGCACAATTACAGGATAAACTTAAGTCATGGAAAGAAGCGGGCCTCAACCCAGTTTTAAAGGATTTTAAATCCTCCGTGTCTGATGGAATTGGTTCTGTAACTGCGGTTTACAATCTTCCGAAGGTATTTAGCACCCTTACGCTTAAATACACTTTCAATGCAGCTGGCGAATTAATTGTTGAGCAAAGCCTTGTAGTTTCTGACACCAGTAAAAAGGTGGAAATGCTTCCGAGATTTGGCATGCAGCTAATTTTACCCAAAGGATTTGAGTCGATTGATTATTACGGCCGTGGCCCTCATGAAAACTATCAGGACAGGAATTTTAGTTCTCACTTTGCCAGGTACCAGCAGACGGTTAACCAGCAGTATTTTCCTTACGTTACCCCTCAGGAAACAGGTAACAAGACGGATATCCGATGGTATAAACTTAAAAATAGTGAAGGCGGAGGACTAGAAGTTACCTCTGATATTCCATTGAGCATTAGTGCGATGCATTATTTCGATAGTGATTTAGATGATGGTGAAAAGCGCCATCAACGCCACGCCGCCGACCTTGAGCCAAGGCCCGAAACTCAATTAAATATTGACTATAAACAAATGGGCGTAGGAGGGGTTGATAGCTGGCGTTCAAGGCCATTAGAAAAATACCAACTTCCATTTCAGAACTATAAATTTAGGTTTAAGATTAGGCCGTTTTGATATATTGATTTGATTTCTATTGCCGTTGACTTCAGTCAACGGTTATTTGAGACATAGAAGGGGCTTTAGCCACATTAATGAATGCGGCTAAAGCCTTCTTTATACATTTCCTTATCGGCAATAGATACCCTTCACAGTGCTTTAATACCCACTCAAATCAATAAGTTGCAAATGATATCATTATAAAGAGGAGAGATCCCTACGGCTATGTATGGTGCTATGTAATGCGCTTTAAGATCCCTCCTTGGGTCGGGACAAAGCGCCTTAGTCGGTATTGCGCCAGATGTCATCGCCATATTTTACTTTTTGCAAAAAGCTCTTTTACAAGTGCCCTGGATGTCAAAGCGCCTTTCTTTCGATATTTCGAACAAAAATGCCGGCTATTCGGGACATTAACACCGATGCTCTTGGCTACACACAGCTTATTTTTACGCACTGTAGGCGTCCATTGGGAGGACTATCACAAACTAATCCAACATGAACAAACACTTTAGATATTCAATTTTAATACTCGCCCTTTTTGCCCTGTCTTTCAAAAAGGATGACTCTTCTGTAACCGTAAAAGAAATAAAAGTAGATGCTCCCTTTAAGGTGCCTGCTATCAAAGTGCCCGACTTTAGCAAATGCAAAAAGCTATCTATCGTTGATTTCGGGGCAATTCCCGGAGATAAGGAAAAAACGTCGAAGGCCATTGCCAGCGCAATCGATAAAGCTAATCAGATGGGAGGTGCAATAGTAATTATTCCAAAAGGAGAGTGGCTCACCGGAAAAGTCCATTTAAAAAGCAATGTAAACCTGCATTTGGAAAAAGATGCTGTATTGCTTTTTTCAGAGGACCCAGCCGACTATCTGCCTGCAGTCCACAGTTCCTGGGAAGGAATGGAATGCTATAATTATTCCCCTTTGATTTATGCTTATGAATGCAAAAACGTAGCTATTACTGGCGAAGGCGAAATAAAGGCGAAAATGGAAATCTGGAAAAAATGGTTTTCACGTCCAAAAGCCCACATGGAAAGCATCAAAAGGCTCTATAATATGGCTTTTGAATATAAGCCGGTGCAAGAAAGGCAAATGGTAAATGATACAGCCAACCTTCGCCCCCAATTTATTCAGTTCAATCGTAGTGAGAACATTCTGCTCGAAGGGATCACCATTACAAACAGCCCTTTCTGGACCATCCATCCGTATTTATCAAAAAATGTGGTGATTAGAAAATTAAAAGTATACGCACATGGCCACAATAACGACGGCGTTGACCCCGAGATGAGCCAAAATGTATTGATCGAGGATTGCGTGTTCGATCAGGGCGATGATGCCATTGCAATAAAATCTGGCCGTAATCCAGAAGGCTGGCGGTTAAAGGTCCCGTCAAAAAATATCATTATTCGTAACCTCACGGTGAAAAATGGCCATCAGTTAGTAGCTGTTGGCAGTGAGCTTTCGGGTGGCATTGAAAATGTGTTTGTAAATAACTGTACGGTGGTAGATGGTGCCAAGCTAAACCATTTATTGTTTATTAAAACTAATGAACGTATGGGTGGATACGTAAAGAATATCCACATGAGTAACGTAAAATCCGGCAAGATAGGCCTGGGAGTACTTGGCATAGAAACCGATGTGCTCTATCAGTGGAGAACCCTGGTTCCTACAGTTGAACGGAGGCTTACCCCTATAAAAAACGTTTTTCTATCTAATGTGAAGGCAGGCGAGGTAAAGTTTGTTTCCAGAATACTGGCGCAAAAAGAGCTACCGGTTGAGAACGTATCGCTTAAAAATGTAAGTACTGGCACCATTCAGGATAAAGAATACATACATGAAAATGTAGTAAATTTTAAGAGTGATAAGTAATAAAGCTGCCGTGTTGCCTATTTAAGACGAGAAATTGCCTTTGCTTGCATAATTCTTCGGCCTTGCCCCTAATTTGGTTCGGTTCAGCTTCTACCTGGCTTCGTGTTTGCAGTTTAAAAACTATTATACACCGTTTGTAAGCCAAACCCCCTCTCTATTCTGGTTGTTTGTCCCTCACTGTTTGTTCAGATTTGTCCGAATTTAGCAACACACACACACACACACACACACACACACACACACACACCTAAAATTATGAGAGCATTAATACTCCTGTGTTTTTCACTAATCATCATTTCTTATAATCTTCCGGCGCAGCCACTTACCAACAAGAAGCTGTTTACCGAAGGCTGGAAGTTTTTTAAGGGCGATGCGACTGGTGCCGAAAGAGAAAGCTATAATGATGGTAAATGGCGAACCCTCGACTTGCCACACGACTGGAGCATCGAAGGCCCTTTCAGCAAGGAGTGGGCAAGTGGAACCGGCTATCTTCCTGGTGGCATAGGCTGGTACCGAAAATCGTTTACCATCGCCCAGCCAGCCACAAATAATAAAACCTTTATCTACTTCGATGGAGTTTACAAAAACAGCGAAGTTTGGATAAACGGGCACTACCTTGGAAAGAGGCCCAATGGGTATATTCCCTTTCAGTACGAACTTAGTCCGTATTTAAAGAGTGGTAAAAATGTGCTTGCGGTAAAAGTAGATCATTCAAAATTTGCCGACTCGCGCTGGTATCCGGGTTCTGGTATCTACCGCAGTGTTTACCTTATTACAAAGTCTCCGGTTTATATACCTACCTGGGGGGTAAGTTTCAGCACTCCTAAAGTGTCCGGGCAAGAAGCTGTGGCAGATATCGCCGTTTCAGTAAGCAATAGTTTAGCGAAAGATGCGGCCATTACCATTGAAAGTAAGATCAGTAAAGGCAACAAGATTTTAGCTAAAGCGAAGAAAGAGCTATCAATCAGATCGAAATCCAATGAGTTAGTAAAATTTTCAATGCCGGTGGACCAGCCGAAATTGTGGTCACCCGATACACCGGAGCTATATACACTAACTGTAACCGTTTTAAAAGAGGGGAAGAAGCTTGATGAATACAAAGAACAGGCTGGCTTTAGAAGTATTCGGTTCGACGCCAATGATGGATTTTTTCTTAACGGTAAAAACATGAAGTTGAAAGGAGTCTGCGTGCATCACGATGCAGGTGCTTTAGGTGCAGCCGTTCCGCGGGAGGTATGGTTAAGAAGACTACAAAAGCTGAAGGAAGTGGGATGTAATGCCATTAGAATGAGCCATTACCCACACCAGGATTATATGTATGATTTATGTGATGAACTCGGATTTCTGGTAATGGACGAAGCTTTCGACGAATGGGAAGAGGGGAAAAACAAGTGGATAGAAGGTTGGAATGCCGGTAAACCAGGAAAAGATGGTTATCATGAATATTTTAAAGAATGGGCAGGCCGGGATTTAAAAGATATGGTTCTGCGAGCGCGAAATCATCCTTCTGTAATTATGTGGAGCATTGGTAATGAGATCGATTATCCTAATGACCCATACACTCATGAAGTTTTAAACACAGGCAGAAACCCTCAGATCTATGGCAAGGGGCATCTTGCTGATCATCCGCCAGTTAGCCGTTTGGCAGAACTATCTAAGCGCCTGGTTGAAGTAGTAAAACAAGTAGATACAACCCGGCCTGTTACTGCCGCCCTTGCCGGTGTAGTTATGTCAAATACAACAAGCTATCCTCAAAATCTTGACATTGTAGGGTACAACTACCAGGAATATCGCTATGAAGAAGACCATAAAGCTTACCCCAAACGAATCATTTACGGAAGCGAAAATGGAAAGAATACCGAAGCCTGGACAGCGGTAGACACTAGTAAAAATATTTTCGGGCAATTTTTGTGGACCGGTTTTGATTTTATGGGAGAAGCAAGGATGTGGCCAGTAAGAAGCAGCGGCGCTGGATTGCTGGACCTTGCGGGTTTCCCAAAAACGGATTTTTACCTACGCCAGAGTTTATGGTTAGGTAAGCCAGTAGCGTATTTAACAGCTTCGAAAATTACTGCAGGCGAGGAAAGGCCCGGAAGAAGCACCAAACCTTCATGGAATTGGGAAAAAGGCGACAAAGTAAGGGTCAATTGTATTACTAATGCGGAAAGAGCAGAATTATTCTTGAACGGTAAGTCTTTAGGGCAGAAAGCGAAGGCAGGAAGCCCCAGGGGGCTTTTCTGGGAGGTAGAGTACGAGCCGGGCGAGTTGTCGGTTAAGGCTATTGACGAAAACAAAGAAACAGCATCGTTTAACCTCAAAACGTCGGGAGCTCCGGCAAGCATTAGGGCAACTGCTGATAAAACCCAGCTTCAGCAGAACAGAAAAGAAGTAGTTCATCTGGAAGCTGAAATCAAAGATGAAGCAGGAAATCTGGTTTACGAAGCCAGCAACGAAGTAACGGCCACGATAGAAGGCCCTGCAGTTTTGCTGGGGCTGGAAAGCGGTGATCTGGCCAGCCATGAAAACTATCAATCAAACAAACGAAAAGTCTATAACGGGAAACTCCTTGCTTATATTCAATCAACAGGAAAGCCTGGAAATGTGAAGGTCACTTTTAATTCCGCAGGCTTAAAACCGGCCACAGTATCTTTAAAGTCAGGTCGATGATTTATCCAATCTCGAATTTTATTACGAGCTTAGGCAGCTAATTATAATCCATCAAAGAATAATATTAAATGAAAGTACTCAAAGGAATTTCCGTTTTATTTTCCCTTGCAATATCATTATCAGCACAATCACAATCTACAAGCAAGCACCATAGCTGGGCACCAACTCCTCCAATGGGATGGAATAGCTGGGATTGTTTCGGGCCTACGGTAACAGAGTCTGAAGTAAAAGAGAATGCCGACTATATGGCAAAATACCTTAAGCCTTATGGATGGAATTATGTGGTGGTTGATATCAGATGGTATGTTGGTAACGATAAGGCACATGGATACAATGAAACCAATCCTGATTATGTATTGGATGAGTATGGAAGGTTTTTACCTGCTGTAAATCGTTTCCCTTCTGCGGCCGGAGGAAAAGGTTTTAAGCCTCTTGCTGATTATTTGCATGCCAAAGGCCTGAAGTTTGGAATCCACATTATGCGTGGTGTACCGGTTATTGCTGTAAAACAGAATTCCCCTATTAAAGGAACTAATGTTACTGCACGTGATATTTATTCTGAGAAAGACCAATGCCGCTGGCTGAGGGATATGTACACCATAGTTCCCGGAAGAAAGGGGGCGCAGGAGTATTACAATTCATTGTTTGAGCTATATGCTTCCTGGGGGCTGGATTTTGTGAAGGTGGACGATCTTTCCTCGCCAATTTATTTTAAAGAGGAAGTAGAAATGATCAGGAAGGCGATTGACCGTACCGGACGAAAAATTGTTTTAAGCACATCTCCAGGAGAAACGCCGCTATCAGCAGCAGCACATGTACAGCAAAATGCAAACATGTGGCGTACTGTAGGCGATTTCTGGGATAGCTGGCAGCAGTTAAAAGAGCATTTTGCAGTGTTCGAGCGTTGGAATAAATGGCGCAAACCTGGCGTTTATCCGGATGGCGATATGTTGCCTCTTGGCCGAATAGGGATCCGGGCAGAAAGGGGCAATCCGCGAATGACCAATTTCACAAAGGACGAACAGTACACGCTAATGACTTTATGGAGCATTTTCAAATCTCCTTTGATGTTTGGTGGGCATTTTCCAGATAACGACGCATTTACGCTTTCCCTGCTTACCAATAAAAATGTATTGAAAGTTTTAAACGAAAGTACCAATAACAAGCCAATATTCTCCAATAACGAAAAAGCTGCCTGGATAGCAGATGACCCGAAATCTGGCGACAAATACCTGGCGGTGTTCAATATTGCAGACCAAAACATGGCTGTAGAAGAAAAAGCTATATGGAATAGTGGAGTAATTGACAGGGACACAAAGGAACATAGCAAAGATGTAGACATTGATATCTCTGGAGCCAAAAAGCTTTATTTAGTAGTTACCGATGGCGGAGATAATATTGACTGGGACCATGGCGATTGGATACAGCCAACCTTATACAATGGGAAAGATTCGCTGCTATTAACGAATTTAAAATGGCTAAAAGCTTCATCCGGCTGGGGAAGTGTAAGGGCAAACAAGGCTGTTTCTGGCAGTAAGCTTATTGTTAATAAAAAGGAGTATGAGAACGGATTTGGCGTTCATTCAAACTCAATTATAGAATTTGATATTCCAGAAGGCTATAGCAAGTTTAAATCCAAAGTGGGCTTGGACAATGCCGGGGCTGTGCAGAATGTGGGAGCTAGTGTTAAATTTTTGGTATACACCCAGAATCCTTCAGGGCCTGTACCTGCCGAGAGCGCTAAGGTTGAGGTTGACTTAAAGGCGCTTGGACTTAATTCCTCATATACAATTACAGATTTATGGTCGGGCAAACAACTCGGCAAATTCACCGGTAAATTCGCTCCATTAATAAACAGGCATGGAGCTGGCTTGTATCGAGTTAGCAAGCGATAGTTGTAAGATTTTTATGAAGCAGGCGCAATTTTGCGCCTGCTTTTTTTTTGCTTTTTAGCTAAGCCTTATACCGTGTTTTCCAGCAAAAATTTCAACAAGCGGTTGATTGTTGTTGCCTAAAAGGGTAACTTTGATGGTGGCTGAAAAGTTTCTTCGAAACACCTATGTATATGGTAATGACTTTTGGGAGTTTTACAATTCTCAGAGCAAACAAGTTCAGGATAAAATTGATTGGGTTATTGGCCTTGTAAGGACCTTGCAAGTTATTCCAGAGAAATTTTTCAAGCATTTAGAGGGAACAGAGGGCCTTTTTGAAATTAGGGTGAAGGTTGGAAGCAACATCTTTCGAATCTTTTGTTTTTTTGACAAAGGAAATTTAGTGATCCTGTTATCCGGCTTCCAAAAGAAGACAGAAAAGACTCCTAAGCAAGAATTAGAAAAAGCAGAACGATTAAAGCAGAGATATTATGAAGAACAAGTCAAACGAAAATAAGCTGGTTTCCTGGGACGATCATTTGGATAAAAAGTATGGAAAGCCAGGAACTTCATCACGAGAGAAATACGAGGAGGAATTTGAAGCTTTTAAAATAGGCGTTCTTATTCAAGAAGCGAGGAAGCAAAGGAATCTTACTCAGGAGGAACTAGCTCTAAGGGTAGGAACCACCAAAAACTATATTTCGCGAATTGAGAACGATGCAAGTGACATTCGACTCTCTACTTTAATGAGAATAATTAGAGAAGGCCTTGGGGGGAATCTCAAACTAACCCTCGACCTTTAAAAAACAATTGCCGTAACCTAAGAGAATTGTTGCTTGAAAAGCAGCTCTAGTTACCAAACATGATTAGTGCTGTCCTCGTTACAGACTTGCAATCTTTCTAAGGTTAACGGCTATAGTGTCCTTATCAATCACTCAGTAGTATTACCGGTAGCTCCTCATCTTTACTCCTCCTGCAGTAAAATTTTACCAAGGTTGATGCCTTTCTCCATGCTAGGTGGGAGCCTTTCTCTCCCTTCGGGAGAACCGACTGAAAGGAGCTCATTGAGGCCGATAAAATCAAATTGATGCTCTCAATAGATGCCAAAGGCAGAGAGGTATGCTATGCAAGGGGGAGGCACAGGCAAATACAGGGCCAAACGGGTAAAGCACATGTCATTAACTTAGAGATGCGCCGTAGGTGCACAATGTCGGTAGACAAAATTTAATGATAAACGATTTTGCGTGCCGTAGGTACGCTATCCCGAATGTTTGGGAGTACCATACCTACGGCACGGAATTCATATCGGCCTTTTTTTCTACCGACATGTGGCGCCGATGGGGCCACATGGCCTTAAGTTAACGACGTTGGGGGCGGGCGTGGTTACTCAATTTTTAATAGCATTGACGTCCGCACCAACCACTTAACGATATTAGGTTTATATTGGTTATTGTAATAAATTTACGCTCCTGACAAATCAATCATTATCTTAATGATCTTTTTATCTTTTATTGAGAAGCCAGCATAAATGCAATGAGGTGTATGAGAAGAGGGTATATGTTTTCCTTGCTGATGTTCTTTTTATGTATCAGCGTGTCGTTTTCGCAGGTGCCTGGACTGAAATTCGAACATATTGGTTCAGAAAGTGGCCTTCCACAAAACACTATCCACGGAATTGTAAAGGATAAGTATGGCTTTATGTGGTTTGGCACCTGGGATGGCTTATGCCGTTACGATGGCTACTCTTTCAAAATATACCGCTTTGACCCAGCGAATAAAAATAGCCTAAACAATAGCAGGGTCCATAACATCATAAAGGATTCGAACAATGACATCTGGATTTTAACATTTAAAGGCGAAGAGTTATGCCGCTACAATTATGAGAGGGATAATTTTGACCGAATTCCGGTTAGCAAAGTTTCTCCTTCATTTTTTAAGTTACTGCATCGGTGGAATCATTACGAGTCGATAAGATGCTCCTTTAAGCAATTTAAGTGGAAGCTTGACTTGCACACCAACTCACTTTTACAATGGGACACTATCTCCAATAAAAAGAAGTATTATGACTCCAATCCTGCAGACCGCTGGACTTTAAGCGACCCCTACGCAGTAGACATATATAAGGATAATCACAATATTTTTTGGGTGGGTACCTTTAGTAATGGCATCAGCAAAGCCAATTTAAATGCAAAGCCATTCGAATACTTTTACCACGATTCTAAAAATCCCAAATCTATTATCAATAACCATGTAAGAGCTTTATTCGAAGATAAGGAGGGTGCCTTATGGGTGGGTACTTAT
>Ga0307408_100001238_pt1 | contig 19167 bp, 20 predicted proteins | sample 322Cmetagenome_FD_202116 | JGI IMG/M metagenome (GOLD analysis project Ga0307408, IMG submission 202116) | Maize rhizosphere microbial communities from greenhouse at UC Davis, California, United States - 322HYB-C-3 | ecosystem: Host-associated > Plants > Roots > Rhizosphere > Soil | place... | reverse complement strand
CATAACTAATAAACATGGCCACATAAAAATAACCAGGCTCTCGTTCAAATTTTAAGTGGCAATGTGGGCAACCTGTATGCATTTTTTGAAGGCTAAAGCCATACATAGGGCCCTCGAACATATTTCCTGTTCGGCATCTCGGGCATTTAGCCTGAGCTGCTGCCCATAATTCTGATCGGTTTAGTGCCTTTTTATTGATTTCCAATGGTTTCATACTTGTTGATATTAAATACCTTTTTCCTGAACTCGTCAGGCGTGCATCCTTCTTGCTTTTTAAAAAACTTGCTGAAGTAAGAGTTATCTTTAAAATTTAGCTGAAATGCAATCTCCGAGATTTGCAAGTCAAGATTTACAAGCAGTCTTTTTGCTTCCAGGTTTATACGGTTTCTGATAAGTTCGCCTGCCGAAGTACCCAGCATCTCGCTGCACAGCGCATTTAGGTGATTCGGCGTGATGTATAGCAATTCGGCGTATTCTTTGGGCAGGCGTAGCTCAGTATAGTGTTTTTCAATCAGTTTTTGAAAATTCTTAAGAACAGTAATATTATAGGTCGTACCCGAACTTTGATCCCTTTCTGAATTTGCTTCTTCAATCAGGATAAACAGTTCAAGCATTAGTACTCTGAATTTATCAATATTAAGCTGTGCTGAGTTTAATTTTATAGTTAATAACTCTTCAAAAATGCCATAAACCCTGCTTTGCAGAGATTTGGGAATTTGAATTACCGAATCTTTGGTATTGCCTCTGAAAAAGGAGAATTCATCCAGGTAATCAGGGCGAAGCAGAAAAGACTGGAAAAGGGAACTTGTAAAGTTGAGAATGTATCCGTCAGCTTCGCCAATAAAATCCCAACTATGTACCTGCCCCGGAATCATAAAATAAATTTGGAACGGTTCTACCGGGAATTGTTGAAAATCGACAGTATGGTTGCCAGAACCTTCGGTAAAAAGTACCAGATGGTAGAATGTATGCCTGTGCGGTAGACGTAACTTATGGTGATTTTTTAGATAAGGGGCAAAGCGGCTTATTAAAATATCGTTGTGCCGAAATTCAGAAAGCGAACATAAATCGTATACCGGAAGGCTGCTCATATACATACAAAAATATGCTATAACCGTGCCTTTTTATGGTGCGCTTTATGGTTGTAATGGTAGTTTTTACTGATTTTGTGTTTTTACTTATCTCAGTTTATCGGCATAGCCGAAAACCTTCTGAAGCAAGGCACTTTGCCTGAAAACTGAATTGTCCCTTATTTTCAACTCTTCGCTGGCAATCTCTAAAAATAATCCGTCAAGAGCCTTCTGGGTGACGTAAGCGTTTAGGTCAGGGTTAATTTTGGTGGCAAAAGGAATTTTGTTGTATCGTGTACTAAATTCCGCCCAGTATTTGGTAGAGCCGACTTTGTTTAAACTGGATTGAATTATGGGTTTAAACGCTGCTGTTAACTGCTCCGTGGTAGCGCCTTTAAAGTATTTGGTTCCTGCATCTTTTTCTTTTGAAAGGAGGATGTTTTTTGCATCGGTAAATTGCATCTGCTTAATAGAGCTGACAAAGATTGGCAAGGCTTCTTTAGCTGCAGCTTCGGCTGCCCGGTTAAGGCTGGTTATTGTATTGTCGCAAAGCTGATTTAATCCTAGCCCTCTTAATGCTTTTTCTGCTTTTTGGGCTTCGGGAGGCAAAAGTATTTTTATAGCCAGGTTTTTCAAAAAGCCATCTGTTGCGGATAGTTTAGAGGTACTAGACGAAACTCCATTGCTCAATGCTTCTTTAATGGCCGAAGCTATTTCATCAGAGCTAGGATTGGCAACGGCAGTAGCCTGCTTTATAATTTTAGACACATTGATTTGCGCAAAACCATTGTTTCCACACAGCAGAATAGCCAGAAGGCTGATTGAAAATACTTTTTTCATGAAATTTCTAAACCCTTAGGCGAAGATAGAAAACAAAGGGGGACTGAAAGGATTGAAGGGTAAATAGGTTGAAAAGATAGAAAAACGGCGCATCTTTTGAATACGCCGTCTATCCGCATTTTATTTAAAATAGGGAACCTCTAAATACTCCGTATATCTCTTTTCATTTGGAGAAGGGATAGGGATGAGGCTAAAAAAGCAGTTTCTCAATATTGATTGTTAGCCAATTACCCTCAATTTTGCAAATTTCAACAATAGTTGTTTTTGCCCTAATCCCTGGAAGAAAATCGTTGCCTTAATATCTGGTTTGCTTCCTTCCAAAACCATTACTTTTCCAAAGCCAAAACGCTCGTGCTCTACTTCCATGCCCACCTGAAGATTACTGGTGTCTGATGGTGCAAAGCCTTCGCTTGGCACATGGGCTTTAGGTAAAATCGAAGTGGTTTTTGGTGCAGTAGCCGGTTTGGGCTTGGTAAAGGCATCGCCACCTTTGCTTGCCGAAGGTTTACTACTCCACGGAGTGCGTTCTTCAAAAAATGGATTGCTTCCGGCTGCTTTTTGGGGTTTGAAATCCAGTTCCAGAAACTTCGCGTCAATCTCGTCGATAAAGCGGCTGGGCTCACAGCTTGTTAATGAGCCCCAACGATATCTTGATGTTGCATAAGAAATTACCAATTTCTTTTCTGCCCGGGTAATTGCCACATAGAACAGGCGGCGCTCTTCCTCCAGGTCGGCTCTAGAATTAAGCGACATTTGCGAAGGGAAAAGGTTTTCTTCCAAGCCTACCACATACACATTTCCAAATTCCAAGCCTTTAGAAGAGTGGATGGTCATTAAAGAAACAGTGTCTGCATCGGGATTTTTGTCGTTATCATCGTTAGTTAAAAGAGCAATATCCTGCATGAAAATATCCAGCCCTTTTTCCTCAATATCCTCTCGTTCACTAAATTCCTTAATACCGTTCATTAGCTCCTGAATGTTTTCATAACGGCTCAAGCCTTCTACCGATTTATCATCGTATAGATCTTTTAACAATCCAGAATGCTGGGCAATATGTAAAGCTGCATCGTAAGCTGATGAATTTTTAGCAGACACCTGGAAGCTTTGTATCATAGTGCCAAAATTGGCAACTGGAGTTGCACTTCGGGGTTCCAGATATTTATGGGCGTCGGTTACCACTTCCCACAGGCTAAGGTTGTTTTTATCAGCGGCAACAATGATGCGTTCAACAGAAGTGTCGCCAATGCCTCTTTTAGGATAGTTGATCACTCTTTTTAAAGCTTCCTCATCGTTCGGATTAAAGGTCAATCTGAAATAGGCGATCAAGTCTTTAATCTCCTTACGTTGATAGAAGGATAAGCCACCGTAAATTTTGTAGGGAATACCTAACTTTCTTAGCGCTTCCTCCATCGCCCTGGACTGGGCATTAGTACGGTATAAAATGGCAAAGTTTTTAAAATTAAGCCCTTTTAAAGTCCGCTCCTGCATAATGCTTTCGGCAACTATTTTGCCTTCTTCATTATCACTAAACGCACGGAAGATCTTGATTTTGTCGCCTTCTTCATTTGCCGAAAAAACGTCTTTTTTAAGCTGATTTTTATTATTGGCAATAATGCTGTTGGCTACGTTTACAATATTTTGGGTAGAACGATAGTTTTGCTCCAGCTTAAATACCTTTAAGTCCGGGTAATCTTTTTCAAAGTTTAAGATGTTTTGGATGTTAGCTCCGCGGAAGGCGTAAATACTTTGGGCATCGTCGCCCACTACGCAAATATTTTCCGTTATGGCTGCAAGTTTTTTTACTATCAGGTACTGCGAGTAATTGGTATCCTGATACTCGTCCACCATTAGGTATTTAAACTTATTTTGGTATTTGTAAAGCACATCCGGGTGATCTTTTAACAACACATTTGTTTTAAATAATAAGTCGTCAAAATCCATTGCACCGGCTTTATAGCAACGTGCGGCATAGGTTTGGTAAATTTCAGCCATCCGCCCTCTGCCTGTAGAAATATCTTCTGCCTGGATCTGCTCATTTTTTAAATAAGCGGCCGGCCCGATAAGATTATTTTTTGCAGAGGATATGCGGCTATACACAAAGTTGGCATTGTAAAGCTTGTCATCAAGCTGCATTTCTTTTAAAATAGCTCTTATTAAGCTTTTGCTATCATCAGTATCGTAAATAGTGAAATTGCTTGGGTAGCCAATTTTTTCGGCTTCAACACGTAAAATTTTAGCGAAAACCGAGTGGAAGGTACCCATCCATATATTTTTTGCTTCGGGGCCTACCACGCTGGTGATCCTCTCGCGCATTTCTTTGGCCGCCTTGTTGGTAAAGGTTAGCACCAGGATGTTAAATGGGTCAACCCCCGATTTAATTAAATGCGCAACGCGATAAGTAATAACCCTTGTTTTACCCGAGCCTGCACCTGCCACAATCATTACTGGCCCACTAATCTGTTCAACCGCTGCCCTTTGAGTAGAATTTAATCCTTTTAAATAATCCAAACCTGCTCCTTATTTTGAAATCGCTAAATTAAAAAATGAGAGCCACTTTAATGGGATAGAAACGGCCTTTAGTTTTTCACAATTAACAGCTGGAAGGGGTATAACAAGGCAAGTTTTTTAAGTTATGTTTTACTTTTTTGAATTTTATATTTTTGGCTACAAATTAAACTGGCTTAAAAATTGATTTATCTTATGAATAAAACCAGATACAAAATGAACAGATATATTGTAATTGGATGCTTGGCGGCCACTGTTGCACTTTTTGATATGTGCGCAGTAAACCCGGTAACCGGAAAGAAGCAAGTGGTGCTAATGTCTGAAGCACAGGAAATAGAGATGGGTAAAAGCGCAGACCCTGAAATTATTGCGCAGTATGGCCTATATGAAGATAAAACGCTACAGGATTTTATTAACCAAAAAGGGAAGGAGATGGCTGCCGTTTCCCACCGGCCAAATTTGGAATATCACTTCCGTATTGTAGACTCGGATATTTTGAATGCATTTGCCATCCCGGGAGGATACGTGTATTTCACCAGGGGGATTATGGCGCATTTTAATAATGAAGCCGAATTTGCTGGTGTGCTGGGGCATGAGATTGGCCACGTTACAGCAAGGCATTCGGTAATACAGCAACGTAATGCCATGTTAGGCCAAATCGGTTTAATTGCTGGTATGGTGGTGGCGCCTGAGTTAGGTGAGTTTGCTCAAACTGCCTCACAGGGCTTAAGCTTATTGTTTTTAAAGTTCGGCAGGGATGATGAACGCCAGTCTGACCAGCTAGGTGCTGAATATTCATCAAGAATTGGTTACGACGCCGAAGAGATGGCAGGCTTCTTTAAAACCCTTGAAAGAAAAACCGCTCAAAGCGGAAGTGAAGCATTGCCAAGCTTCTTATCAACTCACCCTAATCCTGGCGATAGAAATGTTGCGGTTGATAAAGCTGCAAAAGAGTGGAAGCAAAAGTTAAATATGACTAGCCCCAAGGTTGGCCGCGACAGTTATTTAAAGCGCATTGAAGGTTTAATCTATGGCGAAGATCCTAAACAGGGCTTCGTTGAAAATAATGTCTTCTATCATCCCGTGCTAAAACTCCAGTTCGCTATACCTTCCGGATGGGCGACACATAATTCTCCGCAGAGTTTTCAAATGGCTTCTAAAGATGGAAAGGCGATGATGATTTTGTCTATGGCTCAATCTAAAACATTGCAGGATGCCGGCGCAGAGGTTTTAAAGAAATATGCGCTTACCGCGATAGAATCCAAAGAAGTGACAGTGAATGGATTGCCAGCGCTTTCTCTGGTAGCCGACCAAAAGCAGGAACAAGGCAATACTTTAAGGACGCTTTCATATTTGATCCAATATGGAGGAAGTATTTACCATATAATTGGGGTTTCATCGGCAGCTGATTACTCCAACAATGCCGGCACGTTTAGTAGCACTATGCAAAGCTTCAAACAGTTAACAGATGCTAGTAAATTAAATAAGAAGCCAGAGCGTGTACGCATAAAAACGGTAAAATCTACAGGCACTTTTGAGCAGGCTTTAAAGAGTTTTAATGCTCCAGCAAAGCGATATGAAGAATTTGCAATTTTAAATGGAATGCAGCTTAAAGACCAGGTAAAGGCTGGAAGCTTGATTAAAGTGATTGAATATTAATGGGTTTTAAAAATAACCTGTCGGGTTTTCAAAACCTGACAGGTTTATTCTTAAGAAGCAGCGGTATAAAACTCCTCTTTTTCAGTGGTGTGAAGCAAAATGACCCCAGAAAGAACCAGGTTCACCAGTATTCTTTGAGCCCTCCGTCTTGATAAGTTTAATAATTTGCCGTATTCCTTGGCTGTAATGCGGTTGTTGGTATCAAGGTATTCAAGCAGCGATTTTTCTTTAGTAGAGTATTCTATCAGCACCCCTTCCTCGTTGTTGCTTCCCTTTAAAACATCTACTACAATTTTGCTGGCTAGGAGGCTTTTATCTTTTACCCTAATGTAAACCCACCACTTTTTGTCTTCACCTAAAGCATAATGGGGTTTGGTGTCGCTCTCCTTAATTTCAGCAACCAGCACAATTTTGTCGTCAATATAAACTTCTTCAAAAATGGGCTCTATGGCCGGCCTGCAGAAAAAAGTACCTGCCTTTTCGAGCATATACTTTTCCTCTTCCTCGTTTTTTACTCCTTTAATAGAGCCATTATCTAAAACACCTACCAGCAGCCTTCCACCTTTATTATTTGCGAAGGCCACCAGTGTCTTAGCTATTTTTTCACATGAAGTAATCGTTTTTTTGAAGTCCAGGTTAACGCTTTCTCCCTCAAAAATTAATTGTTTAATATGGTGCGGCCTCAAATTCATCAGCTACATAATCTAGTGTGGAACCTTTTTGTTCTATCTTTTTTGTAACGCCTTGATGTAGATCTCGGTATGGACCAAGGAGCAAAGCTGTCCTTCTATATCAAATATCTCAATGGGATAAGTTTTTATAAACTTGTTTCCGGCATCCAGCGCAGAGCAAGCCTCAGCAACATCGTGCTCAGTAATGCTAATTCTGAAATATAAGCTTTTATTTCCGGGTTTAATAAAATCAATTTCCGAGCGTTTCACCCAAATAAGCGGTTTATACCCCTTTCTGTATAAAACCTGATGAAATAAAATTGGATAAAAGGGGTCGGCTGCACTAAAAATACTTCCCCCAAAAATTGACTTGTTGTAATTAATGTTAAAAAGGCTTTTATTGATTTTTACCTGGACACCGGTGAAGCCACTAACGAATTTTTGCACCCATATTCTTTGTAAAAGCAGTGGAGGGTATAATCTCATAGCCCACTTTAAAACACGTTCCGAAACCTGCATACTTTTTTTGGAATAAGCACTACTGTCTCCTTTTTAGAGGCATAAATGCCATTGGTAGGGCAAAAAACGAAAAAATTAATTTATTAAAATAATAAAGGCGCAAATAATTAAAGTAAATATTAAACAATTGAAAATGATGTAGGTTAAAGCAATGGGTTAAACAAAAAATATGATAAACGTTTATGAAAACTAAAATTCTAAAAACCGCTCTTGCCGCCAGCACAATTGTAATGGCTATGGCATGCACTTCCAAAACTAAAAATGAAGGAGCTTCAGATTCTGATTCTTTGATGATGACTGACACGTCGGGGGTAATGATGGATACCACTTCAACAATGGGCCCAGATACGGCGATGAAAGGCACACCCGGCAGCCATATGAGAGCAGATACCGCTTCAATGGCTCCCAAACCCTAAAATTTTACAGCTTTGGGCGCTTTAAAAAAGGCGTCCGGCTTATTCTATTTTTTTGCTTAACAATTTTATTTGTAGTTTCAGCCTCCCAAGCTGAAAATATGAGCAATTCTGATTCTTCAAAAAACGTAATCTTCCTGGTGATAGTGGCCGCCCTAGGCTATTTTGTCGATATTTATGACTTAGTACTTTTCTCTATCGTGCGGATAGAAAGTTTTAAAGATTTAGGCATTCCCGACGATCAGATGCGTGTGATGGGTGAGTACGTAATTAACATGCAGATGGGTGGCTTATTGCTAGGAGGAATTTTATGGGGAATTATGGGCGATAAGTTGGGCCGCATTAAAGTACTTTTCGGCTCGATTCTTTTGTATTCATTAGCCAACATTGCCAATGGCCTGGTAACAAACATTAATGCTTATGCCGTTGTGCGTTTTATCGCAGGGATTGGCCTGGCCGGCGAGTTAGGGGCGGGCGTAACTTTAGTAAGTGAAACCATGAGCAAGGAAAACCGGGGCTATGGAACCATGATAGTTGCCGGAGTGGGTTTATTTGGAGCTGTTTTAGCTAATAAGATTCACGAGATGTATGCCTGGCAAACCGCATATTTTGTTGGAGGAGGGCTTGGGCTTGTACTCCTTTTATTGCGTATTGGAACCTTTGAATCCGGAATGTTTAAAGACGTCGTAGAGAAGGAAGTTCCAAAAGGGAATGTAATGCTGATTTTGGGTAATCGGAAGAATCTGGTTAAATATATCCATTGCATTTTAATTGGTGCACCGCTTTGGTTTGTTGTTGGGATTTTGGTAACTCAATCACCTGAAATAGGAAAACATTTAGGGGCAGTAGAGCCCTTAAGCGCGGGTAGGGGTATTATGTATACTTATATTGGTATTGCCACCGGCGATATATTTGCAGGTTTTCTTGCACAAATGACAAAGTCGCGGAAGATTACCATGTACATTTTCCATACGCTTTCAATAATTAGTGTCGTAATTTACCTTGGCAGTAACGGTATAACAACCGACAAGTTTTTTTATCTCTGCCTGTTTATGGGCTTTGCAGTAGGCTATTGGGCTACATTTGTAACCATCGCTTCCGAGCAGTTCGGAACAAATATCCGGGCTACGGTCACTACAACGGTTCCTAATTTTGTACGGGGCGCTTTAATTCCCATTACCTTCCTTTTTGAGTTTTTTGTTAAGCAGTTCGACATAATAACAGCTGCTTACATATTGACTTTCTTATTGTCAGGTATTGCTTTCTTTTCATTAAGCCAGTTGAAAGAAAGTTTTGGTAAAGACCTGGATTACGTTGAAGATGGATTGTCTTAGCGGTATGAACAAATTTTTACTTTCCGATTAAGTGTTGCTCCTGATTTTAGCCTTAAAAAAGGCATCTTTGCGACATGCTTAGCAAAGAAAGAATCGCTTCAGAATATCAGTTAATACAGGATGAGATTTGTGCAGGTTTAGAACAATTAGACGGAGTTGCAAAATTTCAGCAAGAAATATGGGAGCGAGAAGGCGGCGGCGGCGGAAGGACCCGTATTTTACAGAATGGAAACGTCCTTGAAAAGGGGGGAGTTAACTTTTCTGCCGTTCATGGCAAACTACCGGAGCCAATAAAAAAATCATTCAAGGTTGAAGACGACGACTTCTTTGCTACAGGTGTGTCTATTGTGATACACCCTAATCACCCATTGGTGCCTATCATCCACATGAATATTCGCTATTTCGAAATGAATGAAAATATGCGCTGGTTTGGTGGAGGTATTGATGTTACTCCTCATTATGTTTTGGAGGAGGATGCAGCATTTTTTCATCAGTATTTGAAAAACGTTTGCGATAAATACAATGCCGAGTTCTATACAAAGTTCAAAGAATGGGCTGATAACTATTTCTTTATCAAGCACCGCAATGAAACCCGCGGAATTGGCGGCATATTTTACGACCGGCTTACTCCACAGAGCGCTGGAATTGGCTGGGAGGAAATTTTTGAATTTTCTAAAGCTGTAGGCCGTTCTTTCGTGCCTATTTATTCAGAACTAGTTGATCGAAATCGCCATAAAGCATTTACCGAGCAGCAAAAGCAATGGCAATACCAGCGCCGTAGCCGGTATGTTGAATTTAACCTTGTTTACGATGCCGGCACAAAGTTCGGCTTAGAAACCAACGGACGGATTGAATCCATATTAATGAGCCTTCCACCCCAGGCAAACTGGGAGTACAACTTCCAGCCCGAGAAAGGCAGTGAAGAGGAAAAAACTCTGGGTTTATTAAAAAAAGGCATTGAGTGGGTGTAAAAGGGCTGTTAGCTATTAGCTATCAGCTGTCAGCTATCAGCCGTCAGCAATTAGCTCACAGCTCACAGCTCATACCTCACAGCTCATACCTCATACCTCATACCTCATCTCTCATCCCTCACACCTGCACTTGATCTATATCAATGCCATTTCTTATCTCACATCAATGGAGGATGCTCTCCCTGTACCTACCTTTGTGTTAATCGAAAAGAAAAACTCAAAGACATGAAAAAGACATTATTATTAGCTGCTGCATTATTAGTTAAATCGGCATTATTTGCACAAACAAAATGGTCGGTAGATCCAGTGCATTCGTCTGTGAAATTCTCGGTAACCCATCTGGTTATATCTGAAGTAGAGGGACAGTTTAAAAAGTTTGATGGAGCTGTTACCACTAAAACTCCTGATTTTAATAATTCAGAAGTAAACTTTACCGTAGACGTTAATAGCATTGATACCGACAACGATAACAGAGATAAGCACTTAAAAAGCCCTGATTTCTTTGATGCCGAAAAATATCCATCAATGACTTTTAAAAGTACTTCATTCAAGAAACTTTCTGGCAACAAGTATCAGTTAAATGGAAACTTAACACTTCACGGAATTACCAAACCAGTAAAATTTAACGTTACATACGGCGGTATAGCAAAAGATGGCTACGGAAACACAAAAGCAGGTTTCAAAGCCTCTGCAGTAATTAACCGCTTCGATTATGGATTAAAATGGAATAACTTAACTGAAGCTGGTGGAGCAACTGTGGGCAAAGATGTAACCATTGATTTAAGATTGCAATTTGCACAGCAGAAATAATTAAGGAAGCTGTAGGGTGTACAAAGCAATACTATACTATTCAAGGAGATAAGCCATGACAACATTAAGCGCTTTTAGGAAATTTAGTGAGGGTTTAGCGGAGCAAGATCAACTAATGCCAGTGCTTTTTATTGGGCATGGTTCTCCAATGAATGGCATAGAGGATAATGAATTTAGCCGGCGCTGGGCAAAAATGGCTCAGGAAATTCCGGTACCTAAAGCAGTGCTGGTTATCTCAGCCCATTGGTTTACCCGAGGCACCAAGATTACCGCAATGGAGAATCCTCAAACAATTCATGATTTCGGAGGCTTCCCTGCGGAGTTATTTGCGGTTCAATATCCTTCTCCAGGCAACCCGGAATTAGCCCGGGAAACAGCCTCACTTCTAAAATCGGCTCATGTTGAACTAGATCACGACTGGGGGTTGGATCATGGTACCTGGACAATTATCAGGCACATGTACCCCAACGCAAATATCCCTGTTTTACAGCTCAGTATCGACTACACCAAGGGGCCGCAATATCACTACGAATTAAGTAAAGAGCTTTCTGCATTACGAAAGAAAGGCGTACTAATAGCCGGAAGTGGGAATATGGTGCACAATTTAAGAATGGTAAGCTGGGAAATGATTAACGGCGGTGGTTACGATTGGGCAAATGAGATAAATGATAAATTCAAATCGCTCATCCTTAACAGCGAACATCAGGCTTTAATCAACTACCAAAGCTTAGGTAAAGAAGCGATGCTGGCAATTCCTACTCCAGAGCACTATTTGCCCCTGATGTATTCTTTAGGTTTACAAGGTAAAGGCGATCAGGTTTCGTTTTTCAATGATAGAGCTGTTGGGGGTTCTTTAACTATGACATCGGTTAAACTAGAATAAATAGATACCGAAGTACCATACCCAAGCAATAAATAGTAATTGAAGGGGAACTCTAAACCAAAGATAGCTTAACCCGCTACCTGTGTAACTGGCTTTCTGGTAATCAACCTTATTGATAGCTGCCTGTATATTGACCGGAAGTATTAATATAAAAAATATAATTAGAAGCCTTGAAGTCAATTCCCGCACACTTGGAATTAATAAGCCAATGGCGGCAAATATCTCTATAAATCCAGTTAGCCATACTAAAGCTTTTTTAAGAGGTATAAATGCGGGCATCATCATTTCCATGCCCTTTGAATAAGCAAAATGGCCGACTGATGTGAACAGCAGCATAACAGCCATTGATGCATTGCCAGCCAAAATCGGCAGCCAATTTCCTGCAATAAGCTTGGTACAAACTAATGAAGTAAAAAAGCTGATCATCAGAACAATCAAAGGTTTCATGCGTTAGGGTTTGTATCTACAAAGTAAACAAAATCAACAACTGTAATCTTTAGTGCATGGTTTTTGGTTATTGATTTTAACTTTGCCTTCTAAATTAACGCCATTTACAACCTTGCCAATAACTGTTTCTGTAAAAAATAAGGCTGTCTCAGCAACGCATTTATTAAGCTTATTCAAGCGGTCGCTTGTAGAGCTAAAGCGTAATGACCCTCTTCGTATGGCTGGGGCTACATCCTTCTTTACAACTTTTGCTGTTACTCCTATTTTGTTGATAATCATTCAATTACTTAGCTTCTTTTTGCGCCCGGGTAAATTGAGTTCAAGTTTGATAGAAAAGCTGCGCATCATGATGGGGGATGATAGCGCTGACCAGATCGAGGCTACTATTCAAAACATAAGGGGCATTACCCATGATGGTTATGCAACCGTATTCGAATTTATATTTCTTTGTTTTGTGGCTACCACCTTGTTTATGGTCATTGAAAATTCTTTAGGCCAGATCTGGAGGATAAGGATAAAAGCCAATGCAGGAATCGTATTTAGCCTTCGCCGAAGGTTCCGCTCATTTTGCATTATTTTGCTTGCTGGCATTCTTTTTCTGTTGGGGCTTATTACCGAGGGGGGGCAGGCGTTTATTGGCAATTATATAGATTATGTTTTTCCGCACTCGGGTAAAGTGCTTAATAATATTTTGAATGAGTGCATTTTTATGCTGATAGCCTCTGTATGGTTTACGGTTGTCTTTCGGTTTTTAACTGACGGACGGCCCGAATGGCGCATTGCATTTTCAGGAGGAGTGCTCACAGCTATTCTATTTACCATAGGAAAGCTAATTGTACATTGGGGATTGTCGCAAAGCAATATTGGCACCATCTATGGGGCATCCGGTTCTATTGTACTTATTATGCTTTTTGTATTTTATTCGGCGTTTATGTTTTATTATGGGGGCTGTTTCATTAAGATTTTAAGTGAGGATTTAGGGCAACCCATCCGACTGGTAAAAGGGGCTTACCGATACGAAATTATGGATTTATAGCTTGATGTAAACGAGTATAATTCGCTATTTTCGCCCCCTGTGCAAAATCGTATTTCAATCACACAGCTGTTAATATTGCTTTTTGTTGTCGTGCTGGCTACTTCTTGTAGTAATGGACGTGTTGGCGGGCCGTCAAGGCCTTCTTTTACAGAATATGTCGGTATTAAGTACATCGAAGTAAGGCGCGAATTTAGTAATGGTTACAGCTTTAATTGGTATGGATTTCAGCAAGAGCCAGAGTGGGTACTGCGCTTTATGTCTGAGGATTCGGTTATGGTCTATAGCCCCTTTGAAAAGAAATTTTTGCATTATCCTATTTACTTCGACCATGACTCTGTTTTTAATGTAGCCCGCGAATGGATCAGATTGAAAACTATTAATAAGGATAGTCTTGTTTTTCAGTTACTTATGGTTGAAAATAAAGAAATATCTAAAGATAAGTCGAACGTCTTTATGCGTTTCTTTTCTGAAGATTATATTAAAAGAAATAATATCAACCCCAAGATTTTACAACGCCCGAGGCCTCAGGATACGGTATATGTAAAGTCGCTGATTGCCAAGGCGAATCGCAATCCGACCAACCCGGATAGCTGTTTTGCAGCCCGAAATCCGGTCCAATTATTAAGCATCAATCCAGGAGTAAAGGTCGAGCAGTCTCACGGTATTGCCGATATTATGAATCCCAGCAAAGCTGAAGAATACCTAAATCCGAACTATAAAATAACCATTAATGGTGCCTATAAGGATTTTACTCATAATTTTACTGTGGTTGTAGACGAAAGAGGCAAGATGCACCTTGGGAAGTTCCTTGTCGATGATGAATTTCGCGAATCTAGGACAAGAGTTTTAAACGGAATAATTGAAGTTTATTTGCAGAAATACCTAAAGATAATTCCAGGCCATACATTGGGAATGCCACATAGCAGTGAAATAATGTTGTATTTAAGAGGATACAAGGCACCGTAACCTAATCTTTCAGAGCTGCGATATAGCCGGTATATGTTATTGGATCGCGATTATCGGCAGTAACTTGTAACGTGCCATAACCCTGTTCAGACAGATTAAGTAACATCCTTCTGGAATATTGTTGCCGGTTCTTCGGAATTATGATGATGTCTTTGCCGCCTTTTTTCTTTTTTTCCACGGTATAAGAAAACTCAGTAGTTGTAAATGTAAGAGGGGAATCGGTAGAGTTCATAGGAGCCGTAAATGCGCGGCCAAAATAAGGAAGATAGCTGTTTAATGTGTCTTTTTTTACGGTAAGTTCAAACCCGGTGGATTGGTTAAATACGGTTCCACCACGCATAGGTTGTACAGATTGTACTATGAAGGAAAATCTCTTTTGATCAATTAGTTTTTGAATTTCCTCGGCTTTTTTCTTTTCTCTGATTTCTCTTTTGGATTGGCTATATGCCTCACTCGCACTAAAAAATATTATCAGTGAGGCTATTAAGGCCGAAAGGTAATTAAATGTCTTCATGGTTAAAAACTCCTATCTAATTTAACGAAAATTTATGTCTATTGGTATGTGCTAATGTGATGATTTTGGTTCACCATTTTAACAAAATATTTGGCTTTTTTTTGCCGGGGTTTCCAGGTAATTGATTTTTAAACGCCCGAAATATTCCCAGAACGCCATCTATGTTCGTAAATGTTTAAACTTTTCTAGGGAATACTATCAAGTCCAAAGGCTATTAAACTACTAGACTACTTGCTATTTCTTTAATCAAGGACTTGTTTTGTTACTATTTTGTTACATTAATTCCGAAAGTGATATTAAATAAAAAACCCCGCTGGACGTGCGGGGTATAGGTTTATAGCTGGAGAGCTCAAGCTTTGTGTTCAAATATCTTATCTTTAAGATATGTATTAATCTTTTGATTATCAAAGAGAAAGTAAAAAAAAATATTACGCCAGCAATATATAAGCTTCTCTTTGTTTTAAGAAACTTCCTCCAAGATCAGAAATAGAAATTGTTAACTAATTATTTAAAAAGAGGTAGTTACCATGATATTCAATTTCAGGAAGCTAAAGGGATTTCGAACGGTGCTGGGATTACAGCACTTCGGTCAAAAATGTCATTTACGCTTAAAAAAATCCATGACTGCCCCGGGCGCCTTATCCCGAAAGTCTCTGAAAGGCTTTAAATTAGTTCACATTGCCATGCTGTCAAATCGCATATTACTTAACCTTGTTAAACTAAAATGCCTGCGATAGTTGCAGATAGGTAAGATGCCAGCGTACCGCATATTAATGCTTTTATTCCCAGTTTGGCAAGATCCGTACGCCTTTCGGGGGCCAGCTCACCAATTCCTCCAACTTGTATCGCAATGGAGCTGAAGTTGGCGAATCCACAAAGTGCAAAGCTTGTAATTATTAGTGTTTTCGGGTCGATAGAGCCTTTTAGTTTAGACAGATCAAGGTAGGCAACAAACTCATTAATCACCATTTTAGTGCCCATTAATGATCCTGCAGTGGTTATATCTTTAGCAGGAACACCCATAGCCCAGGCAAATACGGAAAAAATGCTCCCTAAAATTTGTTTTAAGCTTAAATATGCAACATCAATACCGATAAATGATAGCGAAACACCAAAGCTAGCCATGCCTGCACCAATCCATCCAAGAATATAATCTAACAGGGCGATTATCGCAATAAAGGCAATCAGCATCGCAATAACATTCAAGCCAACCTTTAAACCATCACTGGCTCCGTGAGAGATGGCATCAACCAGGTTTGCATTGGTTCGTTTGATTTCCAGCGACACTGTTCCTTTCGTTTCTGACACCTGGGTTTCGGGCCAAACTATTTTCGAGATTATAAGAGCAGCAGGTGCCGCCATAATACTGGCAGCAATAAGGTATTCTGCAGGTACCCCTAAGGCGATATAAACAGCCATAACCCCTCCGGCAATGCAGGCCATACTGCCAGCCATTGTTGCCAGTAACTCAGATTGGGTCATGCCTTTTAGATAAGGTTTAATCATAATCTGAGCTTCTACCTGCCCTACAAATGCACTGGCAACATTAGATAAAGCCTCGGACCCAGAAACGCCCATGATTTTATAAACAATATAGGCGAAGAACTTCACTATTCGTTGCATAATTCCAAGGTAATAAGCCACGCTCACCAATACCGCAACAAAGATGATTGTTGGGATAATATTGAAAAAGAACACAAACTCATTGCCCTTGCCGAAAGCCTTACCCATATATTCGCGGTTAACCAGGGCACCGAAAACAAAAGTTGCTCCGACTTGCGAAAAGTCGAGCAACTTAGTAACAGCTGCGCCAAGCCAGGCGAATATTTTCTGGCCTACAGGTATTTTTAAAATAAAAATCGCTAAAAGGATTTGAATAGCAAAACCGGAGAGCACCAGCCTGTAGTTGATGGCTTTCCGGTTGTTTGACATTAAAAATGCTATTGAAAAAATGAGTAGAATACCCCAGATGCCAGAAAATCTCTCCATAAAACGATAAAAATGGGTTAAATTTTTATGTAAAATATGGATAAGATTCTTTTATGCCAATTTATAGGGGATTAAGAGGATTTTCTTTTGCTTAGTTCATCACGAATGCTCGCAGCTTTTTCATATGCTTCATCCGCCAAAGCTTGCTGAAGTTTTTCCTTCAACTCTTCATCAGTTAAGGATGCGTAGCTGCCTTGTGCAGAAGGCGATTTTTCTTCAGCAGGAGTTTCTATATTTTCCAGAAAAACGAAATCATTTCCTTCAATCATAATTCCTGCCGTAGCAAGAATAAATTCATAAGTGTGTATTGGGCACTCGAAACGTACCGCTAATGCGATAGCATCAGAAGTACGGGCATCAATCTCAACAGACTTTTTGCCATCATTACAAATTAGCTTGGCATAAAAAATGCCATCCACTAAATTGTAAATAATAACTTCTTCTATCTGAATACTAAACGATTGCGCAAAAGATTTGAATAGGTCGTGGGTAAGGGGGCGGCTAGGTGTCATTTTTTCGATCTCAATGGCAATTGCCTGGGCCTCAAACCCTCCGATAATAATAGGCAGCCGCCTGCGTCCGTTAACTTCGCCTAATACTAATGCATAAGCCCCAGACTGTGTCTGACTATACGATAAACCTACAATATCTAATTTAATTTTCTTCATGAGTATAAAGCCATCACGGCTTATCCTTTTGCTTTAAAGTCTTTAAATACTTCTATCAATTTTGGAACCACTTCGAACGCATCGCCCACTATTCCATAGTCTGCTACCTTAAAAAACGGTGCTTCCGGGTCTTTATTTATAACAAGTATAGTCTTGGAGGAGTTAACTCCCGCCAAATGTTGTATTGCGCCAGAAATACCAATAGCCACATATAAGTTAGGGCTTATTGTTATACCGGTTTGCCCAACATGCTCTTCATGGGGGCGCCAGCCAGCATCAGAGACAGGCTTAGAGCACGCGGGTACGCCGCCTAGCACCTCTGCCAGATTCTCCACCAAATGCCAGTTTTCCGGGCCTTTCAGCCCTCGCCCTCCAGAAATCACAATTTCTGCCTCTGGCAAAGGTACTTTATCTGTGGCTTTAACTACTTCTTTAACTGAAATTTTGAAGTCAGATTCTTTCAACTGGGGCTCAAACGGCTCTGTTGTCGCCTGTACAGGGTTTTCTTTTGCCGGAAATGCATTGGGACTAAGCGTAATAATCTTAATTTCTGAAAGAAGTTGTTTATCTGCAAAAGCCTTACCTGAGAACGCGGTTGTCTTTACGATAAACTGCCCGTTTTCAATCCTAGGTGTTTCTATTGCGGAGCTTGCGATTCCTGCATTAAGTTGCACAGATAGCGAAGGAGCAATTGCCTTACCATTAAAAGAATTACCCAAGATAATCACATCTGCGTTCTCCTTTTTGGCAGCTTGGGCAATAGTTGAAGCGTAAGGCTTACCCAAAAAAGCATTTAACTTTTCAGAGTTTGCTGAGATCACCTTATTGACACCATATTTTCCCAGCTCCGAAAGTGCACTTTCGGCAACTGTTCCAATTGAAACAGCCGTAAGGGTTGTGCTCAAGGCATTCGCTATGGCTTTAGAATAAGAAACAACTTCAAAAGTTGATTTTTTAAACTGTCCGCCTGTGTTTTCTACATATACTAAAACTGGCATATTACCATTTAATCCTTAAAAAGGAAATAAGTTTTTATTTTGTTAGGATTCTATTATGAGAGGCTAAATTATTTTCGCTTCGCTATGCAACGCTTCAGCCAACTTATCTAATTCATCTGTTGAAAATAACTTTACCGAACTTCTTGCAGGAGGCGTGCTATAGGTTAAAACTTTCGATAAGGCATGGGTATCTGTAGCTGAAATAACCTGTAGAGGCTTGGTACGTGCAGACATGATTCCCCGCATGTTCGGTATTTTAGGCTCGGCAACTCCTTCGGCGCAGCTAAAAATAGCGGGAAAAACCACAGAAACAACTTCCGTTCCACCATCAATTTCTCTGCTGGCAGTGGCGGATGTTCCTTCAACATCCAATTGTTTTATTATAGGGACGGCCGGAATGTCTAAAAGCTCCCCAATTAAACCGGCAACCTGCCCGTTATTGTAATCGATTGATTCGCGGCCGGCCAGTATTAAATCAAAATTTTTATCCTTTGCATATTCGGCTATCTGCGTTGCTACAAAAAATCCGTCAAGTGGCTCTGCGTCAATTCTTATGGCATCGTCCGCCCCGATGGCTAGCGCCTTACGTATAGTCGGCTCTGTGGCAGCGCTGCCCACATGAATAACAGTTACAGTACCTTTTCCACCCTCAACTAATTCCAAAGCTCTGGCTAAGGCAATTTCATCATAAGGGTTTAAAATGTACTGAACGCCTGTTGTATTGAATTGGGTATTATCGCTGTTAAAGGTTACTTTTGTCGTTGTATCCGGGACGTTACTAATACACACCAATATTTTCATGTTTCGTCTTTTTTGCAAACTTACACAAAATTTTGCCTTTGGAATTTTAACCAAAACAAAATATAATTAAAAA
>Ga0307408_100001237_pt1 | contig 19178 bp, 12 predicted proteins | sample 322Cmetagenome_FD_202116 | JGI IMG/M metagenome (GOLD analysis project Ga0307408, IMG submission 202116) | Maize rhizosphere microbial communities from greenhouse at UC Davis, California, United States - 322HYB-C-3 | ecosystem: Host-associated > Plants > Roots > Rhizosphere > Soil | place... | reverse complement strand
CTGGACACCATCACCACCCTGCTCGATCGCGACCAGCAGCGGGCCGAGAAAATCGATCGGCAGTATCATTTCTACATGCTGCTGTTTTCCGTGCTGCTGGTGCTGTCGCTGATGGTCCTGGCCATTCGCCTGATCGGCAGTTTTGCCGAAATCAACCGGGTCAATGCGGCGCTGCAAACCGCCAACGATGTGTTGGAGCAACGGGTCGAGGAACGCACCCGCGAACTGAAAAATGCGCAAAGCGAACTGCTCGACGCCGCACGTCAGGCCGGCATGGCGGAAATCGCCACCAACGTTTTGCACAACGTGGGCAACGTGCTCAACAGCGTCAACATCTCTGCCGACCTGATCGCACGCAAGTTGCGCAACAGCAAGACCCAAGGCCTGGGCAAAGCCATGCAACTGATCAACGAACACCCCGACGATCTCGGCGTGTTCCTGCAAGAAGATGCCAAAGGCAAATTGCTTCCGGGCTACCTCAACCAGCTGGTCGGCGCCATTGCCCAGGAACAGCAGGAGATGACCGACGAGTTGACGCAGATGAGCAAAAGCGTCGATCACATCAAGGACATCGTCGCCACCCAGCAATCCTATGCCGGCGCCAGCAGCATGACCGAGCCGCTGTATATCGACGAACTGCTCGAAGACGCCTTGCGCATGAACGCCGGGGCCCTGACCCGCCATCACGTCACAGTGGTCAGGGACTACGGCGACGTGCCGCAAGTGATGGGCGACAAGCATCGACTGCTGCTGATACTGGTCAACCTCATCAGTAATGCCAAGTACGCGATGTCGGACCTGAGTAATCGTCCGCGCACCATGACCCTGGCGGTGAAGACCGTCGATGACAGCTTTTTGCAGATCAGCGTCAAGGACGATGGTGAGGGTATCGCCGCCGAGAACATGACGCGAATCTTTGCCCACGGCTTCACCACTCGCAAGGAAGGCCACGGCTTCGGCCTGCACAGCTGCGCCCTTGCCGCCATCGAGATGAACGGCCATCTCAGCGCCCACAGCGACGGCCCGGGCAAAGGCGCGCTGTTTACCCTGCAGATACCGCTGATTACCGTAACGGAGCACGCATGAGCGAACTGTCGAACCGCCGCATTCTGTTGATCGACGATATGCCGTCAATTCACGAAGACTTTCGCAAGATTCTCACCCCCGCGACGGTGCAGTCAGCGGAGCTGGACGAGATGGAGGCCGCGCTGTTCGGCGCTCAGCCCCGTCCCCTGCGGCCGTTGCTGGAGCTGGATTCGGCGTACGGTGGCGAGGAAGGTCTGGGCAAGCTGATCCTGGCTCTGCAAGAGCAGCGCCCGTACGCATTGGCCTTTGTCGACATGCGCATGCCCGACGGTTGGGACGGGGCGAAGACCATCGAACACCTCTGGCAGCACGATCCGCAGTTGCAGGTTGTGGTCTGCACCGCCTATTCGGATTACTCCTGGGACGAATTGCTTGACCGTTTGCAGGCGCACGACCGATTGCTGATCCTGAAAAAGCCGTTCGACAATATCGAAGTGCAACAGATGGCCAATACCCTGCTGACCAAATGGCAGATGACCGAAAAGGCTTCATTGCAAATGCACCATCTGGAGCACCTGGTAGACCAGCGTACCGTGCAGTTCAAACAGGCCAGCGAAGCCCTGCAACGGGAAATCGATGAGCGCAAACAACTCGAAGGCCAACTGGTGCAGTCGGAAAAACTCGCGTCGCTGGGGCAACTGGCGGCGGGTGTCGCCCATGAAATCAACAACCCGATCGGCTTCATTTCCTCCAACCTCGGCTCCCTCGACGGCTACTTCAAACAGTTGCTGTCGCTGCTCGATGCGTACCAGAGTAGTGCGCCACACCTCGACAGCGAAGCCGCCGCCAGACTGCAACGCCTGCGTGAAGAGGCGGAGCTGGATTTTCTCCTGGAGGACATTCCACTGCTGATTCGCGAGTCCAAGGAAGGCATTGGCCGAGTCGGCCAGATCGTCAAGGACCTGAAAGACTTTTCCCGCGTCGACAACAATCAGCAGTGGCAGTGGGCCAATTTGCAGCAAGGCATTGAGTCGACCCTGAACATCGTCGCCAGTGAACTGAAGTACAAGGCCGACGTGATCAAGGAATACCAGCCGTTACCGGACATTGAATGCCTGCCGTCGCAGATCAATCAGGTGATCATGAACCTGGTGGTCAACGCGGCTCAGGCCATGGGGCCGGAGCGCGGCACCATCACCTTGCGCACCGGCCTGCAGCAAGACATGGCCTGGGTCGAGGTCGCCGACACCGGATCGGGCATCGCGCCGGACACGCTGCAGAAAATCTTCGATCCGTTCTTCACCACCAAACCGGTCGGTCAGGGCACCGGGCTTGGCCTGTCGCTGTCTTACGGCATCGTCAAAAAGCATGGTGGCGACATACAGGTGCGCAGCGAACTGGGCGTGGGCACGACGTTCCGTGTCGAGTTGCCCATGCGCCAGAACCGCCCTGCCGCCTGAATCAGCTCGCTTCCTGAAAATCCAGCTCCGGCGGCTGGCGACGGAAACCGCCGGTAAGCACGGCCAGGTACACCACGCCAATCGCCAGCCAGCTCAGGCCCAGGTACACCGCGAGGTGATCGAGGCTGACCATCAGCCAGACATCGGCAACCAGTCCGATGAACGGGAAGAGCAAGAACAGCACGAGCTCACGCAGCCCCTTTTTCTCGCCGCCGATCCAGTAATGAAAGATCACCGACAGGTTGACCAGGCTGAACGCCAGGAACGCGCCGAAATTGATGAACGAGGTCGAGGTGGTCACGTCGAGCTTGAGCGCCAGCAAGGCTACCGCGGCGCACAGCAGAATGCTGTTGACCGGTGTACCAAAGCGCGCGTGCAGCGTGCCAAAAAAAGATTTAGGCAGCACGCCGTCGCGGCCCATGGCAAACAGCAGGCGCGAGCCGCTGGCTTGCGCCGCCAGTCCCGACGCGAACTGGCCGACGATCAGACCGATGAGGAAGATCGACACGAACAGGTCGCCACCGATGTTGCGCGCAATCTCATAGGCCGCCGAGTCGACGCTGTCGAACTGGAACGATGGATGCGCCCTCTGCACGAAGTACGAGACGCCGACAAAGATCAGCCCGCCAATCAAGGTAATCAGCATGATTGCCCGCGGAATGGTGCGGCGCGGGTCGCGGGTTTCTTCGGTCAGGGTGCTGACCGCATCGAAACCGAGGAACGAATAACAGGCGATCGCCGCACCGCTCATGATCAAAGGCATCTGCAAGTCGCCATTGAAGAACGGCTCGACCGACCACAACGGCGTGCCCGCATCGCCGCCGATGTAGTGCAGGCACAGCGCGACGAACGCGATCAGCACCAGAAACTGCACCAGCATCAGCAAAGCGTTGATGCCGTTGGCCAGTTTCAGGCCGATGATGTTGATCGCGCTGGTGATGCCGATAAACGCCAGCACCCACAGCCATTGCGGGATCGACGGGAACGCCGAAGCCAGATACGCCGCGCCGATCAACCAGATCGCCATGGGCAGAAACAGGTAATCGAGCAACACCGCCCAACCGGCAATGAAGCCGAGCTTGGGGCTGATCGCCTTGCGCACGTAGCTGTAGGCGGAACCGGCGACCGGGAACGCGGCGGCCATGCGACCGTAACTCATCGCGGTGAAAAACATTGCCACGAGCGCGGCCAGATAAGCCGCCGGGACCAGTCCTGCGGTGGTCTGGGCGAGGATGCCGAAAGTACCGAGGACGATGATTGGTGTCATATAGGCGATGCCGAACAGCACCACCGCCCCCAGTGAAAGGGTGCGTTGCAAACGAGCCATGGGCGACTTACTCCGAATTATTGGTTTTATGGCAGAGCCGGGTTCGGCGAAAATTTTTCAGGTCTGTTTTGTTGTTGTGGTGTTCCGTGGGTTTTGTGTTACTGATCGTTCCCACGCTCTGCGTGGGAATGCCTCAATGGACGCTCGGCGTCCGCTCTTGGGACGCAGAGCGTCCCGGGCTGCATTCCCACGCAGAGCGTGGGAACGATCAGGAACTCGGTCAGTCCCCTCTCCCCCCGGGCGGTCCGACGTTTCGGGAGGGCTAGGGTGAGGGCAGCGGTTATCGCCGTGGAATCAACAACTCGCGAACACCGCAAGCCTGCTCCACCACCTCCCCCGGCAACTTCAAACGCTGATCATCCAGATAGCGGTAATCCCTGCGCGCAATCTGCAACTGCGCCAAATCCAGCTCGACACTGAACTGCCCTTCTTCACGCCCCGCCTCGAACAACAGCGCCCCCAGCGGATCGACCAGCGCGCTGCCACCGGCAAACACCAGACCGTCGTCCCCGGCCTCGACGCGATTGACCATCAGCGCAAACGCCTGATTCTCCTGCGCACGGGCCATGATCGCGGTGCGGTGGGTCGGGCCGTACGGGTCCATGTTGCCGTTGGTCACGATCAACAGGTCGGCGCCCAGTTGCGCCAGGGCACGGGCCGACTCCGGGAATTCAATGTCGTAGCAGATCAGCAGACCGACGCGCACGCCGTTCCACACGCAGGTCGCGTAACGGTCGCCGGGTTCGAACACGCCGCGATCCGAGGCCCACAGATGGGTCTTGCGGTATTTCAGGGCGATGCCTTCAGGGGTGAGCAGCAGCGTGGTGTTGTAGAAGCGACCGTTGTCGTTTTCGGCCATGCCGATCACCACGGCGATATTGCGTTCGCGCGCCGCCGCCAGCACGGCGCTGACGCTCAGGCCGTCGACAGATTCGGCGATCTGCGCCACGGTCTCGCTGTTCGGGAAGCCCATCAGGTGGGTTTCCGGGAACACCAGCAATTGCGTGTCTGCGGCACACGCGGCGATGGCTGCCAAGGCACGTTGCAGGTTGTACGCCGTGTCGTTGTCACGGCCCGCCAGTTGGGCGAGTTCGACTTTCATGAGTGTTCCTTGTTATCGCACCGGGCGCGGAAAGATTGCCCGGCCTCTGTCTGTGGGCCAGTATGCGCAGCAAGCAACCGGCCAGGGAATCACGCGGCCGGGGTAACCCGATAGGGGTAGAGGCATGACACTTTCGCTGGATGACATCACCTGGCACCGCGCCGTCGGGCAACTGATCGATGCGCTCGACAAGCCGAATTTCTGGGCGCAACTGCTGCGCTTGCTTGAGCAATACGTGCCGTTCGATAGCTGGGTGGTGCTGCTGTTCAGTGCCGATCAGCGCCCGCAAGTCTTTGCTGAGAGCCCCGGCGAAGACGGCAGTCCCGACCCATTGTTTCAGGATTATCTGCGCGGCCTGTACCTGCTCGACCCGTTCTACATCGCCTGCCGCGAGCAATCGCGCACCGGCCTGTATCGCCTCTCGGAAGTAGCGCCGGAGCATTTCGAACTGACCGAGTATTACCAGCGATACTTTCGTCTGAATGTGGTCGCCGATGAAATCCAGTTCAATTGCCAGCTCGAAGGCGAGCGCACACTGTGCCTGTCGCTGGGCAGTGAAAAACCTTTCACTGGGCAACAGATCGCCTTGCTGTCTTTGATTCAACCCTGGGTGCTGGGCCTGTTGCGCCAGCGCCTGCCGTACGAGATCAACGAAACCGTCGCCCTCGCTGCCGCGCCGGCGCCAGCCGACTGGCGGGTGCAACTGGAAGCCTCGGTGCAGCAACTCAAAGGCGCGCAACTGACGGCGCGTGAGCTGGATGTCGGGCGCTTGATGCTCAGCGGTTGCTCCAGTAAAGAAATCGCCCGCAAGCTGGAAATCTCCGTGGAAACCGTGAAAGTCCATAAGAAACACATGTACAGCAAGCTGGGGATCAAGTCCCAGTCCGAGCTGTTTTCGATTTTTCTTCAGGCGCAAAACGCCTGATCGTTTGGTGAAGTTGCTTTTTTGTGGGAGCGAGCCTGCTCGCGAATGCGTCAGATCAGACAATAATTTTTCTACTGACCGGTCGCTTTCGCGAGCAGGCTCGCTCCCACAGGAATTTTGTACATCCCTGAGCCTTTCGCCGAAATCTCTGAGTCCGAACCCAAGGAAACCGTATGAGCCTGTCACTGCTGAGCCGCTACGCCTTCTTTGCCGTCTGCGTGGTGTTCACCCTCGCCAGCCTGCCCTTTCTGCAACATGACTGGCTGTGGCCGATCACCGCCGTCACCGGCGTGTTGAGCCTGATCGGTCTGTTCGACCTGCTGCAGAGCCCTCACGCGGTGCGGCGCAATTACCCGATTCTGGGCAACATCCGTTATCTGGTCGAAGGCATCCGCCCGGAAATTCGCCAGTACCTGCTGGAATCCGACAGCGATGCCCTGCCCTTCTCCCGCGCCCAGCGTTCGCTGGTGTATTCGCGGGCGAAAAACGAAACCGCCGACAAACCGTTCGGCACGCTGATCGACGTCTATCAGTCGGGTTTCGAATTCATCGGCCACTCGATGCGTCCGGCGCCGCTGAGCGACCCGAGCGGTTTCCGCGTCACCGTCGGCGGCCCGCAATGCAGCCAGCCGTATTCGGCCTCGGTGTTCAATATCTCGGCAATGAGTTTCGGCTCACTCAGCGCCAACGCGATTCGCGCGCTAAACCAGGGCGCAAAACTCGGCAACTTCGCCCACGACACTGGCGAAGGCAGCATCAGCCCGTATCACCGCGAACACGGCGGCGACCTGACCTGGGAGCTGGGCAGCGGCTACTTCGGCTGCCGCACCAGCGACGGCCGCTTCGACCCGGAGCGCTTCGCCGTGCAGGCGCAGAACCCGCAAGTGCGGATGATCGAAATCAAGATGAGCCAGGGCGCCAAGCCCGGCCACGGCGGCATCCTGCCCAAGCACAAGGTCACCCGAGAAATCGCCGACACCCGCGGCATCCTGATGGGCGAAGACTGTGTTTCACCGTCGCGCCATAGTGCGTTTTCCACGCCGCTGGAAATGATGCATTTCATCCAGCAACTGCGTGAACTGTCCGGCGGCAAACCGGTGGGCTTCAAGTTCTGTCTCGGTCACCCGTGGGAGTTCATGGGCATTGCCAAGGCCATGCTGGAAACAGGGATTCTTCCGGATTTCATCGTCGTTGACGGCAAGGAGGGCGGCACCGGCGCCGCGCCCGTGGAGTTCACCGACCACATCGGCGTGCCGATGCGCGAGGGCCTGCTGTTCGTCCACAACACCCTGGTCGGCCTGAACCTGCGCGACAAGATCAAACTCGGCGCCAGCGGCAAGATTGTCAGCGCCTTCGACATCGCCAGCGTACTGGCCATTGGCGCCGACTGGGCCAACTCTGCGCGCGGTTTCATGTTCGCCATCGGCTGCATCCAGTCGCAAAGCTGCCACACCAACAAATGCCCGACCGGCGTCGCCACCCAGGACGCGCTGCGCCAGCGCGCGCTGGTCGTGCCGGACAAGGCCCAGCGCGTATTCAACTTCCACCGCAACACGCTCAAAGCGCTGGCAGAAATGCTCGCCGCCGCAGGGCTTGAACACCCGTCGCAACTGTCGGCCAAGCACTTGGTACGACGCATGTCGGCGACCGAGATCAAGCTGTTCTCGCAGTTGCATGTGTTCCTGAAACCGGGGGAATTGCTCACTAGCGAAGTGAACGGCGAGTTTTACTCGCGGATGTGGCAGATGGCGCGGGCGGACAGTTTTGAGCCGAGCGAAGTCGCGGCGTAGAGCCTAACCCTGTATGCATACTCACGCATTGGGCATTCAGGGCGGACACTGACAAGCAACTTTACCGGAGCTCATAGGAATCAACGCGCGCACAATATTGCAGAACGGCCGAATCATTGAATTTGGCTTTGTCTTTCAACTCGACCGCGAACTTATCAGGATAGTTATCGATCCGTTCGCTGTCCCATTGATCAGCGATCATAAAAAAACAGGTCGGTGCCGTGCCTGCGATCAAACGGTGTTCAATGGCCTCAAGACCCGCCACGTCAATAGGGGCACCTAATAATTTAAAGTAGGTGGTATGTAATGTATCCCATCTGGCATAAACAGGAAGATTTTTTCCACTATTGATGATCTTAAGCGCTGGAGATCTCAAGTCATGATCAAGTCTCAAAGACTCAGGCAGATCATAATCCATTAGGAGACAAGCAATAGACATCACTGACAGCAAGACAAGCGTCACCCCCATCGCACAACCGTTTTTTATCCGCCCGAGTCCATAAGCTGTGATGAGAAGCATTGCAGGCACGAAAACAACAATATTTTTTAAAGAAAATATCGGCGTAGAAAAAGAGGATTTTACAAAGGCAATCGTGTACCCGACAACCCACCAACTCAATAGCAAAAGCGGTGCTATACGCTCCTTGTGTTCCTTCATCAAATAATTCAATCCGTATAATAAAAGCAGCAAATTCAAAATTGCCGCAGAAAGCCCACCATACGGCCACAATAACGAATCCAAGATAAAGTTCGCATCAGGCGCCACAATATACGTATCGGTCCTTCCAAGATTCTTCAAGATATAACTTAAAATTGGAATAACCGACACTACGATACAAAGCCCTGCGCATCCAGCAAGAACAAACAAACGCCTATTGAATCGCGGCCAGCATGACAAATGAATTAAAAACACGGCCTGACTTATCACCAATAAAAAACCAAAATAGTGAGTATTTACCAAAGCCGCACCAGATAACGCGTAACACGCCGCACCTGATAATTTTTGTTTTTGTACAAGATCAGCAAGCGACACAAAAGAAACCACCGCCACCAGCACCAACAGTTCGTAAGAACGAGTATTTTGAGAGAACAGCACAAGATAAAAGTTAATCGCCGAAAGAAATGCAGCCAACAACCCTGTTTCTACGTTAAACAGCTTGCGCCCTAAGACATACATCATCGGAATTACTGCTACCCCCAAGACTACGGAGAACACTCGCCCCACCATTTCACCATAGCCAAAAACCTTATATACACCCCAGAGCAATATTTGATAGAGAGGAGGATGAACATCTTCAACAGTTCTGTGAAACATCGTGGAAAAATCATTGGACGGGTCGCTGGCCCATGCACTGAAAAGTTCATCCATCCACAAGCTTTTCTCGGAAAGCTCATAGATCCTAAGCGCCAAGCCCAAGGCGATGATCCCCCCTAACAAGATATAAACGACTAACGTTTTTTCTCTCAAAACATGACGCACAGATCCCTCTCTACACGTTTAATAACCTAGACTTGAATCGGCGTTATTGTCTCATTTGAACCAACGCGATACTTCCTGTACCTACCGCCAACCACAACGTCACCAATCGCAAAAAAACCGTCGCCGCAATCGCATCCGGCAGCCCGATATCGCTCGACACCAGCAACGCCACCATCACCGCTTCGGCGCTGCCCAGCCCTCCCGGCATGAAGCTCAGCGCCCCCGCCAACATGGCCACCGCATAAATGAACATTGCAAACGTCAGATCCACATCCGCGCCCACCGCCTGCAAAATCCAGTAAAACGCCAATGCTTCGAGCCCCCACGCCAGCAGGCTCAACAGCGTTGCGCCCAGCAGGCGACGCGGGGCGTGACAACGACGCGACTGATTCAGCGCCACGACGGCAGCGCGCAATAACCGAGAGAACCAGTCGTGCCGTTGATCGATCCGATGGTCGATCGCGCTGACCAGGCCTGGTGAGAACAGCAGCAACCCGGCACAAGCCAAGAGCACGAGACTGGCGACGATCATTGACAGCCATTCGGGATGCGCACTCAAGCCGAACAACGCCAGGCCGACCATGGCCAGCACATCCGATAAGCGTTCACTGAACAAAGCCGCAAGACTGTGCGTGTAGGGCACCTCCCAGCGTTTAAGCAAAACGCCGCGTAGCGCTTCACCGGTTTTACCCGGCGTAATGGTCAAGGCGAATCCGGCCAGGTAGATTTGCAGGCTCGGCCGCCAGGGCAGCGGGTGATGCAAGGCGTTCAGATACAGCTGCCAGCGCAGGAAACGCAAACCATAGCCGAGCAAAACCATGCCCACTATTTGTCCGCACTGCCACCCTCCGACGCGACCGACCGCCGCGCTCACAGCTGACCACCCGCCCCACAGGGAAACCGCAAGGTAAGCGAGGGCCGAGCAGGTGACCGAGCCGATCAGCACCCGATAGCGCCAGCCGGGAAAAAGCAGTGCCCGGCTCACAGGTTCAGCCTCTTGAACAACGACTGTGGAATGGCGCGAATCGTCAACATGATCGCGCACCAGAATCCCGGCACATACAAGACCGCTACCTGACGATTGATGCCTGCGACTATTCGCCGGGCGACGGTGTCCGGTTGCGCAATCAGCCAGGATGGCAGTGTTAACCCATGGGTCATGGGCGTGTCGACAAAACCGGGTTTTATGGTGATCACATGCACACCGGACTTGAACAAGCGTGCGCGCAAGCCTTCGCAGAACGTCGACACCGCAGCCTTGGCCGCACCGTACAGGTAGTTGGATGGGCGCCCGCGATCGCCGGCAACCGAGGAGATAACTGCCAGCGTGCCACCTTGCTGGACCGCCATGCGATTCGCCAACAGCGTCAACAGTGCGATGACTGAACTGCCGTTGTTGGTAAATTGCGCCATCGCCTGTTCAACGCTTTGTTCGCAAGCATGCTGATTGGGCAAGGATCCATACGCAATCAGGCAGATATCGACGGTCTGCAAGGTCGCCAGGCATTGGTCGTACATGGCCGAATGTGCAGCGATATCGCCGGCATCCATGACGAACGCTGTCACGGACCTGGCACCGCGGGCCTGTAGATCGGCGCAGGTTTGCTGCAGCTTTTCCCTGTCCCTGCCGACCAGGAACAATTCGCTCCGATCAGCCGCCCACAGTCGCGCGCAAGCGCAGGCAATCGCCGATGTGGCGCCTACAATCAGTATTCTTTTCATCGAATGACTCGCTGCCAGAGACGGGACATCAAGGCCGGATCGCGCATCGCTTCCAACTGCTCCCAGGCGGGGTAGGCCTGGCGAAAATCGGTGCCGCTCATATGAGCATCCTTTGCCGGATACAAGCGCCCCCCTGCTTCACGGACGATGGCATCGAAACACGGAAAAAGTTTTTTCGTCAGCTCAATGTCTTGGGGGAAGTCCAACGCCAATGAGGTGCCGGGCATTGGAAAGGAAAGCCAACCCGGCGAAGGAATGTCGCCGCAACGCTTGAGCACCGCAAGGAAAGAGCCCCGACCGCTGCATGCGATCGACTTGAGTAATTCACCCACCGCCACGGCGGCAACCGATGCCGGCAATACACACTGAAACTGCTGGAAGCCTTTACGTCCGTAGAGGCGGTTCCAATGCTCGATACTGTCCAGCGGATAGAAAAACGGGTTGTAGGCAACCGTTCGATATTGTCTGTCTGGCGGTTGCCGTTTCCAGTAGTGAAGGTTGAACACTTTCAAGGTGAACGGATTGATCAGCGATACCGGAGGGCAGATCGAGATGGACATCGAATGTGGCGCCGTCGCCTCAAGCGGCCCTGTTTCACGATGATCACCAGCCGTGAAGCATCCGCGCCCTAGCGCATTGCCCTTGGCCAGGCAGTCGATCCACGCGACGCTGTATTCATGCCGCGCATCCATGTCTGCCGACAAGGCAAAAAAGTCATCCAGACAGTCAAATCTCACCCGTGTGCTGTCGATCAGGCTGGACTGGATCTTGCGCAGACGGATGCGCGCCCAGGTAATGACGCCGGTCAGCCCCAGACCACCGATTGTCGCGGCAAACCACTGAGGATTTTCCTGTGGTGAGCAGACCATGGGCGGTTGCACGGATCGGTGCAGCCCGAAACACATCAGCGAATGAGCAAACGTGCCGCAGCGATGGTGATTTTTTCCGTGTACATCATTGGCCACAGCCCCACCCAGCGTCACATGCTGTGTTCCGGGCGTGACGTGTAAAAACCAGCCCCGAGGTATGGCCAGTTGCAAAATCTCGCCTAATGTCACACCCGCTTCAGCACAGAGTTCACCGTTATCCCAGTCGGCTTCGATGAAGCGATTCAAGGGACGTAATTGCAGCACATGGTCACTGCCCGCCAGGCAACTGTCGCCATAGCTGCGGCCATTGCCGAACGGCAACGTGGTGCTGTGAGATTCGGTCAACCGCTGCCATTGCGGCCCGACATCCGCTTGCCAGTGACAGGGATGAGCACTCTGCGGGGCAGAGGGATAGTTTCCCCAGGAAGTCAGTGAGGCCGTCATACCGCCACCCAAAAAATCAGGCAGAACATCGCCCCCAACATCAGGCTCAAACGATCACGCAGTGCGAATACCACCGGATCCTCATTCATGCGGCCGCGATGGGTCAGCAGCCAGATACGGGTGATCCAGAACAACATCAGCGGGCAGGCAAACCACAGCCAGCGTGGGTGCGCGTAAAGCGCGGCGGTCGCGCTGTCGTGGATGTAAAGCGCAAGCACCATGACGGCGAGGTAACCGGAGGCAGCGCCCAGAGAAGAGAGCATCGCCAGATCGGCGGGAAAGTAATCCCGGCCACCGGTTTTACCGGTGACGCCGCTGTGCAGGGCCAGTAACAGTTCGGCATAACGCTTGACCAGCGCCAGGCTCAGAAACATGAACATGGAGAACGCCAGCATCCAGCCCGTCAATTCGAGTTCGAAAGCGGCGCCACCAGCAATGATGCGCAAGGTATAGAGCAGCGCCAAGGCAATCACGTCGAGCGCCATCAGCCGCTTCAACATCAGCGAATACACCAGCGTCAGCGCGTAATAACAGGCGAGTACGGCGACGAATTGGCGAGGCAGCCACAACCAGGCCCCCGTTAAGGACATCAGCAACAGCAGTGGAAAAGCCACCAGTCCCGACTGGATGGACAACGATCCGCTGGCGAACGGGCGATGGCGTTTAGTCGGGTGCTTGCGGTCATCGTTAAGGTCGAGCAAGTCATTAAGGAGATAGACGCCTGATGCACACAATCCGAAAAGCAGAAACGCCAGCACGCCGCGCCCCAAAAGCTGCGGGTTGGTCATTTGATGCGCAGCAAGAAGGGGCACGAAAATCAGCACATTCTTCATCCATTGATGAAGGCGCAAGGCTTTGTACAAACCTTTGGCGGACGGCACGCCAGAGCGCCCCACCTGGACCGCGTTATCCCAATGCCGAACGGCACGTTCGACGCCCGCTATCGGATTGGCGATATAAGCCCGTCTGGCCGAGTGCCAGATCGGTAAATCGTCCAGGGAGTTACCGATGTAATCGAAACCCTTTTCGCCATATAACGTCACCAGCGCGTCACGTTTATGCGTGCCCGAAAGGTTCTGCTCAAGCGTCGTCCCCAGAACGCTATCGAAGACCTTCAGATGCTCGGCGATACGTACCGCCAATGTGTGATGGGTGGCCGTGGCCAGCACGATTTTTCGACCGGCGTTGCGCTGTTCCTCAATCATTCGGATGACATCGGGATCATAGGGCAACGTCGCGATATCGACGTCTGTCGCCAGTGCCAGTCGATCCTTCAGGTGCGCCTTGCCATGCCAGAGCCACGGCAAGATTTTCAGACACTGCAATGGCTTGTTGCGGACAAACGACATTACACATTCGAACAGTAAATCGGATTTGACCAGGGTTCCGTCCAGATCAACCACCAAAGGCATTGAACCCGTGCAGGACGCTGACATCGGCGGGAAGTCTGGCAAAGACACCTTCATGTCCATCGCCCTCGAAAAAGAACAAAGCGAAAAGCGCAGTAGCCCGACACAATATTCAAAAGCGAGAACGAAGCGACTGTTACCAGCCCGGACAAGCGCCTGACATCCCCGATCAAGCCCACGCCAAAACTCACGGCGGCCATCATGCCGATGAATATCAGATAGAGAAAAACCGGCGTTTCCCTCTCGAAGATGTAGAGCACGTTCAGATAGAACGAGAACGCCGCCGCGATGCAGAACGCTGCGAAATTGCTGGCAGCCTGATTCAAGTTCGCCGCACTACAGAGCACGAAAAATACTTGCCAATGGATGAGAGCATCGGCCAACCCGATGACGATGGATGCAGAGAGTCCTTTCATGGTCGTTGCCAACCGTTCCGTAGGGCGGAATTCCAAGCTAGGCCAAGACCTGCAAGCGGTCTACTGTCAGAAATTACAGGTGGAGGGCTTTATCCGACCAACGGTTATCTTGTCATCCGACAGGCAACTGCCTTCGCCTGCGCGTTCCCGACGATGATTCGTCACGGCGGAGCAGATAGACAAAAGCCCCGATCTCTCGATCAGGGCTTCGTTGTTTTTACGGTTACGATTCAAGAAGCCGAACGCGCCGAGCCCTGCGCTACCTCGGTCGGTTGCAACTTGAACACGTAAAACAACACCGTCAGCAACAGCAGAAACGCCGGCCCCACATACAGCGCCACGCGCGTATCCGGGAAGTACGCCATCAGGCCGACCACCAGCAGCAGAAACGCCAGGGCGAAATACGAGCTGACCGGGTACAGCCACATCCGGTATTTGAGGCCGGCACGTTCGCTGGCGCTCAGGCCTTTGCGGAATTTCAGCTGGGCCAGCAGGATCATCACCCAGGTCCAGATCGCACCGAAGGTGGCAATCGAAGTGACCCAGACGAAGACTTTCTCCGGCACCAGATAGTTGAGCATTACGCCCAGCAACAACACCGCAATCGACAGCAGCAGCGCACGGCGTGGTACACCATTGTTCGATGTCCTGGCAAAACCGGCCGGGGCCTGGCCGTTCTGCGCCAGGCTGTAGAGCATGCGCCCGGTGCTGAAGATGCCGCCGTTGCACGATGACAGCGCGGCGGTGATCACCACGAAGTTGATGATGCCGGCGGCGGTCTTGATGCCCAGACGTTCGAAGGTCATCACGAACGGGCTGCCTTGGGTGCCGATTTCGTTCCATGGGTAGATCGACAGGATCACGAACAACGCGCCGACGTAGAACAGCAGAATCCGCCAAAACACCGAGCCGATCGCATCAGGAATGGTCTTTTGCGGGTTCTTCGCTTCACCGGCGGTGAGGCCGATCATCTCGACCCCGAGGTAAGCGAACATGACCATCTGGAGGGACATCAGCACACCGGTCACGCCGTTGGGCATGAAACCGCCATGGGCCCACAGATTGGAAATGCCCAGCGCCACGCCATCGTTACCGAAACCGAACGCGATAATGCCGACGCCGCCGATGACCATCGCGATGATCGTGACGATCTTGATCAGGGCAAACCAGAATTCGAACTCGCCGAAAGCCTTGACCGCGATCAGGTTGATCGAGCCCATGCTGATCAGCGCCGCCAACGCCCAGATCCAGCGCGGCACATCAGGGAACCAGATGCCCATGTACACCGCCACCGCGGTGATTTCCGCCACGCAGGTCACCAGCCACAGGAACCAGTAGTTCCAGCCCGTAAGGAAACCGGCCAGCGGGCCAAGATAGTCCTGCGCGTAGCGGCTGAACGAACCGGCCACCGGGTTATGCACCGCCATCTCACCGAGGGCGCGCATGATCACCAGAATCGCCAGACCGCCAAGAATATAGGACAGCATGATTGCCGGGCCGGCCATTTCAATGGCCTTGGCCGAACCGAGGAACAGGCCGACGCCGATACAGGCACCAAGCGCCATCAGGCGGATATGCCGTTCGCCGAGTTCACGTTTGAGCGGACCGCCCTGAGCGGTGTCGCCGTGCGGCAGAGAATTGCCAACTGGCATAGGGGTACAACCTCGTCTTGTTATTGGGTATGACCACCGGGTTTCGAAGCGTCGGCCGATAGGCCTTGGCTGGGCAGGAAACCGCGTCGGCTTCGTGGGCAGACGCGTCTTGCAGGGCAACCTGAAAGATCAGCGGGACGTCAGTATAAAAACCTTGCTGCAGGTCTTTTCACTCTTAAAAACACGGGATTCAGCGAGAATTGTCGCGTTTAGCCGCCAGGCCGATCCGATCAACTGGCCGTGCAGGAAAACTCACCATTCTCTAAACGGCGCCGAGTATTGCACGGCATTGGTGCATCGTCATGCCCGGCTTTCGTCGTCAGGTGTGCGCTGACCGCTCTATTGCGGTGCTCTTGCTTCTAGGGCGACGCAGGTAAGCCGCGGGCAAACTTGCGCCATGGCAATCAAAAGGCGACAGCGCTTTATGGAGAAATCGGCAGCCCCCCGCCCGCCACATTTTCTTCGCCAGCGCCAACCACCGTCTAAGCTTCAGATAAGTCCGATCAATCTGCGTGTATGGATCAATCGACTATGGGCGCTTTATGGCAAACCGATTCGAGTAAAACCGTGGTTCCGACTGAACGTATGGATCAAGCGCCTGTTCCTGAAAAACCCCGTCGCAACCGGCATGGGTGGAAGGCTTTCTGGTTGTTGCTGCTGATCATCGCGATCGTGGTGGGACTGGCTGCGTCCAAGGAAATGCGCACCTCGCGTTTTCAGGCGCGCGAACTCAGCCAATACGCTGCCTCGCTGACATACAAACTGGAACCGGGGCCGAGCGAAGCGATTCGTTATCCGGGCAACGGGCCGTTCGATCTGCGCCTGGGGTACAGCTCGCTGGATGAATTCCTGCCGCGTTTGCTCAAGCGCAATTACGTGATTACCGAACAGACGCGGTTTTCCCCGGCCTTGCTCAGCTACACCGACAAAGGCTTGTTCGTGCCCTATTCGGAAAAGATTCAGGCCGGCTTGTCGATCACCGATTGCCGCGCCGCGCCGCTGTACCGCTACAACTATCCGCAGCAGTTGTATGCCGATTTCGCGGCGATCCCGCCGGTGGTGGTCAACAGTCTGCTGTTCATCGAAAACCGTTTTCTGCTCGACCCGAAACAACCGCTCGCCAACCCGGCCGTGGACTGGCCGCGTTTCGGCATGGCCGCGTGGTCGCAAGTGGCGAAACTGCTGCACCTGCCGGGGCAATCGGCCGGTGGCAGCACATTGGCGACGCAACTGGAAAAGTACCGGCACTCGCCTGAAGGCCTCACCGCGTCGGGCGCGGAAAAACTCCGGCAGATGTTTTCCGCCAGTGTCCGCGCTTATCAGGATGGCCCACAGACCCTGGCCGCACGGCAGAACATCGTGCGTGATTACCTCAACAGCGTGCCGCTGTCGGCGGTGCCGGGGCACGGCGAAGTGCATGGCATGGCCGAAGGCTTGCGGGTCTGGTATGGCAGCGATTTCGCCAAGGCCAACGAGCAGCTGAACAGTCCGGCCAGCGACCCGCAGACCATGGCCGCCAAAGGCCTGGCCCTGCGTGAAATGCTCTCGTTGATGATCGCCCAGCGCCGCCCGTCGTATTACCTGACCAAGGGCCGCGAGGATCTCGCCAGCCTGACCGACAGCCACCTGCGCCTGCTCAAACAGAACGGCGTGATCGACAATGCGCTCGCCGATGCGGCACTGGCGAGCACCGTGTCGTACCGTGACTGGCAGACTCAACCGACTATCCAGCCGATCGAAACCAACAAGGGCATCAGTGCCGCCCGCAGTCGTCTGGCGAGCATGCTCAACCGGCCGCTGTACGACCTCGACCGCCTCGATCTGTCCGCCACCAGCACTTTGCAGGGTGACCTGCAAACCCAGGCCACCGCCTACCTGAAAAAGCTCGCCGACCCGGGCTACGCCGCCGAAATCGGTTTGCTCGGCGAGCGCCTGCTGACGCCGACCAGCACCACTCAGGTGCGCTACAGCTTCACTCTGTTCGAACTGACCGCGGACGGCTCGCGCGTACGGGTGCAGACCGACAGCACCGACCAGCCGTTCGACATCAACGAAGGCAGCAAACTGGAACTCGGCTCGACGGCGAAAATGCGCGTACTCACCACCTACCTGCAAATCATCGCCGAGCTGCACGACAAGTACGGTGCGATGAGCGCAGCCGAGCTGAAGAAGGTCGAGGTTGCCGATCAGGATCGCCTGAGTCAGTGGGTCATCGATTACCTGCTGCAGAACAAGGACCACGACCTGTCGAAACTGCTCGGCGCTGCGCTGGATCGCAAATATTCGGCCAGCCCCGGCGAGGCGTTTTTCACCGGCGGCGGTTTGCACACCTTCCATAACTTTCGCAAAGAGGACAACGGTCGTCTGCCGACCCTGCGCGATGCCCTTCGCGAATCGATCAACCTGCCGTTCATTCGGCTGATGCGCGACATCGTCCGCTACACCACCTACTCCGGGCCGAACGCTGAACTGCTCAAGGACGATCGCGACCCGCGTCGTCAGGAATACCTGGCCAGTTTTGCCGACCGCGAAGGCACCTCGTTCCTGCTCAAGTTCTGGAAAAAGTACCGGAACAAGGACACCCAGGCGCGTCTCGACACTTTTCTCGACAGCATGCGCCCGACGCCGATCCGCATGGCGGCCGTGCATCGCTATCTGCTGCCCGAAGCCAGTCAGGAAGATTTCAACCGCTTTGTGCGCTCGCACCTCAAGGGCACCAAGCTCAATGAAAAACTTACCGATGACCGCCTGATCCGCCTTTACGATGCCTATGGCCCCGGCAGTTATGACTTGCCCGACCAGGGCTTTATCGCCAAGGTCCATCCGCTCGACCTGTGGATGATCGGCTATCTGCTGCACCACCCGGACGCGACGTTCAGCGAGATCGTCAAGGCCAGCCATTTCGAACGCCAGGAAGTCTACAGCTGGCTGTTCAAGAGCCGGCACAAGGGCGCGCGCGACAGCCGCATCCGCACCATGCTGGAAATCGAAGCGTTCCTCGATATTCACCAGCGTTGGCAAAGGGTCGGCTACCCGTTCGATCATCTGGTGCCGTCACTGGCCACTGCCATCGGCAGTTCCGGCGACCGCCCCGCCGCGCTCGCCGAGTTGATCGGCACCATCCTCAATGACGGCGTGCGCATGCCGACGCTGCGCATCGACAGCCTGCATTTCGCCGCCGGCACGCCTTACGAAACCAAAGTGGTCAACGACCCGCATGTCGGCAAACGGGTGATGCCCGTTGAGGTTGCCAGAGCCATGCGCGAGGCGCTGTCGCAGGTGGTCGATGCCGGTACGGCCAAACGTGTTTCCGGCAGTTTCAAACTGGCCGATGGCACGCCGCTGGCCATGGGTGGCAAGACCGGGACCGGTGACAACCGTATTGCGGCGATCGGCTCGGGCGGGCGCATCATCAGTTCGAAGTCGATCAACCGTACCGCGACCTTCGTGTTCTACATCGGCGACCATCATTTCGGCACCCTCACCGCGTTCGTTCCGGGACGCTCGGCAGAGAACTTCAAGTTCACCTCGGCCCTGCCCACGCAGGTGCTCAAGG
>Ga0307408_100001236_pt1 | contig 19183 bp, 13 predicted proteins | sample 322Cmetagenome_FD_202116 | JGI IMG/M metagenome (GOLD analysis project Ga0307408, IMG submission 202116) | Maize rhizosphere microbial communities from greenhouse at UC Davis, California, United States - 322HYB-C-3 | ecosystem: Host-associated > Plants > Roots > Rhizosphere > Soil | place... | reverse complement strand
ACCGGGAAGCGATTTTTATCTTGGCCTCAACCAACAAATTATTCCTCACTGGCATACCTATTGGGTGAACCCGGGCGATTCAGGTAATGCCACTACTATCGAATGGTCTTTACCTGAAGGCGCTACAGCGGGCGATATCCTTTGGCCTTCACCAAGCCGCTTTTCGTTAGGTCCCGTCACCAATTACGGCTACGAATCCAACGTCACTTTACTTACCAAAATAACGGCGCCTGCGAATTTGCAACCGGGTGATACTTTTACCGCTGCCGCGGTAGTGGATTGGTTGGTCTGTGAAGAGGAATGTATTCCCCAGCAAGTGGAGCTTTCGCTCACGCTGCCAGTTGTTGGCGATTCAGCGTCAGTCGGGCAGGGCAGTCCTTACATTGAACAGGCGCTGACGCAATTGCCGGTTGCCAGCCCTTACACGCTTACTGCGACACAAACCCCCGCTAATACGACCACGGGGCGTGCGCAGCTCAGCCTGACGCTCGCATTGCCCGCCGCACAAATTTCTCAGGTAAAAGAGCTTTGGTTTTATCCCTACGATTGGGGGCGAATTCAACAAAGCAGCCCGCAGTTAATGAAGGCTACAGCGCAAGGTCTAGAACTAACCATTGAAACAGGTGAGGCACCGTTGACGGCAGGCCAGTCCTTGAAGGGCGTTCTCGTTATTAAAGAGCGGGATTCTCTGAGTGAATCAGAACCGTCGTTAATAACTCGCGGTCTTGAGGTTGATGTCCCGCTAACCATCGCGAGTACCAATACGCCTGCTACCGCAGAAGTGTCGGGTGTGATTAACGCGCTACTGTTGGCTCTGATCGGTGGGGTGATTCTCAACCTAATGCCCTGTGTATTTCCCGTGTTATCGATAAAAGCACTGTCACTGATTAGTCACGCCAACCAATCGCCTACGCAGATACGTTTACACGGTGTCGCTTACACTCTGGGCGTTTTGGCAAGTTTTGCACTGTTGGCGTTGATACTCATTTTATTAAAAGCGGGTGGTGCGCAAATTGGTTGGGGTTTTCAGTTTCAATCGCCGTTATTTGTAGTCGCGGTTGCCTATTTGATGTTTGCGGTGGGTTTGAGTTTGTCAGGTGTTTTTTATATCGGCGGTTCGGCGGTGGGTGTGGGCTCTTCGCTGGCAGAAAAGCCCGGTTACGGCGGTAGCTTTTTTACCGGTGTATTGGCGACGATTGTTGCAACACCCTGTACTGCACCGTTTATGGCGGCAGCACTGGGTTATGCCTTGGCGCAACCCGCGTTAATCATCATGGCAGTATTTTTAAGTTTGGGGTTGGGTTTGGCCTTGCCCTATTTATTGCTCACCTGTTGGCCCAGATTACAGCGCTGGTTGCCGCGCCCCGGTGCCTGGATGGAGCGCATGAAACAGCTGCTGGCATTTCCCATGTATGCCGCTGCGATTTGGCTGGTGTGGGTGCTGGTGCAACAAGCGGGAATTAATTCGCTCATCATTGCATTGGGGGGAATGTTGCTCATCGCACTTGCAGCATGGATTTACAACGGCACTCGCTATGCCTCCACCCGCTGGAATTATGTGGGTAGTTTTGGAGCGTTGGTATTAATTGCGAGTGTAGTGGCAATCACTGTTGTGAGTATTAATACCTCGCGCGCGCAAGCAACTGTAGAAAATGCAGCCTCAACCCAACACTGGGAGGCATTTAGTGAAGCGAGGTTAAATGCATTGCTCGCCGAGGGCAAACCTGTCTTTGTTAATTTCACCGCTGCCTGGTGCATTAGTTGTTTGGTTAACGAAAGAGTCGCGCTGAGTGATGCAAATGTCATTGCTGCATTTGCGCGTGGTGACATTACTTATTTGAAAGGCGACTGGACTAATCGAGATCCGGAAATTACGGCATTTCTAAAACGATTTAATCGCAGCGGTGTTCCGCTTTATCTTTTTTATCCAGCTGCCGCGTCAACGCCGCAAGTATTGCCGCAAATATTAACGCCGGACATGGTGGTTAATGTGTTGGAAAAAACAGATTTTTAAAACTGTAAAAACGAGAGTGAGTTAGTTATTGCTAAGTAGTTGATTGCAAATGTTGGTAAGTAAATTAACCGAAATTAATAGGAGATTTTTATGTTAACTATTCAAAGTGCAAAAACATTACTGACAAAAATGGTAGCGGCCAGTGTATTGTTTACTGTGGCGGTGGTGCCAGTCTGGGCGGAAGCTATTATCGATAAACCGGCACCGGCTTTTTCTGGCGCCGCTGCCGATGGTTCAACCATTAATCTTGCGGATTTAAAAGGCAAAACTGTGGTGCTGGAGTGGACCAATAACGAATGCCCCTATGTGAAAAAACACTATGATTTAAGTGGCAATATCCCGGCCTTACAAAAGGCGGCGACTGCAGATGGCGTGGTGTGGTTGCAAATTATTTCTTCTGCACCGGGCAAACAAGGCCATGTGGATGCAGCAACTGCGTTGAGTTTAAATGAGCAGCGTGGAGCGGTGCCGAGCAATGTAATTTTTGATGCCGATGGCACTATCGGCAAACTCTATAACGCGCAGACTACACCCCATATGTTTGTGATTAATGCGGAGGGCACACTGGTTTACAAAGGTGGAATCGACAGCATCAAATCCAATAAAGCGGAAGATATTCCCAAAGCTGTACCCTATGTGAAAGAAGCATTGGAAGCGGTAAAGGCGGGCAGCAAAGTACCTAATCCTAGCACTGCACCTTATGGTTGCTCTATTAAATACGCGAGTTAATTCGTTCAGGTTTGTATAAAACCTTTTCTCTGCTATTCACTAGGCTCTTATTTCCCTAATGAGTAGCAGAGTATTTCTACCCAGCCCGTTTCAGGGTTATTCCTTGCCCCTCAATACTTCTCTGCTATCCTTTCCAATAACTGTGACATAAGTCATGGTTTGGCGATTTTTTGCGCAAGTTTTCCCGCTGGCTTGCAGGCGTTGTAAATGGATCAACTTGATCCCTTGGGGTTTACCGCGCTGTTTAAAATTTATACTTATCTAAGGAATATCCTAATGAAAAAAACGCTCTTGAGTATTGCATTGGTAAGCGCTTCATTGCCTTCAATTGCAGGTGAATTCCACGGCAGCTTTTCAGGTATGTCTGGTGCTGCCTATGCAACCGGTAACTACTCGGAAGGCGTATTGCTGAATCCAAGTTTGGGCGCCTCTTATAATCCAGAGAAGGATGATTTCGCGCTGTTGTTCAGCGTCGGAGCCTTAGGTTCAGATAAAGATGATTTGATTGATCAGGCTGATGAATTGGTTGATGTCATTGATAATCTGCAAAACGTCAGTGAATTAAGTGAGGCGCAAGCCGAAGATTTAAAGCGTCGCTTGGAAGACATTGATGGTGATTCTGCTCGTGTAGCGGCAGGTGCAAACTTGGTGGTGTCAATTCCCAATGAGCTGGTGTCCTTGGCATTTATTGTTAATGCGCGTGGTTATGTGTCGCTCGCTCCAGATGTGTCAGACGCCGACTTGGATTTGATTGATCGCTATTTGGAACAAAATCTTAATCCCTCTGATCTTGATGCTGAATTGGAATCAGAGATCACGGGGCATGGTGCCATTGTGACCGATATAGGTGTTTCTTTTTCGAAAGCATTTTCTCTAGCTAATGGCAATCACTTATTAGTTGGATTCAAACCGAAAAAAGTTGAAGTAGAAAGTATTATTTACACTTCGAATGTAGCCGACTTCGATGAAGACGATTTTGATGCTGACGATTACACGCTTAAAGAAGACGCAATGAATTATGACCTTGGCTTGACCTATATGGCTGGCAAGATGCGTTACGGTTTGGTAGTTAATAATTTGCAAGACAAAACTTACAAAACCATTGACCCGGAAGAAACTATTTCCATTGAGCGTCAAATGACCGGTGCTGTGGGTTATGTGAATGGAAACTTCAAAGCAGAAGTAGCGGCAGATTTAAACTCGGTACCGGCAATTGGTTTGGGTGGCGAGGTGCAGTTGATGCGTGTTGGTCTTGAATACAGTGCGTGGGATTGGTTGCGTTTGCGCACTGGTATTGAACAGGATTCCAAAAACACGTTGGACGATACCTATTCATTTGGTGTAGGTGTAGGCGCACTTAACCTGGCTTATATTACCGGCTCGGAAGAAACTGAAGGTGCTGCGTTAAGTTTGGGTTTGCGTTTCTAATTTTCTTGGTGCAATAAAAAATCCCCGACAAGATTGCTTGTCGGGGATTTTTTTTAGGCTTCTGCAACAAACACTGCTCTGATGGGCGCTGGGTGGCCTTCAACCGTTAGTGCGGAATTGTCAGGGTGCAAAAATTCGGGCAGTGAGTGAAAGCGCATCCATTCCGTTGCGCGCTGTTCTTCGGTGGTGGTGGGGCAAATATCTACCACGCGCGGGTTGTGGTAACCCATTTTACGCAACCAGGAAAGCATGGTGTCGCAGCTTGGTAAAAACCATACATTATTCATCATGCCGTAACGGCCTTCCGGCACCAGTACATCCCCCAAGCCACCTTCAATGACCAAGGTTTCCAGCACCAGTTGTCCGCCGGGGCGCAAGGTGTTTTTTAATTCCAATAAGTGATCCATTGGCGAGCGGCGATGATAAAAAACGCCCATGGAAAACACCGTATCAAACGCGTGCAATTTTTCCGGTAGTTCTTCAATTCCCAGTGGCAATACATCAACCGGATGATGAGCACCGGCAAAATGTTTGATCATATGAAATTGCACAATAAAGCGTGGTGATGGGTCTATGCCGATTACCCGCTTTGCGCCCGCACCCAGCATGCGCCAGCAGTGATAACCATTGCCGCAGCCAACATCCAGAATCAGGCGATCTTTGAGCGGTGCCAGATGTGGTAATACGCGATCCCATTTCCAATCGGAGCGCCATTCGGTATCGATATGGATATCGTGTACAAAGTAAGGGCCTTTGCGCCAGGGAATTAATTCCTGCAATACCGATTTAATTGTTGCACGCGTGGTTTCGTCACAATCATCGCTCGCACCAATGCGCACCGCATCCATTAATTCAATGTGCTCGCTGGGTACGGTGGGTAATTTAGCCAATGAGGCTTTCCAGCCAGCTAAATCACCGTAGCGTTTTTCACTGAGACCGGCGGCAATTTGCTCGGGTAGTATTTTGGCCCAATCAGCGAGCGCGGTATCTTCCAGTGCGTGAAGTAAGTAGTCGTAATTAATCTGGGTCACTACAAAGCCTTGAGTTATTTAATCGCAATCAACGACGCAAAATTAAAACATTGAAACCAAACATCCACACTAGAAAATCCCGCCGAGCGCAAACGCTGACGATGTGTATCCAGTGTTTCCGGAATTAAATAATTTTCAATCGCCGCACGTTTTTGTGCAATTTCCAAATCACTATAACCGTTGGCACGTTTGAAATTATGGTGTAGTTCAGTCATCAGTTGTTGATGCGGTTCATCATCAAATGCGACTTTTTCCGAGAGGATTAATACGCCGCCCGGGTTTAGCCCGGAACAAATTGCGCTGAGGGTCTGCAATCGCTCTTCCACCGCAATAAATTGCAAGGTGAAATTCAGGACTGCCATGGAGGCGTTGGTGATTTTTACATCGCCAATTGAAGCTTCAATCAATTCTACGGGTACTTCGCCACTATCAGCCGCAATTACCTGTTGGCAGCGCGCAATCATTGCGGCTGAATTATCAACGCCAATAATTTTGCAATTAGCCGCTTGAATGCGATGGCGCATGGCGAGGGTGGCCGCGCCTAAGGAGCAGCCCAGATCGTAGCAATGGCTATCAGCTTGTGCGTAGCGCTCGGCGAGATTGCCAATCATGTTAATGATGGTGGCGTAACCGGGAACCGAACGTTTGATCATGTCGGGAAAGACATCCACTACGCGCTCATCAAATGCAAAACGGCTGACTTCGGCCAGCGGGTTGGCGTAAATCGTATCTGGATTGGTCTTGGGCGAGTGGTCGCTGTTGTGTGTCATATCAACTGCTTGACGAAGAAATGGGCAGGTTGCTGCCGGGGCTGGCATTGTAGCGCTCAACGTCGGGGACAACAAATTTGACGATTCATAAAACTGTCATCTTTGCGCGCGATTATTCTGGTTAGTACCCCTACCTTCGTCCGCTGTAAAGTTGTCGCCCTATGCATCTGCAGAACTCTGTTGTTAATTCATCCTTTCTGCACAAGGAATTGCGTCGCTTGATTGAGTTCAAGCTGCTAACCCCCGTATTCCAGCCAATTATGGCGGTGGAAAACCCGCGCATTATTGGTTATGAGGCGCTGATTCGCGGCCCGGAAGACAGCCCCCTGCACAAGCCCGATAGCCTGTTTGCCGTAGCGCGCGAGTCGCGTTTACTCGCGGTACTTGAATTCGCCTGCCGTGAGGTTTCCTGCGAGCGTTTTGCAGAGCTGAATCTACCCGGCAAGCTGTTTTTGAATATGAGCCCAATCAGCTTTACCGATAGCCAGTATCGGGATGGTGTGACCCGGGAAATTTTGCAAAGGGTAGGGCTCAGCGCCGAGCGCTTGGTGTTTGAGTTGACCGAAAGCCAGCCACTGGATGAATTGGATTTACTCTGCGCCGCATCAGATCACTTTCAGCGACAGGGTTTTGCGGTCGCGCTGGACGATTTGGGCGCGGGCTATGCGGGCCTGCGGGTGTGGAGTGAGTTGTGCCCCGACTATGTGAAAATTGATCGCCATTTTATTTCAGGCATTGATAAAGACCCGGTAAAGCGCGAATTTGTGCGCGCTATTCTCGATATCGCTCACCGCATGGGGCACAAAGCGATTGCTGAAGGCATAGAAACCGCCGCGGAATTCACCACCCTCATCACTATGGGTGTGGACTACGCCCAAGGTTATTTTATTGCCCACCCCTTGGCTGAACCGGCAGTGGAATTACCCCTGCAATTAGTGCAATTGTCGGGCGCCTCTGCGCATCGCTATCAAGATCATTTCACCCGTCGCGTCAGCGAAATTGTGGTGAATTGCACTGCGGTAGCTCCTTCAATGACTGCGGAAACACTGGTGAAAATGTTTCGTGCTGATGTGCGTTTAACCTGTGTGCCGGTAGTAGACCAAGGGCGACCATTGGGTATGGTCAGTCGCGCGGAAATTTTAAATGTATTCTCGCGGCGTTTTGCCCATGAATTGTATGCGCACAAACCTATCAGTGAATTTATCAGCCCACTGTCAATAATGGTGGACATCAGTACTGATTTAAAAACTGTTGGCCAGTTAATCAGCGAAGATCCGCAACAAAATTTAAGTGTCGATTTTATCGTCAGTGAAAATAATCAATACATTGGTGTCGGTAAGGTGCGCGATTTGCTGCGCTCGATTACCGAAGAAAAACTGCGCGCGGCGCGGCATAGCAATCCACTCACCCAATTGCCCGGCAATGTCCCCCTGTATGAATGGGTGGATCATTTGCTTCTGCACAAAAAAACTTTTGTGGTGGCCTATTGCGACATCAACCATTTCAAACCGTTTAATGATGCCTTTGGTTACAGTGCGGGCGACGAAGTTATTGTCAACCTCGGGCGGATTCTTTGTGCGGCAGTGGACAATCAGCAGGATTTTGTCGGACATGTTGGTGGCGATGATTTTATTTTGGTGTTTTGCGGCTCCAATTGGCAGCAGCGCTGCGAGCAGATATTGGCAAATTTTAGTCAGATGAGTGCAGCATTAATGCCGCCCGAAACAACAGATTATTGGAGTACCGATCGCCAGGGGCGCCGGCAAAAATTCGGTGCCTTGACCTTGGCGATTGGTGCGGTAGAGCCGGATCTGGATTACTGCAAAACCCATCACCACATATCGCAGCTGCTGGCGGATGCCAAACAAAGTGCAAAGCAAGAGGGCGGTAACAACCTGTTTTTATCGCGCCGCCGCCAACCATCACTGGTTCATAATGTGTAAATTCAGTGATTGAATAGCCATTTATGTCCTAGCGGTAGGGGAATCCTGAGCTATCCTTAGCTTGATTTCTTTGCGGAGGTGGACTAATGGCCGATCTTGGCTTCTACAAGATGCATGCCCTGATTATCGATGATTTTGAGAATTTTCGTGGCACGCTGTACAAAATGTTGATGGATTTAGGCATAGGGAATGTGGATTCGGCTGCATCTGGTGAAGAGGCGCTGCGTTATTGCAAGACACGTAATTACGATTTAATTCTCTGTGATAACAATCTGGGCAAGGGAAAAAGTGGTCAGCAAGTTTTGGAAGAGCTGCGCTCGACCGATAACCCTTGTGCAGAAAGTTTGTTTATTCTGGTATCGGCTGAATCCAGCAAAAGCATCATTATGGCGGCTTACGATTACGAGCCTGACGCCTACCTTGCCAAGCCCATCACTCCCAAGGCACTCGACCAACGGTTAAATCGCTTGTTTGAGCAGCGCAGTGAGCTAAAAGAAGTTCTGGCCGCCCAAAAAGCTGGCGATGATGCCCTGGCAATAAAGCTATGTAACGATTTGGTCGCCCAAGGCAGCCGTTACACGAATAGTTGTCAGAAAATTTTAGGCCAGCTTTATCTCAAACAAAATAATCTTCCTGCCGCTGAAGAGTTGTATCGAACCGTATTGGATAATCGCGAATTGGAGTGGGCGCAGCTGGGTATGGTAAAAACCCGCTTGGCGCAAAAAGATCTGCTCGGTGCGCAGCAGTGGTTGGAAAATATTTTGCAATCCAACCCTCTGTGTATGAAGGCATACGATTTAAAAGCTGAACTATTCAAGTTGCAAAATAATACTGAAGGGTTGCAAGAGGTGTTGCAGAAAGCAACAGACCTATCACCTCTGTCTATTTTGCGCCAGCAAGAGCTCGGCGCTGTCGCCCAGCAAAATAATGATTTACTCACTGCCGCCAATGCGCTCAAGCGAGCGGTAAAACTGGGTGAACATTCATGTTTCGATAAAGCAGATGTACATTCCCTGTTCGCCCAAGCCACTATCGATTTATTTTCTATCGACAAAGAGCTGGCCAAACCGCTGGTTCGGGATGCAGTTGCTTGCGCGGTTAATATGGAAGATAAATTTGGCAAAAATAATCTGCGTAAAGCGGAATCCTTGTTGTTGGAGAGTCAGCTACAAGTTTGTGCCGGTGATCAACGCCGCGCACAGGATGCTCTGGTAAGCGCACAATCGGCATTAGGCAGTAGTAAAGATGAAAGTGCCTTGCCAGTGCAAATAGAAATGGTGCGTGCGCTGCGGTTGCTAGGCCGTACCAATGAGGCACAAGAGTGTCTTGCCGAGCTGTTGCACCGCTATGCGGCTAATGAACAGCAGCTACAAAAACTGGATGTCTTGTTGGATGAGCCTCGCAGTGAAAAAAATAAACTGATGGTGGCTGAGATCAACAAAAAAGGCATCGCACACTATAACGCTAAAGATTTTGCTGCAGCAGCAGATGCGTTTAAAACAGCGCTGCAAAAATTACCCAACCATGTTGGGTTGCGTTTAAATTATGTGCAGGCATTAATCGATAAATTAAAAACCGGTTTTGATGTTTCATTGAGCGAAAAAATTCAGCAAACTTTTACCAAAACCACGGCAATTATTTCCCAGCAGCATCCGCAATTTCAACGCTACCGACAGTTGAATGATGTTTACAACAGCCTTGTTCGGGCCCACGAAAAACAGCAGCGAGGTTGAGTATGGAGCCTAGATCAACACCACAGCATTCGGATCAAGATTACGATCAGATGCCCATTGATTTTTCATTCGTACTCGCATCCAGTGTGCATGATATGAAAAATTCATTGGGAATGTTGTTAAACACGCTCTCTGCGATGGTGGAGGCTTCGCCGCCTAAGGATGCACAGCAAGCTAAATTATTTTCCACTCTGGAGTATGAGGCGGCGCGTATTAACGGCGAGTTAGTGCAGCTTTTGTCACTGTATAAAATGGACGAAAAAACCCTCGCGATCTTAATTGACGAGCATCATGTGATCGATATCATCGAAGAACAAATCGCACGCAACTATGCGCTATTAACCTCGCGTGATATTAGTGTTGAAGTCGATTGCGACAGCGACCTGGCGTGGTACTTTGACAGTGAATTGTTAGGCGGCGTGTTGAATAATCTGGTGGTCAATTGTGCGCGTTATTGTCGTGAGCGCTTGCTGATTAGTGCGAGTGAAGATAATGGTTATTTGTGTATCAGCGTGGCGGATGACGGCCAGGGGTATCCGGAGACTATGTTGTTAGGGCCTGCTCCCCAGGCATCGGTGTCTTTCAATTCCGGCAATACCCGTTTAGGTTTGTTATTTGCGCGTAAAGTATTATCGCTACACAAATCCAAGCGCGGGCAGGGCTATATGACGATTGAAAACGGCGGGCCACTCGGTGGCGGAGTACTGAAGCTGCACCTTCCTTAATCTTCTTTTTATTCATTTGTTACTGCAGTTGTTGAACGGTTGAAATCAATATAAGCCTGCTGCATTATCAATACCCATTCCGGTCTTGTTTTCAGGTTAATTTTTATGCTCAAAATCCGCTTTAAAGACAATAAATACAATGCGGTATGGTTGGTAGAACCCAAAATTACAATCGGTCGCTCGGCGACCAACGCGCTGGTAATTGATGACCCGCTGGTTAGTGACGTACATATGGAAGTGTTGGTAGACAACGAGCACCTTACGTTGCGCAACCTCGTTCCTACTCATGCGGTGATTGTGAATGGACAAAAAATCACTGGTGCATGTGAGTTGAAGCCTGGCGACAACATCAGTATTGGTGCTGTCGAGCTTGTTGTAATAGATCCCAAACGCGAGGCTCGTTTGTCTGCAGAGGCGCCTGTTGCTAGTGTTCAAGCAGTGTTGACCAAAACAACGGGTTGGTCATTAAAGGCAAACCACACCGCACTGGCCAATCGTGTGTTTCCACTGAAGGATGTCACAACTATCGGTCGCTCCAATGAGTGCGATATCAGCTTGCCCGCGGCGCATTTGTCGCGCCGTCATGCCCAGTTACAGGTTATTGATGGCATGTTGTTCGTAAAAGATTTGGATTCTGCCAATGGAACATTCCTTAACGGCAAACGCGTGGCGGAAGCAAGAGTCAAGCGCGGCGATGAATTGCGGTTTGATGCCTTGAGCTTTGGGGTCATGGGGCCAGCCGATGATATGGCCAAAACCACGGTGCGAAAGGCTGTGCCACTTGAGCCAACAAATTCGCCCGCCGCCAGCACTGCGCGTAAGCCGTCCCCTCCTGCGCGACCTGCGGTCGCAACCCGTGCTTCCTCGGTGAGTCGCTCGGCAGCCGCCTCGCCCGCCAAACCTGTTGCAGAAGAGGCTAACAAAGGTAAGTTCGGGCTAATTTTGCTGGCTGTTTTGGCGATTGTGGTTATAACAACCTTGATCTTAACGCGTAAATAAGTCTTTAAGTTTTGCAGATACAGGTCGATAACCTGTGATGCTACAGACCGATGCAGCACATAGGTGAATTTATGACTATCTCCTCGCTCAACAACACTTCATTAAATGGCACCTTACCCAATACCCTTTCCGGTAGTGGAACCAATGCCAAGCCAGCCAACATTAGCTCTGTAAATCCGCAGAACCTGGATGCACTCCCGGCTGCAGATGCCAAAGTAATGACGCTGGAGGAAAAGCGCCAGACTGCGCTGCAGGTGGTCAACAAAACCCTATCGATGGCCTATGAAAAACTGGCTTCGCGCGGGCAGGTGGTAAGTGATGAGTACGCCGCCTTCGAACCGCTAACAGCCGAAAAAGTGGCCAACAATATTCTCGGTTTTATCGAACGTCGGTTGCAGATGGATGCAGCCGATGGCGCCACACAAGAACAGCTGCAAGCGCGTTTGGAAGCCGGGCTGTCGGGCTTCAAAAAGGGCTTCGCAGAAGCCAGTGAAAAACTGGAAGCGTTGAGCCTTTTATCCCCCGAAATTAAAGCCGATATAGATAAAACCTACGATTTGGTGCTGGAAGGTATTGATGAGTTGCGAGCCAAATTCATAGAGGCGGCCACAGCTCCATCAGCCGAGCCTGAAAAATCCACCTCTGGTGCCAAAGAGCAGCTTACTTCAGCCGCTACTGGCAAGGCGCCAGTCACCCTGGATGTGCCCGAATTTGTTCCAGCACCTGGCTCGTACCTTGGTTATGCCAACTATGAATATGGTCGCGCACGGGAGTTCAGCTTTGAGTTAACCACCAAAGAGGGTGATAAAGTCACTATCACGGCTGCCTCCAACGAGGGTTTGGCGATAGAGGCAGGGCGGGTTGGTCGTGGTAACTCATCGGTAACTGCCATCAATGCCAGTTACAGCGCAAGTCAGTCATTTTCACTAAGTATTGAAGGCGACTTGAGTGAAGCGGAACTGGTGGCAATCAATGATTTGCTTGGGCGGGTAAATGATTTGGCCGGTCAATTCTTTGCCGGTGATTTGGATGGCGCTTTTACTCAAGCAATGAATCTGGGATATGACTCTGAACAAATCGGTAGTTTTGCGCTGAACCTTGCTCAGGCTGAAATCCAACAGATCACCAAAGCATACGAAGTATTTGAGCCTGCGCGCGCTTCTGATAATGGCAATAAATTGGGCCTAAATAGCGAATCCTTGTTGCCCCTTGGCAACTTTATTCGCGACTTACTCGATACCCTGGATCGTGCATCAGTATTCCCCGAGCCTGCGGGACTACTGACCAATATGGCTGAAAAGATAACCGGTGAAACTGAGCAGGATCAGGGTCAGGGGCGTCGGTTTAGTGAGTTTATGAAAGAAATTTTGGCCCTGGAGTTGCGTTAATTCAGCAGGCATTTGCAAGTGAGACGCTGGTAAACTGCACTTTTTGTGCGGATGCCAGCTATGAAGCCTATCTATCTTTACTCCACCCCCGGTTGTCACCTCTGTGAGTTGGCGCGGGAGGTGGTTGAACCTCTGTTAAATAACTACTCACTGGTGCTCGAAGAGATTGATATCGCCCAGTCTGATGAACTCATTGAGCGTTACGGCGTAAAAATTCCTGTCTTAAAATCCCCCTATCATATCGATGAGCTCTGTTGGCCGTTCGATACAGCCCAAGCCGCCGCCTTTCTGGTTCGCAATAGTATTTAATGGCAGGGGGCTCGAAAAATTATTGCAGTTGCGTATGTAGCTGAATTTGTGAATTGGATTCGTTCTTTTTAATTGGCACTTATACCAAGTGTATTCATTGTTTCTGCTACCCAGCGCAATGCATCGATATAAATTTCCGCCAGAATTTCCGGATTAATCCCCATTTCATCCAGTTGATCCCAATCGATATCTTGCCAGCGCCCTTGTTCATGCATTTGCACTATGGCTAGAACCTTACCTTCGGGGCCTGAGTGTTTGAGCATCGCTTGGTTCAGTTGTTCGCTCAGGGATAAATTGCGCAATAACTCTTCCAACGGTGCATCTAAAAATGCGTCTAGCGTTGAAAGCAAGCCCACGGTGAAATAAGAGTCCGGGCGCGAGCGCTGATTAATTTTGGTTGCGATCATTTCGCACATACGTGCACGGGTGAGGGCGGTAATACTCAATTCATGTGGTTTGCCGCTCAGGTTTGAGAGCGCCAGTAAATTAACCCAATTCCTGAGTTTATTGAGCCCCAAGAGCATAATTGCCTGACGCAGTGATTCCACATTACGCGATAAACCAAAAGCGGCGGAATTCACCAGGCGCAGTAGTTTAAAACTTAAGAGCGTGTCGCGCGCGATCATCCGCTCTATTTTATCGATTGGTGCATTGGGGTCGTGCAGTGCTGATAACAATTGCAATACGGATTGTTTATTTTCAGAAATTTTTCGTCCGGTGATAACACGGGGTTTTGCTAAAAAATATCCTTGAAAAAGGTCAAACCCCAATGCTTTGCACTTTTCATACATCTCGTAGGTTTCGACCTTTTCCGCGATTAAGGTGATGCCTAGGGATTTCAAGTGGCTGACATGAGCCAAGAGTTTTTCCGCTGACAACGCAAGTACATCCAGCTTGATTATATCTGCATAGGGAACCAGCCCCTCAGTGTCACTGCTTAACTCAAAGTCATCCAGGGCAATAGTGTAACCCTGCTCGCGCAATTGTTTCAGTGAGAACAGCATTGCCGCATCGACCTGCTGTCCTTCTAATACTTCGATAACTAATTTTTGCCGGCTAAAGGGCGGGGGGGAGTTGAGTAGGGCGCGTGTGAAATTAACAAATGCTTTGTGCGTACCGACCACTTCATCAATCGATAGCTCAGTGAATGCATTTAACAGCACTTGTGAGCTGGCCGCATCGCCATCGCTGGTGGCAATAAATTTTAAATCGCTATTGCGACACAATAATTCATAGGCAACAACTTTCATGTTGCCATCAAAAATTGGTTGGCGCGCAAGCAGCGGTATGGTTTCGGTCATAGTATGAAGTGACTGGATGCTAGTTGTTGTTAAAGTGAGGCTTCCGAACGTCCTGTTTGCTTCGTATTGAAGTGTAACTTGAAAAGAATATCTTACAATATGTGTTTGTTATAGCGCTTTCTTGCGGCATTCGGTTATTTCGGGTCTGACAGGTATTTTTGGCTATACTGCAAAGGTATTCGCACTTAAAAATACGCAGTGTATTTACTGCAGCCGTATTCTCGCGGCTCAACTGGTTTGGTTATAGGGTAGCAACATGTCTAAGTTACTGGATTCCATCGATCAGCGTACTCGTTTGGTGGGCGAGAATCGTTTGGAATTGTTAATGTTTCGCTTGGGCGGGCGTCAACTTTTTGCTATCAACGTGTTTAAGGTGCAGGAGGTTGTCAAAATTCCCAAGTTGCGCCCCGTGCCTCACAGTCATCCCCATATTCGCGGTGTTGCGCATTTGCGAGGGCAGGCGGTGCCTGTAATTGATTTACGGGCGGCGATTGGCATGAGTCCGCTTAAAGATTTGGAAAACGCCAACTTAATTGTTGCGGAATATAATCGTTCCGTGCAGGCTTTTTTGATTGGTGAAGTTGATCGTATTGTTAACCTGAATTGGGAGTTGATATTGCCGCCCCCCAAAGGCACAGGGCGCGGTCATTTTTTAACGGCAATCACACGCATTGAAGATCAGTTAGTTGAAATACTGGATGTTGAACGTGTACTTGCCGACATTATTCCCTACAACACCCGGGTTTCAGCGGACATATTGGATTCGGATTTAGCGCAAGAGGCTCGTAAGCGTAAATTGAAAGTACTCTTGGCTGAAGATTCACCCACCGCCGTAAAACAAGTTATGGAGACCTTGGGAAATATTGGTATTGAAGTGCTTTCGGTACAAGATGGTTTGCAGGCGTTGAACTTATTGCGGCAGTGGGCAGCGGCGGGGCGCAAGGTAACAGATGAAATTCTGATGTTAGTGACCGATGCAGAGATGCCCGAAATGGATGGTTACAGGCTAACGGCTGAAGTGCGAAAAGACCCAGCGTTACGCGATTTGTATGTGGTGCTACACACGTCGCTTAGCGGTAGTTTTAATAAAGCAATGGTTGAAAAAGTGGGCTGCAATGACTTTTTATCCAAATTTCAGCCGGATGAACTTGCTGCCGTAGTGCAAAAGCGATTGCGCGTATTTTTAAGTCAAGCGTCACATTAATTTTTTTGATTTAATAAAAAAGCCGCCGGTTAAGTTAATTGGCGGCTTTCTTTTTGCGCGTATATATTTTCAAGTGAAAGTCGTTTCTCTCACAGCACCTAGAGTGTGCGATTGGCTTCTTCCGCTGTTACAAACTTTGTTTCTTGCCCAAGACGGTACGCATATATCACTGAAAACGACAGAATATTTTGCACATAGCCACGTGTTTCCTTAAAAGGAATAGTTTCAATCCATACGTCATAGGGTAATTGCGCATTTTTTTCTTTGTTCATCCACTGGCGCACGCGTGAAGGCCCTGCGTTATAGGCTGCTGCTGCAAGAATGCGATTGCCATCAAATACGCCCAGTAAATAATCGAGATAGCGACTGCCCAAGGCGATATTTTTATCTGGTTTTATTAAATCTTGCGCATTAAAACTCATTCCACTTTTCTGCGCTGTTTGTTTTGCTGTGGACGGCAGTAATTGCATGAGTCCAACTGCACCAGCGGGTGATTTAGCATCGTGCATAAATGCACTTTCCTGGCGGGCGACAGCAAAAATCAGCAATGGATTGACCGAGGTTTGTTTGGCAGCTTTAGTGACATGATCCTGATAGACAATCGGGAAGCGTACTTGTAATTCATCCCAGAGTTGCGCCTCGGCCATAACTTGAATGCCGTGACGGTGCCAACCCCAACGCTCTGCCAGGCGCCCTGCAATTGCTGCTTGTTCCGGCTTCATGCGTCGCGCGCTGTAAAAAAATTCGCGCGTTGCGGCTGAGAGGTTACCTCGATCTAAAAATTCACGAGCGCGCAACATGCCCTGGCTATTTTCGACGGCGCGTACTTGTTCGTCGCTAACCACAACCGGGCGGTCAAGGAGGTGGTAGTTAATGCCGGTTTTATCTGCTGCCAGGAACCCATAAAAACTGCGTGCCGGTGCCACGGTATTGTAAATCGCCATGGGTGTTTCACCGTTAATTTCCTTAATCCCTAACTCTTCCATAGTGCGAGCCTGCCAGTAGCGCCAGCGTTCGGTAGCGCGTGCGTCTTCAGGCAGGCGCGTTAACCATTCATTTACTTGCTCCCAATTTTGCTTACGCAAAGATTCGCGCAATAACCATTCGAGCAAATCGATACTGTTTAAATTAGGTGTGGAGGCAACTAATTTTTCAGCTTCTGCGTCATGATCCTGATAGAGCAAGCGCAGTGCAATCTGGTATTTGATTGCGTTGCGGTCGTCGTCGCTGAACAATTGTTGTGCATCATAAATTCGCCACAAACTGAGCGCCTCTTTGGCATTAGTGCGCGCCAGTTTTTCTAAACCGTGCAGGATTACGGTTTTCATTTGCGGTGATTGTTTGGCAAATTTGGATGTTTGTTTTAACAAGCGTGGGTTTGTGTTGACTTGTTGCAACAGTAATGCGAGCGGTTTTTCGGTGGCGGGTAACAAGTTGCTCAAATAACTGGCCATGCCATTGTTGCCAGCCTTGAGCACCTTGAGGTGACGCTGCCAGATTAGCTCTGGCGTCATGCGTCCTGCTTTGCGCCATTCAGCAAAGACTGGATCGCAGGATTTGGATTGGGCTTTTTCAATATTCCAAAGTGCGCCAACTTCATCCAGTGCAGTTTTATCACCGGTTGCCAAGCGCGCGCGTAGATTGAGACAGGCGAGTTCCGGGTCGGTCAAACGCGCGTCGTAAAATTGACGATAGTCCGTCCAGCGCTCGCGTTGTGCCAGTGTTCGCAGCCAACGATGCGTCAGACGTTCGGCCAAAAATGAATCCGGGTAGCGGTTAAAAAATCTTTCCACTTCTGTTTTCGGGAGGGTGATTAGGCGCTCGCTTAGGTCCTGGTATTCAAGGTAGGGAACCAGTGGATAATTCTGCAGCTTTTTAACCAGTTGCCGATACTCGGCCATGCTTTTTGAATTCAGTGCTTTTTGCGCGCGATCGTATTGCTGGCGTTCGACTAGGCGGGCATCGGATTTACCGTTTTGTTTGGTTGTGGCAGGAGTGGCGGCGGATGCGGTGCTGGCGATGCTCAGGGTCATACTGCCGATCAATACGCTGGCACTCAATGACAGCGGCCAAAGTATTTTCGAAAACCTCATGGGGAACCTCAAATTTTTGTCTTGCCAATTATTCTCGTGCGACGGTCCGCGAGTGCAGGTGGCGGGTTGGTAATGTGTGCCTGCTGGGATATGATGCGGCTCCTTTGAGAATAACAGCCCACCGGTGCTTCTGCCAGTATCATTTTTGTTATAAAACTACCTGAATTATTCCTTCTATGTCTTTGATTAAAATTGAAAAAGCGGGGCTAAGTTATGGCCTGCAAGTATTGCTTGATGGTGTTGATCTGACCATCGAACGCGGCCAGCGTTTGTGTTTGATTGGGCGCAACGGCACTGGTAAATCCAGTCTCTTGAAAGTGATTGCCGGTGAGGTGGATCTGGACAAGGGAGAGGTTGTCAGGCAAACAGGAATTCGTGTTGCGCGCCTGGAGCAGGATCTGCCCGAGGCGGATGATCGCTTGGTGTTTGACGCTGTTGCGGCGGGTGCTCAAGGCGTTGGTGAGTTGCTGGCGGAATACCGCTTTATTTCCCACTCAGCCGAGATTAGCGATGCGCAACTGGAGCGCATGACTCAATTACAGCAAAAAATTGAAGCCAATGACGGGTGGTTGCTACAGCAGAAAGTCGAGGAAATTATCTCCCGCCTGGACTTGCCAGCAGATCGTTATATGCGTGAGCTATCGGGTGGTTGGCGTCGCCGTGTCGCGTTGGCGCGCGCGCTAGTATTGGATCCGGATGTACTTTTGCTGGATGAACCCACGAACCATTTGGATATCGCCGCGATTGAATGGTTGGAAAAACAATTACTGAATTTTAATGGCGCGCTGGTTTTTATCACCCATGACCGCTCGCTTTTACAGGCTTTGGCAACGCACATTGCCGAATTGGATCGCGGTCACTTGCGCTATTGGGAAGGTGATTACACCAGCTTTTTGGTGTATCGCGAACAGGCATTGGCCGATGAAGCCCGTCATAATGAATTGTTTGATAAAAAATTGGCGCAGGAAGAGGTATGGATTCGTCAGGGTATTAAAGCGCGCCGCACCCGCAACGAAGGCCGTGTTCGAGCCTTGAAAGCATTGCGTGAAACTAGGTCGGAGCGCCGTGAAGTTGTCGGTAAAGCCAACTTTACTCTCGCCAGCAGTGGTGACTCAGGCAAGTTGGTCGCAGACTTGGTGGATGTTTCCTATTCCTACGGTGACAAAGTCATAGTAAAAAACTTCTCCACTCGTATTATGCGCGGCGACCGTATCGGTTTAGTGGGAGCCAACGGGGCGGGTAAAAGTACCTTGCTCAAGCTGATTTTGGGTGAGTTGGAGCCGCAATCCGGTAGCGTTAAGTTGGGCACGAATCTGCAAATTGCCTATTTTGACCAGCTGCGCGATCAACTTGATCTCGATAAAAATGCCGTTGATAACATTGCTCAAGGGCGTGAATTTATCGATATCGATGGCAAGTCCAAACATATTTTCTCCTACCTGAGTGACTTCTTATTCAGCGGTGAACGCGCACGCACGCCGCTGCGTGCACTCTCCGGTGGTGAGCGCAACCGGGT
>Ga0307408_100001235_pt1 | contig 19185 bp, 18 predicted proteins | sample 322Cmetagenome_FD_202116 | JGI IMG/M metagenome (GOLD analysis project Ga0307408, IMG submission 202116) | Maize rhizosphere microbial communities from greenhouse at UC Davis, California, United States - 322HYB-C-3 | ecosystem: Host-associated > Plants > Roots > Rhizosphere > Soil | place... | reverse complement strand
TGGCGCAGTCGCATGCGTGCGCCGACGGGACGGCGGCGCCGCTCCAGCCGGACAATGTGTATGCGCTGCGCGAGCCCAGGGTAGCCCATGGCGAACCGGAACATGGCCCCGGCCGCGCCGAATTGTCGTAATGACATGCCGGAAATTTATCTGTTGCAACGGCTGCAGGCATGCGCTTCGCGGGCGTTGCTTCAGGTAAAATTCCTGACATGCGTATCCTTATCAGTAACGACGATGGCTATCTGGCGCCGGGCATTATCGCCCTGGCCAACGCGCTTGCCGCCATCGCAGACATCACCGTGGTGGCGCCGGACAACAACCGTTCCGGCGCATCGAATTCCCTGACCCTGGACCGTCCGCTGTCCGTGCAGCAGGCCGCCAATGGTTTTTATTTTGTCAACGGCACGCCGACCGATTGCGTGCACGTGGCCCTGACCGCGCTGATGCCCGACAAGCCGGACCTGGTGGTGTCCGGCATCAACAACGGTCCGAACATGGGCGACGATACGCTGTACTCCGGCACCGTGGCCGCCGCCACCGAAGGTTACCTGTTCGGTATCCCCGCGCTGGCCTTTTCCCAGGGCGAATATGGCTGGCTGCATGTCGATGACGCGGCCCGCGTGGCGCGCGACATCATCGAGCGCCATATCGAAGCGCTGGCCAAGCCGTTCCTGCTGAACGTGAATATTCCCAACCGTTCCTATGCCGACATGGGGCCGCTGGCCGCCACGCGCCTCGGCAAACGCCACCAGTCCGAACCGGTGATCCGCGCACACGACCCCCGTGGCCGTGAAATTTACTGGATCGGCCCGCCCGGCGCCTGCAAGGATGCGGGCGAGGGCACCGACTTCCATGCGGTGTCGCATGGACTGGTGTCGCTGACGCCGCTGCAAATCGACCTGACCCACCGTACCCAGCTCGCATCCCTGGCCAACGCTTTGCTATGACCGACAAACCCCGTTCCTTCCCCTTGCCGCTGTCGTCCGTGGTGGACCAGAAACCATCGTACGCGTCCGTGCGGGGACCGGTGGCGACGCCGCAAACGGCCACGCAAAACGCCACGCAAAATGCCCGCAGCGCCAAGCCCTATGTGGTCCGGCCATCGCCGGCGGCGGCGCCGGCGCCGCTGCGCGGCGCGCAGGCGGAACGGGAATTGATCGCGGCGGCGGCCGCGCCGCGCCAGAATCCGCTGGTGTCGGACGCGGTGCGGCGCGCCATGGTGGCGCGGGTGGCCAGGCAGGGGGTCAAGGACGCCGTGGTGCTGGACGCGCTGGAACGGGTGCCGCGCCACCACTTCATCGATGAGGCGCTGGCGGCGCAGGCGTATATCGATGCGTCGCTGCCGATCGGCCATCACCAGACCATTTCCCAGCCGTACATCGTGGCGCGCATGATCGAGGTGATGCGCAACGGCGGCCAGTTGAAGCGGGTGCTGGAAATCGGCACCGGCTGCGGCTACCAGGCGGCGGTGCTGGCCTGCCTGGCGCAGGACGTGTATTCGATCGAGCGCATCAAGCCGCTACATGAGCTGGCCAAGGCCAACCTGCGCCCGATGCGGGTGCCGAATCTGCGTTTGCACTACGGAGATGGTATGCTTGGGTTGCCGCAGGCGGCCCCCTTTGATGGCATCATCCTGGCCGCGGCGGGGATGGACGTGCCGCAAGCGCTGCTGGAGCAGCTGGCCATAGGCGGCCGGCTGGTGGCGCCCGTCGGCGGCCGCTCCCAGCATTTGCACCTGGTTACCCGCGTAGCCAAGGCCGATTGGACCAGTGAAGCGCTGGAAGATTGCCACTTCGTGCCATTGCGTCCCGGTACTGTCTGAACAGGCCTCCGGGTTGAAACAATTTAGAATGAATATGAACAAGAGTTCCCTGTTATTGCTGAGTATCACCCTGGGCGCGCTGAGCGCCTGTACCACCCCGCCACAGCAGGCGCCGGTGGTGGACCGCCATTTGACGCCCACTTCGCCGCACCCCACCGTCAAACCGCCGGCCCCCAGTGAGGACGCCAGCAAGGCCCGCGATGAGCGCGGGCTGTACACGGTGAGAAAAGGCGACACGCTGATCAAGATCGCGCTGGAACACGGCCAGAGCTATACCGATATCGCGGCCTGGAACAACCTGGCCAACCCGAACGACATCAAGGTGGACCAGGTGCTGCGCGTGCTGCCGCCGGAAAACGGCGTGGTGATCGGCAAGGTCGAGCCGCCCGGTGTGACCACGCCGGTGCCGGTACCCGTGGTGCCCCGCAAGACGTCGCCGCGCGGCGACAAAAAGCCGTATACCGAGGGTACGCTGGCCGATTTGCAAAAGCCGGACAGCGACAAGCCGGAGCGTCCTGAAAAGGCGCCGGCGGTGGCGTCGGTGGCGCCGTCCACGGCGACCGCGCCGGCCGCGCCGGCCGTGCAACTGAGCGCGGAAGACCGTGAATTGACGTGGATGTGGCCATCCGATGGCCGCGTGGTGGCCACCTTTGATGAAGGCAAGAACAAAGGCATCGACATTGCCGGCAAGCCGGGACAACACGTGATGGCTGCGGGGGCAGGAAAAGTCATGTATGCAGGCAGCGGCATCCGCGGTTATGGTAATCTCGTCATTGTGAAGCACAGTAATAGTCTGCTGTCCGCGTATGCCCACAACCGGGCCATCCTCGTCAAGGAAGGCGAGAGTGTCAGGAAGGGGCAGCTGATCGCAGAAATGGGGGATTCCGATACCGATGCCGTCAAGCTGCACTTTGAAATCAGGCAGCAGGGCAAACCAGTGGATCCATCGAAGTTCTTGCCTAACCGCTAGCTACCGCCCATGACACACTCGCCGCACGACCGACTGGATGACGATTCACTGCCGGAAGATTTTTCGGACGAGCAGCTCGACGATGTCGCAATCGATGCGGGAGATGGTGTCGATGGTGTCGACGGCGCAACCGTGGCGGAAGCCGGCGCCGTCCTCGAGAGTGTCGATGAACTCAAGAAGGTGCTGGCGGCGGAATTGTCGACCGACACCACCCAGCATTACCTGAACCAGATCGGCACCCGGCCGCTGCTGACGGCGCAGCAGGAAGTGCACTACGCGACATTGGCCAAGCAGGGCGAGTTCAGTGCCCGGCAAACCATGATCGAGCATAACCTGCGCTTGGTGGTGTCGATCGCCAAGCACTACATCAACCGTGGCGTGGTGCTGCTCGACATGATCGAGGAGGGCAACATCGGCCTGATGCGCGCCATCGACAAGTTCGAGCCGGAGCGGGGCTTCCGCTTTTCCACCTACGCGACCTGGTGGATCCGCCAGAGCATCGAGCGCGCCATCATGAACCAGGCCCGCACCGTGCGCCTGCCGGTGCACATGGTGCGCGAGCTGAACCAGATCCTGCGCGGCAAATACCACCTGGAAGCGCAGCACCACAACGGCAAGGACGCCACCGCCGAAGATATCGCGGAGCTGGTGGGCCGCCCGGTGGAGGAAGTGCAGGATATCCTGGCCCTGTCCGAGCACGCGACGTCGCTCGACGCGCCGCTCGACAACGATCCGCAATCGTCGCTGATGGACATGCTGCCCGGCGATGCCGAAGACAGTCCCGACGCGCGCGCCGAACACCATGAAATGACGGTGCTGGTGCGCGACTGGCTGACCAAGCTGCCGGACAAGCAGCGCATCGTCATCATGCGCCGCTTCGGCCTCGATAACGACGATCCCGCCACCCTGGAAACCCTGGCCGAGGAAATGGGCGTGACGCGCGAGCGCGTGCGCCAAATCCAGCAGGAAGCCCTGGTCAAGCTCAAGCGCGCCATGGCGGCGCGCGGCGTGGTGCGCGATTCGCTGCTGTAGCGATCCAGGCCGCCACGCCCATGCTTGTCACTGCCATCATTCCGTAGGGCGGGTTCCACGAACCCGCCATGCGTGCGCCGCGTTGACGCCAGCAGGCGGCTTTGTAAAAGCCGCCCTGCGCATTCCACGTCCCGGGGCAGTGATGTTCATCAGGCGTTCTGCTATCATTACGCCCTTCCGCAAGCCGCCCAGCCGGCCCATTCCCCTTGAAACGTTGACCGCTATGCAAGACAAAACCATCGTAATCAAATCGCTCGATAAGGACGCCCGCGGCGTCGGCCACCTGGAAAACGAAGACGGTACACCGGGCAAGGTGGTGTTTGTCGAGGGCGCGCTGCCGGGTGAGCGGGTCAGCTTTGAAACCTTCCGCAAGAAGAAAAACTGGGAAGCCGCGCGCATGACGGCGCTGCACAAGGAGTCCAGCATGCGCGTCAAGCCGAAGTGCGTGCACTTCGATTATTGCGGCGGCTGCTCGATGCAGCACCTGGAACCGAGCGCGCAGGTGGCCATCAAGCAGCGTACGCTGGAAGACGACCTGTGGCACCTGTCGAAGGTCAAGGCCGGCAACATGATGCGCCCGCTGTATGGCCCGACCTGGGGCTACCGCTACCGCGCGCGCCTGTCGTCGCGCTACGTGGCCAAGAAGGGCACGGTGCTGGTGGGCTTCCATGAAAAGAAGTCGGTCTACGTGGCCGACATCCAGAGCTGCCAGATCCTGCCGCCGCATGTGTCCGACATGATGATGCCGCTGCGCGCGCTGATCGGCTCGCTGTCGATTTTCGACAAGGTGCCGCAAATCGAGTTGGCCATCGGCGAGGAAACCACCGTGCTGGTGATGCGCAACATGGAAGCGCTGACGGCGGACGATGAAACCAAGCTGAAGGCGTTTGCCGACCAGTACCGGATCCAGTGGTGGCTGCAGCCGAAAGGCCCGGACACCGTGTATCCGTTCTACCCGCTGGACAAGGAACTGTATTACCTGCTGCCGGAATTCGGCGTGAAGATGCCGTTCAAGCCGACCGACTTTACCCAGGTTAACCACCATATCAACCGCGTGCTGGTGGCGAAAGCCCTGCGCCTGCTCGATGTGCAAAAGGAAGACCGTGTGGCCGACCTGTTCTGCGGCCTGGGTAATTTCACCCTGCCGCTGGCGACGCAGGCGCGTGAAGTGGTGGGCATCGAAGGCTCGACCACGCTGACCGAGCGCGCGCTGGCCAATGCGCAAGTCAACGGCGTGGCCGCCAAGACCACGTTCCAGACCCGCAACCTGTTCGAGGTCACGAAAGACGATCTGATCGCGCTGGGCAAGTTCGACCGTATGCTGATCGACCCGCCGCGCGACGGCGCGATGGCGTTGTCGCTGGCGCTGGCGGAACTGAAAAAGGATGCGCCGGAATTGCTGCCCAAGCGCATCGTGTACGTGTCGTGCAGCCCGTCCACGCTGGCGCGCGACGCCGGTGTGCTGACCCACCTGTGCGGCTACAAGCTGGACCTGGCCGGCGTGGTCAACATGTTCCCGCACACGTCGCATGTGGAATCGATGGCGGTGTTCAACCTCGACCCTGATGCGAAAATCCGCGAGTTGCCGATGGCGCGTGTGCAGGAAACCGTGGGCGAATAAGCGCTTTTCCAACAAAAAAAAGCCGGCGATTGCCGGCTTTTTTGATTGGTGCGCAACGCTTAGTCGCGGTCGCCGCCCAGGCCCAGCAGGGCCAGCAGGTTGCTGAAGATGTTGTACACGTTCAGGTACAGCGACAGGGTGGCGCTGATGTAGTTGGTTTCGCCGCCGTTGATGATCTGCTGCACGTCATACAGGATGAACGCGGAGAAGATACCGATCGCCAGCACGGAAATCACGATGTACAGCGCCGACAGCTGGAAGAAGATGTTCAGCAGCGAGGCGGCCAGCAACACCAGCACGCCGGCGAACAGCCACTTGCCCATGCCGGAGAAGTCGCGCTTGGAGACGGTGGCCACGGTCGCCATCACGCCGAACACGGCCGAGGTGCCGCCGAACGCCATCATGATCAGCTGGCCGCCGTTGGAGAAACCCAGGGTGCGGGTCAGCAGCGGCGTCAACATCAGGCCCATGAAGAACGTGAAGCCCAGCAGCAGGGCCACGCCCATGCCGCTGTTCTTGTTCTTTTCAATGCCCCAGATGAAGCCCCAGGCCACGCCCAGGAACAGGATCGCGCCCATGAAGCCGCGTGGAATCGGGACTTGCATCATCACACCCAGCGCGGCGCCCAGCACGGTCGGGATCATCGACAGCGCCAGCAGCCAGTAAGTGTTGCGCAGCACATTGTGGCGCACCAGCGCACTGCTGCGGCCCCATTCATAAGTGTTCTGCATGTGGTTCATATTGCCTCCAAAGTAAAATGTGCGGATAACCGCTTGCCAAAAGCATAGCACGCCGCCATGCGGTGGCGCAAAATTTGCCTTAAACGCGGCTTAAACTTGCCGAAGGCACAGCTCCGGCGCGGTCAAACAGCATAAAACTTGCATGGCTGATATAGCCGATATTCGTAACCGGCTTTGATCTATGGTAAAATCAAGGGTTGATTGAATCATCAATTTTGTTTTAAACCATTCTTTTTATTGGAGTTTTTCAATGGCAATCGAACGCACCCTGTCGATCATCAAACCTGACGCAGTTGCTAAAAACGTAATCGGCCAGATCTACAGCCGTTTCGAAGGCGCAGGCCTGAAAGTGATCGCTGCGCGTATGACCCAGCTGTCCCGCGCTGAAGCCGAAGGCTTCTACGCTGTGCACCGCGAGCGTCCATTCTTCAAGGACCTGGTGGACTTCATGGTTTCCGGCCCGGTCATGATCCAGGTTCTGGAAGGCGAAGGCGCGATCCTGAAAAACCGCGACCTGATGGGCGCTACCGATCCGAAGAAGGCAGAAAAAGGCACCATCCGTGCTGACTTCGCCGACTCCATCGATGCCAACGCCGTGCACGGTTCCGACGCTGCTGAAACCGCAGCTGTTGAAATCGCTTACTACTTCCCGGCGCTGAACATTTACTCGCGTTAATCGCTTTGCCGCCACTTTGGTGGGGCAGGTAGTAGACTGTACCAAGTAACACCCCCGCGCCCCGGCCATTGGCCGGGGTATGGGCTTTTCTGGACTGATTTTCTTTGAGCATGAATATGGACACGACCCTCACCAATTTGCTGGACTTCGATCCGGCGCAACTGGTCGCCTACTGTGCGGAGTTGGGTGAGAAGCCGTTCCGCGCGAAGCAGCTGCAACGCTGGATCCACCAGTTCGGCGCCGCTGATTTCGACGAAATGACGGACCTGGCGAAATCGCTGCGCGAAAAGCTGAAGACCCGCGCGCGCATTGTCGCGCCGGCCATCATCAGCGACCACACCTCGTCGGACGGCACCCGCAAATGGCTGGTCGACGTCGGCAATGGCAACGCGGTGGAAACCGTGTTCATTCCTGAAGAAAATCGCGGCACCCTGTGCATTTCCACCCAGGCCGGCTGCGCCGTGAACTGCCGCTTTTGCTCGACCGGCAAACAGGGCTTTTCGCGCAACCTGTCGGTGGGCGAAATCATCGGCCAGCTGTGGATGGCGGAATTCGAACTGCGCCGCACCAAGGGCATCGAACCGGGCCCGAAAGGCGAGCGCCAGATCACCAACGTGGTCATGATGGGCATGGGCGAGCCGCTGCTGAACTTCGAGCCGACCGCCACCGCCCTGAAACTCATGCTGGACGATAACGCCTATGGCTTGTCGCGCCGCCGCGTGACCCTGTCCACCTCCGGTGTGGTGCCGATGATGGACAAGCTGTCGCAGGAAGTGCCGGTGGCGCTGGCCGTGTCGCTGCACGCGTCGAACGACGAGTTGCGCAATGGCCTGGTGCCGCTGAACAAGAAGTACCCGCTGGCGGAGCTGATGGCGGCCTGTAAACGGTACTTGGAGTTCGCCCCGCGGGACTTCATTACCTTTGAATATTGCATGCTGGACGGCGTCAATGACACCGACGAGCATGCGCGCGAACTGGTGGCGCTGGTCCAGCACCGCGACTATGGCGTCAACTGCAAGTTCAACCTGATCCCGTTCAATCCGTTCCCGGAATCGGGCTTGCTGCGCTCGAAGAATCCCCGCATCAAGGAATTCGCCCAGGTGCTGATGGATGCGGGCATCGTCACCACCATCCGCAAGACGCGCGGCGACGATATCGACGCGGCCTGTGGCCAACTGGCCGGCGAAGTGCAGGACCGCACCCGGGTGCAGGAGCGCATGGGCAAGATGGCTGAATACCAGCAAAAGTTCGGCGCTGATTTCGGCAAGATCGTGGAGATCCGTTCCTGATGATGCGGCCGGCCCGCAGCCGTTCCTCCAAGGCAACCGTGTTGAACGCGGCGTGCCTGGGCATGGCCATGCTGCTGGGCGGTTGCGTGACGCAAACTTCCGGCCGGCCCGAGCTGACCACGGCGTCGGACCAGACCGCGGCGCAAAAGCGCTCGGAAATCCGCATGCAACTGGCGGTCGGCTATTTCCAGCAGGGCCAGTACACGGTGGCGCTCGATGAAGTCAAGCTGGCGCTGGCCGCCGAGCCGGACCTGGCCGAGGGTTACGGCATGCGGGCGCTGATTTACATGGCGATGGGCGAGCGGGAATTGGCGGAGGATAATTTCCAGCGCGCACTGAAGCTCGCGCCCCGCAATCCGGACATCAGCAACAATTACGGTACCTTCCTGTGCGGCACGGGCCGCGAGACGGAAGCGTTCAAGTACTTTGACGCGGCGCTGGCGAATCCGGCTTACCAGGCGCCCGCGACCGCCTATAACAATGCCGGCGCCTGTGCGCTGAAACGCAAAGACTACGAAACGGCCGAAAAGTATTTGCTTCAGGCCCTGAAAACTGCGCCGGACGTGGCTGCGACCAATGCCGGCCTGGCGCGTATTTACTTCGAGCGGCGCGATGATGCGCGCGCCGGTTTTTTCATTACCCGGCTGAGCAAGGTAGCCAGGATGGACGGCCTGTCCGCCGACATCCTCTGGCTCGCGATCAGGGTGCAGCATCGTTTGGGCGATGCGGGCGCGGAATCCGCTTGGGCGACGCAATTGCGCCGCCACCATGCCGGTTCGCCCGAATATGCTGCCTATCAACGTGGGGCGTTTGATGAGTGACACGAGTACCAATATGAATCCTGAATGGACAGAACAGCCCAAGGCCAAGGCGCTACCCGGTGCGCAATTGGCGGCCCAGCGCGAAGCGATGGGCTTGTCGGTGGAGCAGATCGCCGACCAGCTGAAACTGGCGCCGCGCCAAGTGGTGGCGCTGGAAGCCGACGATTACAATTCGCTGCCGAACATGGCGGTCACGCGTGGTTTCGTGCGCGCCTATGCCAAGGTGGTGAAGCTCGACGCGGCCCCGCTGGTGGCCATGATCGAAGTCAATCCGGTGGCCGGCCATGAACATCCGCAGCCGGTGCGGCGCGAAATTTCCGCCTCGTTTACCGAATCGCGCTTCCCGACCATGACCGAGCGTTCCGGCAAGCCGAGTGGCTGGCTGCTGGGCGCGGCCGGCGTGGCCGTGGTGGCCGCGGCGGTGGGCGCGTATTACGTGGGCCTGTTCCCGAACCTGGCGCCAGGCCAGAAAGACGCCGCGCCGGCCGCCAGCGTGCCGGCCGCGACGCCGGCGATCCCCGTGGCGCCGGCCGGCACGGCGCCGGCGCCGCTGCAGTCGCCGAATGTGCCACTGATTTCCGTGGCGCCGCCGGTCGATCCGAATGCGCCGGCAACGGCGCCGGCCGCCCAGCCCGCGCCACAGGGCGTAGCGCCGGCGGCCCCGGCCGCCACCGCGCCGGCCGTGGCGGCGACGCAGCCGTCGGCCACGCCACCGAGCACACCGCAGGCCACGCCACCGGCCGCACAACCGGCCGCCGCGCCCGCCCCGGCGGGTAGCACCCTGGTGCTGACGGCCACCGAAGATTCGTGGATCACGATCCAGCCGCCGGGCAAGAAAGCCCTGGTGTCGCGCATGCTCAAAGCCGGCAGCACGGAATCGTTTGACGTGCCGGAACCCGCGCTGCTGATCGTTGGCAAGCCGACCCACGTGAAAGCGACCCTGCAAGGCGCCGCGCTGGCCTTGCCGCCGGTGCCGGGCGGCACGATTTCGCGCGTCAATATCAAGTAACCCGTACCACGTCACTGAGTTAAGTAACCGAGCATGTCCGATACGAATATTGCCATCCCTTCCGGCCCACTGGGCCGCCGCGACAGCCGCCGCGTGCTGGTCCAGCATGGCGACCGCAAGATCTGGGTCGGCGGCGATGCGCCCGTCGTGGTGCAGTCGATGACCAATACCGATACCGCCGATGCGGTCGGTACCGCGATCCAGATCAAGGAACTGGCGCGCGCCGGTTCGGAACTGGTGCGCCTGACGGTGGACCGTCCGGAAGCCGCGCAAGCCGTGCCGTACATCCGCGACCAGCTCGACAAGATGGGCGTCGATGTGCCGCTGGTGGGCGACTTCCACTACAACGGCCACACCTTGCTGACCGATTATCCGGATTGCGCGCAGGCGCTGTCGAAGTACCGCATCAACCCGGGCAATGTGGGCAAGGGCGCCAAACGCGACACCCAGTTTGCCCAGATGATCGAAGTGGCCGTGAAATATGGCAAGCCGGTGCGCATCGGCGTCAACTGGGGCAGCCTGGACCAGGCGCTGCTGGCCCGCATCATGGACGAGAACGCCGGCCGTGCGAACCCATGGAGCGCGCAGGCAGTCATGTATGAAGCCTTGATCACGTCGGCGATTGAAAACGCCGTGCGCGCCGAAGAACTGGGCATGGGCCGCGACAAGATCATCCTGTCCTGCAAAGTGTCCGGCGTGCAAGACCTGATCGCGGTGTACCGCGAACTGGCCAAGCGCTGCGATTACCCGCTGCACCTGGGCCTGACCGAGGCCGGCATGGGCAGCAAGGGCATTGTCGCCTCGACGGCGGCCTTGTCCGTCCTGCTGCAGGAAGGCATCGGCGACACCATCCGTGTCTCGCTGACGCCGGAACCGGGCGGCGACCGCACCAAGGAAGTGGTGGTCAGCCAGGAAATCCTGCAAACCATGGGCTTGCGCAAATTCACCCCGATGGTGATTGCCTGCCCGGGCTGCGGCCGCACCACCTCCACCGTGTTCCAGGAACTGGCGGACGATATCCAGACCTTCCTGCGCGAGCAGATGCCGGAATGGAAAAAAACCTACCAGGGCGTGGAAAACATGAATGTGGCCGTGATGGGCTGCATCGTCAACGGCCCCGGCGAATCGAAACACGCGAACATCGGCATCAGCCTGCCGGGCACGGGCGAATCGCCCGCCGCCCCGGTGTTTGTCGATGGCGAAAAAGTAGCGACCCTGCGTGGCGACAACATCGTCGGCGAATTCCAGGCCATCGTGCTGAACTACGTTAAAACGAATTACGGTAACAATACAAATGTCTGAAAATAAAAAAGCGGAAAAAATCGTCGGTATCAAAGGCATGAATGACTTGCTGCCAGCGGATGCGCACCTGTGGGAATTGTTTGAAAACACGGCGCAATCGGTGGTGCAAAGCTACGGCTTCCAGCAAATCCGCACGCCGATCGTGGAAGAGACCCGGCTGTTTGCGCGCGCCATCGGCGCCGTGACCGACATCGTAGAAAAAGAAATGTATTCGTTCACCGATGCGATGAACGGCGACCAGCTGACCCTGCGTCCGGAAGGCACCGCCAGCGTGGTGCGTTCCGTGCTGGAGCACAACCTGGTGTACAACGGCCCCGCGCGCCTGTGGTACAAGGGCCCGATGTTCCGCCACGAAAAACCGCAGCGCGGCCGCTACCGCCAGTTCCACCAGTTCGGTTGCGAAGCGGTCGGTTTCACCGGCCCGGACATCGATGCGGAAATGATCATGCTGTGCCGCCGCCTGTGGGATGACCTGGGCCTGGACAAGATCCGCCTGGAACTGAATTCGATCGGCGACGCCGCCGAGCGCGCCGCGCACCGCGTGGAACTGATCAAGTACTTCGAAGCCAATCTCGACCTGCTGGACGAGGAAGCCAAGCGCCGCCTGCACAGCAACCCGCTGCGCATCCTGGATACGAAAAATCCAGCCATGCAGGAACTGGTCAACAACGCGCCGAAACTGATGGCCCACCTGGGCGAGGCGTCGCTGGCGCACTTCGAAGGCGTGCAGGCGATCCTGAAGGCGAACAACATTCCGTTCACCATCAACACCCGCCTGGTGCGCGGCCTGGATTACTACAACCGCACCGTGTTTGAATGGGTCACCGATGAGCTGGGCGCGCAGGGCACCGTGTGCGCCGGCGGCCGCTATGACCCGCTGATCGAATCGTTCGGCGGCAAGCCAACCCCGGCGGTCGGCTTTGCGATGGGCATCGAACGCCTGATCGAACTGATGAAAGCGGCAGGCGAACCGGCGGCCGGCAACCAGTGCGACGTGTACCTGGTGCACCAGGGCGCCGCCGCGCAAATGCAGGCGTTCATCCTGGGCGAGCGCCTGCGCGACGCGGGCCTGGACGTGATCCTGCACTGCGCCGCGCTGACCGGCGCCGGCAGCTTCAAGTCGCAGATGAAGAAAGCCGATGGCAGCGGCGCCTCGTTCGCCGTCATCATTGGCGACGATGAGGTGGCCAACAACACGGCCGCCGTGAAAGCCATGCGCGCCGAAGAAGGCGGGCAGCAGCAAGCCACGGTGGCGTTTGATGAAGTGGTCGATTACATTGTCGACCAGATCACCGGCAGCGAGGAAGAGCACCACCACTTCCACGTGCATGACGAGAACTGCAAGCACTGATCCGGTGCGCGCGGCGGCATTAACCTTTAACCCTCAAGACGAAGAATCATGGCATACGATCTCGAAGAACAAGAACAGATAGCCACCCTGAAAGCATGGTGGAACCAGTACGGCAACCTCACGTCGTGGATCCTGATCGCAGGCCTGGCCGCGTATTCGGGCTGGAATGGCTGGAACTGGTACCAGCGTGACCAGGCTTCGTCGGCCTCGAACCTGTATTACGAACAGCAGGATGCGTTGCAGGCGAAAGACGCCAAGAAAATCGAGCGCGCCACCGCCGACATCGAGAGCAAGTTCGCCGGCACCGCGTACGCGCCAATGGCCGCGCTGGCCGCCGCCAAATACGCGTTCGACGCCAATGACCTGAAAACCGCGAAAACCCAGCTGCAATGGGTGATCGACCATGGCAACGATGAATACAAGGCGCTGGCGCGCGTGCGCCTGGCCGGTGTGCTGCTGGACGAGAAAGCCTATGACGAGGCGCTAAAAGTGCTGGCGGCGGAAGTGCCGGCACAGTTTGCCGCCGCCGTGGCCGACCGCAAGGGCGACATCCTGGCGGCGCAAAACAAGCTGGCCGAAGCGCGCACCGCGTACACCGCCGCGCTGGCCGCCACCGACAAGAAAAACCCGGGCCGCGCCCTGATCCAGATCAAGCTGGAATCGGTGGGTGGCAGCGCGCCGGCCGAGCCGAAGGCGGCTGCTTAATAGCTTTGCCGTGGCGCCGGCATGGCGGCTTCGGCCAAGGCCGCAACCTCCCTACGGAGACAGGCCTGTGGCCCAATCGGATGTCCGTGGCCTGATTCCGTAGGGCGGTTTTGCCGGAGGCAAAGCCGCCATTGCGTGCGTGGCCGCAGTCAGAATATACAAGTAAGGATTCGATTTATATGCGCATCACCGGAAAAGTTATCACCGTGAGCCTGCTGGCCGCCATGGCCTCGGGCTGCAGCACGTTGAGCTCGTGGAACCCGTTCGCCAGTGAAGTCAAGGACAAGCCGGCCGCCCTGGTGGAAATCAAAGGCGCCGCGGCCGTTAAAACCGCATGGAAATACTCGCTCGGCAAAGCCGGCGCCTACACCTTCAATCCGGCCTTTGCCGCCGGCAGCGTGTTTGTCGCCGATGCCGACGGCACCTTGGCGCGCCTCGACGCGGCCAGCGGCCGCGAGCAGTGGAAGGTCAAGGCAGGTTCCGACCTGACCGCCGGTGTCGGCGCCAGCCCGGATGGCAATTTGGTGGTGGTGGGCGGCGCCAAGGGCAGCGTGATCGCATTCGACGGTTCCGGCAAGCAGCTGTGGAAAGTCCAGGCGTCCAGTGAAATCCTGTCGTCGCCGGTGGCGGCCAATGATGTGGTGGTGGTGCGCAGCGGGGACAACCGCGTGACGGCGTATGAAGCCGCCACGGGCGCCAAGCGCTGGTCGGTGCTGCGCACCACGCCGGCGCTGACCCTGCGCAATGCGCCGGGCATCGTGATCGCCGGCGCCAATGTGTATATCGGCCAGCCCGGCGGCAAGCTGATGGCGCTGACCCTGGCCACCGGTGTGCCACGCTTTGAAGTATTGGTGGCGGAACCGCGCGGCGCGACGGAACTGGAGCGCGTGTCCGACGTGTCCGGCACCCCGTTCGTGTATGAAAACGATATCTGCGCCGTGACGTACCAGGGCAAGGTCGGTTGCTTCGACCTGTCGGCCGGGACGGCGCGCTGGACCAAACCCGCCTCGTCGGATGTTGGCGTGGGCGTGGACCAGCGCTTTGTGTTCGTGGCCGACGCCGCGGGCGCCGTCAACGCGTTTGCCCGCGAAGGCGGCCAGAGCGCGTGGAAGAATGACAAACTGGGCAACCGCCGCCTGTCGACGCCAGCGTCGTTTGGCCGTGCCGTCGCGGTCGGTGACCTGGAGGGCTATGTCCACCTGCTGTCGCGTGAAGACGGCGCCATGTTAGGTCGGGTCGCCACCGACGGTTCGGCCATCCGGTCGACCCCTGTCGTGGCGGGCTCGAATTTGATTTTCCAAACCCAGAATGGGACTGTGGCCGCCATCGCGGCCGAGTAAAAAATGAAACCGGTAATTGCACTTGTAGGGCGGCCCAATGTTGGGAAATCGACCCTTTTTAACCGTCTGACCCGCTCGCGCGACGCGCTGGTGGCGGACATGCCTGGCTTGACGCGCGACCGCCACTATGGCGAGGGGCGCGTTGGCGAACGGCCGTTCCTGGTGGTCGACACGGGTGGTTTCGAACCCGTCGCCAAGGAAGGCATCATGTTCCAGATGGCCTTGCAGACCAAACAGGCGGTGGCGGAAGCCGATGTCGTCGTGTTCCTGGTCGACGGCCGCCAGGGCCTGACCCCGCACGATAAAACCATCGTCGACTTCCTGCGCAAGGCCAACCGCCCTGTGATGCTGGTGGTGAACAAGGCCGAAGGCATGCGCTACACCTCGGTGGTGGCGGACTTCTACGAGCTGGGCATGGGCGATCCGTATGTGATTTCCGCCGCGCACGGCGACGGCGTGACCGACCTGGTCACCGAATCGCTCGATATCGCGTTCCAGCAGCGTCCAGCCGACGAGCAAGAATTGCTGCCGGAAGACAAGGGCGCCAAGATCGCGCTGGTGGGCCGTCCGAACGTGGGCAAATCCACCCTGATCAATACCCTGCTGGGCGAAGACCGCGTGATTGCGTTCGACATGCCGGGCACCACGCGCGATTCGATTGAAATTCCGTTTGAACGCGATGGCAAGCAATATACGCTGATCGATACGGCGGGTATTCGCCGCCGTGGCAAAGTGTTTGAAGCCATCGAGAAATTCTCGGTGATTAAAACCCTGCAATCGATCTCGGAAGCCAACGTCGTGATCCTGATGCTGGACGCCCAGCAGGATATTTCCGAACAGGATGCGCACATCGCCGGCTTTATCCTGGAATCGGGCCGCGCGCTGGTGGTGGCCGTGAATAAATGGGATGGCTTGCAGTCGGACGACCGCGATGAAATCAAGATCGACCTGGACCGCAAGCTGAGCTTCCTCGGCTTCGCGAAAATGCACTACATTTCCGCGTTGCGTGCGCAGGGTATCGGCCCGTTGATGAAATCCGTCGACCAGGCCTATGCCGCGGCCATGGCCAAGCTGCCGACGCCGAAGCTGACCCGCGCGCTGGAAGAAGCGGTGGAAAAGCAGGAGCCGAAACGCAAGGGTGGCTTGCGTCCGAAAATGCGCTATGCGCACCAGGGCGGCATGAACCCGCCGATTATCGTGATCCACGGCAATTCTTTGGATGCGATTGCGGAACCGTACAAGCGTTACCTGGAAAAGCATTTCCGCGATACGTTCAACCTGGTCGGCACGCCATTGCGTATTGAATTCCGCACCGGTAAGAATCCGTTCGATACCCGCGAGAAATAATCACCGGGTTTATCCGATAATTCCGCGTTGTGTGCGCTGCACAAAACGCAAAAACAGGTTACAGTAGCTTGGCAGAATCACATTCCAGGCAGAGTGTGATTCTTGGCACTTGAAATATAGCGAGTCGCCTCCAAATCTTACACAACAACATCAATGGAGCTGTTATGAGCAATAAAGGGCAATTGTTACAAGACCCATTCCTGAATGCACTGCGCAAGGAACACGTTCCCGTCTCGATCTACCTGGTCAACGGCATCAAACTGCAAGGCCATATCGAATCTTTCGATCAATACGTCGTACTGCTGCGTAACACCGTGACGCAAATGGTGTACAAGCACGCGATTTCCACCGTGGTGCCAGCCCGCGCGGTCAACCTGAACATCGATAACGATTCGGAATAAGCATTGCGCCTGGCTTTACCCCTCCAACATTACCTGGCCGTCGTATGCGCGCAGCACTAGTCGGTGTGGACTTCGGTCAGGGCGATTTCGCCGCCAGCATCGAAGAATTGATGCTGCTTGCCCGCTCGGCCGGCGTAGAGCCGGTCACGACCATTACGGCCAAACGTTCCAGCCCGGATGCCGCGTATTTCGTCGGCAGCGGCAAAGCCGATGAAATCGGTTTTGCCGTGCAAGACCACCAGCTGGAAATCGTCATCTTCAACCACGCGCTGTCGCCCGCACAGCAGCGCAACCTGGAAAAGCGCCTGAACATCCGCGTGCTGGACCGCACCAGCCTGATCCTCGATATCTTTGCGCAGCGCGCGCAAAGCCACGAGGGCAAGCTGCAGGTGGAACTGGCGCAGCTGCAGCACCTGGCGACACGCCTGATTCGCGGATGGACCCACCTTGAGCGGCAAAAGGGGGGGATCGGTTTGCGCGGCCCGGGTGAAACCCAGCTGGAAACCGACCGCCGCCTGATCGGCGAGCGCGTAAAAATGCTGCGTGCGCGGCTGGCCAAGCTGCGCAAGCAGCATGAAACCCAGCGCCGTTCGCGCGGCCGCAGCCACACCTTTTCCGTGTCGCTGGTCGGCTATACCAATGCCGGCAAATCCACCCTGTTCAATGCCATGACCAAGGCCGGTGTCTATGTGGCGGACCAGTTGTTCGCCACCCTGGACACCACGTCGCGCCGCGTGTACATGGGCGAAGAAGTCGGCAACGTGGTGGTGTCGGATACGGTGGGTTTCGTGCGCGAATTGCCGCACCAACTGGTGGCGGCGTTCCGCGCCACGCTGGAAGAAACCATCCATGCGGATTTGCTGCTGCACGTGGTGGACGCGGCCAGTCCGGTGCGGATGGAGCAGATCGAGCAGGTTAATCTGGTGCTGAAGGAAATCGGCGCCGACCACATCCCGCAAATCCTGGTGTGGAACAAGATCGACGCGGCCGGCCTGGAGCCGGCGGTCGAGCGGGATGAGTATGATAAGATTTCCCGCGTTTTCACCAGTGCCCGTACGGGCGCGGGTCTGGACTTATTGCGCGGCGCGATCACGGAAGCCGCCAAGTCCGCGCCGGGCATGGCATATCTGTACGAGGAGGCCGACGGCGATTCCTCCCAGGAGGATGAGCTGGACAGCCATTCCACTTTCACCCAAGCCGGATCACATTAGTATGCCTTTTTCCTCCTTAAAAAAAAGAATAGGCTTGAAGCTGAATTTGAACGATCCCCGTTGGGGCTCGGATAACAAGGACGGCAACAAGCAGGCCCAAGAAGGCAAGAAGCCCGACGGTCCTCCCGACCTCGATCAATTGTGGCGCGACTTCAACCAGCGCCTGAACAGCCTGTTCGGCAACCGCAACCGCGGTGGCGGCAACGGCGGCGGCGGCAATGGCAACGGTGGCGACATGCGCGGCGCCGGCATTACCGCCGGTGCGGTGGGCGCCGTGGCCGGCCTGATCTGGCTGGCCAGCGGCGCGTTCATCGTGCAGGAAGGCCAGACCGGCGTGGTGTTCACGTTCGGCCAGGTCAGCCACACCACGGGTCCCGGCTTCAACTGGCGCTGGCCGTATCCCTTCCAGAGCGATGAAATCGTCAACCTGTCGCAGGTGCGGACGGTGGAAGTGGGATATCGCGGCAATATCCGCAACAAGCAGGCGCGCGAATCGCTGATGCTGACGGACGATGAAAACATCATCGATATCCAGTTTGCCGTGCAATACAAATTGAAGGATGCGGTGCGTTGGCTGACCATCAACTCGGCGCCGGAAGAAACCGTGCGCCAGGTGGCGGAAACGGCGATTCGCGAAACCGTGGGCCGCAGCAAAATGGACTTCGTGCTGTATGAGGGTCGCGAAAAAGTCGCCTACGACACCCAGCGATTGATGCAATCCATCCTCGATAGCTACGACATCGGCGCGACCATCACCAACGTGACGATGCAGGGCGTGCAGCCGCCGGAGCAGGTGCAGGCCGCGTTTGACGATGCGGTCAAGGCGGGCCAGGACAAGGAGCGCCTGAAAAACGAAGGCCAGGCGTATGCCAACGACGTCATCCCGAAAGCGCGCGGCTATGCTTCGCGCCTGACGCAGGAAGCGGAGGCGTACCGTTCCAGCGTGGTGGAAAACGCGGAAGGTAACGCGGCCCGCTTCAAGTCCGTGCTGACGGAGTACCAGAAGGCGCCCGGGGTCACGCGCGACCGTCTGTACCTGGATACCATGCAGCAAATCTTCTCGTCCACCAGCAAAGTGATGGTGGATTCCCGCAGTGGCAGCAACCTGCTGTACCTGCCGATGGATAAACTGATTGCCCAGGCCGCGGCAGTCGATGCGGCGAAGGCCAATGCGACCCCGCCGCCACCGCAGGCCATCATGTTGCCGCCGTCGGAAACCATACCGCAGGTTGAAATTAGCGGCCGTGCGCGCGACGGCCGTGCGCGCGACACATCGCGTGATCGGGAGGGCCGTTAATGAATCGTTTGATTACCATCCTGGTGACAGGATTTATCGCTTTGATGCTGCTGTCGTCGACCGTGTTCGTGGTGGACCAGCGCCGTTATGCCATCGTGTTTGCGCTGGGCAGTGTGAAGGAGGTGATTTCCGCACCGGGCCTGCACTTCAAGTTGCCGCCGCCGTTCCAGAACGTGATTTACCTGGACAAGCGCATCATGACCATCGATTCGCCGGACGCTGACCGTTTCATTACGGCGGAAAAGATGAAT
>Ga0307408_100001234_pt1 | contig 19190 bp, 13 predicted proteins | sample 322Cmetagenome_FD_202116 | JGI IMG/M metagenome (GOLD analysis project Ga0307408, IMG submission 202116) | Maize rhizosphere microbial communities from greenhouse at UC Davis, California, United States - 322HYB-C-3 | ecosystem: Host-associated > Plants > Roots > Rhizosphere > Soil | place... | reverse complement strand
CCCACCGGGTCATCAATACGCAGTTTGTCCAAGCCAAGGATACTGAACACTACCAGTACACCTGCACCCACACCAATTAGGGTAGAAGTCAATGCGCTTGGAGTATCAGGACTGGCGGTGATAGCTACCAGACCCGCCAAAGCACCATTGAGGATCATGGTTAAGTCGGCCTTGCCAAACAACAAGCGGGCAACAACCAGCGCACCAATCAAACCACCAGCGGCCGCAGCGTTAGTGTTCAGGAACACCATTGCAACGGTATTAGCGTTGGCGATATCACCTAACTTGAGTACTGAACCACCGTTAAAACCGAACCAACCGAACCAGAGGATCAGGGTACCCAAGGTTGCCAATGGCAAGTTAGCGCCGGTGATCGCATTGATTTCACCTTTAGGGCCATATTTACCTTTACGGGCACCCAGTAACAGCACACCAGCCAAGGCAGCCGAAGCGCCTGCCAAGTGGACGATGCCTGAACCTGCGAAGTCTTTAAAGCCGAATTGATCATCAAGATTCAGACCAAATACACCTTCGGCACCCCAAGTCCATGAACCTTCCATTGGGTAGATAAAACCAACCATTACCAATGAGAACAGCAGGAATGCCCAGAGCTTCATACGCTCTGCAACTGCACCTGACACGATTGACATACAGGTAGCCGCAAACACGACCTGGAAGAAGAAGTCAGAAGCGCCGGAGTAAATTGAGCCACCGGTGAAACCGTCTTCGCGTTCAGCGTAACTCTTCAAGGTTTCAGCAACATCAACCTCGCCGATACCGCTCAGGAAAAAGTTGCCGCCGTACATAATCGCGTAACCACACACCAGATACATGGTGCTGGCAGTAGCGTAAAGAACAACGTTTTTAGTCAAAATTTCTGTGGTGTTTTTAGCGCGAACCAAACCCGCTTCAAGCATGGCGAAACCAGCCGCCATCCACATTACCAAGGCACCCATTACTAAAAAGTAAAAGGTGTCCATAGCGTACTGAAGATGATAAATATTCTCTTCCATTGGTCTTTCCCCGTCTGTTTATTAAAGTTAATTACAAAGCTTGGTCGCCGGTTTCGCCGGTGCGAATACGCACCACCTGCTCCAAATCAGATACAAAGATTTTGCCGTCACCAATCTTGCTGCTGTTTGCAGCCTTAGTGATCGCTTCCACCACTGTGTCGGTTTCGGCATCTGAAACGGCAATCTCTACTTTGGTTTTCGGCAAAAAATCCACCACGTACTCTGCCCCACGGTAGAGTTCGGAATGGCCTTTCTGACGACCAAAACCTTTTACCTCAGTCACGGTCATGCCGTGAACACCGATATCGGAGAGGGCTTCACGCACCACATCCAATTTGAATGGCTTGATGATCGCTGTTACCAATTTCATCGACTGCTCTCCTGAAAAAAATTCCCGCACCCAAGGTGCGGGAAACACCGGAAATACTGCTTAACTGCTCAAGGACGATTTTGCACAGAGTAGGCCAATTTCATAAATTCAATAAAAATCATAGAGATAGCGTTTGCCCTTGAGTTGATTCGAGAAAATATCCAAGTTCGCATACAAGCTCTGCACCAATTCTGACCAACACAACAAACAACAAGCACCAATAGTGAACATAGGCACAAGAAACAACATATCGATGGATTTCAACAGCATCGAAATTTTAGGGGGCGGATGCGGCAACCTCAGGGAAGAGGTACACTTTGGGCGCGTACTAGCGGCGACCCCGCCGAAGATGAGGATGAGATGATTAAAGATCTGGCCCAGCGCCTGCTGGATGAATTGCACACCCAAGCCCCCAATGCCGGGCAACTATTGCCCAAGCGCGAACTGCACATCGCCCTGCAGGCGGCACTGGCGCGCCTGGATCTGGTGACGCGTGAAGAATTTGATGCACAAACCGCAGTGCTGCTGCGCACGCGGCAAAAACTGGAAGCGCTTGAGCAGGAATTAGCGCGTCTGGAACAGTAAATTAAGGCAGGGCGGCCAATTGTTTTCTGCCGCCTGATTGATTTATAGTCGCTCGGGATTTCCCTGCAACGTTCGCAACACAGCGAAAAAACTGTTTAAAAACAACTTACAAGGATCGTCAATGTCACTCGCCATCGTAAACTCGCGCGCCAAACTCGGCATCAACGCCCCCCAAGTCACTGTTGAAGTCCATATCTCCAACGGCTTGCCCAGCCTCTCTATCGTCGGGCTGCCCGAAACCGCCGTAAAAGAAAGCAAAGACCGGGTGCGCAGCGCACTGATCAACAGCCACCTGGAATTTCCCGCCCAGCGCATCACGGTAAACCTTGCTCCGGCCGATTTACCTAAAGAGGGGGGGCGATACGATTTACCTATCGCACTCGGCATACTCGCCGCCTCCGGGCAAATTCCATTGGAGCAACTGGATCGTTATGAATTTCTGGGTGAACTGGCACTATCAGGCGAATTGCGCCCTATTAGTGCGGCACTTCCCGCCGCACTCGCTTGTGGTGATGCCGCGCGTGACTTGATTATTAGCAGCGCCAACGCCAAAGAGGCAGCCTTTAGCAGCATTACGCGCGTATTTGGTGCAGAAAATCTCTTGCAGGTCTGCGCACATTTGCACCAGCGTGAATACTTGCCCCAAGCAGTAGCTGCGCAAGATGGCGGCGAATTCAGCGACGATCCGCTCGATATCCTCGATGTAAAAGGCCAGTCGCAAGCCAAACGGGCGCTGGAAATAGCCGCCAGTGGCGGTCATAACCTGCTGTTCTACGGCCCGCCGGGTACCGGAAAAACCATGCTGGCCAGCCGTTTGCCAGGAATTTTGCCCGGCTTGAGCGAACGGGAAATGTTGGATGTAGCTGCGATTTACTCAGTCGCCGTGCAGTCACAGGATTACCATGGACGCCGGCGCCCTTTTCGCGCCCCGCACCATACTGCCTCGGCAATTGCGCTGGTCGGCGGTGGCAGCAATCCCAAACCAGGGGAGATATCCCTTTCACACGCGGGAGTTTTGTTCCTTGATGAATTGCCCGAATTCCCGCGTAAAGTGCTCGAAGTCCTGCGCGAACCACTCGAAAGCGGCGAGGTGCGTATATCGCGCGCGCGCAACCAGGCCTGCTTCCCCGCCCGTTTCCAATTGGTTGCAGCGATGAACCCCTGTCCCTGCGGTTATCACGGTAGCGATGCCAACCGCTGCCGCTGCACCCCCGACCAGGTAAAACGTTATCGCGATAAAATCTCGGGGCCCTTGCTCGATCGCATTGACATGCATGTGCCGGTGAGAAGCCTGCGCCAGGGCGAGCTGCAAAATAAAACCCAGGGCGATAACAGCAGCGTAATCAGGGCGCGGGTGGAGCTGGCGCGTGCGCGGCAAATCGCGCGGCAGGGCAAAGCCAATCACCAATTGAGCGCACCGGAGCTGGAACACCACTGCATTTTAACGGAGGGTGATAAAGCACTGCTGGAGCAAGCAATTAATAAATTGGGGTTATCGACCCGCGCCTATCACCGCGTACTGAAACTGGCGCGCACCTTGGCCGATATGGCCGCGCGCGACAATGTAAACACCGTGGATATCAGTGAAGCACTGAGTTACCGCACGCTTGATCGCCAAAGCGGGAGCCAATAATTAATTCAGTAGCAGATGTTGGTGTGATGCCGACATCTGCAGCCAGTTGATAATTTCAGCATAGGATTTGGGGGCAGAAAAATAGTAGCCCTGCATTAAATCGCAGCCCATTTCCTTGAGCCATTCTTTTTGTTCTTTGGTTTCTACGCCTTCAGCGACAACTAACTTCCCAAGATTGTGCGCGAGCGTAATCATGGCCGATACCAAACGTTTGTCGGTATGGCTACGATTCAATTCCTGCAAAAATCCCAAATCGATTTTTACCGTGCTGATCGGCAAGCGCTGTAAATGCAACAGCGATGAATTGCCCGCACCAAAACTGTCGAGTAAAAAATTAATGCCAAAAAATGACAGCGGCCGCATGCATAACGAAACCAATTCAATATTGTCAGCAAAAACCGTTTCGGAAATTTCAAATTCGATATCGCCAGGCTGGATGTCGTTATCGGCAAAAATGCGCGCAACTTCATGCACCAGATTGTCATCTTTAAATTGGCGCATGGATAAATTAATCGCCATCATCAAGGGGCCATCCCAAAATTCCTGCAACAACTTTAAATCGTTGCACGCCTGGCGTATGGCCCAGTAACCCAGCGCGTTGATGATGCCGGTCTCTTCAGCGGTGGCGATAAAATCACTCGCATTTAAAATTCCCATACCGGGTTTATCCCAGCGCAGCAGTGCTTCAAGCGCGATAACTTTGCCGGTGCTCACATCAACGCGCGGTGTGTAATGCAGGACAAACTGCTGTTTTTTAAGGGCCGCGCGCAAATCGGATTCCAGCCGCAATTGGCGGCGCACGTCCTGGTTCATCATTTCGGTAAAAAAACGATAGCTGCTGCCGTCTTCCTGTTTGGCTTTGTACATTGCCATGTCGGCGTGTTTAAGTAGGGTGTCAGCATCGCGCCCCGCTTGCGGATAAATCGCAATGCCGATGCTGCAACCCACCACCACTTCATGGCCATTAATTTCAGCGGGCTGTTCAATAGCAGCAATGACTTTTTCAGCGATGTGCGCCACATCGGTATTGACTGCAATTTTTTGCAACAACAACGTGAATTCGTCACCGCCCATGCGTGCGACTGAATCGCTGCGGCGCAGACAAGCATTCAAGCGCTCGGCACAGATACGGATAATGGCATCGCCCGCATCGTGGCCAAAATTGTCGTTCACTTGTTTAAAACCGTTGAGGTCGATAAACATCAGCGTAAAACTGGCGTTGTCGCGCTCGGCCAAATTAATCGCATGTTCGAGGCGGTCGCGGAATAAAATGCGGTTGGGAATATCGGTGAGTGGATCGTAATGCGCGAGGCGGGTGAGGTGTTGCTCGGTTTGTTTGCGCTCGATGGCATAGCGCAGGGTGCGCTCTAATAACAGGTGATCGATTTGGCCTTTAATTAAATAATCCGCTGCACCCGCACGGATCGCTTCGCGGTCAACTTCAGTTTCCATTTCATCGGTCATCACCACAATCGGTGTCTGGCAAGCTTGCACACGCGCGGCGTTGAGCAGGTCTCGGGCGCTGGCATCGCCCCAATAATAATCGAGCAGCGCCACATCAAATTCTTGCGATAAAATTTTATTGAGTGCGATATCCAATTGGTCGCACCAGACAAGTTCGTACTCCACATGGCGAATATGCGACAAAACCTCGGCGATGAGCAGGTACTCGCCCTGTTCACGGTCGATAAATAAAATTTTTGTTTTATTCTCCATCGCTCTCTATCCCTTTTAACTCGCGTTTTTATCCGAGTTGTTTGGCACTCAATTTTGCACTTAAAGCACCACAATGGTAACAGTCACTTCAGGCAAACAAAACGCTTTGCTATATAACAAATAACCGTTACAAACTTGCCATGCTTACCTTGTAGTTATAGCGCCCAAGATGGCCGTTGCAAGCGCAGGCGAGCTTGTTAGAATGCTCGCCCATCTGCTTAAGGCCGCTACTGTGACCCAACTCAACCCCCGCCAAAAAGAAGCCGTGCTCTATATCGATGGCCCCTGTCTGGTGTTGGCCGGTGCGGGCAGCGGCAAGACCAGCGTGATCACGCGTAAGATCGCCTACTTAATCGAGCAGTGCGATATGCCGGCGCGCCACATTGCCGCGCTCACCTTTACCAATAAAGCCGCGCGCGAGATGAAAGAGCGCGCCAGCAAACTGGTCAAAGGCAGCGCCTCCAAAGGCTTGACGGTTTCCACCTTCCACAACCTCGGTTTGAACATCATCCGCCGCGAACACAAAAGCCTCGGTTTCAAACCCGGTTTCTCCATTTTTGATTCTGAAGACGCCCGCTCGCTGCTCAAGGAGTTGATGCTCAAAGAGGGCGATCTGGATAACGACCATATCGACCTCGTACAGCACCAAATCTCCAACTGGAAAAATGATCTGGTCAATCCGGCGCGTGCACTAAGCATGGCGCAAAGCCCAGGTGAGCAGACCATCGCCATTATTTACCAGCGCTACAACCAGGCGCTGCGTGCCTACAACGCGGTGGACTTTGACGACCTGATCCTGATTCCAGTGGAGCTATTCCAGAGCAATGCCGAAGTCCTTGGCCGCTGGCAGCGCAAAATCCGCTATCTGCTGGTGGATGAATATCAGGACACCAACTCCAGCCAATATCTGCTGGTACAACTCATCGTCGGCAACCGCGGCGCGCTCACCGTGGTAGGCGATGACGACCAATCCATCTATGCCTGGCGCGGCGCGCGGCCGGAAAACATGAGCTTGCTCAAACAGGATTACCCCAGTTTGCGGGTGATCAAACTGGAGCAAAATTACCGCTCCACCAGCCGTATCCTGCGCGTGGCCAACCACCTTATCGCCAACAATCCGCACGAATTCGACAAGGCACTCTGGAGCGAGATGGGCCTGGGCGATCCGATCCGGGTGATCCGCTGCAAAAACGAAGAGGCCGAAGCCGAGCGTGTCGCCACCGAGATCATCACCCAGCGCCTGCAAAAGCAGTACAAGTTCCGCGACTTTGCCGTGCTCTACCGTGGCAACCATCAAGCCCGGTTACTGGAGATGAAGCTCCAGCATCACCAGATTCCCTACAAAATGAGCGGTGGCTCCTCATTTTTTGCCAAAACCGAGATTAAGGATGTGATGGCCTACTTGCGCCTGATCGTCAATCCCGATGACGACAATGCCTTTTTGCGCATCATCAACACACCGCGCCGCCAGATTGGCACCAGCACCCTGGAAGCTCTGGGCGGCTATGCGAGTGAGCGCGAAATCAGTTTATTTGCCGCACTGGATGAGCTGGGCTTACAGGGTCGCATTCCCGAGAAAAACCTTGAACGTTTGCAGCGTTTTGCGCACTGGATCAAACAAGTCACCCACAATTCTCGCGGCGAAAAACCGGTTGATGCAATCCGCGAGATGTTAAGCGACATAGATTACGAAGGTTGGCTACACCAGAACTCCGCCAGCAGCAAAGCAGCGGAAAAACGGCTGGAAAACGTGTTTTATCTGATCGAGTCCCTGCAAAAAAGCCTCGACAAAACCGCCAATGACGATGAAGACGAGGAGTCGCGGATTGAGGACGCTATCGCCAAATTGGTACTGCGCGATTTAATGGAGCGGCAGGAAGAGGAAGATTTGAGTGACCAGGTGCAGTTGATGACGCTGCACGCCTCTAAAGGCCTGGAGTTCCCGCACGTGTTTATGGTGGGTATGGAAGAAGACCTGCTACCCCATCGCAACAGCATTGAAGACAATAATATTGAAGAAGAGCGACGCCTGACTTACGTCGGCATCACCCGTGCGCAACGTACGTTATCGATGACACTAGCGGGCAAGCGCAAGCAATTTGGCGAGATGAGCGAAACCACCCCCAGCCGCTTTTTGGATGAGCTGCCTAAAGAAGATGTGGAATGGGAGGGCTTTGGCGAGCAGAGTGCGGAGAAAAATCTGGCCAAGGGTGAGGAGACTTTATCCAGCTTACTCAACTTGTTCGATTGAGCTTGGCTTCAACAATACTGCATCCAAAAACAACAAAGGCGACACCAGGTCGCCTTTGTCACATAGCAGCAGTCGATTACTTGCTGCCATCTAACATGTAATCCACCGCACCTTTGATTTCATCATCGCTACAGGCAGCGCACATACCTTTGGGTGGCATGGCATTGAAGCCGCTAATCGCATGGGTATAGAGCGTGTCTTTGCCTTTGGCAACGCGCGGAGCCCAGTCAGCTGCAGTACCGAACTTGGGCGCGCCCATTACACCGGCGCCATGGCAGGTGGTACAAAAACCGGTGTACACATCTTTGCCCGATTTTGGACCCGCGGCGGCGGCAGGTGCCGGAGCAGCGGCACATTCTTCACCCTGCATACATGTGCTGCCCACTGGGGCAATGCGCGCCTGGACCTCATCGTCATTGGCAACGGCAGTGCCGCTCACCATCGCAGTCATTATCAGGATTCCGAACAATTTTTTCATTTGGCTCACGGCGTTTTCCTCGTTTTGTATAAGGCCGCTGAAACCCTGTTCCAGCTTGCCCGTTGTAAATTCAGGGGATCTAGCGATCTTTGGGCGCGCATTATAGCGGCAAATACCCACACAGGCGATGGCAGTATTCGATAGTCGTTACAAGAATCTTATGGCGATTTGATCTGCCACACCCAACTGTTATGCTTATTGCCACGACTTATACGCCCGCATAGGATTCTGGCCGGTATGGAATATAACAGCGTCACCTTTGTTGCCTACTTTAGCGCTGCAGTCGTTTCTGCCCTGCTTACGGCCACCTATTTATTCCAACTGGTGCGCAAACAAAAAACCTGGCTGTTTGCCGGGGCTGCCGCTGTACATACCCTGCATCTCGGCGCTATCGCCCTATCTTTTTCTGAACAGTCCATTCCACTCTATCTGTTGATCATTTTTGAATACCTGCATTTTAACGCTTGGGTGTTCTGCATCGGCCTGAGTCTCAAACACAATACCCAGCGCAGACAATTACCCGCCAGTTTGCAGTTGCTGTTTAGCGGCGGCTGGCCGATTACCGCGCTGGCAATCGCCATGTTATTTATTCCCAATATGAACCAGGCAGGATTATCGGTGTGGTTCGCCCTGGGGTTAGCGGTTATCGCACTGGTCAGCGTCGAGCAACTCTATCGCTACGCCGCCGAGAATGACCGCCAGATTAAATTGCTGTGCATGAACCTGGCGGCGATTTTCCTCTATGACATCTATTTGTTTACCCACGCGCTCATCTTTAAAGGGCTCGACCCTATGCTCTGGCAGTCGCGCGCTGCTGTCTCCATCGCCACCTGCCTGTTTATGGCACTGGGCGGCATGCTGTTATTGCAGCGCAATGACCGCCCCGCCAACTTCAACCTCTCGCGCCCGATCGCTTTTTACACCACTTCGCTGGTCGGCGTGGGTGTGCTGATTACCGTGCTCTCACTCGGCGGCTACTATGTGCGCCTCTACGGCGGCAACTGGGGCACTGTCTTTTACAGCCTTTTATTGGTTGGCGCTGTACTGCTGATCGCGACCGTCTTTATCTCCAGCCGCATCCGCATGAAACTATCGGTGCTGATCAACAAACACTTGTTCCGCTATAAATACGACTATCGCAACGAATGGTTGCGCCTGATCAACTATCTCGCCCAACCGGCCGAGGCGAGTGAAGTCAACCAGCGCGCGTTTTTTGCTGTCGCCTCTACTACCAAGGCGCCCAGTGGAGCCATCTGGCTGCGCAAACAGGGTTTTTACGAGCCGGTCTATCGCGCCAACTTGCCCAATTTTGTCGATCTGCAAGAAGAACCGGTTGATAGCCCATTTTGCCGCGCCTTTATTGAATCCGAGTGGGTATTTATCCCCGATAGCGGCGACAACGAAGCGCTCAGTCAGCACAATGAATTACTACCGCACTGGGCGCACAACATCCCCGACCTCTGGCTGATGTTCCCCTTGATTGTCGGCGAGGAGCTGGTGGGTTTTATGGCACTGACCAAACCCGGTGGCGATGAAACCCTCACCTGGGAAGACCTGGATTTGCTTAAAACCATGGGGCGCCAGATCGCCAGCTACCTCAAACGCCATCAACAGGCGGAGCAATTGGTGGAAGGGCGCCAGTTTGATACTTACAACAAGTTGGTCGCGTTTATTATCCACGACCTCAATAACTTGATCGCCCAGCAGGCACTGGTAGTGCGCAACGCTGAAAAACACAAAGGTAATCCGGCCTTCTTTGAAGATGCGATCAAAACCATCAGCAACTCTGTGGATCGCATGAACAACCTGCTCAAAAAACTGCGCCGCGATGACTCGGATCTGGTGAAACGCTTGTCGATTACCGAGGTAGTACAACAAGCCATCAACGAATGCCAGCGCAGCAGCCCGACACTCACGGTGGAGATACAACCAAACTATCGCACCATCAATGCCGATCAGGTGCGATTAGTGATGACCATCACCAACTTCATCAAAAATGCGCAGGAAGCCACGCCTGACAGCGGAAAAGTTCATGTTACACTGCAAATCAATAACAACTCGGCCGTCATCATCATTGCCGATACCGGCTCGGGTATGGATTGGGATTTCATCCACAACCGCTTATTCAAACCCTTTGAGACCACCAAATCCGGCAAAGGCATGGGCATTGGCGTCTACCTGTCGCGCGAATATATCAGCGAGCTGAGCGGCACATTGAATGTTGCCAGTGAGCCCGGCGAAGGCACCACTATTACCATTACCCTCCCGCTGAACAAGGATTAGCGCAAACGCATGAGTAAATCGACCGTTTCCAAACCCATCTTATTGATTGTCGAAGATGACACTGGCTTGCAAAGCCAACTGCGCTGGCATTTTGACCAATACGAAACCGTCGTCGCCGACAACCGCCAGGATGCGATAGCCGCCCTGCGCCTGCATGAAGCAGCAGTGATTATCCAGGATTTGGGGCTGCCACCCGATGAAGATGGCGTCGATGAAGGCTTTAAATGTATCCAGGATATTTTGCGCATCTCACCCAACAGCAAAGTTATCGTAATGACCGGCAAGACCGACCGCGACAACGCCCTGCGCGCCGTGGCTATGGGTGCCTACGATTTCTACCAAAAACCGGTTGATCCCAATACGCTCGATTTAATTGTGCAGCGCGCCTTCCACATCCACGAACTGGAAGACTACAACCGCCGGGTCAGCTTGTCACAGCAGGAGCCACTGGAAGGGCTAATTACCAATGATCCGCAACTGCTAAAAATTTGCCGCCAGCTCGAAAAAATCTCCCCCACCACCGTCACCTGCACCCTGCTCGGCGAAAGCGGCACCGGCAAAGAAGTGATGGCGCGCGCCATCCATCAATTGAGCCCGCGCAAAGCCAAACGCTTTGTCGCTATCAACTGCGCGGCCGTGCCCGAGAACCTGATTGAGAGCGAACTCTTCGGTTATGAAAAGGGCGCTTTCACCGGTGCCAACAAAACTACCATCGGCAAAGTAGAAACAGCCAATGAGGGAACCCTGTTTCTCGATGAAATTGGTGACATGCCTCTCAATCTGCAAGCAAAGCTTTTGCGCTTTTTGCAAGAACGGGTTATTGAGCGTGTGGGCGGCAGGTCAGAGATTCCCGTTGATGTGCGCGTCATCTGCGCCACCAACAAAAACCTCGAAGAAATGGTAAAAGCCGGCAGCTTCCGCGAAGACTTGTTCTATCGCATTTGTGAGATGACCGTGATTATTCCACCGCTGCGCAACCGCCTCGGCGACAAGGTCTTGCTGGCGCGCCATTTCAAACTCAAATTTGCCAAGGAGCACGGCCAGAATGTCACCGGCTTTACCCCTGATGCCATAGCGGCAATAGAAAACTACGCCTGGCCAGGCAATATCCGCGAGATGGAAAACAAAATAAAACGCGCCGTGATCATGGCCGATGGGAAACATATTACGCGCGAGGATTTAGGCTTGGCCGAAGCCGGTGAATTGTCGCTCAACTTGCGTCATGTACGCCAGGAAGCAGAACGAGGCGCCATATTACGCGCGCTCAGCATGACAGATAATAATATTTCCGCCGCCGCCAAATTGCTCGGTGTTACACGGCCAACATTTTATGACTTGATCAAAAAATATGATATGAGCCAGCAGGGATTGGTGGGTGGCAATGATACGAATAATGGCGACAAAGATGACTAAGACGAAATCGCTATAAGTATTGTTGGGCGACAGCGGCTGACTCGTCAAAGCAACTGGATAACAAATCGCGAAACGCACAAAAACTGCTGCAATTTTTACCAATTAAACACTCTCGTGATAAGAATAAACTCACGGAATATTTGATCCATTTGGGGCAGGTCAAAGCAGGTTAGGCATAATTAAAATTTCAGGTGTTTATCGATGTACAAATGCGTAAAAAAACTGATGGGACTGGCATTTTTGGTGGCTAGCCCCATATTGCTATCTGCCTGCGGCGGAGCGCCTGCAGAGAATAATATATCTGCTCAGCCAAGCAGCACGGCCAATAAACCTGAAGCAAGCAGCAGTTCTAGCAGCTTGGCAATACCCAGCTCGCTCGCTGCGTCATCGACCACCTTACCTACGTCATCCAAACCCTCGTCAAGCAGCAAAGCTGCCAGCTCCGAGCAAAGCTATTCGCGTATATCCAGGGCAAGCAATTCATCCTCATCGCAAGACACATCGTCCAAGCTGGATACCATACCGCCTGAAACAACCAGACTGGAACTCTATCGCCTCTCAGAAAATAGCATCACCCTCATTTGGGATGACGCTTTCGACAATGTCGCTATTAGTCATTACAAGCTGGAACGCAATGGTGAATACATTGCCACTGTAGAATACCCTTCGCATATTTTGTCCGACCAAAACCTTTCAGCCTACACCGACTACAGCTACACAATTACAGCGTTTGATCTGGATGGTAATAACTCCGAGGAGTCCCCCGTATTTACAGTGCGCACCCTTGCGGCTCCTGGCGGCGCAAGCTCAAAATCGAGCGCAAGCTCCAAATCCAGCAATAGTTCGCAGTCAAAATCCAGCGCCAGCAGTAATGCAAGCTCGAAATCCAGTAACAGCTCCAGCAGCAATGCAAGTTCAAAATCCAGTAACAGCTCAAGTTCTAAATCCAGCAGTAACTCAAGTTCCAGGTCCAGCAGTAGCTCAAGCAGTGTTGCCCTACAGGCACTTACTATAATCTGGAGCCACCCTAATCAGCGCGAGAACGGCATCTTTCTGGAGCTTGACGAGATTGGCGGCTACGAAATTCGCTATCGCAAACCAACCGACAGCCGTTACACCTACATTACGTTGAACGGTAACCGCACAAACGAATACATCTTTACCGGCAACACAGTTGGATTGGAATTTGAAATAGCCGTTTTTGATAGTCGCGGCATCTACAGCCGCTTTGTAAAGGTGGGTCAATAATCTCGCGCTCAAAGATTGAACTAAGGATTTTTTTATTCGCCCGCGCTATTATGAACTGTCGCATACTTCGTCGGACTAATAGCGTTTTTTATGGATCTGAGCAGGAACTTCCTTAGGCTACGCACGGCCATCCCACTCTTTGCTGTCATAATGGCAGTAGCACTGTTATATGCGCCCAGCATTATTACCCTATGGAAAAAATGGGTATTGTGGGATCAGGATTTGGCGCATGCCCTACCCACTTTGGCGTTGATGCTGATCTTGCTTAGCCGTCGCAGCTTTTCTACTAGCAACGCTAAGGTCGCCAAAACCCTCGGCTATTGGCTACAACTGGCTGCGCTATTTGGTTGTTCATTGCTGTGGTACCTGTTTGAAAGCCTCAGCATAGGCCTGCCTGCCTACTTCCTGATTATCGTAATCCTCTGCCTGTTAATCAGCACCAGCTTATCGCCACAGACACTGCGCGCAACCATCCCTTATCTGGGTATGATTGCCTTTACCATTCCTATCTGGTCGGAATTGACCAATGTTCTTGTCGAGCTGAGTAGTAGTATGGTGGGTTACGCCGTCAGGCTGAGCAACCTGACTGCGCTGCTGGATGGCAACAGTATTTTTCTGCCCTCCGGCACTATTTATATTGCGGATGGCTGTTCAGGTTTACGTTACCTCACTGTCGCCTTACTCATGGGCTACATATTGATACTGATTAACCACTACCGCCTGACAAGTGCGCTAATCACTCTTGCAGTTGCAGTTCTTTTGGGATTGATTGCGAACTGGGTACGGATTTACCTTTTAGTGCTGATCGGTTACCACACTGAAATGCAAAGCAGCCTGATGCGCGACCACGAAACCTTTGGCTGGATAATATTTGCGGGCATATTGCTGCCTTCTATTTATTTTTCGCCCGTTTCAAAACAGATTGCATCCAGCATCGAGATACCGCGGCATCCATCACTCTTACCTTTACTGCCACTGCTAATCGGTCCATTGCTATTACAATTCACACCATCACCCAGCGCAAACCAACAGCCACTCAGCCTTAACCATCTCAATGCCTATACTTCCCACAACCAGGGGCTGGTAGGCGCAAATTTGCTGGTAAATATTTCGAATAGAGAAAAACGCCTGGTCACAATCGATCAACACATTGTACAAATCGATTTATTTACTCAAATACCTAAAGATAAAAGAGAAGAAATTGTTCCTTACATTGGTCGCGTTATTGACAGTGCCATCTGGACTATCGAAAAACGCCACCAACTGGAAAGCAGCGCGGAAAAAAGTGTTGATGTGGAAATATATAAACGCATTGGCAATTCGGCACGCATACTCGTCACCACCGAATATATTGTCGGCAAGTATCACACCACTAGCTACCTACAAGCCAAACTGCTGCAAATCATTGCGAAAGCAACAGGCAATAGTTATTTCGGCTTGCTAATTATTCAAACGAACTGCGCAGATGATTGCAGCGCAGAACTCTTGGCGTTACCACCCATACTGGATACCGTCAACCAACTGCAAGAAAATTAATCAGGTCGTGCTGCCTGTTGCAATACCGCCAATATTTGCTCGCGATAAACCTGGGTCACACCTTCATGTATAGGCAAGGTGATAAATTGTTGCGCAAACTTTTGTGCATTCACAAGCGCGACCGGCACATACACACGCTCCCCCACGCCGGCAATCTGGTCGATCGCTACGGGGTACATAGCGGTTGCACCCAAGCCTAACTTACGCAGGCGCGCCAACAAATAATCCCTGTGTACCGCACTGGAGCACAATAGCGGGTAGCGCAATAATTGTCGCGCGCGTGGCGTTGCCAAAGCGGCCAACTGTTGGAATCCATTCGCCAACACAACCCCATCGTAATGCATCTTTAATTCTGGTTTTCGCGCAACATACCGCTCAAAGTTAACACTCAGTAGCCTGTAACGAAAACCATCCAATGCCTGGATTTTTTCCAATGCACTGTATTTTGTCTCACCCAAATGCAAAAAGGGATTACGGTTTAACAAGAGATAAAATTGCGGCGTCAGCAGCAAATTGTAGGCCTGAATTTTTAAGGGCAGAAGACGCGAGGGATTATCAGCAACAGCGATTTGTTTTACGACACTCTCCGCAAGTGGTGCACGCGCAAGCAATAAGCCACCACCCAACAGGCTCAGTGGTTTGCCACGGCCAAACGAAAAAATGGTGTAATCAGAAGCAACTGGAACATCCACTTCACACACAGGAAACCACTGCGCATTGTCTTCAATCAAACGAGTGCACAATCCTAATCCGTCAATCAGCAGCCGTAATTCACCTAACCGTTCGGCGATACCTAAAAAATTTACTGCAATAACTGCAACGACCCGCTCATCCAGTTGTGCCCGTAAACATTCAATATCATAAGCAGGATCATGCTCACCAATATCAACTGCCACAGCTTCAACACCGGCATATACGCAAGCTGCAACAAGATCCGGGCAACAATACCCTGGAATAATCACACGTGGCTGTTGCACACCGGGGAAATGCGTTTTTGCATCGAGTATCGCCAAGGCCAGCGCCGAAGTACCTGAATCAACCCAATATTGATGCCCACCCAAAAACTCAACCAGATTATTTGCTGGTGCGGCCTGCAAGGATATTGTGTGTCCAACCGGAGGAAGATCGCCGCGTAGTATCATCGTGCGGAAGGTTTCCACGTGGTCATGCGCTGGCCCGCGAGAAATTTAATTGCCGCATCCAACAAAGCAATATTCACCTGCACAAAAAAATACACCAATTTAATGACCGAAATCGATTGCAGATTCGGTAAAAAATGCGCGACAACCGCAACCCCGTAAAACGCCAATTGACCCAAAAAGAGTAAAAAATAAAACACGCCGTTATCGGCAAGCAATGCATTGAGCAAGAAAAAAACCAACAAAAACCAGGGGGTCAACCAGCGCATTAATTTATGCGAGATCACCTGAAAGGAGAAGAAACCGAATTTGCCAAAACCTAAAACTTCAGCATGGCGGGACAAACCCGTCATACCACGGATTACCGTGCGAATTTTTCGTTGATATTCTTTAGAGGGATCTTTCAAGTCTTGATAAAAGCCCAATACATCCGGCGCCGTCACAGCCCTGAGCCCTGCCTTTGCCGTATTTAACGCTGTATTAAAATCGCTGGGGGAATGAATATCCCATTCATTGCACAGGGATTTTCGCACCGCAAAAAACGAACCGCTCAAGCCAACCAGGCCCGCCAATTTCGATTCCTGGCGACGCAGCCACATTTCGTATTTTACGTAGGCCCCTTCACCCGCCACTGCACCATCCTGGCTGATAAACCTGTCTTCACTGGATACAGCACCGACACCAGGGTCGCTAAAATAAGCGACTAATTTCTGTATTGCATCGGCGGGAATTTCTGTAGCCACATCGCTGAACACCAAAATTTCACCGCTGGCTTCCCTGATCGCACACTGTTGCGCATGCTCCTTCCCCAAGCGCTCCGGCGCTCGCACCAAGCGCACATTGCGCTGTGCATATTCGCGCACGATTTCGTCCGTTGCATCCTCTGAGCAATCAGAGGCAATAATGATTTCAAACGCTGCATCAGCAAATGCCAACTGCAAACTATTTTCTATTTTTGCGCGGATGCGCGCCTCCTCGTTATAGGCAGTGACAATTAATGAAACGCTCGGCACCACTGTCGTATTACCAGCCGCTGCAACATGGTTTTTTACCCCGGCTTTTGCCACCAACACACGCAACACCAAGGGATAAATAAAATAACTATAAAGGGCCGCAATACCAAACAACCAAAACAAAAATGTTAACATTCTGACCTCTTAACCTATCCCTAACGCATCCAGTGAATATTTCGACATTATGCAAGCAACTGCGCCCACGCCGAACCCTACAAATAAAGAGTCGATTTTACCCTCTCAACTTAAGGTTTTGCACATCATTTCTGGAGACCTCTGGGCCGGCGCTGAAGTTCAAGCCTACACCTTGCTTACCTCACTGCCCGCAGAGTGCGATTTGCTTGTCGTATTGATGAATCACGGTGAATTGGAGCAGCGCCTTGTACAAGCGGGAATTAATACCCAGGTAATTGATGAGCGCAGCCACAATGGTTTGAAAATTATTGGCAAACTGGTTGCGGTTATCCGCCGTTTTGCACCGGATATCATTCACACACACCGCCAGAAAGAAAATATTCTCGGCTCAATTGCCAACGTGATCGCCAGCTTGCGCAACAGCAAACAGCACTGGCGCAGGATTAAATCCCTCAGGACAACCCACGGAGCACCCGAACACAACGCCCGCGGCATAAAAAAGCTGCAGATCTGGCTAGATCATTTTTGTGGAAAACATCTTCAAGATGCCATTATCTCCGTCTCCAATGACCTTGCGAGCAAACTCCGGGTGAATTTCCCGGAGCACAAAATTCACATCATTGAAAATGGCATCAATGTAAAACAACTGCGCGCCGCTGAACCCGCCCGGGATATACGCGCCGACCATACCAGTGCATTCCACATCGGCATTATAGGGCGCCTGGAACCCGTGAAACGGGTAGATATTTTCATCGACATGGCACAACACCTGCTCGCCAACGCACCAGCTGAACACATTAAATTCCATATCATTGGCGATGGAAAACTCCACAATCAACTCATTACCCAAGCCGAGACCCTTGAACTCCGACAACACATTTTCTTTCACGGCCACCGGACTGACCCGGCCCAGGTCATTGCCGCACTGGATATGGTCGTGATGTGTTCCGATCACGAAGGCACACCTATGACCGCACTGGAAACCCTCGCATTAGGAAAGCCCTTGGTTGCACACAGTGTGGGTGGCTTACGCGAAATCCTGAGCGAATATCCCATGCTATTGGTAGACGACCACTCGCCCACGGGTTATAGCAGCAGAATATTGCAATTGATGCAGGATCCACCCAAGGCACAATTAAAAGAGATATACACCAGCACTACCAATGCACTCCGCACACTCGCGCTCTACCACAGCCTCTGCACGAGCAAAAATGTCGGATAGTTTTACACTGCTACCGAAGAGGCCAAGCGATATTTTTACCCGCGCTGCTCGACCGGCACGATAAATTACGGGTACCCAATGTGCTAGAATTGCGGCCCATTTAACAATCAAGTATGGCCCAAGGGATCTTTACCTCTCTTCCCTCTCAGGATAACCAAGGAAATGAAATTCATCATCAGTGCAAGATCATGTCACACAACCATAGCAATCCCGCGGATTATTGATCGCCGTTTTTTTATCAAGGGTTTTTGATACATGTACATTCTAAATATTATTCGTAGTATCTATTCTGTGCTAAATCCTGAGCAGAAAACACGAATGTTGTTAATGCAAGTATTTTTTATCTTTTCCGCAATTGTACAGGTAGTGGGGATCGCGAGCATTGCGCCATTTATAGGGATCATATCCAACCCCGAAAGCATTCAATCCAGCAAAATTCTCTCTTTTCTTTATACCACCGGGAATTTCCAATCAAACCAATCGTTCATTGTTGCTTTTGCCTTTCTGTCGATCGGGATGATTTTTATTTCCAATATTGTCAGTGCGCTGACACTGTGGCTGCAAATTAAATTTTCGATTTATATCGGCAGTACCTTGCAATATCAGTTGTTTGAAAAATACCTTAACCGCGATTATCTTTTTCACAAGAGCAATAACTACACCCAACTGATTGCCACCATATCTGCCGACGCCCCACGCTTTATCTATATGGTATTGCAACCCTATCTATTGATGTGCAGCCAACTATTTGTTGCGGCAATTATTTTAATTGGGTTGTTGTTCCTCGACCCTATAGTGGCCATTGGTTCCGCCTTGATTGTTGGCGGCGCTTATTTATTAACGTACTGGCTGATAAAAAAATCACTAAACAGACACGGTGAAATAGTCACCCAACGCAATCGCTCTATCCAAGCCATTATGTCGGAGGCGTTTATCGGGGTGAAAGATATTAAGCTCAATGCACTTGAGCCAAAATACAGCGACAACTATAAATCAGCCAACAAACGCGGATTGGAATCTACCGCCTATATCACCCTCTCCGGTGACCTGCCTCGCTACGCAATAGAGACAGTATCGTTTAGCGCCATACTATTATTCGCCATCTTGTTACTGCAAAAAAGCTCCGAAACAGCCAATGTTGTTTCCATGCTCAGT
>Ga0307408_100001232_pt1 | contig 19212 bp, 12 predicted proteins | sample 322Cmetagenome_FD_202116 | JGI IMG/M metagenome (GOLD analysis project Ga0307408, IMG submission 202116) | Maize rhizosphere microbial communities from greenhouse at UC Davis, California, United States - 322HYB-C-3 | ecosystem: Host-associated > Plants > Roots > Rhizosphere > Soil | place... | reverse complement strand
AGGGCCGTGGCCACCACGGCGGCGCGCTTCTTGAGCAGCTGGCCCAGGTCGAGCTCGCCCTTGGTGCCGCCCTGGAGCCCGATGACCACCAGGCGCCCGTAGTCCGCGAGCGCGTCCACGTTCTGCGGCAGGTACTTGGCCCCGACGACGTCGAGGATGACATCCGCGCCTTTTCCGCCGTTTTGCCGGCGCAGGCTTTCGGGGAAATCCTCCTCCGCGTAGTTGATTGCGATATCCGCGCCCAGGAAGGCCTTCGCGGTGCTGACCTTTTCGTCCGTGCCGGCCGTCGTGGCCACCCGGGCACCGAAGGCCTTCGCCAGCTGGATGGCCATGGTGCCGATCCCGCCCGTGGCACCGTGGATGAGTACCGTCTCACCCGGCTGCAGCTGGGCCGTCATGACCAGGTTGGAGTAGACCGTGGCCGAAACCTCCGGCAGCGAGGCCGCCGTCACCAGGTCCACCCCTTCGGGCACCCGCAGGACCTGCTCGGCCCGCACTGCCACCTGCTGGGCGTAGCCGCCTCCCGCGAGCAGCGCCACCACCTTGTCGCCCACGGAGAAAGCCTTGGTGACCCCCGGCCCGAACCCGGCGATCCTGCCGGACACTTCAAGCCCGGGAATCTCGGACGCGCCCGGGGGCGGCGGGTAGAAACCCCGCCGTTGCTGCACGTCGGCACGGTTCAGGCCCGCGGCAACGACGTCGATGAGCACCTCGCCGGGGCCGGGCACGGGGGCATCGGCCTCGCGGACCTCCAGGACCTCCGGGCCGCCCGGCTCCGAAATATAGACGGCTTTCATGGACCACTTCCGTTTCTGACTCAATACTGGCTGCAACCAGTGTGCACCGGACACCTTCCGGGCTCTGTTTTGTTGCAGGCAAGCGCCTATGAAACACTACTAGCTGAGGAAGGTTGTCCGAGCGGCCGAAGGAGCTGGTCTTGAAAACCAGTGTGCGGTAACCCCGTACCAAGAGTTCGAATCTCTTACCTTCCGCAAAGAGGGCCCCTGTCCGCCAGTCCGCTGGTCGGCAGGGGCCTTTCGTTTTGCCCAGCAGCTCCGCACGCCGGGTTTCGCCTGCGGCTTCCCGGCGTCTGGTGGAGCGCATGTAAATTCTTCGGACAAATCCGCGGCCGCGCCCTTCCAGCAAAGCTACCGGCCGGTATTCTTTGGTGATGGCCGGCACATGTGGGGGTACGGGCCGGCCATAAACCACCAGCAGCATCACCGGAACCAGGCTACGGGGGCTCCAGGCCGGTGGGCGGTCCGTTCCGCTGGGGGACGTCCCGCCGAATGCACGCTCTGGCCACTTTGCGTTCATTCAGCGCTGCTGTGATGTGCCGGAACACCCACTTGACCAGGAGCAGGGTCCGGGCCACTTGTCCGTTGGTACAACCCGGACACTTCCCACCGGGTCCCTTACCGGGGACATCCTTTTCCGCGCCCAAACGTCCCGTTTCCAGGTTCCTTCGGGCTACGCCGTCAAGTCATGTCCCGGCCGGGAGCCCCTGGGCACGAAAACAAGTGGCAAATATTTCTCCCTGGACCGGCGCCTTGTTACGGGGCACCTCCCCACGCCCACCGTTTGCGCTACTGGATTTCGACGCGCGGATTGCCGGACGCGGACCAAATATCGCGGCGTCAGGGAATATGCGCGTCGATAAGGAGTTTCCGCGCCGGAAACTAACCAGCGAGGATGGCGGCGGCTATCTCGTCGGCGTCGCGGAGGGTCCGCTGGCCGCTCCGGTATGCCTGGTATCCGGGGCGGGCGGCCTCGGCAGCGATGGCCGTGCCCCACTGGTTGGAGGAGAGCTGGAGGCCCAGGACGTACATGCCCGCAGTGACGGCACCGTTTGCCGCCACGGGCCGGTACGGGTGGGGCACCACGTCCAGGCCGGTGGACTGGACGGGCGCACCCTCGGCGGTCATCATCAGGCGGGGCCGGACCGCGCCGTCCGCAAGCAACTGCCCGAGGAGCGGTGAATCGTTGGCGGAGACCCGGTTGCCTGGTGCCAGGGCTTCGACCATGGTGCGCGCGGCAGCAGGCGGACCGTCCACCCACGGCGAGGACGCGGTGAACAGCCGGGTCCGGCGGTCAACTCCGAACTTCGGGTCCGGGCCCACAAAGCTGACCACCCCCGCCCGGGCCAGTGCGGCCAACTGCTCCGAGCGCAGGGCCGGCGGCCCGCTGGCCAGGCCCTCCACGAAGGACTCGAACCAGCCACGCAGTCCGGCCACCCAGGACGCGTCGGTGATGCCGCCGTCGGCCACTGCGGTCTTGAGGACAGCGCGCCCGTGGTGCAGGGCGCCGATGGCCATCTTGACGGGGTCGTCCTCGCCCAGGGCTGAGCGGCGGGCATCGTCCAGCAGGTACTCCACCACGGCGGCGTCGAGTTCCGTCCGGGACCCAAACGTCCTGCCTGCCAGTGGAGCCGCGAGCGCGGGAAGGTCCAGCCGGTGCCGCGGTCCCACATGGACAGCCAGCACGCTCTCAACGCTGTCCTCCCAGTTGGCCGCCGAATGGGCGTGCGGGTGCAGCGCCTCCTCGAGGGCGGCGAGGAAGGCAGCCCTGTCCGGGACGGCGGCGGGCTGCGCGCGGACCAGCGTGGAGTAGTAGGCCCACAGGGTGTCGCGGTGCAGCAGCGGCCACAGGTCGTGGTCGAACCCGGGCCGGATGCCGGCTCTCCGGAATCGCTCCAGCGCCGCCTCGGTGAGATAGCGGAGGGTGACCGACGCCGGGTAGTAGCCGTCCAGCGCCGCCTTGGCCCGGTAGGGGGTTCCGCGCCGGGACGCCGCGATGATCAGCGGCTCCTGGCCGGACGGCTCATACTCCAGCCGTCCGCCGCCGGAAACGAACTTTCCGCCGCGGCCCTCGGTGAGCTGCACCATGGTGTCGAAAAAGTTCAGCCCCATGCCGCGGACCAGGACGGGTTCACCGGCAGGGATCCGGGACCAGTCCACATCGGCAGGTGCCGCCGGGGGAAAGTACCGCAGCCCCAACTGCTCCGCCGCCGCCTGCAGCTCGCGCTGTTCGGGGTTGAGCCTGGACGGGATGTGGCCCAGCGCCAGCACCACCGATCCGGTGCAAAGCGTCTCCCCGGTGGCCAGGCCGACGTCGAACGTTCCGTCCCCTGCGGGGCGCACCGACACGGCGGACGTTTCGTGGAACTGGACGGTGACGCCGTCGGGCGCCTTGTCCAGCAGGTCTTCCAGGGTGGAGCGCAGGTACCTGCCGTACAGGGCGCGGCTGGGAAAGTCGTTGGATTCCAGCACCGCGAGTTCCGCGCGCTCGTCCGCAGTCAGGGACGGCAGCGGGTCGCGCTGCTGCCGGTCCCGCCACTTATCGAACGAGGTGCCCGCCAGCGGCGCCGGAAGCGACGGGTCCTCCGGGATGAGGGTGGGGTAGAAGGACTGCGTGTTCATCAGGAACAGCCGCGACTGCTGCGGCTGCCAGACGTGCCCCGGCCCGGCCGGGTAGGGATCGACGACGTCGATGTGGACCTTGAGAGCCCCGGCTGAGCCGGCGCGGTGGGCGGCGGAGCGCGCGAGCAGGCGTTCCAGCACGCTGGTGCCGCGGGGGCCGGCACCAATGATGGCGGCCCGGATGCTCTGCGTATTTTCCACGGCATCCAGACTATCCGCTGCCAGCTGAACGCCTTGCCCGCGGGCACCGATGTTGTTTGGATGGGCGGATGACCACCACTGAAGCTGATTCCGCGTCCGTTCCGGGTTCCGAGGCCAGCCCGGGGGGCGCGCCTGCGGGCACCGCACCCGAGCCCACCGACGAAAACGTGTGGCTTGAGGACATCTACGGCGAAGAGCAGCTTGCCTGGGTCAAGGAGCAGAACTCCCGCACGGAGGATCTGCTGGAGGATGCGGACTATGCGGCGCTTGAGGGCAGCATCCTGGAGGTCCTGGACTCCACGGACCGCATCGCCATGGTGGGCAAGCGCGGCGACTGGTACTACAACTTCTGGAAGGACCAGCAGAACCCCAAGGGCCTGTGGCGCCGCACCACGTGGGAGAGCTACTGCACCGACTCCCCCGAGTGGGACGTCCTGCTGGATGTGGACGCGCTGTCCGCCGCCGAGGGTGAGGAGTGGGTGTTCCACGGCGCCACGTTCCTCCGGCCGGCATCCGGCGCCCCCTACCGCCTGGCCCTCCTGGCGCTCTCCCCCGACGGCGGCGACGCCAACCGCTACCGCGAATTCGACGTCGAAACCCGGTCCTTCGTGGACCCCGCCGCGGGCGGCTTCGACCTGCCCACCGCGAAGGGCAACGTGTCATGGCTGGATGCGGACACTCTGCTCGTTTCCTCCACCGCTGAAGGGCTGCCCAGGACGGCGTCCTCCTACGCCCGGACGGCGGTCACCCTCACGCGCGGCACCAGCCTCGCGTCCGCTCCCCGGCTCTTTGAGGTCCCCGAAGACCACATGATGGCAGTGGTGGCCCACGACTCCACGCCCGGCTTCGAACGCACCTTTGCCGTGGACTACATCGACTTCTTCAACCGCACCAACCTGGTGCTCCGCGGCGGGGAGTGGGTGGCGATCGACGTCCCCACCGACGTCAACGTCAGCGCGCACCGCGAGTGGCTGCTGTTCCGCCCGCAGCAGGACTGGGTCCTGGACGGCACCACGTACCCGGCCGGCTCGCTGCTCGCCGCCGGGTTTGAGGACTACCTGGCCGGCGTCCGCAGCCTGTCCGTCCTGTTCACCCCGGATGCCCGCACCTCCCTGCAGTCCTGGAGCTGGACGCGCAACTTCCTGCTGCTGAACCTCCTTCGGGACGTCTCGTCCGAAATCCGGGTCCTCGACCCGTCCCGCCCCGTGCCAGGCGCAGACAGCGCTGAAGGCGCCTGGGCCTCCACGCCCCTGGACGCCTGCCCGCCCCTGCACGACGTCAACGCCTACGCCGTGGACGACGAGGACGAAACCGCGGCCGACGGCGGTGCGGGCGACGACTTCTGGCTCGTCGCCACCGGATTCACCACCCCCAGCACCCTGATGCGGGGAACCCTGGAACGCAACCACGACGACGGCGCGCAGCCCGGCGTGGCGAGCCGGCACGCGGTGGTGAAGGCGTCGCCGTCGTTCTTTGCGGACAGCGAATACGAAGTGCAGCAGCATTTCGCCGTGTCGGAGGATGGAGCACGCGTCCCTTATTTCCAGGTGTCCGCCCGGAACCTGCCGCTGGATGGCCAGAACCCCACCCAGCTGTCCGGATATGGCGGGTTCGAGATCTCCCGGACGCCTGCCTACAGCGGCACCGTGGGCAGGGCGTGGCTGGAGCGCAGGACCTCGGGCCCCGCCGGCAGCAGCGACGGACATTCGCGCGGCGGGGTCTACGTGGTGGCCAACATCCGCGGCGGCGGCGAATACGGTCCGTCCTGGCACCGGGCTGCACTCAAGGAAAACCGGCACAGGGCGTTCCAGGACTTCGCGGCCGTGGCCCGGGACCTCATCAGCCGCGGCGTCACGTCCCGCGAGCGGCTCGGGTGCGTGGGCGGCTCCAACGGCGGGCTGCTGGTGGGGAACATGCTCACCCGGTACCCGGACCTGTTCGGGGCCGTCTCCTGCGGCGTGCCCCTGCTGGACATGCGGCGCTACACCAGGCTGTCCGCCGGCCACTCCTGGATCGCGGAGTACGGCGACCCGGATGTGCCGGAGCAGTGGGAGTACATCAGGACCTTCTCCCCCTACCACCTGCTCCGGGACGGCGTGGAGTACCCCGAAACGTTCATCTGGACCGCCACCTCCGATGACCGGGTGGGACCGGTCCAGGCCCGGAAGATGGCAGCCCGCATGCTGGCCATGGGCATCCCGAACGTCTGGTTCCACGAAGCCCTGGAGGGCGGCCACGCCGGTGCGTCCGACAACCGGCAGGCCGCCGCGCTGCAGGCCCGAAGCCAGCATTTCCTGTGGAAGGCACTGGCGGGCGGATTGTCGTGACGCCAGGGTTGTCGGTGCGGCGGGCAGTCGCGGCTGACGTGGAGGCACTGGCTGAGGTGCACATCCGCTGCTGGCGGGAAACGTACCGCGGCATGCTCTCCGACGCCTTCCTGTCCCGCGTCGACCCTGCCAGCCGGGTGGACTTGTGGCGTATGCTGCTGGACCGTCCCGAGCCTGCCGAGGCATGGGTGGCCTGCGACGGCGGGACAGTGGTTGGGTTCGCGGGCGTGCGGCGGGATCCTGCCCCCGGCGCCCCGGAAGGGCATCCGCCGCCGGTCTCCGGAGACTTCCAGCTGTGGGGACTTTACCTGCTGGCCTCGCACCAGGGGCTGGGCCTGGGGCGGCGGCTGCTGGAAATGGCGCTGGGGAATGAAGCGGCGAGCCTGTGGGTGGCGGCCGACAACAGCCGTGCCATCGGTTTCTACCGCCGGTTCGGCTTTGAACCTGACGGCGCCGAGGACGTCCTAGCCGAATGGGAGAACCTCCGCGAGATCCGGATGGCGCGCCCCGCACAGCCCGCCGACTGAGTTTCCCTGGTGCGCCGTGCCTGTTGGCGCTGTACCCGGCTCACGCCGGCGTTTTGCACTGGGTGCCCGGATCTGCGTATCCTTGGTGGGCTAGGAATAGCAATTGGAGACGTGCCAGAGCGGCCGAATGGACTTCACTGCTAATGAAGGGTCGGGGTTAAACTCGACCGGGGGTTCAAATCCCCCCGTCTCCGCGTTTGGCCCCGGTCTGAGTACCGGGGCCTTTTGCGTTCCCGGGACTTTCCCGGGCTTGTTCGCAGATCGGAGCCTGTTGGGTAAGGATCCGCGAACAAACTTCTGAAGGAGTGGGGTCCGGACGGCCAGCGACCGCGCCTGTGGGTACCGTCCGGGGACCGGACACCGCACTGCGGCGGGCCCCGCCCGATGGCACCATAAACGGATGGCAGCAAGTACTCAGGTGGACGGAAGCGGCAGCACCGGACAGGTGTGGAACCCGCGCCTGGCGCTCCTGGTGGCGGCAACGTTCTTTATGGAATTCCTGGACGGCACGGTCCTGACCACCGCCATCCCCAACATTTCCGCCGACTTCGGTGTTCCGGCGGCCGACGTGAACATCACCATGACGGCCTACCTCCTGACAGTGGCCGTGGGCATCCCGATCAGCGGCTGGCTGGCCGAGCGCTTTGGAGCCCGCCGGGTGTTCTGCCTCGCCATCGCCGTCTTCACGGCCGCCTCGCTCGCCTGCGCCCTGAGCCAGGACCTGACCACCCTGACTGTGAGCCGCATCGTCCAGGGCGCCGGCGGTGCCATGATGGTGCCGGTGGGAACCCTGGTGGTGCTGCGCGGGACCCCCAAATCCGAACTGCTGCGCGCCACCGCCTTCCTGGTGTGGCCCGGGCTCCTGGCCCCTGTCCTCGCTCCCCTGGTGGGCGGCGCACTCACCACCTACCTGTCCTGGCACTGGATCTTCCTGATCAACCTTCCGCTCGGGGCGGCCGCCCTGATCGCGGCGCTGCGGCTGGTACCCGGCACAGCCGGCGACCCGGGCCGGCGCCTGGACTGGCCCGGACTGTTCCTCACCACCCTGGGCGTCGGCGCACTGGTGACCGGCCTCGAACTGGCCAGCGCCCACCCCGACACCCCCTGGGCGGCGGTCAGCGCAGCCGCCGGAGCGCTCTGCCTCGCGGCCGCCGTGCTGTGGATGCGCAAGGCCAGGAACCCGCTGTTCGACCTGGACGTCTTCCGTACCCGAACGTTCCGCGCCATGGCCACCGGCGGTTTCGTCTACCGCCTGACCATCAGCTCGGTACCGTTCCTGCTGCCCCTGATGTTCCAGACAGGATTCGGCTGGTCCCCCATCCACGCCGGCATCATGGTGGCCGCGGTCTTCATCGGCAACATCGGCATCAAGCCGGCCACCACCCCGCTGATCCGCCGCTTCGGCTTCAAGGCAATGCTGGTCTTCGCGTCCCTTGCGTCCGCGGCGACCTTCACCGCCTGCGCCTTCCTCACGCCCGAGACACCGCAGGCGCTGACGTTCGCCCTGCTGGTCTGCAGCGGAGCGTTCCGGTCAATCGGCTTCTCGGCCTACGCCTCGGTCCAGTACGCAGACATCATGCCGGCCCAGCTGACATCGGCGAACACCGTCTCCGCCACCCTTGTGCAGCTCGCCACGGGAGCGGGCATCGCCGTGGCGGCACTGCTGATCCGGATCTTCGACGGCCTTCCCGCAGGTTTCCAGGGCGCCGCGGGACCATTCCGCGGCGCGTTCCTGGCCATGGCCGCCCTGATGCTCGCCAGCACCATCGACAGCCTCCTGTTGCCCCGGCACGCCGGCGCAGAAGTCAGCCGGCCTGGGCAAGCACCAGTGGAAGAACCGCGCCGGCCCCGGCCTGCCGAAGAGCGCGGCCCGCGACCGTAAGCGTCCACCTGCTGTCCGCGAGGTCATCGACGAGCATCACGCTCTGCCCCTGGACTGCTGCCAGCGCCGCCTCAAGCTCGGGCCCGGTTGCCAGGCGGTCCCACACCCCGGCCAGCCGGTAGGCGCTGTTGCCGCCCCGGCTGCCGGTAGGGCCGCCGTGGGCCAGCTGCAGCTCGCCGAGGTAGGGAATCCGGCCGATCTCCGAGATTCCCCTGGCGAGGGAGCCCACCAGCTGCGGCTTGCTCCGTGACGGGATGCTCACGATGGCGGCCGGCCTGCCGGCACCGCTCCAGCCCGGGGTGCGGGCATCGCCGGCGCCCCATTCCCGCAGGACCTGCACGCAGGCCTGCAGCATCCCGGGATCCACGGGCCGGTCCTGGGCGCCGGCAGCGAACAGCTCCCGCAGCGCACCGCCCCACCCAAGGTCCGTCAGGCGTGCCAGGACGCGTCCCTCTGCTAGTCCTTCGCCGGGCTTCAGCTTTCCCTTCACCGGAACACCCAGGCGGTCCATGCCGCTGGGCCACTGCAGGCGCGCTTCAAGGACACCGCCCGCCCTGCTCAGGGTCTGGCCTGCGGCAGCGGTGGCATCCTCCGCTACCTCTGCCGGGAACCAGCGTCCGGCGCAGTTGTCGCACCGGCCGCAGGGGTGCGCCGTTTCGTCGTCCAGGACGGAGGTGATGTACTCCATCCGGCAGCCCGCGGTGTCCTGGTAGATCACCATGGAGTCCTGCTCGTCCACCCGGGCCTCGGCAATCCGCTGGTACCGCTCCGCGTCGTAGACCCAGGGCTGCCCCGTGGACCGCCAGCCTCCCCCTACCCGCTCGACGGCGCCGTCCACGGACAGGACTTTCAGCAGCAGCTCCAGCGGGGTGCGGCGCAGGTCCACCCGCGCTTCGAGGGCCACCGTGGACAGCGCAGTCCCGGCCTCCGCGAGCGCGGTGAGGACAGCGGCCGCCTTTTCCTCGGAGGGCATGGAGGCGGTGGCAAAGTACTGCCAGATTTCCCGGTCCTCGGAGCCTGGAAGCAGGAGGACATCGGCGTTCGCGGCGCCACGGCCGGCACGTCCCACCTGCTGGTAGTACGCCACCGGCGAGGAGGGCGCGCCCAGGTGGACCACGAAGCCCAGGTCAGGTTTGTCGAAGCCCATGCCCAGCGCGGATGTGGCCACCAGGGCTTTGACCTGGTTGTCCTTGAGCAGTTGCTCGGCTCGTTCCCGGTCGGCGGGATCGGTGCGGCCCGTATAGGCCAGGACCTCGTGCCCTGCCTCCTTCAGGAGCCGGGCGGTGTCCTCGGCGGCGGAGACCGTCAGCGTGTAGATGATGCCGCTGCCGGGAAGATCGGACAGGTGGGTCAGGAGCCAGCCCAGGCGCTGTTTCGAGTCCGGCAGGGACAGGACGCCGAGCCGGAGCGAGTCCCGGCCCAGCGCACCGCGGATGGTCAGGACGCCGGCCCCGAGCTGTTCCTCGATATCGTGCACCACGCGGGAGTTTGCGGTGGCGGTGGTGGCCAGCACGGGGACCGACTCGGGCAGCCGGGTGATCAGGTCCGCAATCCTGCGGTAGTCCGGGCGGAAATCATGCCCCCAGTCGGAGATGCAGTGTGCTTCGTCGATGACCAGCAGGCCGGTGCGCCGGATCAGTTCCGGCAGCTGGTTCTCGCGGAAGGACGGGTTGGTGAGGCGCTCCGGGGAGACGAGCAGGACGTCAACCTGGTCCGCGGCCAGCTGCTCGCGGACCGTGTCCCACTCCAGCTGGTTGGCTGAATTGATGGCGACGGCGCGGACGCCTGCCCTTGCCGCGGCGGCCACCTGGTCCCGCATCAGGGCAAGCAGCGGCGAGACGATGAGCGTGGGCCCTGCAGCCCGGCGCCGGAGAAGCAGGGACGCCACGAAGTACACCGCTGACTTTCCCCAGCCGGTGCGCTGGACCACCAGGGCCCGTCGCCCGCCGTCGACCAGCGCCTCAATGGCTTCGAACTGCCCCTCGTGAAAACCGGCTTCGGGGTGGCCCACCAGTTCCCGGAGGACCTCCAGCGCCTGCTGGTGGGTGGCGGAGGCAGGGCCGGACCCGTCGGTTGCTGAAGCAGGTGTTGGGGGCGTGTCTATCAGTGCGGCGGCATGCTGGTTATCGACCATTGATTCAGTATCCCAGCCACCTCCGACAGCCGGCACATGCGGGGACCGTATGTGGAAAGCGGGCCAACACCAGCCCCGTCACATTGGGCTGCTGCCACCCCTCCTCCACAGGCACCTTCCGCGCCATCGTAAGATAAAGCCCGTGACTAGCGAACAGACAACGACTTTTGATCTCTCGGCATCCTTCAAGGCCTACGACGTCCGTGGCATTGTGGGCGAGTCCATCACCGCCGAAATCGTCGAAGCCGTGGGGGCCGCGTTCGTGGACGTCCTGCAGCTCGAAGGCCAGACCATCCTGGTGGGCGGGGATATGCGCCCTTCCTCCCCCGAATTCAGCAAGGCATTCGCAGACGGTGCAGCAACCCGCGGCGCCAACGTCGAGCTGCTGGACCTGATTTCCACCGATGAGCTGTACTTCGCGTGCGGTTTCCTTGACCGTGCCGGCGCCACCTTCACCGCCAGCCACAACCCCGCCGGCTACAACGGCATCAAGATGTCCAAGGCCGGCGCCGTCCCCATCTCCTCCGAAACCGGCCTCAAGGACATCCAGACCCTCGCCGAGCAGTACCTCAACACCGGTTCCATCCCCGCCGCCGGCACCCGTGGCCAGATCAGTGTCCGCGACGTGCTCAAGGACTACGCCGAGTACCTCCGCAAGCTGGTGGACCTGTCCGGTTCCCGCCCCCTCAAGGTCGTTGTCGACGCCGGTAACGGCATGGCCGGCCTCACCACGCCTGCGGTCCTGGGCGACACCCTGCTTCCCAAGCTGCCGTTCGACATCATTCCGCTGTACTTCGAGCTGGATGGTTCATTCCCCAACCACCCCGCCAACCCGCTGGAGCCGGAGAACCTCCGCGACCTGCAGGCCGCAGTGGTCGAGCACGGCGCGGACATCGGCCTGGCCTTCGACGGCGACGCCGACCGGTGCTTCGTGGTGGACGAGAAGGGCGAGCCGGTGTCGCCGTCGGCCATTACCGGCATGGTGGCCCGGCGGGAGATCGCCCGCGCGAAGGCGCAGGGCGAGGCCACACCAACGATCATCCACAACCTCCTCTGCTCCCGCGCCGTGGCCGAACTGGTGGAGCAGGACGGCGGCCGTGCCGTCCGCACGCGTGTGGGCCATTCCTTTATCAAGGCCGTCATGGCAGAGGAAGGCGCAGTGTTCGGCGGCGAGCACTCTGCCCACTTCTACTTCCGGGATTTCTGGAACGCGGACACCGGCATGCTGGCCGCCATGCACGTCCTGGCTGCCCTGGGCGAGCAGGACGGCCCGCTGTCCGAGCTGGCCCGCGAGTACGAGCCCTACGTCAGTTCGGGCGAGATCAACTCGGAAGTCGAAGACAAGCCCGCCGCCGTTGAACGCGTACGCGCCGCCTTCGCCGGCGAGGACCTCACCATCGACAACCTGGACGGCAGCACGTTCACCGCCAACGACGGCAGCTACTGGTTCAACCTGCGCCCCTCCAACACCGAACCGTTCCTCCGGCTCAACGCAGAGGCCACGGACCGCGGCACCATGGAACGCATCCGCGACCGTGTCCTGTCGATCGTCCGGGCCTAGGGCGCGATGGCTGACGGGACGCTGCCGGGAGCTGAAGGACAGGGCGCGTGGCGCGATTCTGTGCCGGACAGCACTGCAACCGACCTGGAGAATCTCCTGGGGACGGGCGTCAGCGCTGCCCAGGAGCAACTGCAGCGCAACGGCGGCTTCCTGCCCTTCGCCCTTACGGTCCAGAACGACGGCGAGGTGCGGCTTGTTGCCGTCTCCCCCGCCGATGCGGCGGATGATCCGGATGCGGACTTCGACGCCGATGCGATGATCAGCGACCTCCACACCCTGCTGCGGCAGAACCGGGATGACTTCCGCGCGGCCGCCATCGTATGCGACATCCTGCTGGTGGAGGAAGACTCGGACGCCATCCATGTGGCAGCCGAACACCGCGACGGTTCAGTCTTCGCCGCGGTGCTGCCCTACGCGGCCAACACAGCCACCCGGACGTGGGAATTCGGTGAACTGGGTGCCGATACCAACGAACCTGCAATCTGGGTGGACTAGACCGCGCCGGCCATGAAGATCAACGCGTTCGCCGACGTCAGCCTGCGTGCACTGATGGTGCTCGCCGCCGTTCCCGGTGGCGAGCTCCTGACCACGCAGAACATCGCGGATTCGGTGGGGACGCCCTACAACCACGTCAGCAAGGCCATGGCAAAGCTGCGGAGCCTTGGGCTGATCGAAGTGGTGCGGGGCCGGACCGGCGGTTCACGGCTGAGCCATGCCGGCCGCACGGCAACGGTCGGCCAGATCCTGCGCGAGCTCGATACCCGCACGGACCCGGCCGAGTGCATGGCGACAACAGGCAACTGCCCGCTCATCAATGAGTGCAAGCTGCGCGCAGCCCTGGCGAGGGCCCGGGAGGCGTTCTACCGGGAGCTGGATTCCGTGGTGATCGCGGACCTGCCCGGGTCACGGCAAATGGCCCCGGTTTTCGAGAGGATCGCCCTCCGGCCCGGACTGTAAACGGGTTACCGGACAGCATTCCTGGCGTGCGCCCGCAACATCTGCGCACAATTTGATTTCATCTTCTACGAGCTGTAGAACTTGAGGTATGAAAACACGCATTTCAAATGCATGTATTCGCATCTGGCCGGACGAAGGCCCCGGCCGCTATCTCAGGAGTCCGCATGCTCTCGGAAAAGTCCCGCCCCGTCATCGAAGCCACCCTGCCGCTGGTCGGGTCACGGATCGGCGCGATCACGCCCAAGTTCTACTCCCGCCTTTTCGCCGCCCACCCCGAACTGCTGGACGGGCTGTTCAGCCGCTCCAACCAGCGTTCGGGCAACCAGCAGCAGGCCCTGGCGGGCAGCATCGCGGCGTTCGCCACCCACCTGGTGAACAACCCGGGCACGCTTCCGGAGGCGGTCCTGTCCCGGATCGCCCACAAGCACGCTTCCCTGGGCATCACGGAGCCGCAGTACCAGGTGGTCTACGAACACCTGTTCGCTGCCATTGCCGAGGACCTCGCCGGGGTCATCACGCCCGAGATCGCCGAAGCCTGGACCGAGGTCTACTGGCTGATGGCGGACGCCCTGATCAAGCTCGAGAAGGGGCTGTACGCCAGCCAGGCGAACGACCGGATGTGGATGCCTTGGCGCGTGGCTGCGAAGACCCCGGCCGGCACCGGTGCCATGACCTTCACCCTGGAGCCTGCGGACGACACCCCGGTCACGCCGGCTCTTCCCGGCCAGTACATCAGCGTCAAGGTGGTCCTCCCGGAAGGGCTCCGGCAGGTCCGCCAGTACTCCCTGTCGGCAGACGCCGGGACCATCCGCACCTTCACCACCAAGCTTGACGACGGCGGGGAGGTTTCCCCGGTCCTGCACCGTGACGTGCAGGTGGGCGACATCCTGGAAATCTCCAACCCGTATGGCGAGATCACGCTCAAGGAGGGTGACGGTCCGGTTGTCCTCGCATCTGCCGGCATCGGCTGCACCCCCACTGCCTCCATCCTGCGTTCACTGGCCGAGGCCGGAACCGACCGGCAGGTCCTGGTGCTGCATGCGGAAAGCACCCTGGACAGCTGGGCGCTGCGCGGCCAGATGACGGACGACGTCGAGCGCCTGGACAGCGCCGAACTGCAGCTGTGGCTGGAACAGCCCGAGGCGGGTGCCCGCGAGGGCTTCATGTCGCTGCGGGAGGTGGATCTCCCTGCCAATGCATCCCTGTACCTGTGCGGTCCGCTGCCCTTCATGCAGAAGATCCGCAACGAGGCCATCGACGCCGGCGTCCCGGCCACCAGCATCCACTACGAAGTCTTCGGCCCGGACATCTGGCTGGCCAGCTAGGCCTGTTCATCGATTGCTCCGCAGCGGCCCTTTTGCAGGGTGAAAAGGGCGCCTGCGGAGCAGTCGATACAGTAACGACGGCGGCCCCGCACCTTTACATTCAAAGGTGCGGGGCCGCCGTCGTTGGTACAACCGAACGCTAGTGCTTCGACATGCGCTCCTTGAGCGACTCGAGTTCAGCGCGCAGCGCCTCAGGAAGCGAATCACCGAACTTTGCGTACCATTCCTCGATGGAGGCCAGTTCGGCATCCCATTCCTCGCGGTCGACGCGGACTGCGTCCTCCACGTGGGCGTGGGTCAGGTCCAGGCCGGTGAGGTCCAGCGAGTCCCCGGTCGGGACGAACCCGATGGGGGTCTCGATGGCGTCAGCCTTGCCTTCGATGCGCTCAATGGCCCACTTCAGGACGCGGGCGTTGTCGCCGAAACCGGGCCAGGCGAAGCCGCCGTCGGCTGTGCGGCGGAACCAGTTGACCAGGAAGATGTGGGGCAGCCGCGCAGGGTTGGCTTTACCGGACACGCTGATCCAGTGCTTCAGGTAGTCGCCTGCGTCGTATCCGATAAAGGGAAGCATGGCCATGGGGTCGCGGCGCAGCACGCCGACCTGCCCGGCAGCGGCGGCAGTTGTCTCTGACGAGAGCGTGGAGCCCATGAAGATGCCGTTGGTCCAGCTGCGCGCCTGGGTGACCAGGGGAACAGTGGTCTTGCGGCGGCCGCCGAAGAGGATCGCGGAGAGCTCCACACCCTCCGGGCTGTAGTACTCCTCGGCCAGCATGTCGATCTGCGAGATCGGGGTGCAGAACCGGGAGTTCGGGTGTGCGGCCGGCTTGTCGGAGTCGGGCGTCCAGGAGTTGCCCTGCCAGTCGGTCAGGTGCGCAGGCACCTCGTCGGTCATGCCCTCCCACCAGACACCGCCGTCGTCGGTCAATGCCACGTTGGTGAAGATGCTGTGGCCCTTGGCGATGGCACGCATGGCGTTCGGGTTGGTGCCCCAGCCGGTGCCGGGGGCCACGCCAAACAGGCCGGCCTCGGGGTTGGTGGCGCGCAGCTCACCCTCCTTGCCGATCCGCATCCAGGTGATGTCATCGCCGAGGGTCTCCACCTCCCAGCCTTCAATGGTGGGATCGAGCAGGGCAAGGTTGGTCTTGCCGCAGGCTGACGGGAAGGCCGCGGAGACGTAGTAGTTCTTCTTCTCCGGCGAGGTCAGCTTGAGGATGAGCATGTGCTCGGCCAGCCAGCCCTCGTCGCGCGCCATGACAGAGGCGATGCGCAGGGCGTAGCACTTCTTGCCCAGCAGCGCGTTTCCGCCGTAACCGGAGCCGAAGGACCAGATGGAGCGCTCCTCCGGGAAGTGGACAATCCACTTGTCGGGGTTGCAGGGCCAGGGCACATCTTCCTGGCCCGGCTCCAGCGGAGCGCCCAGAGAGTGCAGGGCCGGTACAAAGAATGCGTTCGTTGCCGTGATCTTGTCCAGTACGGCAGTACCGATGTTGGCCATGATGCGCATGGAGGCAACAACGTAGGCGCTGTCCGTGATCTCCACGCCAAACTTCGGGTCCTCGGCATCCAGGTGGCCCATCACGAACGGGATGACGTACATGGTGCGGCCGCGCATGGAACCGGCAAACAGGCCGCGCAGCTTTTCCTTCATCTCGGCCGGGGCCATCCAGTTGTTGGTGAAGCCGGCGTCGCGCTTGTTCTCGGAGCAGATAAAGGTCTGCTCCTCCACGCGGGCCACGTCAGCCGGGTCCGAGAAAGCGGCGAAGGAGTTGGGGAACAGCTCCTGGTTCAGCCGGGTCAGGGTTCCGGCTGCAACAAGCTCATCGGTGAGACGGGTGTTTTCCTCTTCGGATCCGTCAACCCAGTAGATGCGGTCCGGCTGCGTAAGCTCAGCAACCTCTTCGACCCATGCCAGCAGACCGGCATGTGTGGTGGGTGCTTTCTCAAGCAGCGGCTTCTGCGCCAGATCGCCCATTTCGGTTCCCTTCCTCGGGTTCATCGGTGTGGACTAAATGCTATGGTCCGGACCACCGGCGGTTTCGAGCGGGATGTCGGGCAAATGACCCTGGAAAAACCGGATTCCGCGAGAATTCAAGGAATAACAGCCCGAAAATCGTCGATTAAGTGACAAAGGTCACCTATACCGGTCTAGTCATGCAGATTACACCGCTTTCGATTTGGCACGGCGGCCAACCTCGCGTAAAGTAATTCGAGGTTCAGGGAGAGCGGTTCTTCTCCAGGGACACGAGATGCGCCCATAGCTCAGCTGGATAGAGCGTCTGTCTACGGAACAGAAGGTCAGGGGTTCGAATCCCTTTGGGCGCACAGATGAGGTCCGCACCGGTTCGCCGGTGCGGACCTTTTGCGTTAACCAGCTCCTTTCCATTATCCAGCGCCCCGTCCGGCGAGCATCCATCCAGCCGGTACCCCACCTGCCGGCGACCCGTCCTGTCACCGCCCGGGCGTAGGCTTTCCCCATGATGCCGGACGCTGTTGAGCGCGAATTTGACGTAGTGGTGATCGGCGCAGGCGCCGTAGGGGAAAACGTGGCGGACCGGGTGGTCCAGGGAGGACTGACGGCAGTCCTGGTGGAGGCAGAACTGGTAGGCGGCGAGTGCTCCTACTGGGCCTGCATGCCGTCCAAGGCACTGCTCCGGCCGGGCACAGCACTGCATGGCGCACAGACCACGCCGGGCGCAAAAGAGGCCGTCACGCGCACGCTGGACGCTGCAGCCGTGCTGAAGCGCCGGGATTACATGACCGCCAACTGGCAGGACGACGGCCAGGTGTCATGGGTCAAGGAGGCGGGCATCGAACTGGTCCGCGGCCACGCATGGCTCACGGCGGCCAAGACCGTGGAGGTGGCCGGACTGGACGGAACCTCGCACCGGCTCCGGGCGCGGCAGGCGGTAGTCCTGGCAACCGGCTCCATGCCCAACACTCCAACCATCGAGGGACTGCAGGACCTCCAGGTGTGGGGCACCCGCGAAGCGACATCGGCGAAAGAAGTCCCGGAGCGGCTGGCCGTCCTTGGCGGCGGCGTGGCGGGCACCGAACTTGCCCAGGCATTCGCCCGCCTGGGATCCGATGTAACACTCGTGGCGCGCAGCGGCCTGCTGCGGAACTTTCCGGAGGAGGCCGCACGGCTTGTGGCCGCGGGGCTGCGCGCGGACGGCGTCGAACTCCGCCTCAACACGGCTACCGAGCGCATCAGCGAAAACGACGACGGCACGTTCGGCCTGGCGCTGTCCGACGGGTCCACCGTAACGGCCAACAAGGTCCTGGTCTCCACCGGCCGGCACCCCGCACTGGAGGGGCTCGGCCTGGAAAGCCTTGGCTTCGAACCGGACAAGGACGGCCACCTCGTCCTGGCTACCGACGCCACCGGCCTGGTAGTGGGAACGCCGGGAGACGAGCCCTGGCTGTATGCGGTGGGTGACGCCGCCGGCAACAACCTCTACACGCACCAGGGAAAGTACGAGGCCCGTGCCACGGGCGACGCCATCGCCGCCCGTGCAAAAGGGGAACTGAAAGGCGCGCCGGCCGAATGGAGCCGTTACGCCCAGACCGCCAACCGGCATGCAGTGCCGGGCGTGGTCTTTACCGACCCTGAGCTGGCCTCCGTGGGGCGCACCCTGGAGAAGGCGAGGGAGGACGGATATAAGGCCTCCTCCGTGGAGCTTCCCATCCAGGTGGCCGGATCCTCACTCCATTCCGAAAACTACGAGGGCTGGGCGCAACTGGTGGTGGACGAGGACCGCAAGGTCCTCCTCGGGGCCACGTTCGCCGGACCGGACGTAGCCGAACTGCTGCACGCCGCAACCATCGCCGTCGTGGGCGAAGTTCCGTTGGACCGCCTGTGGCATGCCGTGCCGTCCTATCCGACCATCAGCGAGGTGTGGTTGCGTCTTTTGGAGAAGTACGGCCTGTGACAAGATTTTTGAACTGACCGGTCAGTTTTGTTAAGCTGGAAGCAGCCGCATTCCCCGTGAAAGGCGATTCTTGCTTTCAGCGCACCAGCTCCACGTCAAAGGCCGCCGCGATTCCCTGCTTCCATCCACCTCGCTCAGCGTCAGCCGGGGCGAACTGCTTCTCGCCACCGGCAGGCGCCAGGACCACAGGACAGCCCTTGCCCTGGTCCTGAGCGGCAGGATGAAGCCCAGCAGCGGGATGCTCAGCTGGGACAGCCACCAGCGCATCCGCCAGCTTCGGCTTGCCAGTGCGTTGGTGGACTCCCCCGGCGTCAACGAACCCGAGCAGCACCTGAGCGTCCGCGACCTCGTGACGGAGGACCTGGCCCTGGTCCCGCGCCGTTACCGGGGAGCGCTGCTGAGCGGGCCCTGGCTCAAGGTCAACGGCTTTGAGGATATTGCCGGCCTCTGGACCGAGCAGCTGGAGCCGCGCCGCCGGCTTAGGCTCCTCGCCTCCCTGGCCCTCGCCAACCCCCGCACCGACCTGCTGGTAGTGGACTCACCGGATAGGCACAGCGTGGATGAAGGAGACTGGCTGCCGCAGCTCCGGCAGTTGGCGTCCGACGCCGGGCGGCCGCTCGCCGTCGTCGCCACCGTCAGCGCCCTCCCGCCGTCATGGACCGGTCCAGCCGTGGAGATCGGCAACGCCGAGGCGGCCCGCGAAACCGGGGGCCGCGCACTGCCACGGGAAGCGGCTGATCTTGGGGACGATGCAGGGTCCCGGGAGGAATCAGGGGCGCAAGGCGACGCGGACCGCCGCCCGGACCACCAGCACACCCACTTCGAAACAGAGGTTGCCAAGTGACCGTACTGCGGCTGGCCCGCTCCGAACTCAAGCGCATGACGGGCGGCCTGCTGCCCAAGCTGACCATCCTGGCGCTGACGATGGTTCCCCTGCTGTACGGCGCCGT